>Ga0209039_10003379_pt1 | contig 12524 bp, 16 predicted proteins | sample BogFormECP12_OM1_FD_188238 | JGI IMG/M metagenome (GOLD analysis project Ga0209039, IMG submission 188238) | Bog forest soil microbial communities from Calvert Island, British Columbia, Canada - ECP12_OM1 (SPAdes) (version 2) | ecosystem: Environmental > Aquatic > Freshwater > Wetlands > Bog ...
CCCACAGGAGCGCCCCGATCGCATTCCAGATGAGAAACTGCGTGCACTCCATCCCGAGGGCGCCCGCTGCGAGGCCGTTGATCTGGCGGAGGCCATCGACAAAGCGGCCTAGCGCAACGATGCGCGGCCCCCAGCGCGCGAACAGACGCTCGACGCGCGCCAGTCGCTCGCCCTGGGCGAAGCGCTGCAAAAGTGGACGCCCCCCGGCACGCCCGATCAACCAGCCGAGCGTGTTACCCAGCGCGGCAGCGACCACGGCGACTACGAGGAGCTGCGGCAGCGCAAGCTCGCCCCGTCCCGCGAGGAGCGCGGCCGCCACGAGGAGCGTCTGCCCCGGCGCGGGAATCCCGACACCCTCGGCGAAGATGCACCCGAAGACAGCGGCGTCCCCCCACTTCTCGAGTAGTGGCTGCGCGGCGGCAAGGTGGTGTTCGAGCGTCGTCACGACTGCTACACCCGGAGGCGTCACTCCACCCGGAGATTCTCTCGCCCGAGAAGACGCGAGAGCCACGCACACCACAGCCGCCGGTCAGGAGCGCCCATGGAGTAGGGAGCGACGACTACTTCTTCTTTGCGGGTTTGGTCTCGATGTCGGTCGCGATCATCCGGTAATAGATCGTGACTTTGTCACCCTTCTTCGGATCACCCGTAATCTTCGTTCCCGCATCCTTCGCAATCTGCCAGTTGTCCTTGCCCTTCAGCACCGTAATCGAGTCGGCGGTGGTTTCGACCACGGGACCCGTGACCTGGTAGGTCTTGGTCTCGGCGGCCAGAGCCGGTGTCGCCAGCGTGAGCGCTGCGATCGCAAACCAAAGCGCATGCCTTCGCATTTTCGATTCCCTCCATCCTGCACCGCGCGCCCGCGCGGGCAGTCCATGCTACCGCGAACGCTCGAACCGACGGGAGGATTTCAGCTTGCGGCGAGCCGCCCGGGGCGAGGGACCGCCCGCAGTGTGGCCGCCCACCCACGCTCATCGCCTCCCGGAACATTGTCCCTCGGTGTCACTGCGTCCTCGGCCGCGCGCCACCGCTTTCGAGCGCTCGATCGAGGCGCTGGTCTGGCGAGCGAAGCCCGGTGCGGCCGATCGCCCGGGCTCAGATTCTGCCCTTCAGAATGCGGCGATCGCGACTCTCGGCGACCACCTCCCGTTCCTCTGTACCATCGTAATTCTCGCATAGATTCGGCCGCAATTACAGTCTTGTTCCGCAGCGATCATCGGGCTTGAATCGGCCCTTCGATGGGGCGCCTGCGCTTCCGCATGTAGGCTGGAGTGCGCTTGGGCTTGGATCGAACCCCAAGCCGCAGGAGACATCCATGGCTGAAGTGAAGTTCGGAGCAGGCCGAGCGCCGCAGAGCTTCGGCGTTTTCTCGGACCACGAAGCCGATTGGGCTTTCAAGCGCACCCTCGCATACTTGAATGAGAAGGCAGCGGAGATCGGCGAGTGCCTGTACGCTGCTCGCCGAATTGATGAGAAGGACGGCGAAAGCTGGATCCGCGAGTGGTCGGGCCTTGGGGCGCGCCTGGAGAGGCAGGCCCGCGAATCCCTTTCCCAAGCGCACGCGATCAGTGCGCGAGAAGCCTTCCTGCGGGCCGCCAACTACTACCGGACGACCGAGTACGCAACCCCACCCACCCCCGCTTTCACGAGCTCTGGCAGAAGAGTGTGGCCTCTTTCCATGAAGCATGTGCTCTTTTCGATCCGCCGGTCGAACGCCTCGAGATTCCGTTCGAAGGCGGCTCACTTCCCGGGTACTTCTGGCGGCCGGATGCCTCAGCGACTTCGCGGCCGACCTATGTCGCGGTAGGCGGCAACGATACCTCTGGCGAGGAGATCTTCTTCGGCAGTGGTCCGGCTGCGATCCGCCGCGGCTACAACTACTTTACCTTCGAGTACCCGGGCCACCGCGGCGTCGTGCACCGAGACCCGAAGTCCGCCAAACGAGCGGACTACGAGAAGCCGTTCAGGGTCGCATTCGATCGGCTGGGGACGCTCCCCGGTGTGGACGAGCGAATCGCCCTCGCGGGGTTTAGCTACGGCGGATATGTCGCAACGCGGATCGCGATCCACGAGCGCCGTCTTCAGGCGGTCATCCCCGACAGCCCCATCGTCGACTTTCCGCGGGCGATTCTCCGCGGATTCATGGCGACGCTGCAGAGCCATGCACCCCCTGAGGCGATCGACGCGACTCTGGAGCGGCTGCTCGAAAACGCACCGGTCATGCGCGCCTTTCTTCACTATACGCGGTGGACCTGGGGCGTCGAGTCTTTTCGCGCCCTGCTCGACCTAGAATCATTTCGGTCTCACGTCGTGTCGGCCGAGCTCGGGGAAATCCGCTGTCCCGCTCTCGCGCTTGTGAGCGCTGAAGAGGGCGATGAGCTGCTCCGACAGGCCCATCAGTTCTACGAAGGAATCGCCTCCGCTCGCAAGCGGCTTCACATCTTTACGCTCGAAGAGGACGGATCGAACGACCACTGCCAGATCGACAACCTAGGACGCGGGAACCAGGTCGTTTTCGATTGGCTGGACGAGCTTTTTCAATATCGCAAGGCCGCAGTGCGTCCTGTGAGCTAAGTCCCGCGTGTTCGGGTCGCGCCAGGGCGGCGCACACCGGCGCGGGTGGATGGCGTTCCTTTAGGGCCGAGGGAGACTCCTTGCACCTCGAGAGCGCTCCCAAAGTTTCACGTACTTCGCCAGCACATAGAAGGCCGAGGTCGCGGCAATCACGAAGCCAGGCCAGCCGTCCAGCAGGCCGAGCTTCCACAGCCAGCACTCAAGGAATTTCACCGGCGGGTGAACGATCGCCATGGCAAGCGAGAAGCGCCGACCTTCGCGCAGCCATTCCGTCGACACAACATCCGAGAACTGCTGAACGGATTCGAGCTGCTCGGCGAAGTCGTGGTACGTGTAATGCTCTAGATCGGCCTCGATGCGCCGTACCGGTCCGTCCGCGCCGAGTCGGTCATGAGGATCGGTCCCGCCCCAACGCCCGCGGGCGTGGCGAACAATGCGCAGCTTGCGGTCGGGGTACCAGCCCCCGTGGTTGATCCAACGGCCGAGGTAGAAGGTGTGGCGCCTTACCTCGAAACCCACGGCGTCTCCGGGTTTTGCGATCTCGCGCCGGATAGCGTCGCGCAGCTCGGGAGTGCAGCGTTCGTCGGCATCGAGGCAAAATATCCACTCGCCAGTGGCGAGATCGAGAGCGAAGTTCTTCTGAGCGACGAAGCCCTCCCAAGGATGGTGGACGACGCGCGTCGCGTAGCGCTGCGCTTTTTCCACGGTGCCGTCCGTGCTGCCGGAGTCGACCACGATCACCTCGTCGCACCAGACGACGCTGCGCAAGCACTCTTCAATGTGATCCGCCTCATCCTTGCAGATGATCGTGGCGGAAATGCGGGGAAGGGGCTCGCTGGAATGGGCGGGGGCGCTCATCGGGCGGCCCCCTTCTGGAACGGGGCGATCCACTCTCGGAGATCCGCAAAGGACGATCGAAGGGCAAGCCGTTGCGCCGTCACTCCTTCGAGAGAGAACCGTCCCATGCCATCGCTCCTTGAGCTAACCCCTGCGCACCGAATCCCTCGACTCCTGGCTCGCGCCAAGCGTTCTTACGGCGGACTTCGCCTGCTTTGGGGGTGTGTGGCTCACCCGATCGAGACGGGCGCACCGCATCTCGGCGAAATGCCCACTTTCCCTTCGAGGACGGGTAAACTCGCACCCTTGGCCGTGTTCCGCCACGGAGTTTGGCTGCGTATCGGCGGAGCGCTAGGGGACGGTCTATGCCGGGAGCACGACCCCCTCGGCTCCGGGAGGAATGCTGTGTCACTTCGCGTGATTGGTGCCGGACTTGGTCGCACAGGCACCCATTCGCTCAAGCTTGCTTTGGAGCGTCTGCTCGGCGCGCATTGCTACCACATGCTCGAGGTCTTGCAGCAGCCTGCGCATATCCCGATCTGGCAGCGCGCGACGGCTGGGGAGATGCCAAAGTGGGAGGAGCTCCTCACCCGCTATCGAGCGACCGTGGACTGGCCGGCCGCGGCCTTCTGGAAGGAGCTCAGCGAGGAGTATCCGGACGCGCTGGTCCTGCTGTCGGCGCGGGAGGTCGATGATTGGTGGGCGAGCGCCGAGCGCACCATCTTCGCGATTGCACGCCGAGAGCCGCCTCCTGATCCCGTCTTTTCCGCCCAGCTCGAGATGGTAAGGAGTCTCCTTGAGACCCGATTTACGCCGGGCTGGAGCGATGAGCGAATGGCCAGGCAAGCCTACCTGCGTCACAACGACGAGGTCCGGCGGAGCGTCCCCCGTAACCGACTTTTGGAGTGGCGTCCGGGGGACGGCTGGGAGCCGATCTGCGCGCGCCTCGGCCTTGCGCTTCCCAGCGAGCCCTTTCCTCACGTCAACACAACAGCCGAGTTCCGCACTCTGACCGGTCTGGGAGCAACCCACTAACGAGCGCCGGAGCTCGGCGCTTTGCGCGCCGCAGTCGCGCGGTAAGACAAGGAGAAACCGGATGGCCGGCGAGTTCGATGACAAGGTGGTTGTGATTACGGGAGCTTCGTCCGGCGTCGGCGAAGCCGCGGCCTGCCTCTTTGCAGCCCGCGGTGCGAAGGTCGTCCTCGCCGCGCGCTCGGCGGACAAGCTCGCCGCCCTGGCGAAGCGGCTCGGCGGCCTCGCGATTCCCACCGACGTCACCGTGGTCTCTGATCTCAAGGCCCTTGTAAGCGGCACGATCTCGGCCTTCGGGCATCTCGACGTCCTCGTGAACAACGCCGGCGCAAACGCGCGCGGAGCGCTCGAAAAGATCAACGCCGCAGGCATCGCGACGGTGATCGATACCAACCTCAAGGCACCCCTGTTGCTGACACACTTCGCCTTGCCTCACCTTCGGATGTCGAGGGGCGTGGTGGTGAACGTGGCGTCGATCGCCGGTCACCTCCCGCTCCCCGGCGAGGTCGCCTACTGCGCATCGAAGTGGGGTCTGCGCGGCTTCACCTTCGCGGTCCGCGAGGAGATGCGAAATAGTGGCGTTGCCGTGTGCGCCGTCTCACCAGGCCCAATCGCAACCCGCTTCGTCCTGGACCATCTCGATGAAACGCCAGACCTCGTGTTCTCCCAGCCATTCCTCAAAGCCGAAGAGGTGGCGGAGGCGATTGTCGCCTCCGCACTTGATCGCAAGCGGGAGCGTGCCTTCCCCTTCTCGACACTGCGTCTTGCCCAGCTCGCCCAATGGATGCCGTGGCTGCAGGAATTCCTCCGGCCCGCGCTTGAGCGAAAGGGCGCAAAGGCAAAGGAGGAGTGGCGCGCGAAGGAGCGGGCCTAGGGTGCCCGGAGCGCCTTCGTGCGACCCCGCAGAAGAAGAGCCACCGAAAGGCCCGCCGACAGCGTCTCAAAGCAGAGACCGAACGCAGTGTAGGAGGACACTTCGCGCTCCATTGCAGCTCCGGAAAGCCGGGCCAAAGCAAGACCCGAGCAAAGAAATGCGAGACAGATGAGTGCGGGACGAACCAGACCCGCCCGTACGGCCGCGAACAGGCAGAGCGTTCCCACGGCAGCTTGCAACCCCCCGTACATGGCGCGCAGTTCAATCGTCCCGGTGTGCGAAGCGGAGACGACGCCCGCGGCCGTGGCCAAAGAGTCCGGCTGTGCGAGGCAGTAGAGGCCGTACGGCAGCCACACGATCGCGCATACAAGAAGAAAAAGACGAGCCGCCACTCGTTTGATCACCTCCCTCGCTTGCGCGCATCGCGCCTGCGTCCGCGGCCGACTCGAGACTACACGGAGTCCGGCCGGCCGGCTCTAGAATAAGGGTCCTGGTTGGGCGGGTAACCGGATCGTGAATGCGCGCCAGCTTCCCCCATCACGTTCCGGGCGCATCTGCTTTCGGTGAAGGGGGCGAGAGGCGTCTGCACCAAGGACGCCCGGCGGGTGCTCGCGAACCTGGGCTGCGTCGCTCCCGCCTCCTGCGGTTAGACTGATCCCATGGAGATTCGAAGCGAGCGACTCCTCCTGCGAGCCTGGCGGCGGGGAGACGAAGCGGCTCTTGTGCGACACGGGAATAGCCATGCGGTCTGGAGAAACCTCACCGATCGATTTCCTCATCCTTATACCCGGAAGGACGCAGTCACGTGGATTCGGCGCGTAAAAGAGCAAGGGATGCCGCCGCAGAGCTTCGCGATCGTCTTCCAGGATGAGCCCGTGGGCGGCGTCGGATTCGAGCGAATGCAGGATCTGAGCCGCCTCACCGCCGAGTTCGGCTACTGGATCAGCGAAGCGTACTGGGGGCGCGGTTTCGCCACAGAGGCCGCACTCTGCGCCAGCGCTTACGCCTTCGCACAATTCGATTTCGAGCGCCTTCAGGCGTCGGTGCTGGAGTGGAACGAGGCCTCACGCCGGGTGCTCGAGAAAGCGGGCTTCACCCTCGAGGGCCGGCTCCGAAAACATTGTGTCAAGGAGGGTCGCGTCGTCGACAGCTGGGTCTACGGACTCCTGCGGCACGAGGTGAAGGCGCGCTCCCCTTCCTAGCGAGAGAATGAAACCACCCCTTCGCTTTCCCTCGGATCGGCCCGGGGAGGGACGCCCAGCGCCCCTGCCTTCGAAGGATCGAGCCGCAAGCGAAGCTCGGGCCGATGGCGCACACAGACCTTCCACGCCGTGGCTAGGAAGGACGGAGCACAGGGCTCTCCCTCCGCTCCGGGTCATGCGTGTCGGCAGCGTGGCTTGAGGCGAGCAGGAGCCCTCGTGCCCGAAGCACAGGACCCCGACAAACCCTCACGACGGGCGGGTCGTGAACTCTCCTTGCGGGCTGCGAAAGGTCAGCACGCACCACGGGTGGGGAGTCCCCGGTAGCGTGTCCACGGAGAACACGCCATTGGTGTACTCGGAAATGATCTTGCGCCAGAAGGGAAGACCGCGCCGATTGCCTTCTGAGACACGCACGATCCAGCGGCCGGGCATGCGGTCCCACAGCTGAAAAGCCGCCGTGCGGCCGACACTCGAACGGCGATAGCGACGCGCCACGAAGAACTCCGCGATGTCGAGATCGGCGGGATCCTGCGTCACCGGCGATCCGCGCGTCACAAGTGCGAAACCCGCAGGGTGACCGTTCGCACGGATCACGAATGGCAAGTGTCGCTCCGGCTCTTCAAAGTAAAGTGGCAGACGATCGTAGCCGAAGCGGCCATTGGGCCCGACGTCGATCGGGAAGATGTCGCTCAAGTCGTGCAGATAGAGCTCGATGAGATGGCCGAGCAGCAGCGCGTGCTCGGGCTTCGCAGTCTCGAGAACAGCTTCGTAGGACGCGGCCATACTGTGCCTGTGCGGCTGTCCCTCCGGCGGGCGCGCAGCGATGCCCGCCGTCCCGACTCGAAGGGTCGCGCCAGGGTCGGGCGCAGCCAGCATCCTACCACGCGCGCGTGCGAGAGAAGCGCCTACGTGTCGGAGGGAAGGCCGCGCGCCGAACCGCAGCCTGGGGGTCTCAGCGCGGCGGCTTCTCCCCTTGAGCGGAGGTTGAAATGAGCGATCCGCTCCCTCGCGGGCAACCTGCCTCTTCAAGAGATCGCGCGGTAAAGCGCCGAAAGTGTGAGAGCAGCAGCTCCCAGGAACGCGACGTCAAGAAAGATCGCGCTGATCCAAAGTATCACGGAATGGATCCAAGGCGGTCTGCCTACACTCGGCTTGGGGCGAGAATAGGAACGGAGATAACCCTCTTCGGGATCAAACCAATCGCAGAGTAGGTACACGCCTGCGGACCAAGCGGACAACGAGAACAGGAGCACAAGGCCGGCAACCAGCATCCGGACGGGAGACAAGAGCCTTGCCCGAACGGCGACGATACACAGAGCGGTCAAAAGAAGGGAGACGAGAAAGCCAAGACCGGCGAGCTTTCGCCAGCCGTGGAGCCTCGCGGCGAGTGCGTCGTATAGACTGGGAGTAGGCATGAATGGCTGAAGCCGGAAGCTCCTCTCAAGGTCCCCCTACCGCTCTAGCGGCCGGGCTTCGAGCAGGCCCTCTTCCCTTTCAGTATGACGCGAAGCGACCTGGGAAGCCCGGGGCCCGTCGTTCCTGCTACCCGAGACGCTGGGAAGCCGAACCGGCCCTCTTCGGACGGGATGGGCACAGACTGCGTAGCAAGGCGGCAAATGCCCTCGCGCAATCCAAAGTGGTCCAGGGAGAGTCCCGTGTCAGCCTAGTCCCCGACCAAGAGCACAACCGGGAAGAAGACCAAAAGAATGGGAAACGTCGCTAGGTCAGCAGCTGCGCCGACGGGTAGGAGGGGGTACACCCACAGTGCGGTGGAGGTTCGGGTGAGTGCGTTCGAATAGAACGGGGCATAGGGTCCGCCGCCCGAATCGTGGAGCACGAAGCGCATCTCTCGCCCATCCGGAGCGGCCTCGGTCTCAAGATAAGCGGGGGCGCCGCCCTCCCCGTCTTGCGCGGCGATGGCAAGCCGTCGGCCGGTAAGGGGCGCATCGTCCGCAAGGTGCTCGACGGGAAAAGCCTCCACCGGGAGGTCATGGCGGCGAAGCGCGGTGAGGGAGATGGCTGCCCGTCGCTCCTTTCGCGCGAGTACTTTGCCCGAGTCGGTGGTGACGAGCGCCGTGTATCCGAGCGTGAGCCGGTCTCCGTCGACCAGGGCATCGTGGTAGGAAACCGGCTGCTCCCGCCGGAGCGCCGCATCGAAAAGGTGGCCCGTAACGCAGCCCTCGCTTCCGAGCGTCAGAAACGCGAGAGCGACCCAAGCCTTTCCGCGTCTAGTAAAGCCACCCATCGTAGACCTCGTACGCTTTGACCGGACCTCCGGGAAAGAACGAAGTTGCGGAATAAGAAAAGATCCGCGCGCCGCGATCGAACACGAGCTCCACCGGGTGCCCTGCATCGTTGGGATCGTAGACCCGGAATCGGATCTCAGCGGGAGTCTGCTCGGCAGCGAAAACCAGTACGAGATGATTGATCGTCCGTTCGGGAAAGCGCAGCACATGGACGATCGGTGGCCAGCCACGAGCGAGCTCGTCGAGGAGGTGTCCTGCGACCTGTTGCTGCTGGTCCGGGCGGAAGGGGAAGATCATGCGCCAGTTGCCGCGCTGAAGGTAGGTTTCCCAGGGGCCCGCCAGCATCGCCTGGAGGAGCGAGGCGTGCGCCCCGCTGAGATCCCGCAGGTCGTGATAGCCGGGAATCACCACGCGCTGATTCGGTGGATGGCGCGGATCGGTGTCGAGCACTTCACGGATGAGATGCTCGTAGGTCTGGTCGTCGGCAGCTGGAGCGGACGGATCGAATCGGGCGACGGAGTAAAATTGCCGTGCTGCCCTCGCCATGGCCCCGCATCGCAGGGCGAACTCCGGGGTCTTTTCCTTCGGATGCCAGGAGACGTCGCGGGTCACCGGGTCGATTTCGTATTCCATGATCGTCTGGTTGGCGAACGCGAAGGTGTCCGCGGGGAAGCGGAAGGCTGAGCGATCGTCAGCGGAGGGAGCGCTGCCCGCTGCACAGCCGACCACGAGCCAAAGGACGGGCAGCATCCTCTGGAAGACCCCACCTCGGCTCCCCCGCATGAGACTCTCCAGGCCGTTTCACCTGCGGCGGGCCCTACGCGTAGCCAATCACGGAGGGCGGTGCGAGCTGCGCCCTCCCTCCTTCCACGCACGCCGAGGTGTTAGGGCTACCGCCGCTCCAAAAGACGCAGGAGATAGAGCAGGATGACCGCACCGATCGTCGCAACGATCAAGCTCCCGAGAAGACCGCCTCTGACAGACAGCCCAAACGTGCGAAACAAGAAGCCTCCGATCAATGCTCCGACCACGCCGACTACGATGTCTCCCACGGCTCCGAAACTGCTGCCTCTCATCAACCGGCCGGCGAGCCATCCGGCAGCGAGCCCGATCAAAATAAACCACAGAAATCCCATCAAAACGGCGCCTCCTCGGGCAACTGCTCCCGCCAGGTGTGCGAAGGAGTTGCATGACGACGCGGCTTCTGCAATCGAGAGAGAGTCGATCGGCCTTCGAGCGTTCCCGACTCGAAGGCGATGGTCCCCGGCGTCCGCTCGGTTCCCGCCATGCCTATTGTCGACCGTTCCCCTTGATCCGGGTCATAGGATCAAGGTGTGCACACGAGGCCCCGCGCTTGCGCAGGGAGGGAGGGTGCAGTGCACTGACCGGCGGTATCGGGGTATGGTCCTTGCGACTCGCGCCTCCCCAACCTTTGCGAGGCGGCCTCCTGGATCGTGGGGAGAGCCTCCCACCACGTCCGGCGTGGGCAGGAGGTGGGGCGTGGAGGCGCGGCGAGCCAGGTGCTGAGACTCCCGCTCGCTCGCCGGCTGTACGGGTCCAGAGCCCGCTCTGCGCCGCTTCTCGGCTGGTGGAGCCGCCTTTAGCCTCCCGCCCATTTCGTCGATGAAAGGCCGGACCAAGCTGTCCCCCTGGCCCACAACCTCATCGAACGACAACAAACGGAGGATCGTCACCGATGAAGCGCTCGACCTCTCTCACTCTCGTCGCCCTCGGAGTGGCATTTGCGCTCGGCTTTGCCACGCGTGCCTACACGGCGGAGAAGCATCCGGAGTTGCTCGCCGCGGATCAGGCGCTCCACAATGCTCTGAATCACCTGGAGAAAGCCGCCCACGACTTCGGCGGGCATCGCGCAAAAGCGGCGGAACACGTCCGCGCGGCTCTCAGCGAAATCAGCCAGGCCTATTCCTTCGACAAATAGGAGCCCAAGCGGGAAGCGAGGCGGGTTAGAGTTAGAGCAACAGCTCCTGCCTCAGGTGCTTTTTGTGGACTCCGTGCCTTCGAGGGGGTTCCCGGCGGTCCCGATCTGGCGGCTCGCACGGGACGCGGGCGAAGCCATTGCCCAGGACGCGCGCTCCCTCCGCTGCGACGCAGTTCTGATCGGGACCTCTCAGGGCGACCCTGGAGGGTGCTGCGCGGAAACGTGCTCTCGCGGCTGATCTCCCTCGCGCACCGACGCATCGTCATCGACCACAAACACGACCGGCTGCGGCTCGCCCATGCCTCGTCCACGACTGCACTGGATTCGCCTTGATTCTCGCGATGGATACGACTCGGGCCATTGCGTGCCACAGTGACGGGAGCACCCCCGGCGGTCCTCGGGGCGTGCCGGGGGGCATCAGGATCAGGGTGTGGCTGCGGATGCGACCGGCGGGTCGCCGAGGATGGCATGCACACGGATCTGCTCTGTGGAAGAGAAGTTTGCTTGAAGGAGCTGATCCACCGCGCGAGTGCGCTCCTCGTTGGTGAGCGAAGGGTCGGACTCGATCGCTGCCTTCCCGCTTTGGAAGAGACTGAGGCGCTGGCTCCAGGCATCATGCTCACGGTCGACCTCTTCCAGCCGGTCGGCTGCCTCCTTTCCGAACCGGCTCTCGCGCAGCGCTCGAAGCTCCTGCGGCGACGCACCGTCGGCGCGGAGTTGATGCTCGTCCTGCCACAAGCGAAGCGCCGACACCGCCTCTGCCCGCGCCTCACGCTGCGGCTCTGGGAGCCGCGCCTCGGATTCTTCCAGCGCACGCTCCTTCTCCTCGGCGGTGAGACGGGGATCCTCGGCAATTCGGCGGCGCTCGAGCGCCACCCGGTTTGCATCCTCCTCATCCGCAAATAGGGCTACGGCGTCGTGATCGCCCAGCACCTCGCGTCGCACTTGTTCGAGCGCGGCGAAACTTGCCTCGAGGTCGTTGCTATCCGCGGGACCGAGAGCCGCGGCACGCTCGCGATACGCGAGATACCGATCGAGAAGGTCAATCGCTTCGTTCGCTGCCGTCAGGGGAAGGCGTTGGCGAAGCTCGCCGACGATGCGAGCGCGGATCGTTGCCATCGGCTCCTCGCCCGTCGCGCTGAGGAAATAGTCGAAGAAGCGGCGCACATCGGGGCCGACCACGAGATGACCTCGCGCATCCGTCGGAAGGTCTCCGTCGACCTGCGTCCCCCGGAGTGAGGGAGGCAGTGGCCCGACTGGACCCGCGGCTCGCTCCGCCGCTTCCGCCCGGGACGCTGACTCGGCAGCGACAGTCAAAGCCCGCGCCGCGGCAGGTGGAGCGGGGGCCTCGAGACGCCGGAGCCCGAGCACGCCGGCGATCCCAACGAGTGCGATCGCGGAGGAAATGAGCCAGCGACGCTTCATGTGAGAACCACGTGCGAAGGGTGCAGCGCCCGCCCGGTCGGCCGGGACGGATACCGCACCCCCGTGCAGCTAGAGGCCGCCGTTCTTCAGTCGATTCGCCTGCGCGCGGAAGACGGAGACCGGGTTCGCCTCGAAGGGTGACACCAGGCCTAAAATCTGATTCACCTCGTCGAGATGGTTATAGAGATAGTTGTCCCGGAGGACAGTGCCGAAGTGCGAGCTGCAGTGCCCCACGAGGCCATCGTTCGCCTCGGTATACACCGACCCGGTGAGGGCGAGAATCGGGTCAGAAATGTCAAAGAAGTTGGTGAAGGTACCCGTACCTCCCCAGGAGTAGAACTGTACGCCATTGACGGAAGCCGCTCCGCTCCCGCACGGAGTGGGGGGGACACCCT
>Ga0209039_10003380_pt1 | contig 12516 bp, 15 predicted proteins | sample BogFormECP12_OM1_FD_188238 | JGI IMG/M metagenome (GOLD analysis project Ga0209039, IMG submission 188238) | Bog forest soil microbial communities from Calvert Island, British Columbia, Canada - ECP12_OM1 (SPAdes) (version 2) | ecosystem: Environmental > Aquatic > Freshwater > Wetlands > Bog ...
CTTCTCCACCATGTGGTCCGGATAGTACGATTCTTTGGCTTTCCGCAGATTCTCCAGGCCAAGGTCCTGCTCTCGATTTATATATTTTACTCCCGACCATTCTTTAGCGCAGAAAAGTTGGTTGATGGCAGCATACAAGCCGGGGATGTCGGGATTGGCCTTCTCAATGTGGATGACAGCCGTGACCGGATTAAGGGGCTCGCCCAGTGCGAACGCTTCTACCTTGGAGTCGATGGATATCGCACCCCCCCTGAAACCCAACTCCTTATAATGAGATATCGCTTCGTAGATCGCACGGTCTTCCTGGAGAAGGTCCGGGTCCTCGACGCAGTCCCTCAACTCGCACCAATTTTCCTGCAGCCCTAGAAATGATTCGGCCAAATCGTCATCGAGACTCCGGTACTCAAAAGCATGATTTTTCCTGAATCTGTTGACGTGGTTCTTTTTCCTATGGAATCTGTTCCCGGGTAATTTTATTAAATTCTCTGCAAGATACACGTAATCATTGTTATCGCGGTCATATATTACTTCGTAATGATCTGAATCCACGTAACTGTCTACAAAATCTTTGCCCACGCGTGAAATCTTCGGCTGCGGCGAGACTTCTTGGAGTTGCCGTGACAAGCGTAGTAGCGCTTCTTCCTTATTTCCCGGTCCCACCGGTGGCAATCCGAAGGGCGCTTGATCGACCGGCCGTAAAATAATCAACAGACAGTTATCTCGTGTGCTCCACACTGGTTGATACCGGTGGCGCCACATGAACAGGTTGGTAAACGTCAATTCGGACGTGCGGGGGGGATCTTCAGCGAAAAAATCGTCAAACACTTTCTTGTCGGTCAGTTCGATCTGTTTGAAATCACTCATCGAAAGACTCCTATGCCTTACGCAGCGCCCTGGCCGGCGACCGCTCAACGTCGGTGGAAACGGGCGACGATGTTGCGAACCAACGTAGCATACTCATCTCCGATCTTTTGCCAAGAGAAGTTTTCCTCAGCCATTCTCCTGGCTCGATTTCCCATCTCTGCAAGGGTTTCGGAGGAAATTTTCGCCACTTCCTCCATGGTCCGAGCCATGGCTTGAGGCGAGGGGTCTGATACAAAGCCACAGTCGTATTTTCTGACAAAATCCGCTGTCTCATCCACGTCGTTGACCATGATTGGCCTTCCCAGAGCGGCGTATTCGGCGAATTTTGTCGGAAAAGCATGGCGAATAGCCGGATGGCTGATCCTGGGTATAATGAAAACGGCAACGGATTTCAATATGTTTATGAGCGAAACCCTGTCGGTCTTGTCAACGAGTTCCACCCGATCTCCGAATTTTTCGGCACATTGTTGTTTGATAGACAGATCGTCTTGCGTGAAGCCCACCAGGAGGAGCCGTATATTGCGATTTTTGATTCTGTCAAAGGCCGCGATGAGGTTGTCCATGTTTTGCCAGATCTGAAATGCGCCGGCGTACGCAAAGGTGAACTGGGGATGCTCAGGAAAGGGGAGTTGGCGAAACAGATCCAGGTCAACCCCGTTGCGTATGATTCCCACTCGATCTTTGGACAAACCTTGCCGTATGAGCGCTTCTGTGTGCGTCTCAGAGACGGTCACGACATAATCAGCGCATGCCATAGCCATCCGCGAAACAATTCTGACTCTTAAAGACGCGCTTGTTAAGCGGCCCGAAGAAGCCATCTGCCGTTCGAGGGCCGACTGTGCGACAGAATCACCGTGGAGATCGTATATGATCGGGGCCTTAACAAACGGCCGACAGAAGAACAATGCCTGGCCGGCGCCTTCGCAGCCTGTGTAGATAAAGTCATATTTCCCTAGAGTTCTGATCCAAAGGGGCATGAAGAAAGAGGCAGTGGTCTGTTTATGCAGCGAAAAGTTGTCCTTCATGTATAAGAAATCACAGGCGATGGACCGCTGCACCAGACACTCAGCCAGGTTTTTTACCCGATGAGTGTATGCGGAAGTGTCCTTCGAGTCCGCCTGAGATACCACGAGGCCCTTGAGATCCATCAGGCGTCCTCCCAATTACTTACCTGATCCAACGTAACCTGATATAAATGGAATGAGCATAGTGAAAGGAGTTCGCACTAAATGGGTGACGCAGAGCTAAAAGAGCTGATCATGAAAAGCCAGGAAAACCGCCGTATCTCATGCAAAGCCGCGTGTGACATAGCCGATCAGACTGGAGCGTCGCGGAAGAAAATCGGCGAATTGATCGACGAACTGGGAGTAAAGATACATTCGTGTCAATTGGGGTGCTTCAAGTAACCTTGTCGACCTCAAAGCTCTCCAGCCTCTCGTGCCTCTCTGAAAAGGGGCATCACGACATCCTGGCGAGTCCTGTGGAGGTGAAGCGTAATACCCTTGTTGGTGACTTGCGTCACCGTAGCGCCCCCGATCTGCATTCCAGGAGTTATAAAATAGCCCCGGCCATCGGGATCTTCGACCAGGCCCTTAAACTCACCTTCGCTCACCTGAATCACTCCTACCAGCTTAAGCTGTGAGCGATCAAATCTGCACAAGGGCATGGAAGGAGGACACTCGCTCGGAAGGACCTCAGTTGGCGCTTTAAAGGGATTACGCTCAGCCTGGAAGAACTCTGCGGCCTTCTTTTCTTCGGTTGGCACCAGTGGTTGCATTGCGGGGGAGAGCTGGCCCGGTGTCCGTCTCTTTCCTTGCTGGGTCGCGTACTGTGCGGGCTCAGTTTTCGTCGGGTCTCCCGTGGGCTTCTGTTCTGCAGGCGCAGACGGTTCAGCCACGGGCGAGGTTTTTTCACCTGGTGTTCGTCTTTTCGCGGGAACGAGTGACTGGGAGGACGCCTGCGGGGCTGCCGACAGAACCGGCGATCTCCTTCCAAGAATGCTGTCAATCGCCAAGTTGGCCTCTTCGCAACCGGCTATCGGCGCGAGCACAAAGACAACCATGCCCAGATAAAATATCCTTCTCATCGTGTGGGAATGTCGAAGGTGTTTCATACGGAAACCTCTGGAATCCCGTCCCGTGTCTGTCAGCGCTTCGGCCTCGCGGGGGCGGCCTTCTTACCTGCCTCTGCTTTGCGCTGTGTAATTTCTTTGATTTCTTCAGGAGATAGACGCCGGTAGGTGACGCCACTGATGTCGGAGTCCAGTGCAATCACGTCGAGTTTTTTCACAAGATCGCTTTCTCTGCTGCTCAGTGCACCGGCTTTGCCGAGTTTAATAGTCGGAACGTTAACTATTCTGGGAAGATCATTAAGGCTTGCCAGAAACGCTCCGATTTTTTGATATTCCCCACGGACATTAAGTTCGAGAGGAATTGTCGCATAATATAGTTCTTCATTTACTTGCTCTTTGCCAGGGACAAATCGCTTCGCCACGAGATTTGTTTGAGAGAGCAGGTCGGTGATTTTCTTTAACAATATCTCGATATCTTGTTTTTCCGGGAGAGAGGCGACCATGGTCTGAAGCTTTTTCTCCAATTCCTGTATCCGCGCCTTTAGTTTAGGGCCTTCGGCCAGGATCTTTTCCTGGTTAATGATCTCAAGCTTGAGGCTACCGATCTGCTTCTCAAGGTTGCTTACCTTTTCCAGGTCTTCGGCGACCCACAGGAAATAGAAGGCCACCAGCAGGAGAACGCAAATGCCTACCACGATCAAGATTCGATGAATCGTCTTGAGTTTAAAGAAAATCTCTCGAGGTTCTAAGGCCACGGCAGTACCCTCAACGAAGGTTTCCGACTATTTTGAAATTCATCGAGCCAAGACCGCCGGCGGCGCCGGTGGCAGCAACGATCTGAAGCAGTTTTACGTCCATAAAGAAGGTCTGGTCGGTCGGCACGGCGGGATTTGCCCACGGCTGTTTCAGGGTAAAACCCTGCTTTATACTCTGAAGCCTTTGAACAAAATTCACCACCACGGTGTTGTCTACCCCGACCCCATCTAAGGCGAAACTTCGGCCAGTTTTGGTGATCGAGTTCAGCCAGACCTCGTCCGGAATTGCGAGTGCAACGGCTGCCATAAACGGCGCAGGCGTATCGCGAATCTTGGTTAGTCTCTGTATGGTATCGACCTGTCTCTGAAGTCGCGCTATCCTGTTCTTGAGGTCTTCAATTTCTTTATTCTGTTGCTTGAGCTGATTCAATTTTGTCTCATGGACAGTCCTGTCTTTTTCCAAGGTGGATATCTTCCAGGAAAAGAACACGGCGGTGCAGACCATGAGGCCAAAAGTGGAAGCCACAATGACTGCGGTCAGCAGCAGGAATTGCTTCAGCTCGCGCTTACGAAGAATATCCCGGATGGGTAGAAGATTAACTCTTACCATCTATACCTGCTTATCCCCCTCATCCCTGAGAGCGAGGCCCACGGCTACAGCCATCTGGGCTCCCACGCTGTTGAGATACGCCAAGTCAAACACCTTTTCGTTGACCTGGAGACTTCTGAAGGGATCGATAATCTCAACAGGAATGTTCAGCTCGGATTCCATGGTGGAGGCCAGCCCATATGTGGAAGCGGCCCCACCTGAGAGAAATATTTTCTGAATCGGATCGTAAGACACGTTGGCGGAAAAAAAATCCAGGATTTTTTGGAGTTCCGAGACAAAATAGTCCACGGAACGCTGAAAGATCTTCCTGAGATTTCGGGGGTTCACCTTGTCGAGGTCAGCTCCGCGCTTGATATTTTCGGCACGGTCGAAATCTACGTCAAAAAACCTCATTATTTCTCGGGTTATCGTATCTCCCCCAACCGGGAGATCTCGAGTGTACTGGGAAGCGCCTGATTTCAGAATATTGATGTTGATCGTACTCGCCCCCACGTTGACCAGCGCTACTATCTCTTCCTGCACGTTCGGGTAACAAAACTCATACATCACTTCGAGGGCGAAAGGATCTACATCCACAACAACGGGGTTTAGATTCAAAGACTTGATCAAATCCAGATACTCGGCCATGTATTCTTTCTTTGCCGCTACCAATACGACTTCCATCGACCCTTCTTTTTCCGGCCGATCACCCATTATGAAGAAATCCAGATTCACGTCCTTAATGTCAAAGGGAATATACGGCTCCGCTTCCATCTGAATCTGTTTTTCCAGTTGACCATCTGTCATGGAAGTCATGGTTACCTGTTTGATAATCACCGCCTTGCCGGCAAGCGAGGTAGCCACGTACTTGTTTCGGCTCGATAAGTTATGCAGAGCCCTGATGGCGTTACCGACGAGATCAGCCTTCTTGATTGACTTGTCTACGATAGCGCCATCGGGTAAAGGGGCAACGCCCACATACTCGAGCTCGAAACCTTTCTTCGAGCGGTCTATTTCGACCATTTTCACTGCGTTGGAACCGATGTCCAAGCCGATTATTTTCGGTATTGCCATTTCGCTACCTTGGTCGGACCCAATCGAATCCTCTTTCGGGCCACAAAGTGAGGATACAAGAAAAGTACAAGATTGTCAATAAAAATTGGTATTAAGGGGTGTTAGCGTCTTTATTTAAAGTTGATTCTAAGTTAGTCGCTCTGACAGCAGACGGATTGCTCTGCTCAAATATATAGACTGTCTCGTCAGGCCGAGCCATACCGAGTTTTCTTTTGGCAACGTTTTCAATCGTGGATGGATCCGAACGCATGAGCGTCACCTGGCGTTCCAGTTCCTTAATCTCCAGAGCCAGCCTGTGGTTTTCTTTTCTAATTGATGACTTTCTTTCTTCGAGCCCGGCCTTCTGGGTCAAGCTCTTTTCGCCGACCAAAACGCCTACCAGCACCAACGCTGCCAAGAGCAGAACGATTCTCAAATATTTGACCGCACGGTCCACAATTGGTTTCCTTGGGAAAATCTCAAACCTCAGGTCTGCATCGCTGTCTTGCCGGCCCCCAAGTGCGGGGCCATATGCTCTTTATACTCCAGATAGCTTTTGTTCTCAAACTTTTTCTGAAGAAATCACAGTCACTTCCCGATCATGTTCAGTAAGCAAGAAGAGAGTTCTGAATTATCACCACAATATGCCGAGACAAGTCTTCTACTCAAAAGGGCACTCCTCAGGCCCGAAGTGCCGCCGGCCAGAGACGCCCAGCGGCTTCCGTCTGGACTGCAAAGAAAATCTGAAGCCGTTCCGTCGAAAAAAATTGTTCCCTGCGAAAGGAACAGGATCCTGTCCGCGGTGAGAGCGTCCTGGAGATTGTGAGTAACTTCGATCACAGTCAGTCCGGGGTTTGCGCGAAGGGAACTCAGTAAAGACCTGATCGACCGTCGTGTTGGTCGGTCTAGCATGTTAAGAGCCTCATCGATTACAATCATCCTACACCCCATGGCCAAGGCGGCAGCCAAGGCCACTTTCTGCTGCTCACCTCCCGAAAGAGTGTGGACTAGTCGCTTCTCCATCCCTGTCAAACCTGTCCAACGAAGGGCCTTCCGCAGCCTGGTCTCGATTTCGGATGACGAGAGCTGCATGTTTTCAAGGCCGAAGATTATATCCTCTTCGATGGAGATGCCCACCAGAGAATCATAAGGATCCCCGCCGAGATAGCCGACGATCACAGACTCATTGTCCTGTGGAGGATTGAATTGAATTGAACCTGAATGAAGCTTTAATAGGCCGCTGATAACTTTTCCAAGGGTAGTTTTTCCCGAGCCGTCCGGACCGGTTAACACCACCCATGACAGATCCTCGATGGCAAGGGTCAGCCCTTTAAGGACAAGTGGGGCTGGGGGGGAATACGAAAAGGCGAGGTTTTCTATACGGATCATGTGTCCGCAATGCCGTAATCGACCCTGGACAACCGCGCGGCCGGCGGATATTGAGGAAAGTTCATTGTCCGGTGGCAGAGCGATGACTCAGGAGGTGGGCCTCTGAATTTACCGCCCCAGGAACACTGGAGGCCATTCAACCCACCGGGAATGGATTGGCGCGGCGCAGTTGGAACTCCACGGCGCCGCTTCGGTGAATAGGTTTCCGGTCCTTTTGAAAAAACCGTTTTCGTCGGAGCCGAAACGGGGGTAGCAGCACGCGCTCACTTGGACTTTAAGGTGTCTGCAATCTTATCTTTGAAGCTCTTGGCTTTTCCGGACGTCTTTTTTTCCTTGGTCTTCTCGGGATTTTTTTCGACAAGCTCTACGAGAGACATAGCGGCCCTGTCACCCTCTCTGAATCCCTTTTTCACCACACGCACGTACCCCCCCTCCCGATTGGAGAAGCGCGGGGCGATTTCATCAAATAGAAGGCTGGCGACCTTCTTTGATCTTATTGTTTGCATGGCCTGACGCCGGGCATGGAGGTCGCCTCTTTTACCCAGGGTTATCATCTTGTCGGCCACGCTTCTGATTGCTTTGGCCCGGGCATCGGTTGTGGTAATGCTCTCATGCTCCAGCAAAGAGGTCACCATGTTTCTGAGCATAGCTTCCCTGTGGGAGGTCCTCATGCCCAATTTGTATTTTGCTTTCCTGTGTCGCATGTATCTCTCCCGGACTTATTCGCTGATGAAGCTCTCGCGTTCTTGTCGCATTCGTTCCAGGTCTTCCCTACTAGGAAAATTCGGTATCACCATCCCGAGCTGAAGGTCCATGTCGGCCAAAATCTCTTTGATTTCATTGAGCGATTTTCGGCCGAAGTTCTTGGTCTTGAGCATTTCCGCTTCAGAGCGTTGGACCAGTTCGCCAATGAATTTGATATCCGCATTCTTAAGGCAATTGGCCGACCGAACGCTCAGTTCCAGCTCACCCACGCTTCTGTACAGGTTTTCGTTGATCTCGGGCTCGCGATGGGGCTTCTCCACGTGAACAGCTTTCTCTTCTTCCTCAAAGTTGAGAAAAACGAGGAATTGTTCTCTCAGGATTTTCGCTGCCTGCGCAAGAGCATCCTCGGGGTGAACCGCTCCGCTGGTCACAATCTCGACAGTGAGTTTGTCGTAATCGGTCCTGCGCCCCACACGGGCGTTGGTAATCTTGTAGCTCACCTTGCGGACGGGTGAAAACACTGCATCCAACGCCAGCGTGCCAATGGGATCATCTTCCGTCTTGTGCAGCTCTGCGGGCACGTATCCCTTTCCCCATTCCGCGGTCATGGTCATGGAAAGGCGGCCCTCCTTGGACAGAGTCGCTAGAATCTGTTCCGGATTGATGATCTCCACCGTCTCATCCGTAATTATGTCACCGGCGCGCACTTCTCCCTCTCCGACCGATTCCAACTTGAGGGTCTTGGGATAGCTCGTGTGAAGCTTCAGTTGCACTTTTTTCAAGTTGAGGATCAGATCCGTGACGTCTTCTTTCACGCCGGGTATGGTGGAAAACTCGTGAAGCACGCCGTCGATCTTCACCGAGGTTATGGCTGCGCCCTGCAGCGAAGAAAGGAGCACACGCCGCAGGGAATTCCCCAACGTGATACCGAACCCCCTCTCCAGCGGCTCGCATACGAATTTACCGTAAAAAGGGGTGTGCGACTCCTCCTCCACCTCCATGCGGCGAGGTCGGATGAGTTCAGTCCAATTTCGACTCATCAGGGTTTGCCCTGTTTCGCTCATGGCTTCCCTCGTGTTAAATGCGAATTCTGCAACGCAGAATCCTGATGCAGTTGTAAGAAATCGATTTCCCTTACAGTTTCTTAAGGCCCACAATGGGCCGTAGCGCACAATCCTTCCAGGATTCCCCAGGAGTTGAATTCCCCCTAGGTCGTCGCTGCGTTACTTGGAATAGAACTCGACAATCAACTGCTCTTTAATGGTGGGAGGCAGTTCTTCTCTAGTCGGCAGTGCCTTGACTACTCCCTTAAAGGCCTCGACGTCGACATCGAGCCAAGACGGGATCCCGCGCCTGGTGACCGTTTTCAACGAATCGTCGATGCCCTGGATTGATCGGCTCTTTTCCTGGACTTCTATGGCCATGCCGGGTTTGGTCCGGAAGGAGGCTATGTCTACTTTCCGCCCATTAACCTTAATGTGTCCATGGTTTATCAATTGTCTGGCTTCGGCCCTAGATGAAGCGAACCCCATCCTGAAGACCATGTTGTCCAGCCGTGACTCCAACAGAAGGAGCAGGTTCTCTCCGGTCACGCCTTTCTTCTGCTCTGCAAGATGAATATACGTACGGAACTGTTTCTCCAGCACTCCGTAAATCCGCCTCACTTTTTGTTTTTCTCGAAGCTGTGTTCCGTAGTCTGTGTGTTTCGGACGGCCCTGACCGTGCTGTCCGGGAGGATAAGTTCTCCTCTCTACAGAGCATTTATCCGAGTAGCAGCGATCCCCTTTAAGGAACAACTTGGTCCCTTCCCGGCGGCAGAACCTGCAAACTGATTCATGATAGCGAGCCAATACTATCTCCTTTGGTTCGGAAAACTATTGTATCCCTAAATGGTTAAACCCTTCTTCTCTTCGGAGGCCGACACCCGTTATGCGGTATGGGCGTAACGTCCTTGATTAGGGTGATCTGAAACCCCGCGGACTGCAAGGACCGTAACGCAGCTTCCCGGCCGGCCCCAGGGCCCTTTATCAAGACCTCGACACTCCTCATACCTTGTTCCATAGCCTTACGCGCAGCGTCCTCCGCTGCCAACTGAGCCGCGAAGGGTGTAGATTTTCTCGACCCTTTGAAGCCCTGCGTGCCTGCCGAGGACCATGCCACGACGTTACCTTCGGGGTCGGTAATCGTGACGATCGTATTATTAAAGGTGGATTGGATATGTGCCACGCCTCTGGGAATACTGCGCTTTTCTTTCTTCTTGCGAACGACTCGCCTTTTTGGCATTGACCTCTCCGTTCAAAGGCCCCGCTATGGGGTAATCTGGTGTTTCTTGTCTACAGACCCATGAGGGGCCACTCCTAATCCTGCAAGCCGCAAATGTTCCCGCTGAGCTATTTGCGCTTGCCTATCTGCGTCTTTCTCGGGCCTTTGCGGGTTCGAGCATTGGTATGCGTGCGCTGACCGCGGGCCGGCAGGCCGCGCCGATGACGCAGGCCTCGATAGCAGCCGAGATCCATGAGCCTCTTGATATTCATACCTATATCGCGGCGAAGGTCACCTTCCACCTTGTATGAACGATCAATGGCCTCACGTATCTTGGCTACATCGACCTCGGTCAGTTGATCCGTCTTCATGTTCAGATCCAGACCGGCCTCTTCCAATATTTTCTGAGCGGTGGTCTTTCCTATCCCGTAAATATAAGTCAGCGCCACTTCCATGCGCTTATTTTTGGGAAGGTCAATCCCTGCGATACGTGCCACGATCTTCCTCCTGGCGATGAAACAAATGCGAACAGGGCTTAACCCTGGCGCTGTTTATGTTTAGGGTTCTCGCAGATCACTCGAACCGTTCCTTTTCGTTTGATGATCTTGCACTTATCGCAAATCTTCTTAACCGAAGCCCTTACTTTCATGGGCCCTCCTCATCACCGTCAAGGGATGGGTTCCTATTTCAAAACCTTTTGTATGGACGCAAAGATCTCGTCGATAGGACCCACTCCCGCCACACGGCGAAGCAGTTGTTTCTTGTCGTAATAGTCGATCAGAGGGGCGGTTTGCTTGTTGTACACGGTCAGCCGCTCTCTGATGGTGGCCTCTGAATCATCATCCCTCTGGTACAGCTCTGATCCGCACGCGTCGCAAATGCCATCGCGTTTGGACGGATTGAACATCACATGATACATCTTGCCGCAATCGGAGTTCCGGCATGTGCGCCGACCGGAGAGCCTGGCCACAAGCTCTTCATCCGGAACATCCACCAGGATGGCATGATTAATCGCTTTGCCCTGCGAAGCAATTATCTTATCCAGGGCTTCTGCCTGGGCGAGTGTCCTGGGAAACCCGTCGAGCATGTACCCTTTATCAAGGTCGGGCTTGGCCAGACGCTCCTCGACAACTCCTATGACCACGTCGTCCGGCACCAATTCGCCTTTGTCCATGTACGTCTTGGCCTTCAGGCCCATCGGAGTACCTTCCTTGAGAGCAGCCCGGAAGATGTCTCCGGTGGAAATCTGTGGAATGCCAAGCTTGTCAACAAGCTTCTTAGCCTGTGTCCCTTTGCCCGATCCCGGTCCTCCCAATAATACGATTCTCATAGTCCCTTCCTGTTTTTGAGGAGTCGCGAGCTACCGTCTCCCCTTGATCCGGCCCGTTCGGATGAATCCTTCATAATGCCGCTGGATCATGTGAGATTCAATCTGAGTCAACGTGTCCAGCGCGACCCCTACCACAATGAGCAATGAGGTTCCTCCGAAATAAAAGGGCGCGTTAAAACGTCCCATGAGGATCGAGGGGAGAACACACACTACTGAAACGTACATGGCTCCCCCAAAGGTGATTCTCGTGAGCACCTTGTCTATGTACTGGGAAGTCTTCTTGCCCGGCCTGATTCCAGGGATGTACCCCCCGTACTTTTTCATGTTGTCGGCCACGTCTACCGGGTTGAAGGTGACGGCAGTATAAAAATAACAGAAAAAGACGATTAGTCCCACGTACAGAAGCTCATACACTGCGGTCCCGGGTCGCAACCAACTCGTAACATACGTTACAGCCGGGACGTCGAGGAATTGACCAATTGTTGCGGGAAAAATCATCAGAGACGACGCAAAGATGGGAGGGATGACCCCGGCAGTATTCACCTTCAAGGGTAGGTGAGTGCTCTGGCCTCCATATATCCGCCTTCCTACAACACGCTTAGCGTATTGAACGGGTATCCGGCGCTGCCCTCTTTCCACAAACACGATGATACCGATGACGCCAATCATGATGGCCAGCAGGAGAAGGAGCACCAGAAATCCCATGTCCCCGGTTTTCACAAGCTGAACCGTATTGCCCAAAGCACTCGGCATCCTAGCAACGATGCCGGCAAAGATGATCAGTGAGATGCCGTTGCCGATGCCCCTCTCAGTGATCTGTTCACCGAGCCACATGATAAAAGCGGTTCCTGCGGTCAGTGTAATCATCGAGAGTATGACGAACGCGGGTCCGGGGATGTAAACCAGGTTCTCGGTCTTGGCCAGACCGATGCTAATCCCCATACCCTGAATGAGTGAAAGGACCACCGTCCCATACCGAGTATACTGGGTAATCTTCTTGCGACCGGCTTCCCCTTCCTTGGAGAGTCGTTCCAGGTGAGGAATTACCACCGTGAGGAGTTGGAGGATAATGGAAGCGCTGATGTAAGGCATGATTCCAAGGGAAAAGATAGAGAAATTCTCCATTGCGCCGCCTGTGAACATGTCGATCATGCCGAACAAGGTCTGCTGAAACCTTGAAATGAAATCTTTGAGAGCGACCGTATTTATGCCGGGCGTAGGTATGTGCACACCCACTCGATAAACGAGAAGCATCAGGAGTGTGAAAATAACCCTGCGCTTGAGTTCCGGAATTTTAGCGATGTTGCCGATGGAACTTAACACGACGGCAGTCTCCTACGGGAAAAACCTGACGAGTTCCTAAAACCTGTCCACGGAGAGCGATTTCTCACTGCTCCTCCACTGTGCCGCCCGCAGCCTCAATCTTTGATCGGGCTGCCGAACTCACCCTCTGGACCTTTATATTATATGCGCCAGCTACGTCACCGTCCGCCAGAAT
>Ga0209039_10003381_pt1 | contig 12516 bp, 10 predicted proteins | sample BogFormECP12_OM1_FD_188238 | JGI IMG/M metagenome (GOLD analysis project Ga0209039, IMG submission 188238) | Bog forest soil microbial communities from Calvert Island, British Columbia, Canada - ECP12_OM1 (SPAdes) (version 2) | ecosystem: Environmental > Aquatic > Freshwater > Wetlands > Bog ...
TTCGAGCCAGCTCACTGAGCGCACGGGCCGGGATGATGGCGGTCATTGGGTGGCTGGCCGGGTTGGATAAAGCCGCCTTGCGAACCGAGATACGGAAACCATCCGTGGCAGCCAGCAGCACCTCATTACCGTTTACGTTCATTAAGACACCTTGCAGAACAGGCCGGGCCTCATCCGTCGATGCCGCAAAGACCACCTGTTGGATCATCTCTTTGAAGTCCGCCACATTCAATACAACCCCTTCCGACAAATCCGGCACTGGCATGGGCGGAAATTCCTGAGCGTCAATGCCCTTGATGTCCGTACTATTGGAGCCACAGCGTACATTGAGGGTCTGTGTTTTGGAATTTAACGACAGGGCGACAGTTTCATTTGGCAGGGTGCTCACCAGGTCGGTAATCGTGCGAGCCGGGATGGTAATTGAGCCCTCCTCGACAATTTGAGCTCCAATCCAGCAAGAAATACCCAGTTCGAGATTTGTGGCCGACAGCCTCAGCCGGCCTTCATCAGTTGCCACCAGCACGTTGGCCAACACCGGAAGGGTGCTGCGTGGAGAAACAGCTCGCGAAACAACGCTTAAACCGTGCGCCAGGTGTTGTTGGGAAACTGATGCTTTCATGATTTGTAACCCTTTTATGATTGATTTAATAAAAACAGTATACAACATGACCTCAAAAAATACCAGTTGTCAGCCAAAAAAAATCGAACTGAGGTTGCAATTCCGGAAAGGTGCGGGTATATTTATACAAAATCGATCGGTCAAAATTTTAGATAATTCGAGGATAAAAGGGAAGCTGTTGATGGCTGAAATGACGATTAAAGAGTTGATGCGGGGGGTCATTGACCTTTACCACGTGGGGTCATATGACTTAGCCTATGGGTTGCTCACCCGAGAAGGCAGCCATTTTCCCGATAATTCAACCAGAATTTTCTATTGGCGTTTGTGCCTGGCTGCAAAAGCGGGCCGCTATCCCCTGGCAATTTCCATTTTGAAGGATGCTCTGGACACAGGCATCTGGTATCCAGCGGCGCAATTACAGGACGATGAAGACCTGCGCCCGCTGCAAGATAATCCCGAATTCGTAAATTTGGTCAATTTGTGCAAGCAGCGCCACGCCGAAGCCCAGGCCAATGCCAGACCCTCGCTGGTAACCGTTCAACCTGAACATCTTCCAGCCGGCATCGAGACAAAAATACCCCTTTTTATTGCTCTGCATGGGGACTACAACAACGCTAACCAGACCATCCCTTATTGGAAAACTCTATCGGAAATGGGTCACTTGCTGGCAATACCCCAATCTACCCAGGTGGGTACTGCGGAAGGATATATTTGGGATGACTTTATGCTTTCCGAACAGGAAATCATCCATCATTACAAAACCTTACGTAAGCAGTATCCTATCGATCCAAAACGCACGTTAATAGGCGGATTCTCACTGGGCGGCACCCTGGCTATCTGGCTGACGTTGACACGGGCCATCCCAGCCATTGGATTTATTGTGATTGGACCCTATTTGCCAAAAAAGTTTTCATGGCTGCCGCTGATCGAATCCTGCCAGGATAAGAAAGTGCGCGGCTACATTATCATCGGAAAGCAGGATACCGATTGTTACCAGGGCGCCGTAACCATGGCCAACCAACTAAAAGCTCACGACGTCCCATGTGAGCTGGAAATACACCCTAAGCTTGGCCATGACTTTCCACCGGATTTCGATCAGATCCTTTCGAAAGCAGTGAGGTTTTTATTAGCGGACTAAACCAACTTTTTTTTTCATAAGGGAGTAAAACTATGTTTACGCCTGAAAAAACCTATACACAGAGTCGTTGGAGCCTGGCTGATCTTTTCCCATCGATCGATAGCCCTGAGCTGGAATCAGCTTTTAAGAGCCTGGCTGATCAAGTAAATATGTTTGAAGCAATTCGTCCTCAGTTAAATGAGAACATGGAGCCTTCTGAATTTCTAAAGATCATCCAACAGTTAGAAAATATTGAACGGCTGGGCAACCGCATTTATGCTTATGCCAGTTTACTTTTAGCCGAAGATACGCAGAATCAGGCAGCATTGACACTGATTGCCAGGGTTGAACAGTTTGTGGCTGAAATTTCAAACCAGTTGTTATTTTTCGATTTGTGGTGGAAAGAGCTGAGTGATGACGCCGCCGACCGCTTAATGGCCGATATCGGCGACTATCGCTATTGGTTGGAAGAAATGCGTCATTTCAAGCCATATACGCTCTCTGAGCCCGAAGAGAAGATCATTAATATTAAAAATGTAACCGGTGCCAGCGCCATTGACAGACTGTACGACTCAATTACAAATCGTTACACTTTTAATGTCGAGCTGGACGGCAAAATCCAGGAAATAACGCGTGGAGAGCTGATGGTGTACGCCCGTGATCCTGATCCAGACTTGCGAGCCCGTACTTACCAGGAACTTTACCGCGTTTTCGGCAATGATGCTCCCATCCTGGGCCAGATATACCAGGCCCTGGTGCATGATTGGAGAAACGAACAGGTCGCTTTACGAAAATTTGCTAGCCCAATCGCCGCTCGCAATCTGGGAAATGATATTCCGGATGAGATGGTAACAACTTTGCTGAAAGTATGCCAGCGTAATGCTCCCATTTTCCAACGATATTTTAAGCTAAAAGCTCGCTGGCTGGGCATGGAGCGCTTACGACGCTATGATGTCTATGCTCCGCTGGCCATCTCGGATAAAGAATATACCTTTTCCCAGGCGGCTAATATGGTGCTGGATTCCTTCAACCGGTTCGATGAGGGCATGGCCGAAATGGCGCAGCGAGTATTTTCCAAGCAGCACCTCGATAGCGAAGTCCGTAAAGGAAAGCGCAGCGGTGGTTTCTGCCTGACGGCTCTTCCAGACCTCACCCCCTGGATCCTTGTCAATTATCAGGGCAAAGCCTCAGACGTTGCTACCATGGCTCATGAATTCGGCCATGCTATCCATTCCATGCTGGCCTCAGACCACAGCATTTTTACTGCACATCCCAGCCTGCCCCTGGCTGAAACAGCCTCCACTTTCGGTGAGATGATGCTGGTAGATCGTATGCTAAAAGAAGAAACCAACGAGTCGGTGAAGCGCGACTTGCTTTTCCGCCAGGTGGATGATGCCTATGCAACCATCCTGCGCCAGGCCTATTTCGCTCTATTCGAGAACCAGGCTCACGAGATGATCAACCAAAATGCCTCTGTGGATGATCTGGCAAGTGCCTACCTGGAGAATTTGCGCGATCAGTTCGGCGATTCAGTAGATGTGGCCGATGAGTTCCGTATGGAATGGATTTCAATTCCTCACATTTACAATTCACCCTTTTATGTTTACGCCTATGCATTTGGTCAGCTATTGGTCCTATCGCTTTACCAGCAATACCAGGCAGAGGGAGCATCTTTTAAACCCCGCTATCTCAAACTCCTTTCGGCTGGCGGTTCAGAGCCCCCTGTCAAAGTCCTGGTGGATGCCGGCATCGACATTCGTCAAGACTCTTTCTGGCAAGGCGGCATGAATATAGTTAACCATCTGGTTGACCAATTAGAAAAAATACCGATTCAAAATAGCTAAGTTGCCCCTATACCTTCGAGGAGAGCTTTTTTGCAAAGTTCAGGCCTGACTGTTGTTGTGGTATATTTGTTTAAATTGAAAGTCATGCGGATAGGCCAAATGTTTTAGCCTGTCATTAAATTTAATATGCGGAGAATCCATGTATTTTGCAATCGAGGGTGTCATTGGCGCAGGTAAAACCTCATTGGCTCGATTGCTGCAGCCGGCATTTCAGGCCCAGCTTCTATTGGAGGTTTTTGAAGAAAATCCTTTCTTGAGCGATTTTTACACTGATCGCACTCGCTATGCTTTTCAAACCCAGATATTTTTCTTGCTCAGCCGATACCACCAACAAAGAGAGCGTGTAGATCAAATTCTTAGCCAGGATCAGACTCTAATCGCTGATTACACCTTTGAAAAAGATGCGCTATTTGCTCAAATCAATCTGGCCGGTGATGAATTAGAAACCTATAATCGGGTACATGAAGCTCTGGCTGAGAAAATTACCAAACCAGATCTAATCGTTTATCTGCGAGCCAGCACAACCATCTTAATGCAGCGGATAGCCCTGCGTGACCGTCCGTACGAGCGGCAAATGGAAGAAAGCTACATGGATCAGCTCAATAATGCTTATGACTATTACTTTTTGAACCAGGCAGTTCACCACGCTCCTGTTCTGATCATCGACACCAATCAGATGGATTTTGTGCGCCGGTCAGAAGATTTGCAGTGGGTCGAAAATCGGATTCGCCAGACTTTGCAGCTTGCCCCATTTCAACCTGAGCTGCCCTTACCCTCTGAATCTGTAATCTAACCATTTTCAAAAAAACTGCTTTATAATGAATCATCATCGTAGTATTTCTACAGAAAATTATGTAATCAAATTCTTTCATGCGTAGGTAGGGGATTTTCATGCGCATCACACGGGAAACACTCACAAAAGCGGCTCGCGATTTTGCAAAGCAACGTTCCCAATCGGATCGGCGGTTGGTGTGCATTTATCTGACCGGATCACTTCTGGAGGAGGAGCCGTTATTAGGTGGTACAACCGATATTGATCTTGTGGTCGTTCATGACGACGAACCGCCTATAAACCGTGAAATTGTGCGTTTAACAGACGAGGTTCACATAGATGTTGCTCACCGTTCTGCGGCCGACTACCGCCAACCTCGCCATCTTCGTCTTGACCCGTGGTTAGGTGCCTTCCTATGTCAGAACCCGATTGTGTTGTATGATACTCAACATTGGTTTGAGTTTACGCAGGCTGGTGTATGTGCCCAATTCTACCAACCGGATTATGTGCTCCAGCGAGCCCGTCCACTGGCTGAAAGCGCCAGGCAGAAATGGATGGAACTTCATAATGCTGAATACAACCCCGGTCCGATAAAATTATTGGCCTATCTTAAGGCGCTGGAAAACGCTGCCAATTCTATTGCATGCCTTAATGGTGTACCACTGACAGAGCGCCGTTTTATGGTTAATTTTCCCGACCGAGCCCAGGCTATCCAACGACCTGGTCTTTCCGCAGGTTTATTGGATCTATTTTTGAACCAGCCGATTAGCGATGAAGATTGGCTGGCCTGGTTAAAAAACTGGAAAATTGCGCTGAAAACAGCCAGCCAGATGGAAAATTGTCCCCCGCGTATACATCCCTGCCGGGAGTTATATTATGAGCGCGCTATTGAGACTTTGAAAACCGACAACCTTGGATCCGCAATGTGGATTTTATTACGCACCTGGACTCTGGCTTTGCTCTGCTTAGCGAATAACGAATCAAGCAATCAGGCCTGGCAAAAGGCCTGTCAGAAACTTGCTCTGGACGAGACTCAATTCGAGCCAAGAATCGTCGCTCTGGATGCTTATCTGGACAGCGTTGAAGAAGCATTGGATGTTTGGTCGGCGCAAATGGGGATTTGATTTTTGCTTAGAATTTTTCCCAAAAAACTGTGGATAAGCTGCGGAAAACTGTGGATAAATAAGCTTAATTGTGGATAAACACCTCTAAATAAAGCTAATTTGTGGAAAAGAATTCTGGGCTAGAAACCCATATATGGGGGTTTTGATAAAAAAAAGTCCATATATTCAATTTATACACAACGGTGGATAAACTTATCGATTCTATTAAATCTTTCCAAAGTTATCCACAATCTCAAAAGAATATATTTTTTAAGATTTAATCCCATATATACGGGGGGAGTTGATCAACAGCAGCATCCCTAAGGATTTTTAACCCTAAGATAAATCTTTTCCACATATCCACAGGGTCTACTAAAATTACTGAATCATAATCAAATAATAAATAAAGATTAACTGCTTGATTCTCACCCTTAAATCTTGTACAATTTGTACATAAATAAGTTAAATTATCAAGGTTATTTGCCCCCAACAAGAGGATAGTTGTGCATTGACAATGCGGTAAGAGAAGAGGAAGGGAGAAAAGAATGGACATCATCAAAGTCAAGGCCAACTCCCGCACTGCTGCAGTGGCAGGGGCAATCGCGGGGGTTATCCGAGAGCACAAACATGCTGAAGTTCAAGCAATTGGCGCTGGCGCAGTTAATCAGGCAGTAAAAGCTTTGGTGCTGGCAAGAGGTTACCTTGCTGAAGATGGTATCCCTGTCATTTGCATACCTGAGTTTGTTGAAGTCGATATTGACGGTAAAATTCGGACTGCTGTCAAACTGGTTGTAGAACCGCGCTAGGTATTCAACTCGCTAACCGCTCACTGGGGCTTTGATTTGTTTGTGGGTTCAGTCTGACGCCTGATTTAACTCATCTTTTGCAAAGATTACTTCATCTTTGCCGGTAAGTTTTTCTTGTACTTTGCTTGCCACCAAATCCAGATGCCTGGGGTGACTTACATAATCCAGGTCATCGGCTGGTATTGTTAAGATCGGGCAAAGTGTAAAACCCGCAATCCATTTTTCATATAAAGAATTTAGCTGGCTTAAATATTCTGGGCTGATTGTACGTTCATAAGAACGATTACGTTGTGAGATGCGATTTAGCAATGTGGGGACAGAGGCTCGCAGATAAATAACCAGGTCAGGAAGAGGTAGGAACTCAGCCAGTGTCTGGTAGAGAGTGTGGTAAGTTTCGTAATCCCTCTGATTTAAATAGCCCTGCAAATGAAGATTTTTAGCAAATACTTCAGCATCTTCATAAATACTTCGGTCTTGCATGACAGATCCGCTGGCACGGATTAAATCCAGGTGAATACGCAAGCGGTGGCTGAGGAAGAAAACCTGGGACTGAAAGCTCCAGGCAGCCATATCCTGGTAAAAATCGGTCAAATAGGGATTCTGAGCAACAGGTTCATAAAAAGGTTGCCATCCCAGGAGTTGGCACAATAATTGGACCAGGGTCGATTTTCCTACTCCAATATTCCCGGCAACCACAATATATTTTTTCATTCAAAAATCGCTCCTGATCTGGAGATTATAAGCCTGTTTACAATTGATTTTATTTCGTAATCTAAAGTCGAAAAAACGCTTGTCTTGAACTTTAAAGAATTCACCCTTCCGAGAATTAGGAAGGGTGAATATATTTTAAAATTGGCTTTATTTCTTATATTTTAACACAGGCGTCAACCGGGCAAACATCTGCACAGGCGCCATCATCTTCGCACTTGCTAGCATCGATTACATACATGCCATTGACTTCTGTAAGTGCTCCGTTGGCACACTCAGGTTCGCAAGCACCACATTGGATGCAGTCACTAGTGATCGTATAAGCCATCTTTGCTTTCCTTTCGTAGGGTTAGATGAATCTAAGATTTACCTATGGGAAGAATAGCACGATATACAAGTTGTTGTCAACGATGCCGGGGTCGTATTTTGTCATTTATTCCGGGTATTAATGTCATGTTTAATTTTGACAATTATCATCTCGATTGTGGTATATTTCTGGCTGTTTAGCAAGGCTCAGGCCTTCTTTGAATGCCCTCGTTGATATTGGAATCGGTTTTTTTATCGGTTATAATGTTTTTAAGCTTGAGATTGACGTTTGATTTTCTCCAAACCAATTTACGGGGTTGAAAGAAGGTGGTTTTCTTGAAAATCGGGTTAATTCATTATTCTGCCCCTCCGGTTGTGGGAGGTGTGGAGACGGTTCTGGCACAACAGGCGGTTCAACTGGCCAAGGCCGGACATCAAGTCAGGATTCTGGCAGGCCGTGGAGAAACCTGGGATGCTCGCATACCTGTCGATGTTTTACCTAAGATAGATTCGCGCTATCCTAACATTTTGAAAATGAAGGGAAGCCTGGATAATGGGAAAATCCCCGCTGAATTCAACCCGCTTGTTGAGCAGATTCAAAATGAAATTCAACGCGCTTCAACCGGAATGGACTGGCTGATTGTACATAATGTGGCTTCGTTGGCTAAAAATCTGGCTTTAACTGCCGCTCTTTACAACATCTCACAGCAGCCAAATGCACCCCGCCTGATTTTGTGGCACCATGACCTGGCCTGGACCACGCCCCGCTATCGGGATGAGTTATACCCGGGTTATCCATGGGATTTGCTCCGCACTCCCTGGCCCGGTGTAAAACAAGTTGTGGTTTCCGAGGCCCGCCGGCAAGAATTGGCGGAATTGATGAATCTGCCAATTAAAAAGATCAGCGTTATTCCCGCCGGGTTGGATATGGCCAATTTCCTCGGCCTGGATCCAGCAGCCATAGAATATTATGCGAATTTGCATCTTGAGGAATCCGCCCCCATTTTACTGGCGCCGGTTCGTCTTACCCGGCGAAAAAACCTCGAATTAGCTGTTAATACCCTGGCAAAACTGCGATTAAAATTACCTAAGGCTGTTTTGATTATAACCGGTCCGCCTGGCGCTCACAATCCGACCAACCTGGATTACCTGAAAAATCTGGAAGGTCTTCGATCTGAATTGGGCCTGGTTGGCGCTGTCCACTTATTAGGGGAGATTGTGCCAGAAGGCTTACCGGGCTCAACTGTGGCCGAGTTCTATCGCCTGGCGGATGGGCTGCTTTTGACCAGCCGCGAAGAGGGTTTTGGTATTCCAATACTGGAAGCGGGTCTTTCGCGACTGCCGGTTTTCTGTACGGACCTCCCTCCTTTACGCGCCCTGGCAGGAAAATCCGCAACTTATTTCTCACCCGATGATGATCCCAGTTATATCGCCAAATTGATTGCCAAGAAGCTATCCAAAGACCCGGTCTACCAACTACGTGTCCGTGTCCGGCAGGAATTTACCTGGGATGCGATCTATCGACGTTTGATTGTCCCACTGCTTGAATTCTAAAAAATGAAACCAAATACCCGTATATTTAAGCCATTTCACCATCTGGTGATACCCGTCTTCCACCCACTGGTTGTAAGGGATGCACTTGCGATGGCCCGCATGTTAGGAGGAAAGGTCAGCCTGGTAGGGCTGGTGCCGGTATCACCAGAAGCGCCGATCTCAGCCGAAGCCAGCACGGCCCGCCGAGTTCGCGCCGAGCTTCAATCCTTTATGAAGGGTTTACCCCTCTATCGGGCGCCACAGGTATTGGTCTCTCGAACCCCCATGCGCGATTTGCAGCAATATCTGGCGGAAGACCCTCCCGATTTAATGATTCTGGAGTGGCCACAATGTTTTCAAACCATGGGTTGTTCGCCTGAGGAGCTTTTAATTAAACCAGTATGTGATATTGCTATTGTTCGTGGGCCGTGGCCGGAAGTTATACAACGCGCACTGGTGCCCTTGCGAGGTGGTCCATATGCTGAGCTGGCATTACGTTTTTGCCTGGCGCTGCCGCGACAGGAACTGATGGCGTTTAATTTGAGGAACTCCAATGCCCCAAAAACAGTTGAGGCTCCCTTCCGTGGCCTGGCCAGCATATTACCCAATTTACCGGAAGTCACTTTTAAACAAATAGTCTCAGATGAACCGGTTCAGACAATACTGAACGAAACTCATCATGCTGATCTTTTGGTTATAGGCGCATCGGCGCGATCAGAGCCTGGCAATAATGTATTTAGCCCGATCGTGGATCAAATTCTATCGGAAGCAGATTGTGCAACGGTAGTAATGAAATCCCAGGATCCTTTACCGATCATCTGGACCGGCAAGGATGGCGAGATGGCCGGCGCTCAGGCTATATCTGTGCTGGTAGATAAATGGTTCGCAGAGAATACATATCATGCCGATGAGTTCGATAATCTCGATCGTCTACTGGAGATCAAGAAGGAGCAAGGTGTATCAATCAGCCTGGCGCTGCCCGCTTTGAACGAAGAAGCAACTGTCGGTCAGGTTATCCATTCAGTTAAAAATGCCTTAAAAGATAGTGTCCCGCTGTTGGATGAAATTGTATTGATTGATTCCAACTCACAAGACCGGACCCGTGAAATTGCCGCCGGCCTGGATATTCCGGTTCACATCCATCAGGAACTTCTTCCGGAATATGGCGCACGGCGCGGCAAGGGCGAGGCGCTCTGGAAGAGCCTTTATGTAACCCAGGGGGATATCGTCGTATGGATTGATACGGATATTGTCAATATACACCCTCGCTTTGTTTATGGTGTGATCGGTCCGTTATTGGCAAATCCTCGCCTGCAGTTTGTTAAAGGCTTTTATCAGCGGCCTTTACAAAGCAACGAGCGGCTACAGGCAGGCGGTGGTGGTAGGGTGACAGAATTAACTGCCCGGCCGTTAATTAACTTGTTTTATCCCGAGCTTTCAGGTGTGATCCAACCGCTATCTGGTGAATATGGTGGACGTAGAGAGGCGCTTGAACAGATGCCATTTTACTCAGGATACGGGGTTGAAATCGGGCTACTGATCGGCATTTTTGAAAAATACGGGCTTTCGGCTATCGCCCAGGTTGACTTGCTGGAGCGCATTCATCATAACCAGGACTTAGAGGCTTTGAGCAAGATGTCGTTTGCCATTTTGCAAACAGTCTTTCGCAAGTTGGAGAACCGCTTCCAATACTCTGTCCTTGAGGATGTTAATAAAACCATGAAACTTATCCGACATGAGGCCGGTTCATATTATCTCGATGTGGAAGAAGTTGTTGAGCAAGAACGTCTGCCCATGCTCGAAATTCCGGAATACCGATTATTACATCCCCCCAAATAAATTCGTTTTTTAGGTATCTATTTTTTATCAGGCTCAGAGTTATGACAGAACTTTGGTTGGTGCGGCACGGGCAAACGGATTGGAATGTAGAAGGCCGGTTTCAGGGCCAATCGGATGTGCCATTGAATGCGTCCGGTTTAGCGCAGGCCAGGGAACTGGCTGCTGAGTTGAACGGTCATCAGTTTTCCGCTCTCTACAGCAGTGATTTGAAGAGGGCTTACCAGACGGCAGAAATTATCGCCAGCAAGGTAGGATTATCAATACGGGTAGATCGTCGTTTGCGTGAGATCTGCCAGGGAGAGTGGGAGGGTTTATTGTTAGACGAGGTTCGCCAGAGATTCGATCACGATTTTTCGGTACCCTATCATGATACGGCCCGCTCGCGAGCGCCTGGTGGAGAATCGGTGGTTGAAGTTGCCGACCGGGTGACCCAGGCAGCCAATGATATTGCCCTAGCATTCCCCGCCCAGCCGGTATTGATTGTGTCGCATGGCCTGGCACTGGCAACCCTGGTCTGTACGGCAGCTAATCTTCCTTTGAGTGAGGTCTATTCCCATATTCCGGATAATGCTCATCCGCTATCGGTCGAATGGCCGCCAGATATGGTTGACAAGATAAAAAAATGAAACCAAAAATCCAATTAGAGCTTTTAAAAAACCGGATAGATCTTGCGCGCATCCCGTTTAGCGAGCGTGGTTCGCGCATTCTGGTCATGCGATGTGATGACTCACTTTCACTGCGTTTGTCAGAACGTTGGTTTAAGCTTGACCACCGCTTAAGTTCTTATCGCCAGCGCCCACCCATTATCGATGATATTGTTTTTACGGATACGCAAAACCAACCTTTATCTTTTACCTGCGAAAGCTACCCTCACCGGCTTGATTTTCAGACGCAGATAGGCCAATTTTCAATGGTTTTCCTGGATAGTGAAAGCCTGTTGCTGGTGCTGCCACCGGAATCTTGTGGCCTGAGTTTCCGGGTATACATGGATCAGGGACTGACCGACCGGCGGGGTGGCACGTTGCGGCTAACCGGGGATATCCGCCGGAATTTTGCTTATACGACTGACCGGCCGATGACAATTAATGTGATTGAGCCCGAGCAAGATGGCACTTTGCGGGTAAGGTTGATGTTTGCCAGTGGGGAGAAACAGGGGCTCTTGCTCAATCTCACGCCACGACTGGGGTTCAACCGCTACATTCCTGGCATCGAGGATGCCTTTAATCAGGCTGCAAAACGTTGGCAGGATTGGTTTGATGCAGCTCCACCTGTGAGCGAGACCTATTTAGGCCAATATGCTTACGCCTGGTGGGTCATGCGTTCAGGTTTGATCTCTACCCGCTTTTTTATCACACGTGAGGCAATGACCCCTTCCAAGATCTATTACGTTGGCGTCTGGCAGTGGGATGCATACTTCCACGCGTTGGCATATTGTCATATGGATATGCGCCTGGCGCAGGACCAGTTTCGCATAATCCTCGATCATCAACGACCGGATGGTATGCTGCCGGATGCTGTTCACGATGAGGGTACGGTCACCCATCTCAATTTTCCGGTAGACGCCGATGTTACCAAGCCGCCGCTGCTGGCCTGGGCTGTCTGGCATCTTTATCAAGAATGTGGTGATCGTGAATTTTTAGGCGAAATCTATGAGCAGGTTGTCCGTTGGAACCGCTGGTGGTTCGAGAAAAATGATCTGGATGGCGACGGCCTGTGCGAATACCAGCATCCTTTTTCATCCGGTCTGGATGACAGCCCGCTGTGGGATGAGGGTATGCCAGTTACCTCACCGGATCTGAATACTTACCTGGTATTACAATGCGAAGCCCTCAGCCGTATTGCCCTTGTCCTTGGCCTGGAAGTCGACGC
>Ga0209039_10003382_pt1 | contig 12507 bp, 18 predicted proteins | sample BogFormECP12_OM1_FD_188238 | JGI IMG/M metagenome (GOLD analysis project Ga0209039, IMG submission 188238) | Bog forest soil microbial communities from Calvert Island, British Columbia, Canada - ECP12_OM1 (SPAdes) (version 2) | ecosystem: Environmental > Aquatic > Freshwater > Wetlands > Bog ...
CTTCGCCGCCAGGACCCAAGGCAGGAGCCCGGTGCGCTAATTCCGCACGCCGGGATCTGTCCGGGGGGCCGCCCGTAAGGGCGGTCCCTACCGGGATTGCGCCTGGTATTCGGTCAGAACGGCGCGCAGATGTCGTTCGCCGAGGATCAGCGCGCGGTCCAGGAGTTCGCGACGCAGGGTGCCGACGAGGCGTTCGCAGGTCGCGTTCATGCGCGGCGCCTGGACAGCGGTACGCAGAATCCTGGCACCAGTGGCCTGGAACACGGCGTCGAAGGAGCGGGTAAAGTTCGATCCGCGGTCGCGGATGAGGAACTTGATGTCCTCGAACTGCTCGTCGAGGGTGAGGGCGAGGTTGCGAGCCTGCTGCACTGTCCAGTCGCCGGTCGGGTTGGCGGTAACGCCACCGAGGTGCATCCGGCGGGTGCCCTGCTCGATGAACACCAGGACGTACAGCCTTCTCAGCAGCACGGTGTCCACGTGCAAAAAGTCGACCGCGAGGATCCCGGTGGCCTGGACGTGCAGGAACTGCCGCCAGGTCGGACCCGACCGCCGCGGGGCCGGATCGATGCCCGCAGCCCGCAGGATCTCCCAGACGGTGGACGGCGCGACTGCCACGCCGAGTTTCGTCAGTTCGCCATGGATCCGGCGGTGTCCCCACAGCGGATTCTCCTTCGCCAGCCGGACGACAAGGCGGGCGATGCCGGGGACCGTCGGCGGCCGGCCGGGCTTGCGCCGGTTGCTCGTGTCGTACTTGCTCGCAGCCAGCTTGCGGTGCCAGGCCAGCAGCGTCGCTGGCGCCACGGCGAAGACTTCGGTCTAGCGGCTGCGGGGTATGAGCCGGGCCAGCGCGGCGAGCCAGACCCGGTCGGCCGGCTCGTAACGCACCCGGCCGGCGTGGCGGCGCAGCACCGCGTTTTCGTGCCGGAGTACCAGCAGTTCAGCATCCTTCGCCAGGTCCGTGCGGAACACCAGGACGGCCACGCCGAGTATCCGGCGAACTAGCAGGTAGACGATCTTGAGCAGCACCCGGCCAGCTAACCATGACCGCGTCGAGCCTGCTGGCGACAGCGCAGGTCAGCCACTCAATCGATTATTCGAGCGGCACAGGACCGCGTGCTGAATCCGTGCTGATACCTGGGGCCACGCGGTCTATACGAATCATGAAATTGGTATAGACCAATTGGTATGGTTCGGGGCGGGGTCCGGCCGCGCGGTGACGTCCTGCGGAGGTTCCGGCGTGCTGCTATGCCGATGGGTCGGGTCGGCCGAGGTAACCTTGACGCGGGGCGGAGCGGAGGGTGCGCGTCCGTCCTGCGTCCGCTTCTCCTCTATCAGTGGGGCGGCGGCCTTGCGGCGGATTGGTTCGAGTCCGGCTGGACGCGGTATTTCCCTCGGGGATCTCGCGTTGACCGCGTCGCGGCCAGTGCATGTGGCGTGAACGGCGTGATCAGCTCGTGCCGATGACGAGGCGAACCGGCTGGCCTGTGACCGCGGCCACGGTGAGGAAGTCGCGGTCATCGGTGAGGACCGTGAGGCCGTGACGTTCAGCGGTCACGCTGATGAGGAGGTCCACCGGTCCGGCGGAGCGGTGGTGGCCCGTCTCGGTTAGGCGCTGCTGAATCTCGCTGGCACGCTCGTAGGCGTCATCTGGCATCGGTACCCAGGTGAACAGCCGCTGGAACAGGCGCTGCTTCTCCAGTCGGTCAGCCAGCGAGCGTGCCGAGTACAGGAACTCGAGTTCTACTACCGGGCAGGTCGCGATGACGCCTGCGGCGAGCTGCTCGTCCCATGCCTCCCCTGTCTTGGCCTGAAGGAGGCGGAACAGTCCGGAGGTATCGGCCAGGTACAAGGCCGGACTCATCGGCGGTAGGCGGCCTTGTTCCCGACGAACTCGTCGAAGTCTCCCTGGTCAGCCATCTCGCGCAGGCGCGCCAGCGCGCGCAGCCGGTCCAGGCGCTGCCCTACCTCGCGGAGCGCGGCGTTGACCGTGTCCTTCTTTGTCTTCGTTCCTAGAACCTCGGCGGCCAGGGCCAGAGCCTCCTGGTCAATCTCGACCGGCGTCTTCACCATTGTCATCTCGGTACCTCCTGAGGTGATTCCGGTATCCTGAATGCCTATCTCAGATACCAACGATACCTCATGAACATGGTCCTGGTCGTGCGCTGTTCCAGGAGCGTGGGACCCGGCGGCGGCAGCAGGGAAGGCGAGGGCCTCCTCGGGCAGGCTTCCCCACTCGGCCTGGTAGACGGCGAGGCTAGGGACAGCAGCTCCAACCTGCTGCAATGATGGCGGTGACGATTTGACACTAGTCGGCTATTCCAGTCGTGGCAGTCCTGCCTTGTCGAACCGTTCCATCAGCGACGGCCGCTTCGCGTACCGGGTGCGCAGCTCGCGTACCCGCGCGGTGAAGGCCGCGATGTCGTCCTCCCGCCGCGCGATCTCGTGCAGGTCTTTCAGGAGCTGTGTGGCCTGGTCGTATTCTTTCGGCTTGGAGAACATGGTCAGCTTCTCCACCTGCTGCCATGCCCCATCCTTGAGCCCTGCCAGCTTCTCCAGGTGGCGCTCGTAGGCGGCGGCCTGCTCCGCCGCCTGTCGTGCCCGTGCTTCCTCTCGTGCCCGGGCCTCAGCCTCCTTCCGCGCGGCCCGCCGGGCCTCCGCACCCGCCAGCAGCTCGCCTGCGGTTCGCCCCGCGCTGACCGCCGCGGAGCCCGCTGGCCGGGTCTCCCGCCGGAACCGCTGTACCAGCAGCGCCTCCACCTGCGCCCCCTCACCTTCGGCGACCATGGTGAGGAACTTGTCCTTCTCGCTGGTCGGCAGCGCCGTGACCCAGTCCGCGATCCCGTCATCGCTGACCAATACCAGCGGGCCGCTGGCCTCCGCCGCGACCGCGATCAGGTCTTTGTCGATCTTCAGGAACCCGGCGATCGAGGCCAGCGAGTCGCTCAGCTCCTTCAGCCCCGCCGGGACCGGCGGCTCTACCTCGTCCTCTAGATTCTCGTCGTCATCCTCGTTGAGCCCGCCCAGCTGGACCTTGAGCAGCCATCCGAGGTAGAGCAGCCGCGTGTCTCCGGCGGCCAGCTCACCGCGGGCGTCGAGCAGCGGGTCGAGCAGCCCCTGGCCCTCGATCCAGTCGTCGCCCTCGTCGTCGTCCCAACCGGAACCGGACGATCACGTGGTCCGGGGTCTCGGTCACCCACGCCCGGTGCTCCTCATCGCAGTAGCGCCGCGCCGTCTGCACGTCCAGGAGCGCCTGTGGCAGCCGGAACGCCAGCTCCCGCGTCCCCCAGTTCGCCGCGTACAGGTAGGCGTCGAAGTACTCCTCCAGCAGCCGCCCGGGGTCCCCGCGGAAGTCCCCGAACGAGTACTCGTTGGTGAGCCGCGTCGCCGAGATCTCCGCCCGGCTCGACAGCGACCGCAGCCGCCGCTGCTGCTCGGCGGTCAGTCGCCGGTCCAGCGCCCGGAACTCGTAGTACTGGTACTCGCTCACGCGATGCTCGCCTTCTTTCCAGTCGCCGGCTTCAGGACGCCGCTGCGGCGGCCAGGGCGGCCTGGGCGTCGGCCAGTGACTCCCGCAGCTCGGCCAGGGCATGGCTCTTGCTGCCCTGCTGCTGCCCGAGCACCTCATCGCCCGCGATCAGCCGCAGGCTCTCCTCGCTCACCTCGATAGCTGCCACCGGACGATACTTCCGCATCCCGGACGCCGCCACCAGGAAACCGTGCAGATCGATGAGCCATCCGTCTCGCGGGCAGTGCCCCAGTGGTCCCTGCGCAGTGCGTGAATCAGTGTCGGCGTGGCGGCTTCGGACGGGTGCGCTGCGCCCGGGCGACAAGAGCGGTTGTCGGGCGGGGCGGGCCGTGCAGGATCGGCGCGGCAACCAGAGTTCGGAACTCCTCCAGCGTCTCCGGGGCCGGGAACCCGGAGGCGAGCACGGTGCGGACGAATTCCTTGCGCCGTCCGGGAGGGAACCGGTTGAGCTGCTCCGTCACGGCCTCGGGCCCGCCGAGTTCCAGCTGGGGCATCTTCCGCTCCGCGTTCAGGGCGGGCAGCCTGGCCTGCCGGGCCACGGCTGCCTGGACTGCCCCGGGATCCAGTCCAGCAGCGCCCGCTCCACCTGCGCCGGGGTCCAGTACCCCAGCCGCCCGTCCGGGCTGAAGTGCCGCGAGTCCAGCAGCGCCTCAGCCAGCGACGGCGCCATCGCGAGGCCGCGTGCCGCGGCCCACGCCCGCACCGCCGCAGGAGCGTGTCACGGACCGTCAGGTAGACGTCCGTCTCCTCGATCTCGAACCAGGTGCGCACCCCTGAACGATAGTGCCGGGCACGCGCTCCCGCAGGCAGGAGCGGCGCGATGCTGTCCCCGTCGCCCGATCCCTGCCCAGGCGCGCCGGGCCAGCGGGTCCCGAACGTCGCCGTCCTAGACGGCGTGCTGGAACATGTCACGTTCTGCAACCGGCGGGCGCCGGGAACCTGAACGCGCTGCTGCAGGAGGCCCTGACCCCGTACCGAGAGGGCGCGCCGGAGCGCCGGTACGGCGGCCGGGTGTTCCGCGTGGACGACAAGGTCACCCAGCTCCGCAACAACTACGACGAGGGCGTTGCCTTCCGGCCGGGGGTTCTCGCCGATCCTCGGGGGATGGGCTTCTGGAGCATGTCCGGAGCCGCTACGCTCACGGCCATGTCCCCCAAGAAGCGCGATGGAGGCAAGCGCCTCAGCGGCAATCCCCAGCGTCGCGAGCAGCAGCTGGCGAGCCGGAACCTGACGAAGACGGGCAAGCCTGACGCGTCGTCCTGGGCGCGGGAGCTCAGCATCGAGGACCGGCGATCGTTCGGCGACCTGGCCCGCAGGCTCGCTGGCTGGGCGCCCGCCATGCCATGGTGGGCGCAGTCCCATGACCGCGTCATCAAGAGCTTCCTTGACGAGCCGGCGCCGGAACGCCCCGTGGACATCGAGACCCGGGCCTGCACAGCAGTCGGGGACGAGTTCTACGCCCGGCTGAACTCCGGGGACACGGGGCTCACGCCGGCCCAGTGGCTGCGCGCCCTCGTCGAGGAGACCGGAGCCCGGTTGCAGGCGGCGATCGTGTTCGGGACGGACGACTGGCGTCCGCTGCTGGCGTTCCTGCGGGGCCTGGCGGGCATCGCGCCGGAACGTGAGGCCAGCCCCGACTTTCCCGACATTAAGTTCCCCCGGGAGACCGCTGCTGCCTGCCTCGCCGCGGCGGCGAAGTCGCTCGCGGATTCCGGCCTTTCGGCCGCCGCCGTCCCCGCTCCGGACGAGGAGGATGGCTGGGTGCCCGGCGAGGCCCTGATGGCCCGGGACGCCTACGGCAGCCGGTTCCTCCTCGCCGTCCCGTTCAGCAGCGGTGAGGCTCCGCGGGAAGGCGATCACTGGTACGCGTGGGATGTTGACACTTGCTGGCTGGTCACCGTGGTAGGCGCCGGGACGTTCGGCTCCGCGGAGGATGCCCTTACGGAGTGGCGCGACGCGGTCGGCATGACCGCGGCCGACGCTAGGCTCTCGCGCTGCCCTGGCGAGCTGGCCGCCTGGCTGCTGGGGCCGTCGGCGCGCTCCGGCCTGCTCGGGGACATGCTCGCCGGCGGTGAGCACCGGGAGCTGATCCGCGAGTACTTCCGGTCCAGGCGCCGTGGCCAGCTGGTCCTTGGCTCCCCGCCTGGCGATGGGCAAGAGGCGGACCTGGTCTTCGCAGCCGAGATCGACACCGCTCCCTTCGTGGACTGGTACGCGGGCCAGCACGCCGATGCCCCGAAGCCTGACAAGTTCCGGAAGCAAGCCGCCGAGACGGCAGAGTTCCTGCTGGAGGCGTGGGGGCCGCGCGAGCACCCGGCAGAGGAGACGGTGTACTCCTGCTCGCCGCACCGCGTCGAGATGCTCGGCCGCCTGGTCCGCGACGATTATCTCCCCAAGGAAGGCAACGCCGTCCTGGCGCTGCTGCCCGACTGGGTCCAGTGGTGCGCCGACCGGGCGGGCCTGCCCGCCGCTCTGGCGGCGCCCGCCCTGAAAGCCGCCCGCGCCGAGGCCGCAAACCCGGTCACCGATGACCACGGCCCTGGCAACGAGGATGGCGACGGCGCTCCGTTCCGCAGGAAGGAGCTGTGATGGATTTCTCCGTGCTCGCCGACCGGGACTGCCTGGTCGCCTTCGCGGCAGTGGTGCTCTGCTCGGATCGCGGTGTGGAAGACCACAAGATGGGTTACGACTACGGTGGCATCGCTCACCTCACCGCGAAGGGCGCGGCCGGGCGGACGGGGCTGAGCCAGGCCGCGTCCGGGCGGGCCCTGCGGCGGCTGGAGGAGGCGGGCCTCATCATCAGCGATGGAGACGGCGATGCCTGGCGGACCTGCGCGGGCATCTTCGCCGGGGGTGGCGACAACGCGTCACCCGAACCGGGGCAAGACATCGTTCCGGAGACGGCGGGCGCCGGGACTGAGATAGTGGGGGCCATGCCGAGCAAGCGACTCCCGCCGCCGGTCGCCGCCCTTATGGAACAGTTCGGCATGACAGAGGCCGATGTCCTCGCGCTCGCCATGAGCGGCCCGGCCGAGGATTTCAGCATTCCCGACGAGGTGTACGTCGGGGGCAGGCGGGTGCCCCGGCAGAAGCTGCCCCGGCTGAAGAAGTCCGCGGCGACCACCGTCCACACGGTGAAGGCGAGCCTGCACGGGGCGAAGCCGCCGGTGTGGCGGCGTCTCGAGCTGCCCAGCGGGCTGACCCTGGACATGGTCCACGAGGTGCTGCAGATCGCGTTCGCCTGGCATGGCTACCACCTGCACCAGTTCGAGACTGCCTGCGGGTCGTTCGGCAGGCCGGACGACGACGGCGACTGGGGCTTTGAAGAGGTAGGCGACGAGTCCGCCGTGGCGCTTGCCCAGGTCGCTGCGGAGGAGAAGGCGAAGATCGTCTACGTCTATGACTTCGGCGACGACTGGCGGCACGACATCATGGTGGAGAAGATCACCCCGGCCCTGCCAGGCGTGGCCTACCCGCGCTGCACCGGAGGTCGCGGCTGGGCACCGGAAGAAGATAGCGGCGGCATCTGGGCGCACAACGAGGCGGTCGCAGCCGCCGGACCGGTCATGCCATTCACCCCCACTGCCCTCGGCGCTCTCAGCGAACTCGCGGAACCAACCTGATGATCCTGCTGCCGCTGACCCGAAAAGGGCGACCTGAGCAGGGCATACGGCAGCAGCCGGCGGCGGTTTGTGACGTCGGCATCAACGCGCCCTGTCCTCATGGGGACTGCTGTGTCCCTTATGGCTAGTGTTGCCCGATCATCGCTATTAGTCGGGCGTTCGGAGGCAGAGGGCAGGCAGTAGCTCGAAGGCGGCGCAGGTCGATGCCGGTCACGGGATCGGATTCACCGCTCGAGCCGGACCTGCTCGCCCTTCAGGTTTACGACGAGCCGGTCCTCGTTGCCCCGGGGAACGGCGCCCGGCTCGCCTCGATCGTCGTCGTTGAGATCAAGCGGCCGATGCGGAACGATGCCGCCCCTGGACCGGAGAAGGACCCGGTCTCGCAGGCACTCAGGTATCTCAAGCAGGTGCGCGACGGCAAGGTCATGACCGCCTCGGGACGGCCGATTCTCGGGGCAGAGGACATCCCAGGGTTCTGCTACGTGATCGCTGACCTGACGCCGACAGTCAGGGAGCGCTGCATGGAGGCCAACCTTCGCTTGACCCCGGACAGGCGCGGCTTTTTCGGCTACAACGACAACTTCAAGGCGTATGTCGAAGTCATCTCCTTCGACCGCTTCCTGGAGATGGCGCACTGGCGGAACCATGCCTTCTTCGACCGCCTGGGGCTACCGGTTAACTAGCTCACCATGCACGCCGCAGGCTTGCGTGCCGGTCGACAGTGGTTTCGGCGCGGCGGCGTGCTTCCCGGACCTGGCTGGCCAGCAGCCGGATCTGCCCGGCGGCCTGCCTGGCGAGGGCAGCTTTCCGCTTGTCGGGGATCTCCGCGGATTCGGCGGTGTCGGCCAGGGCCTCGGCTTCCTCGACCGACAGGTACACGTCCAGGTGTTCGGCAGCGACCTGCTCGGCGAGCATGCCGGGAGTCTGGAACTCCACGGTCGCTGACCCGCGGCGCAAGATCCACCGGTATCCGGTGTCCCGGTTGGTGATCACCGCGACGTAGGCGTCATTGCCTGGCGACCCGTCAGACTTCAGTACCCAGCCTAGGGTGTGCCGGGCATCCTGAATGGCGCTCTCGAGGCTGGGACTGTTGTGATTGCGGACCGTGAAACCGTCCTGTGTCGCGTCGGAAAATTCAACCCAGTACGGTCGCTTCGCCACGTCTGGCAACCTAGCACTCGCCCGGTGTCGCTAGCCCCAGTCGGCGGACTCGCACTTTGCGGCGTTATACCGGGCGGGTCTGACGGGAAGGACGAGTCTGGTTTGAGCGGTCGGGGTTGGGTGTCCCGCCGGTGCGTGTGCCGGGACAGTCACAGCGGCCGCGGGATCAGGGTAGGAGCCGGCTGGCGTGCCTGGCGTAGATCTTGCGCATGCGCTCCGGGTCAGGCGGGACGTCTGGCGCGAGTGCGGCACCGATGTCGCGCATGAAGTCGATGGCGGGGGCCGCTGGCGCCCAGATTCCCAGGATCCTGGCGTGGTCGGCAAAGGGGTTCCGGAAGCCGTGCCGCTGCCCCCGGGGCGCGACGAACATCGCCCCGGGGCCTGCCTCGTTCACCTCGGCGTCCCCGAACACCTCCAGCCGGCCCGTCAGGACGTAGATGGCCTCGTCAAACTCGTCGTGCGCGTGCGGGACGGGGCCGACGAAGCCAGCCGGTATCGTGATCTCCATCGCTGCGAACCCTGCGGGCTGGATGTCGTGGCCGGCCAGGATGTGCAGCGGCTGACCCGCATAGCTGAAGCCCGGGCCCTCGCCGGGACCGGTGAGCAAGGTCATGGTCAGTTCCTATCACGGGTCTCGCTCCGCGGCGCTGGCGCGCAGGCGAGCCGATCACGACATGACTACGCAGTCGTAGCAGCCCTGGTCGCATGGATGCCCGGCGATGTCGCGGCAAGTAGACGGCCGGCATGGGCCGGGCACGGCGTCGCGGTCCTGCCGAAGATCTATGCGCACTGCATCGACGGGCAGGCCGATGCCGCGAACAGGCGGATCACCGACGCCCTCGGTGCCCAGGACACCCGGCCCGAGTCCGGTGACGAGGGAGATGACGACAGCGAGCAGGAATCCTGAAATGCCAGGTTAGAGGCACAAAGCCGGGCGGATGGTCGGCGTAACCGCTCCCACCGCCCCCGTCCGTGGGTTTTTCCGCCCCCGTCCGTGGACCAAGCCCGGTGCCCACGGACGCATAGCGGATGGGCGCGGCCCGCGCACGTGCCTCGAACGGCATATGTGCTGGTCAGCGGCATGGGCCTCGGGCAGGAGCGACTGTCGTCTGCCATGAGCATGGGACCACCTGCTGAGGGTTGTTGCCACGGGGATGGGACCACCTGGTTTGCCAGTTGATGGACCACCCTGCTGTGATCTTCCGGTTCATTTCGGACTGGAAGAGACGGCAGGGATGCATGGCGTTCCGGGAGGTTCTGGTGACACAGGTGAGAGAGGTCCTGCGGGCGTGGCTGGGCGGGGCGGGCAAGCGCCCGGCGGCCAGGCGGGCGGGCGTGGACGTGAAGACCGCCGCGCGGTATATCCACGCGGCGCAGGCGGCGGGCCTGGCCCGTGACGGGGAGGAGTCGCAGCTGACCGATGAGCTGCTCGGGGTAGTGGTGGCAGCGGTGCGGCCGGCCCGCCCGGCCGGGCACGGCGCGTCGTGGGAGGCGCTGGCGCCGCGGCAGGCCGAGATGACCGGGTGGGTGAAGGATGGCCTGACGCTGGTGAAGATCGGGGAGCTGCTGGAACGGTCCGGGACGGCGGTGCCGTACCGGACGCTGGCGCGGTTCGCCGCGGCCGAGTGCGGTTACTGCTCGTCCCGGCCGGGGGTGACGGTGCCGGTGGCCGACGGCAAGCCCGGCGAAGAGGTGCAGATCGATTTCGGCTACCTGGGGATGATCAGCGATGGGGACCGGCGCCGGAAGCTGCACGCGCTGGTGTTCACTGCGGTGCTGTCGCGGTACTGCTTCGTGTTCTTGACGTTCTCGCAGACCACGGCGGCGGTGATCGCGGGCTGCGAGGCGGCATGGAGCTTTTTTGGCGGCATGTTCAAGGTGCTCGTCGCGGACAACCTCAAGCCGGTGGTGGACAAGGCGGACCGGCTGGAGCCGCGGTGGAACCGGGAGTGGCTGGAGTACGCGCAGGCCCGCGGCCTGGTCGTGGACCCGGCCAGGGTCCGCTCCCCCCAGGATAAGGGGCGGGTCGAAAACGGGGTGAAGTTCGTGCAGCGCAGCTTCTTCGCCGGGGAGGACTTCAACGGCATCGAGGACGCGCAGCGCCGCGCGGAGGACTGGTGCCGGGTGCGGGCGGGGATGCGGGTGCACGGCACCACCCGGCAGCGGCCTGCGGAGGTGTTCGCCCAGCTGGAGGCGCCGGCGCTGCTGCCCCCGCCGGCCGAGCCGTACCGGGTCCCGGCGTGGAGCGAGGCCAAAGTGCAGCGCGATTTCCATGTCCGGGCGCAGAACGCGTTCTACTCCGTGCCCTGGCGGCTGGCCGGGCAGCAGGTCACGGTGCGGGCGGACGGGACGCTGGTGAAGATCTACCATCGCGGCCAGGTGATCCGCACGCATGCGCAGCAGCCGGCCGGCGGCCGGGCCTCGGATGCGGCGGACTTCCCGCCCGGCACCGACATCTACGCGCGCCGCGATGTGGACAAGCTGGCGCGGATGGCCGCCGCCAGAGGCGAGGCGATCGGGATCTACGCCGCCCGGATCCTGGACACGCCGCTGCCGTGGACGCGGATGCGCGCGGTCTACGCGCTGATCGGCTTGTGCCGCACCTACGGCAGCGACCCGGTCGAGCAGGCCTGCGCGGCCGCCCTGGAGCTCGACGTGATCAGCGTCGGCAAGATCAAGTCCATCGTGGAGAAAGGCACCGGGAAGCAGGCCGCGCAGGCCGCCGCGCGCAGCCGCCAGGCCGGCGACGCCGCGGCCCGGGTCACCGCGGCCCGGTTCGCCCGCGACCCCCGCGAGTTCGCCACCTCCACCGGCGTGCGCATGCAGGTCCTGCCCGGCGGCGACACCAGCGGCGCCTGACGGCCCGCCTGCTCATCTCATTTCATCTCAATCCATTTCATCGCATTGCGCCGTATTCATTCATCTCGTTTCGCCGTGCCCCGGCACGGCCAGCAGAAAGGACAGCTTCGATGACGACTGCGCCCCAGACCGGGACCGCTGACCGGACGTCGGCCGACGGCGTGCCGGGCACGTGCCGGTACCCGGGATGCGCCAGCCCCGCCCGTCTCAAGGACCCCGCCGCGCCGGGTCCCCGGCCTGGTTACTGCGAGCAGGAGGTCCCCGAAGACCGCGGGGACGGCACCCCGGCGCTGGTCCGGCACACCGCGATGACCGCGTTCCGGCGCCGCGCCCAGCTCGCCGGCCAGCCGGTCCAGGACCGGCCGGTCACGGCGGCCATCAGCCAGGCCGCGGCCATCCGCGGCGACGCGCTCGTCGCGATGAGCAGGCTGGGCGCGCAGCTGTCCGCCGCGCTGGACCAGCTCGCCGCCCTCGGCGATCAGCTGGCCGCGGCCGGCGACCTTGAGGCCGCCGAAGCGCAAGCCGAGACGGTCCGCGCCCAGGCCGCCGCCCAGGCCGAGCAGGCCCGCGCCGAGACCGCCAGCCAGGCGGTCGCCCGGCACGCCGCCGAGGCCGATGCCGCCGAGGCCCGCGCCGCCGCCACCCAGGCCATCACCGCGGCCGAAGCCGAGGCCGCCGCGCGCCGGCACGCCGAGCAGCGGGCCCGCGACGCCGAGGCTGCCCTGCACGACGAACGCCGGGCAGCCGCAGCCCGGATCGCCGAAGCAGAACAGGCCGTCACCGCCGCCCGCGCCGGGCGTGAGGCCGCCCTGGCCGCAGCCGAGGCAGCCCGCACGGATGCTGCCCGCACCCGCGAGCAGGATCAGCAGCGGCACGACGCCGCCCTCGCCGCCGCCACCGCGCAGCTGGCCGCGGCGAACGACACCATCGCCGGGCTGCGCGACCAGCTCGCCCGCGACCAGGCCGCCCTGGACCGTGAACGCGCCGAGCAGCACAAGACCGTCAGCCTGCTGCACGACATCCTGACCAGCAGGCCAGCCGTGGCCCCCGGCAGCGACGAGGAGCACCCGCGTGCCGCCGGCGACCCCGGGCGCGAACCCGCTGCTGCGGCCGGCAACGGCACCGGCCGCCGTCACGCGCCGCCGCGGTGACCGCGGCCTCCGTGGCCCGGGCATCCCGCCCGGGCCACGGCACCGCGCCGGCCCCGCCAGCACAGTCAGATCAGCGATGAAAGGACGACCGATGACCCTGGCCGACCCGGTCAGCCCCGACCTCAAACGGCACCTGCGCACCCTCAAGCTCGGCCAGCTCCTGGCCACCCTCCCCGACCGGCTCACC
>Ga0209039_10003383_pt1 | contig 12507 bp, 9 predicted proteins | sample BogFormECP12_OM1_FD_188238 | JGI IMG/M metagenome (GOLD analysis project Ga0209039, IMG submission 188238) | Bog forest soil microbial communities from Calvert Island, British Columbia, Canada - ECP12_OM1 (SPAdes) (version 2) | ecosystem: Environmental > Aquatic > Freshwater > Wetlands > Bog ...
GTGCTCGCCGTACCCAGCGTGCAAGATCGCCAGCACCGGCTCGCTCGGATGCACGGCCATCTGCACCGGGAAGTCTCCCAGCCGCGTCTGCCGGCCGGCTGGTTTGAGCGACCATCCGTTGGGGAGAAGAACGGTCCCCGCGTGCGTCAGTCCGGGCCAGACGACCTCCGGCCGCGATTTGGAATTGGACCCGGATTGGGCCTGGACTCTGGCGGGCTCGCCGGATTGCAAGGAGGAACCTGAGGCTCCCAGAACCAGGACCATGACCGGGAGAATGAACCCGCGGATCGCATCGCGAACCATAAGAGAAGCCTCGCGGAACTTCGGAGCCGATCGTTTCGACGACTTTTTTTTCCAGCCGTGGTAAGCCAGCTTCGCGTATTGTTCAGCGTAAAGTAACCTTCCAGGAACGCGAGAGCCACCCTCTTACCGTGGCTTGTTCCAAACTTCCCGAAATCCTCACAGGAACAAAGTGGTCCTGTGTAAAGTGGAGGGAGATCGAGCTGGGCAAGACCTTTCGATCACACCCGTCGGGACCGCACCGCACTGAAAGCCGCATCCCCAGGGAGTTCACGGCCTCCTGGGCCGATACGAGACGACGTTGTGAGACGAAGCAGTCCCTGGCGATTGATTCAACGAGCCTGGAATTCCAGCGGTCGGTCCCGGTGCAGGAGGACCCAGTCGCTGTTCTCGATCATCGCTTCCCGACCCAGTTCTCTCAGCAGGTTTTGCGCTTCTGCATACCTCCCGGCCTCCATCAATCGGTTCAAGGAGCAGCGAGCATTTTCATAAAGCATGTTCATCCACCGATAACGCTTGGCGTGCTCCGAGAAAGCCATGATCTTGGCGTAGACTCCAGCGAGGGCGGCGATGGCCAGGATCAGGGGCATGACAATGGTCAACATGTCGGAGAAATGGTAGCGGACCTTGAGAAAGGCCAATGCCAGGGAGACGAGGTAGAGTGCGTGACCGAGGATTTTCATCCGATGGTTTGCCTTGTCGGGCCCCAGGGCAGCTCTCTGAAAATACTCCGCCTGATCCGTCACCCAGTTCCTCAGGACGAGCCGCAACCGCTCTCCCATCTTGCCGGATGACATCTCGGGGATCCTGGCATCCTCTCCCGTGGCCACCAAGATGCGTCCAGCACGGATGGCATTGCGGATCCAGTCCAGTTCGCTCCTCTGCTTGCGCAGGTAATGATCGGCGACCGAGTCTCTCAGCCCGGCGATGCGCCAGAAGATCTGCCTCTGAGGCCCTCGGCAAGGGCGCGGTAGTCAAAGTACTTGTTGTCGTAGTCCCCCCACCACTTGGCCCAGAGATACAGGGTATAAGCCACAGCCAGCGAGCCGAGGTAGAGGCCGACCAGTATCTGTGGCCGCGCCCCGCCTTTCCATTCTTGATTATGCCGTATAAGACTATAAATTTGAAATATTATAACAGCGCTGGTGAGCAATCCCAGCAGAGCGAGCAGTGTCCCATTCCTCCGGTGTTCGAAATGCTGGGCGAGGGCATCGGCTGTGGCATAGCAGTCGAGTTCGTGACGGAGCGGGGCGCGAATATTCTCCACTTCGCTCTCCGGGAGCAGGGCGGCACGGCTGGTTTGCTGCCTTACTGCCAGCCTCGGGGCGAGGGTTACCGCGTCTTTGTTGAAGGTGTTCATCCGGCGGTAGATGCGGTCGTAGGGCGTCGCGGCGTCCGGTGCCACGACATTGGCGCCGGGGTACAGGCCAGTACGGTCGGCGCCCTTCCCGGTCCCCTCGGGGGAGGATCTGGGGACAAGCTTTTGCAGAGTCGGGGGCTCGCTGTTGGGATGGGGGTTGCTCACCCGTGGGGTCGCGATGTGGTAGACCGGGCCGGTTTCCGGCTGCTCGATCGGGCTGCATACCAGCGGATCGGACTCTGGTATGCCTTCGAGCTTGAACCGGACGACCTGCGCTGTGCCGCCTTCCCTTCCCGAGTCCACCCCATCCCAGAGCGCAATCAGGATCTGGCAGTTGCGGACAATGTAAGCGCCGACCTGGGCATACAGCCGGTCCCTCGATGCGCCGCCCATCTCGGTCGCCTCCTGAACGCCGTCTACCGCGGGAGCCAGCTCGAACCACGCCTCGGCCTGCTGGAGCAGGTCGCGGAACTCGGCCAGGGAGGCCGGGGTCTCGAAATCGGTTTCGTACAGGTCCTGGGCCATAGGGAGAGGGACGATCAGGCTGACGCCGCAGGACAGGGCCACGCGCGCGGCCAGCCGATCCGCCCCCTCGGCCAGGGGCGAGAGCAGGACCAGGGGCGTGGCCGGGTAGCGTTTGCGGAGATCCTCGAAGATGGCGCGGACCTGGGCCTCGAGGGCCTCGAGATCCACTGGACGCACGTCGCGGTGGCCGGTGACACCGATTACCAGGGGCAGGGGAGCGGACAGCACGGGAGACCTGCAATCACGGGACTGATACATCGGGTCTCTTGGTTCAGAGACGGCAGATGTAACCATGATCCGCTTCTCATTTCCTCTCACCCGTGGCCGCCTGGTGCCTGGATCTCGTTGGTGTCTTCCCTTCCAGTTCCTTTACCAGTTGCTTGAAGTCGTCGCGCGACCGCAGGGGGTCGAGGTCAGCCAAGAAACAGACCTGTCCTGCTACCCTGGATTCGGCACTTTTCACAAACGATAGTTGATGCGATGGTTAAGGCTTCGCCCCTTTCACGAGCGCCTCGGCCTCGCGACGGAGGATCCTGAGTTCAAGCTTTTGCTGCCAAGCGGCAAGATCACCGAAAAGGTACGGATCCTGTACCTTCCCCTGTTCGGCCTGCTCGATCCAGGAGGCTGCCTTATCGTACCAATGTCGCGCCTCCTCGGGGCGGCCCGCGCTCTGGTGGGCCATGGCCAGGAAAAGCCAATCCAGAGAAGTACCCCCCTGGCTGTGGGCCTTCATCGCCTCCTCCAGCCTTTTGATCGCGTCGTCGTAAGCGCCGGCGCGGTAAAGCACAGCCCCGAGCGTATTGAGGCGCCAGCACTCCCCCGAAGACTCCGCAACCGCCTTCTCGGCGAGTCGAACAGGCTGTGAGAGATCGTGAACAGCATCCGGGCCGAGCGCGCAACACCAGGCGACCGAGTTCGCTGTACCGGGGTCTGCGTCCGGTCCAAAGCGCCCGAGTAGGGCCGCGCACGTGTCTCGATATCCTTTCGTGTCGCCGGTCTCGAGGCACAGGACCGCGTGGAGATACCGTATTTCCTTGTCGTCCTTGCCCTTCTTCAACGCTGTGTCGAAGTCTTTCGCCGCCTTGGCCCACTCGCCCCGTTTAGCTGAGGCGCGACCCCGCCAGGACCAGACCTCCGCGTTGTCGTAGTTGTGCTCGATGGCCCGAGAATAAACCTCCGCTCTCCTGTTGAGCTTACCCCGTTCGAAATAGTCGCGGTCGATATCCATGTCTGAGGCCCCTCGCCACCACTTCACGCTGCCATCGGCACCCGCCGTGACGAACGTCTTCCCATCGGGGGCAAAGGCCCCAGAGGACAGTAAGACGCCCTCGGTCCGCAGAGTCAGTAGTTCCTGCCCCGACGGCACGTCCCAGATCTTGACCGTCCCATCTTGATCGCTGGACGCCAATCGCTTGCTATCCTGGCTGAATGTTAGAAACGAGATGCCGCTCTGGTGTCCTGTGAGATCGGCCAGTTTCTTCTGCGTGCCCAGGTCCCACAGCTTCACATCTCTCTCTAGCCACGAGCCGGTGGCCAGGGTTCTCCCGTCGGGGCCGAAGGCTACGGCAGAGACCGTGTATCCGTGATAGAGAATAGCTTGTGACCGCCACGTGGCCGTGTCCCAGAGCCTCGCCATATTGTCAGAACTCCCCGAGGCCAGTTTTTTTCCATCGGGGGCAAACGCGATCGACAGGAAGGAACCGGGGAGGGTCGCTCGTTGTTTGCCGGTGGCTACATCCCACAGCGTCACGGTCTTGTCGTCGCTTGCCGAGGCCAACATCGTATCGTCGGGGGAAAAGGCCAGGTGGTCATAAATGGTCGCCGTGTAGCCCTTGCCTTTCAAGGCCACGGTGTCCGGGAAACCATTGCGCAACCCCGCTGCAACCAATCGCAGGCCGAGTGGAAGCCAAGCCAAGCTGTTGCGCTTCACATCCGCAGAGGCATCCCACCGCTTCACAGTCATGTCGGAACTTCCTGTCAGTAAGGTTCTGCCGTCGGGAGTGAACTTCACTGCCAAGACACCGCCCATGTGGCCTGCGAAGGTGGCCCGGACCCGGCCCGTCGCCACATCCCATAGCTTCGCGGTCTTGTCGTGGCTGACCGTAGCCATGGTCGTTCCGTCGGGGGAGAACGTGATGGCGTTGACCCGCCCCGTGTGGCGGTCGGTCGTCGTGGCCTGCTCTGGTTTCGCCGAAAGACCCCACAGCCGGACGGTGCCATCACGACTGCCGGCAACGAGCTTCGAGCCGTCGGGGTTGGGGGAAAACGCGACGGAATAGACCCGATGTGTGTGTCCCAGCGGGGTGGATCGCTCTCGGGCTGTGGCCACGTCCCAGAGCCTCACCGTCGAATCGAGGCTGCCCGACGCCAGCGTCTTGCCGTCTGCGGAGAATGCGAGATTCATAACGGCATGGGCGTGCCCGCGTAAGGTGACTCGCTCTCGGCGCGTAGGTAAATCCCATAGCTTGATCGTCTTGTCCCCGCTGCCCGACGCCAGCGTCTTCCCGTCGGGCGAGAACGCGACAGCATTCACGTCGTCCTTATGGTCTGCCCCCGCCAGCGGGGCCTGCCTCCGCCCGGTGGCGACGTCCCACAGCGTCACGGTATGATACCGGGTCCCCACCGCCAACGTCTTACCATCGAGCGAGAAGGCTACCGATTTCACCCCCATGGGGGCTTTCTTGCGGGTGAGTTCGATCACCTTAGGTTGGGGCGCGTCGGCCGACACGACTTCAAGTCTTACTTGTGTGCCCGGGATACCGGCGATCAATTTGATGGCCTCAGGTACCGTCATCCCTGCGGTTTTGACTAGGGACCCGTCTGGGCCCGAGACGCGGACAATCCAGTCCATGGGCTTGAGCCTCCCGTCGCGCGCGGCGGCCCCATCTGGAGCGAGGCTCCCGACGACGAGATGGTCCTCCTCCTGCTTCAGGTTGATCCCGACGATGCCTCGGCCACCCAAATCTAGGATGCGAATCTCCTTCCCCGAAACCGCGTCCCAGAACTTCACGGTGTCATCCATGCTGTCTAAGGCGAGCACCTTGCTATCGGGAGAAAAGGCGACACTCATAAAATGATCACCTGAAGACTTCCTGCCGAGGATTGCCCGGACCTGGCCCGTGGTGGGATCCAGCAACCGCACGATCCCGTCGTTATGCCCTGTCGCAAGCGTTTTCCCGTCGGGAGCGAAGGCCAGGGAATTGACTTGTTCCGGGAAAGGGAATGCCACCCTTTGCGCGTCGAAGAGCCGTATTCCCGGTTGGCTCATATCCCATAGCTTGACGGAGTTATCCTTACTCCCCGTGGCCAAGATCCGACCATCGGGGGAAAACGCCACGGAATGAACTGTATCGTTGTGCCCGCGCACGGTCTGTGCCGAGCCGTTGCAGTGCTGCCAAAGGTAATACCATTCGAAGCCGCGCAAGTCGTCTTGGTCGGGTTCGGACGTTTGTGCGTCGAGCAACTCGATAGCGCGGCCGATGTGGCCCTGCTCGAATGCCTTTTGCGCCAGGTTCATATGGGCCAAGTAGAGGTTACGGCGGGCGATTCGCTCGCGCTCATCAGCGAGCCCGCGCAGACGTTTGGCCTCCTCCAAGTTGGCTTCAGCCTGCCGACGTTGCACCTCGGCGAGCTTCTTCTCGCTGTCGGCTTCGGCCTCCGCTCCTTTAGCCTTGTCTCGCTGCTCGGCGGCGATTTGTTTTTGCTCCACGGCGAGCTTCTTCTCGCTGTCGGCCTCGCGCAATGCGTTGCAGCTGACGATCCCCAAGACCGAGCTCACGGCTAGGAGCACAGTCATCACCGCCGCCAGGATCGTCAGGTTCGCCAGTTTCCGTCGGCTTTGGCGCAGTTGCTCCCGGACCTCCTGCTCGTGCCGCTGCGTTTCCAGGGCCGCCTCCTGCTGGTGTCGCTCGTCCCGACTTTTCTTGATAACATCCGTCAACACGTCGTGCGTCAGCTCGATGCGCCGAACCCCCAGACGCTCCTCCACATGCAGCAACCGCCGCTGTACCAGGTCGTCGAGCGCCGAGGCTGGCGATCCTCGCTCGGTGAGCAGCCTTCCGGCCTTTTCCAGGGCCATGTTCTCCCGGAAGCCGGATTCGGTCAGCAGCTCGTCCTCAATGAACGCCCGCACTGCTGGCGCCTGGTCCCCCACGCAGCGCTCGTAGTAATCGTACAGGATGCGCTCGCTGCTGCCGGCCAGCAGGTCGGCCGTGACTTGCGCCAGCCCCAGGCTCAAGCGGCGATTATTCAGCTCTCGACAGAACAAGCTTAACAGCGCGGGATCCACCTCCAGTCCCGCCAGGTCATCCGCTCCGCCTTGACCGTTGCGGGCTGCCGCCTCCTGCGGATGGACGCCCGCGACAAACCGGATAACCTGCTCGGCCACAGTCGGCGAAACCAGCTCCCCGCCCGGCGCGATCACGGCCTCGAAAGCCTGCTGGCCGGTCATCCGGGTCAGGCGCATGCGGTTATGCGCGATCGCCGGCATCCGTTCCCGCAGGCCCTCCAGGTGCGGCAAGTAGTCCTCACGCAGGCTGAACAGGACCCGGTAGTCCTGCCGGTCGAACACAAAGTTCTCAACCAGCTCCGGGTTTTCCTCCAGCCGCTGTTCCAAGACGGCCGGCGCACGGTTCTCGACCAGGTCCGCCAGCTCGGTGAGCAACGGCGCGGTCCGGAAGTATCCTCCTTCCCTTCCCTGCCCGAGGGTGAACAGCTCCTCAAACTGGTCAAACACCAGCACCGGGCTAATCCGCTTGCCGTCCCGGTCTTTCCAAAAGACATCCAGGCGGTGGAAGTACTCCCAGAGGGTTTCCTCGGGGGTGGGCAGGGGCGCTTCGGCCAGCTCGGCCTTCTTCAAGGCCACGGCCACGGCCTCCTTGACCTGCCGTAACAGCTCCGGCGCCTCGGAATCAAAACTGAGCCGGATGGCGACCGGCAAGAACCCTTCACGGCGCAGCCTGGGAAACAGCCCGGCCTGGAGGAGGGAGGTTTTCCCTAAACCCGACTGGCCGAACAGGACCGTGAGCACTTCCCGTTTCACCCTGCGGAACAGCTCGCCGGCCTCCTCGCTGCGGCCGTGGAAATAATCTCGAAGCGCCTCCGTGAAGGAGACCAAGCCCAGCCAGGGATTCTGCGAATCCACGGCATGCTCGGGTTCCAGGAGGGGGGTCGCTGTGCTGGTGCTCATGAGATCATCTCCCGTCCTGTCCGCGGATGGCAGGCCCGCCTGCCAGCTCCTGCATCCTGCTCACGAATTCCGGGGTTGCCCGTCCCTCCAGCAGCCACGTGATGTGCAAGTCCTGGAATCGGTCCGGCACCTCGGTAAACGTCCGGGTATCGTCCACCGCCACGGGGATGATAAACGGTTTGCCGGAACAGATGCCCCTGTCCCGGTCCAGGGCATGGTTCCATTCCTTGCGAAAAAAGCCCTCCTGTCGCGCCTCGGTGTTCTGGGACAGCACGGCCAGGAAGCAGGAGCAGTTGCGGATGTTATTCTTGATTTTCAGCTCGAAGGCATCGCCGGCTCCAAGCTTGTCAAAATCGAACCAGACGTTCAGACCGGCGGCATCCAGGCGAGCCTTGAGTTCCTGGACGGCGGCCAGGTCTTGCCGGGTATAACTGATGAAGATGGCCCCGGCCGGCATCTCCGGTGGCGGGGGAACAATGACTCGGACCGGCTCTGGACCGGCCCGATTCCGCTCCCGCCAGCGCCGCCAGAGTTCCTCGACGAATTCCACGGCCCCGCCGCCCTGGAAGATGCGGGTACGACTGCTGAAATGTTGGAGGAAGAGCACCAGGCCCGGGTCGCGGTGCATCTTGGTGTCCGCCAGGATTTCCAGAACTTCCCGCGGGTCGGAAAGACGGTGCCGTTTCGCCGTGCGCAGGAAGAAACGGGCCAGCCAATCCGGAAAATTCTCGCCCAGGATCAACAGGTGATGCTTTTCCAGCGCATCGAACAGGTCCTTCGGACGGTGGCTGTCCGACTGGAGCGCACACACAAACTCCAGCACGTCCTCGTCCGAGATGGCATAGGTGGGAGAGGCGGTGAGTTTCCCCAGCAAGTGATACACGGTCGGCCGGTGTAGGCTCTCTTTTGGGCACTCCAGGTCTTTCACGTTGTTCGGCGCATAAGCAATCGTCACGGTTTCAGCCCTGCCGCCAAAGCGCACCTGATTGATCGCCTCTTCCAGCAGCGAGTCGAAGTTGGTGGTCACAAAGAGGGTAAAATGGCTGATCTCCGCCAGTTGCAGCAAGGGCCTGGGAGGGGAGAACGAACCCTTCAGCACGATGTCGCGGATGGCGGGGTAAAGGCGCTCGCGACGGCCGTTGCGGCGCAGCCAGTGACAGACGATCTCATTGAGGGATGACTCCGCGGACAGCAGGTTCGCCGGTAAGGAGAGCTTCTGGGCCAGGTGCTTGGCGATATAGCGGTCGAGAAGAATCCGTGTCCCGTCAACCTCCACGTTCAGCAAATCCGGGCCAACAATGGGAATCACGCGCTGATCTTCGATGTAAGCTAGCAACTCCTCCCAAAGGCCTTCTTCCCAGAAATCCGTGGTATCAACTTGCGATTGGGTCAGATCCGGGACCATACATTTCTCCTTTCATCCTCCAAAACGAACCCTCAGGAAGGCTCTCGGGCCGGCAATTCTGGCCGGCTAGCCCCTGGAATGGCCTGGAACCGCTAGCGCTCCAGAAGGGCTTACAAGCTCTTCCCCGATATTACCTTCCACGACCCGGGGGCGTAACCCTTGCGAATCTGCCCTGAAGCCGTTCCACGACGCGATCGGCCAGGATGCGTTCGTGGCCGACGTCGCCGGGGGAGGAGATGAAGATGCGCAAGGTGAGGGTTGACATGGTGATTGCTCCTGGGACGATGATCGTGGCGCCTGGGATCTCTCTCCGGATCGAGGCCAGCCGGCCCCGAGCAACTCGCGCGGCTTGCCGGTCCGGCGGGTACCACACCTCGCCGGCCGGCCGTCGGACGGCAAGAGAGGGAAAGAGACAAACTTCGTCGCTGCATGCCATCGCACGCTACGGCCATCGCGGCCCAAGGGGGCTCGCCCGTCGCGAGCGAGCCCACTCAGAGAAAACCAGCGATTCGGCCCCAGCAGAAGTTACCGAGTGGCCCCCGAAGATCGGGGCGTGGGTGAAGGTCAGGCCACCTGCACCCCGCACTCCGGGCAGAATTTGGCAACACCAGACATCGCATGGCCGCAGCTCGGGCAGAATTTGCCATTCTCCCCGGCCTGCGGTGCGGCCCCGGAGGGACTCCCGGCAGGGGCACCGGAGTGCGCCGTCAAACTGCGTTCCACAACGGCCAGTGCCTCATCATCCAGGCCGGACTGCTGAACCATGCCCCAGATCTGCGGGATCAACACCGGCCAGAAGATGAGCAGCGAGATCGCGGCGGGGATCGCCTGCTGTCCGAAGATCCCGATGCCAGCCTTGGCTTGGGTGCCGCTGCCGGAGGGCTCGATCTCGATGTTCAAGGCGGTTTTCATACCCACGACCGCCTTGAACGCCCCCCCTTTGGAGATGTCGACACGCCAGCCGCCGGCGATCGTCGGCTCTTTGTGAACCAGGAAATCCTGAGCCTGGAAATGTTTCTCCAGGTCGTAGGCCACGGGCGCGAGGTCCGGGATGCGGACCGGGTAGTATCGTGACGACTTGAAGACAGGCATGACACACCTCCCCTTGAGAGAACGAACTGACACGATGGGCCGAGGCCCCCATCATCGTGGGATCGAGATATGGTGCTGTCGCTCCAGGGCATACAGCACCGCCAGTTCGCAGAGCGCGTCGGTGGCCACCGAGCGGGCCTCCGTCGAGAGCATCCCCTCCAGCTTCCGAAGCAGCGAGAGGACTCGATGGGCCTGTTCGGTCACCTCTTCATCCGTGACCACACTATCTTCCATGACCTTCCGGAACGACGGCCGCTGCGCCACGTATTCGTCCAGCAGCAGCGCTCCCGTCTCGGCATTGAACCAGGGTTGACTCATGAGAGGGCCTCCTCCTTCACGGCGGGCATGGTCGACGGGTTGGTCGTCTGCCCGCAGTTGTTGCAGAACTTCCAATTCGTCCGGACGGCCGCCCCGCAGGTCGGACACTTCGGCCATCCCTGCTTCTCGAGCGCCTGCACGATGTGCTGGAACTGCTCGGTCTGGCACCAGCGGGTGATCTCGCGGGCCCGCACGCAGAGGAACGGGTGGTCCATGTTCACCACGGCCACCCCCTGCAGGAACTTGTCCCACTACGATTCCTGGAGCTTGTCGTACGCCTCCGCCTGCTTGAGGTACAGGTCCAGGTTGACCTTCCCGGTGATCGACTTCGACCCGCCAGCCAGCCGGATCATCGTCTCCACAACCGACTGGCTCCCCTTCATGACGACGGCCGCCGCCCGGTCGGCGGACAGCTCACTGCGGCGCACCCAGTAGAGCAGCCCTAGCTGGACCGGCATCGATAGCGCCGCCAGCGGGCCGAAGATCTGGACCCCGTACTCCAACATCATCTGCGCCATGGTGTGGTAGAGCACGTGACGGCAGGCGATGTGCCCGCACTCGTGCGCCACCACCGCGCGGAGCTCGTCCTCCTCCAGCATCTCGATCAGCCCGGAGGTCACGTTGATGAAGATCCGGGTGTCGCCCTGTGTGTAGGCATTGGGGGAGAGGTCCATCTCAAGGTAGAACTCCGGCTCGTCGATCCCCAGGGCCTGGCAGGTCGGTGGGAGGATCCGGTAGATCTCCGGGAGCTGGTCCGGGCCGAGGCGGATCTTGTTGGCCATGCTCAGGCCGCAGATGACCCGCTCGATCCCGATCTTCATAAACGACTTCAAACACGAGGAGAACAGCGGAATCTGTTTGAGGTTCTCCAGCGCCGCCAGGTCTTCCGGATGGATGTAATCCTTCGGAGCGACTTGCATTGGTGATCCTTTCCAAGTAGTGGCCAGCAAAATCGGCCGCGACGGCCGATTGGAGAAGTGGTGTGCGCTAACCGGCCTTGGGTACCTCCAACGGACGCTGGCGGTGCAGCAGAACCCAGTCGCCGTTCTCTGCCAGAGCTTCCCTGCCTAGCTCTCGAACGAGTTGCCTGGCCGCAGCGTGGTCCTCGACGCGGAGCAAGTCATCCAGGCGGCAGCAGGCGCGATCGAAGAGCATACTCATCCGGCCATATCGCTTGAGGTGTTCGGAAAACGCTCTCTTCTCGATGTAACCGTGGATCAGGGCGGCGCCGACGGGCGCCATCCCTGCGGCGACGAGGAAGAGACCATGCCAGATTGTCCCCTCCAGGAAAGTCAAGAACCGCAGCGCCACGACCGCGAGTGCCAGGCCCACTCCCATCAAGATCGTGACGAGCCACTCGTGCCTTTCTCTCAGGACCCTATCGCGCGGGATAGCTTCCTTGAAGAAACGACGCTGACTCTTGATCCAGTGCTCGAGCACAAACGGCATTGAATCGTAGGGACCCGGAGATGCAATTACGTCATCCTGTGCCTCAGATCGACCATCAAGCAATCCCCAGTTGCGAAGGGCGATGCGGATCCAGTCCAGATCGCCCCGCTGCAAACTCAGGTAGTGATCCTCCACGCAGTCTCCGAGACCGGCGAGGCGCCAGTAGAACTGCACTCGCAGGCCTTCGGCCAGTGCGCGGTAGTCCTGAAACTTGTTCTGGAAGTCACCCTGCCGTGTCACCCTCCAGTACCAGGCGTACGCCACCCCCAGCAGAATGAGATAGGCAAGAAGCATCGCCGGCGGGTGCCGAAGATCATCCACGTGCGCGAATAGATCGAACGCCAGCGCCGCGAGGAAGACCAACAAGAAAAGGAGCTTTAACGAATTGATCACACGGGGCTTGTAGTACAGCGCCAGCGCATCGGCAATGGCGAAGCGTTCCCGAATCGATACGAGAGGAGGGTGAAGAAAACCCTCTCCTTCCTGGGGGAGCAGAGTGGTCTTCACGGCCCCTCGCTTCGTGGCAAGCGCGGCGGCCCGGACGATCCAATCGCGGTTGAAGGTGTCGATGTGTTTGAGAATCCGATTGTACGATTCTAGGACCGCGTCCTCGTTTCTGACGTCAGGCGGGACTAGGGGACAGTATGGGGCCGAGTTGTCTGGGAGTGCGGCTGCACTTTCGGCCCTTGGCGTCATCACGTGGTAGACGAGGCCTAACTCAACCGGCTCCATGAGCCTGCTAACCTGCGCCCCGGGCTCGGCACAACTACCACTGACAAACCTTGCATAGTCCTCGGGAATGCCTTCGCGCTTGAACCTGATGACTTGAGCCGTGCCCCCCTCCTTGCCTGAGTCCTCCCCATCCCACAG
>Ga0209039_10003384_pt1 | contig 12503 bp, 13 predicted proteins | sample BogFormECP12_OM1_FD_188238 | JGI IMG/M metagenome (GOLD analysis project Ga0209039, IMG submission 188238) | Bog forest soil microbial communities from Calvert Island, British Columbia, Canada - ECP12_OM1 (SPAdes) (version 2) | ecosystem: Environmental > Aquatic > Freshwater > Wetlands > Bog ...
CAGACTTCGAGGCCGGTAGGTTCGGCGACAATCGCCCCGTCCACTTTCACGCGTGGGATGAGGTCGCTGGTGCCGAGGCTGCCGTACTCCTCATCGGCGACGGCCGCCACCAGCACATCGCCGCCCAGCCGCGCACCGGAAGCCGCCAGCGCTTTGACCGCCGCCATGCACGCGGCCAGGCTGCCTTTCATGTCGTAAGCGCCACGGCCGTAGACCTTGCCGTCGCGGATGGCGCCGGAGAAAGGCTCCGCCATGCCACCGGCATCCACCGTGTCGCAGTGCGCGTTCAGCATCAGGCTGCGCCCGCCGCCGCTGCCCGCCAAGCGGCCGAGAACGCTGGTCCTCCCGGGCGCCGGCTCTAAGATTTCCGTGCTCAGCCCCATGGACCGCAGCGACGCCGCAATCCACTCCGCGATTTCGCGCTCGCCCGGCGCCCCCGGGGTCAGCGCCGGATTGATGGAGTTCGTGCGGATAAGCCGAACGAGCGTTTCGCGCGTGTAATCAGGGTCGATCTTCACGGTAGATCACCGTCTGGGTGGTGCGCGCTACCTCATGGTAATTCGCGAACCATCCGCGCAGTTCGGGGTAATTCGCGATGGCCAGGCGCGGGTTGTAGGCGCTCAGGCCATCCACCACGAATGTGGGTTGGGAGCGCGCGAGGGTGGCGCGGCGTGCGCGGGGGGCTTCGGTTTCTACCGGCTCGGATTGGGTGAGGTGCCGGTCTGCGGGCACGCCCGTCAGCGGCTGCGAATCGAGAAACATGGTGGCGGCCGGCAACTCGGTATAGACGTAGATCTCGGGGCGATAGCCCCAGACGAAAAGCGTGTCGCCGGGCTTGGCCAGTTGGAGGGTGAGCGCGGCGGCGGCACGGCTGTCGCGGTCCATGGCGGTGTCGCGCCACTCGGCGCCTCTGAGGGCCGTGAGGTACGGCGGGCCGAACCGCGCCAACGGGATGAGCAGCAATAGCGAGGCGGCCAGGGCGCGCTTGCGTCCCAGCAGCGTGAAGCCGCGCGCGGCTATCAGCACCAGGACCGGCAGAAGCTGAAAGTAGTAACGCGGAAAGAAACGCAATCCGGCGGCCACGCCGGCGAGCGAAATTACAATCCAGCCGACCCATCGCAGCGAGACTTCGCGACGGGTCAAGGGGACTATGCCGGCCACCGCCAGCGCCGCGTGAAATCCCAGCCAATCGAGCGTGCGGACGATTCCGTTGCGCAGTGGGTCAGCCACGAAGGTGCTGCCGGCGTAGAGGCGTCCCCACATCCACACCTGGTCCCAGTATGCCGCCAGTGCGCCGGCGCTCCATAACCAGGCGGCCGCGACGCCACCAGCGGTTGCGAAGCCCGCCACCATCGCGAGCGCCCCCGCCGGATTCCATAGCGCGCAGACGGCCGCCACCAGAAGTCCCTTGGGGCTGATCAGAAAGGCCACGCCGGCCAGCGCGCCGCTCCAGAACGGGCGCCGCTTCCACGCCAGCCAGACGGCCGCCAGGTGCGGCGCAAGCATCAGCAGATCGGAAGCCAGAGGAACCACCGCGGAAGCGAAATCGAAGGTGAGAAAGAAGCCCAGCAAGGCGGCGGCCCAGAGGCCTTCGCGCCGGGACCACAAATCGCGCGCGAATCGAAAGGCGATCCAACAGGCCAGCAGCGCATAGAGGGCTCCGGCCAGCCGCAACAGCCAGCCGGCGCGCGCGCCCCAAAGCAGGCACACGGAAGGCACCAGCGGCGGTTTGTCGAACCAGATGTCGCGGTAGATGGCCTTGCCGCCGAGCATCTGCCGGGCCGCCGCCATGGGCAGCCCGTCGCCTTCCCAGAGGATTTGGACGTGGCACATCCGCGCCGCCAACAGCAGCGCGAACAGCGCCAGAAAGAACAGCCAAGTCTTGCTCAAACCGTTACAGCGGCCCGCGCCAGTAGGCGCTCCAGCACGCGGCGGAACTCGGCGCCGTAGGCCGGGTCGGCCAGCGCGAACTCCACGAAACTTTCAAAATAGCTGGGGAAGTTGCCGATGTCGTAGCGCTTCTCTTCGGCCGTCAGCCTCACCGCCATCACGCGGCGCCCTTCGTCGCACATCAACTGGATGGCGTCGGTGAGTTGAATTTCGCCGCGATGGTCGGGCTTCACTTGGCGGATCATGTCGAAAATCACCGGCGAAAAGATATAGCGGCCGGCGATGGCCAGGTTGCTGGGCGCATCTTTCGGCGCGGGTTTTTCCACCAGGTTGACGATGCGGAAAACGTCGTCCACGCCGTCCTCGGGCTGCACGATTCCATAATGCACGGTCTCTTCCCGTGGCACTTCCTCGACCGCGATCACGCAACTGGCGCGCTTCGATTGGAACACGTCGGCCATGCGGCTGACGGCGCGCGAGACCGCGTGCAGGCCCAGAATGGAATCGCCCAGGGCCACCAGGAACGGCTCTTCACCGGCGAAGTTTTCCGCGCACAGGATGGCGTCGCCGAGGCCCTTCTGGAGCCGCTGGCGGGTGTAAAAGAAATTGGCCTTCAGGGCTTCGAAATCCAGTTCCTTGAGCAGCTCCTGTTTGTTGGCCGCGGTGAGCGTGCGGGCCAGCTCGGGATCGTGGTCGAAATGATTTTCGATGGTGGACTTTCCGCGGCCGGTGACGAACAGGATCTGCTGGATTCCGTTCGACACCAGCTCTTCCACCACGTACTGAACGATGGGCTTGCGGGCCACCGGCAGCATTTCCTTGGGCTGCGATTTGGTGGCCGGCAGCAGCCGCGTGCCTTGCCCGGCGACCGGAACAACCGCGCTTTTAATCACCTTTTGACTATACCAGTGGGCAAAACCCGGTGACAGACGCCACGTTTCCCGGTTTGTCTAGTCACAGGCCCCTCGTTTTGCGCTATATTGGGCAAAGAAAAAGCGAAGCATGGAGGACATCCAGGAACAACTCGCCGCTCTTCGCCGCCGAATCGCTGGCATCGACCGCAAGTACGAGTCCGCGCCGCGCGACGAGCGGCCCTCCCGCTACTTCATCGAAGAGTTGATGAGCGGCGAAGTGGTGACGACGCCCCATGGAGAGCACTTCGAGACCGAGAAAGTCTGGGAACGCCACCGCCGCCACGGCAGCGTGGATATCGCGGACCTGGCGGATCTGCCGGAAGATCTGCTGGGACCGCTTTCGGCTGGGACGGTGGAGCGCGCGCACCCGTTGAAATGGGCATTCCTCGATACCGAAACCACTGGCCTGGCGGGCGGCACCGGCACCTACGCTTTTCTGGTGGGAGTGGGCGCGATCGACGCCGCGGGGTTCCGCCTGCGCCAGTTCTTCATGCGCGATTACGGCGAAGAGGCGTCGCTGCTATGGAGACTCTCGGAGCACCTGGCGCAGTTCGACGTGCTCATCACCTATAACGGCAAGGCATACGACCAGCCGCTGCTGGAGACGCGCTACCGCATGGCGCGGGGCCCAGGGGGCACCCCCGGGCATCCATTCGACCGCATGCAGCACCTGGACCTGCTTTTCGGCGCGCGCCGCCTATGGAAGCTGCGCCTGGAAAGCTGCCGCCTGGTGGACCTGGAAAACCAGATCCTCGGCGTGGAGCGCCAGGGCGATTTGCCGGGCGAAATGATCCCGTATTGCTACTTCGAGTATTTGCGCACCAAGCAGGCCTTTCGGCTGGTCCCCATCTTCCATCACAACGCCCTCGACATACTCTCGCTGGCGTGTCTGACCGCCATCGTGCCATTCGCCTTCCGGCGGCCGGAGGCTGCGGCGCTGCGGCATGGCGCGGACCTGATCGGCCTGGCGCGCTGGCTGCTGCAGGCCGATCGCCAGGAAGAGGCGCTGAGTCTGTTCCGGCGCGCGGTAGAGATGGGTCTGCCGGATGACCTGCTATTCAAGACGCTGTGGGACATCGGCGCAGTGGAGAAGCGCCTGGGCCGTGAGGTCGCCGCGCTGGCCGCGGTGACTGAGCTGACGGAATCGCGCAACCCGTACCGCGTACGCGCGCTCGAAGAGCTCGCCAAGCACTACGAGCACCGCGAGCGCGACTATGCGGCGGCGCTGGAAATGACCAGCCGGGCGCTGGCCATTGAGGACACGCCCGAGATGCGGCGGCGGGAAGAGAGACTGAAGGGGAGAGTGGCCAGGCCGCGCCCGCGGCGGCTGGCACTGTAAGGGATAATGGACACTGAGAGGAAGTTCAATGGTCAGTGTCGGGCCTGTAGACGTTGATGAGATCAGCCTTGCCGACCTGTGCCGGCAATACCAGGTGCGGGAACTCGCGTTGTTTGGTTCCGCGGCGCGTGGAGAGGCTCGTGTGGATAGTGACATCGACTTACTCGTCGAGTTTCTCCCCGAAGCCCACATCGGTTTGATGGGCTATGCCGGCCTGATGCTGGATCTATCGAAACTGCTCGGCCGCAAGGTGGATCTGGTTTCTAAAAACGGGCTCAAGCCGCTGATCCGTGCGTCGGTGTTGAGCGAGATGCGTCTCCTCTATGCGGCGTGAAGAACTGTATCTGCAGGACATTGTCGAAGCCGCGGATTACATCGCCCGGTTCGTCGCTGAGTCAGGGCTCTCGGGTTTTCGAGAATCGGAGATGGTGCGAAGCGCCATTGTCCAGAAGCTCGGTGTGATCGGCGAGGCCGCGTCTCGCGTGTCTGACGAACTGAAGGACCGCCACGCCGAAGTGCTGTGGCCGAAGGTCGTGGCCTTCCGCAACATTCTCATACACGCGTACTTCGGCATCGACTGGGAGATTGTGTGGTGGGCAGCCAGCGAAGAGACCCCGGTCCTGCGGGATCAGATCGCCCGGATTCTCGAGGAGTTTGGCAGTCTGGATTCCACTGCATAGACGCGGATTAACCAGTCGGAATATGCCTCTTCCCGCTCCGAGGAGAGCCACCGGCTCAACACCACCTTACGCGCGATGACGCGGCCAGCCCTTGTGTTGCCCCAGTCGCGCAGTTCTGGCGGGAGCGGGTGACCCTGTTGAATCGGCTGTGGACCTCAGTCGAGGCGATCCAGACTCCGAAACTTGAGGTTAACAGCAACAGTATCTATTTGGAAAGCAGTGTACCTTCTAATGATTGGGCCTCCTGCGAGAAGGCGCTCAACGCTGTAATCCGCGATTGGATCAAGCTTTGGCAGAAACTCGGCGGCCTACCGAAATATCTGCCGCGCAAGACCCGCTGATATAGGCCAGCCGGGACCTAGCAACGGATCGGCACAGGCGTTGCCTGATCGAAAATAATCAGCATCTAAGGCACGTAAGCGGGCGCTTTAATGTGCAGGCCAGTGGTCTGATAGTCGGCCCACGCGGCGAGTGCGTCCTGCCGGAGTTGCTCGCGTTTCTCCTCGCGTTCCATTTCTTTCATGGTAGAGTCAGCCCTGCCCTCACATCCCCTTCGGCCAGCGCCGTGTTTCTTAGAGCGGCTCTCCCGTTTCCAGCAAACTCTTGAGGCTCGAAAGGATCATGGGCCATCCGGTCGACACCGCCTCGATAAACTTCGCGCCGGTTCGATCCATCTCATGGGTAACCGTGAGCCTCACCGATCCGCCTTTCTGCTCTTCCAACTCATAAGTCATGCGCGAATACCCTTCCTCGCGCAGTTCGGGTTTGAATTCGTTGCGCCACGATACGGCGAGGCGCCGTGGCGGGTCGATCTCCAGAATTTCGCCGCTGTCTGCTAGCCGCCCGTCGGGAAGCATGATCCGCCAGGGCGATCCGGTCTTCCATTCGGACTCCTGCCGGCATCCGAACCAGAATCGACGGGTGATTTCGGGATCGGTCAGGGCCTGCCATAGTTTCTCGGGCGTGGTGCGGATGTAGGTCACATAAACAAATCGCGAATTAGCCATGTTGGTATCTGTCTCCTAGCGAACCACCGGCGGATCGGCCACTTGCGTGCCCAGGCCGGCGTAGGATTCTTTCACCTTGATTACTTTATCGCCGTTGAAGGTCACGAAAGTGATCCTGCCCGGGGGCGTTCCGTAGACCCAGTCCTCCTCCTCGATGCCGTCCTTGGTTTCGCGCGATTTGTGGGCCGGACGGCCCAGCGCCATGACCACCTGCTCGCGGTTCATGCCCTCGGTGACGCGCTTGTCCTTGATGGCCTGCTGCACTTCGGGCGGGAGCGTCTCGGAATAGACTTCGGTGACGCTGTGGCGCTCGAAGTCGATCACCGGCGCCAGCATTTTCTTGATCTCCGCCGCTTTGATCGGCACCAGGGGCTGGTGAAAGAGGATCGCAATCGATGTGCCGCCGGGCGCGTTGGATCTGTTGCCTGCGATGGGGGCCGTGCCGCCACCCATCCCCACTTGCACGTTGTCGTACCACTTGCGGCCGCCCTTGAAGCCGCCGTTGATCTGGAGCACGATCTTGTCGTCTTCCAGGTCGACCTTGGTGACTTCGACCAGATCCCCGGTGCGCGCGGCTGGGCCGCTTTCCTTGGCGATCCCGGCCCACTGCGCCTTGTCGTATCCGGTCTTGGCGTCGAATTCGAGCGGTTTCCTGGAGCGCGGCAGGAGCACCTTCACAGTGCCGTACTCGGCCATCAGCCCGCGGGTCAGCTCGATGCGATCTTCCATGGTCAGCTTGTTGCCGGCCAAGGCCAGCGACGGCAGCAGGCTCACGATGGCGATGGCGGCGGCGGCGATGGCTCGCATACGGCACTCTCCGCGGGCGGGTCCGTGAGCGGCGAGGGCTGCCGGCGAATGGGCGCCTTCCAGAGGTAAACAGCCAGCACGAACAGCACCACGGAAGTCAGCACGCTGGCTTCCGGGCCATAGTCGCCGCCGCTCCAGAGGTGGCCGGCGGTCCACGACATCTCGTAGCCCGTCACCTTCATTCTAAGCCCGCTGACGTTCACGCCGAACAGCGGCAAGGCAAAGTTCCAGCCGAAGTGGAGGCCGATGGGCAGCCACAAATCGCGGCTGCGCAGGAGAGCGTAGCCGAACAGGATGCCAAAACCGGCGGTGTTGGCGATGCCGAACCAGGTGGAGTTGGGGTTCGCCGAGTGCAGCAGGGCGAAGACGACGCCCACCGGCAGGATGGTGGCGTAGGGTCCACAGCGGGCCAGCAGAAGCTGGAAGCCATAGCCGCGGAAGAAGAGTTCCTCGCCCGCGGCGCCGGCGGCCAGCAGAAAGACCAGGTAGACCATGGCGCCGGCGGATGGCTGCTCGGCGGGCGTGCGCACAATATGGGCCGCGCCCACCAGAAGCGGCGGCGCCAGCACCAGGCAGGCGGACCCGGCGCCGCCGATCAGGCCGAACAGGAGGTTGTGCGCCGAATCCGGGTTGAGCCACAGGCCGGCGTCGCTCACGGGGCGGTCTTCGTAAATGCGCAAAGCCAGCCAGTTGGCGAACACAGCGGACAGGAAGCCGGTGGCTATGGTGCCGGTGAGGTATCCGCCGACCCACAGCAGTATCGGTCCGAAGAAGAAGTACGCGGTGGCGAAATATAGCGCCACGTAGACGGTCACCCGGATGGCGATGTGCAACGGGTCCTGGCGCGATGGCATTCTGCCTCATTGTATTCTAATGTCCATGCGCGCATTCTTCTTTTTGGCTTGTGCAGTGGCCTTCGGCCAGCCCGCGGACCTGGTGCTGCGGAACGGAAAGATCGTCACCATGAATGCCGCTCGGCCGGCGGTTGAGGCCATGGCGGTGCGCGGAGACCGGATCGCGGCGCTGGGCGGCAACACGGACGCGGCGAAATGGATTGGGCCTGACACCAAGGTCATCGACCTGCGCGGCATGCTCGCGATTCCGGGCTTCATCGAGGGGCACGGGCACTTCACGGGCGTGGGAGAGTTCCGCCTGGGGCTGGACCTGCGGGAGGCGCGCACCTGGGACGAGATTGTGGCGCAGGTGGCGCGCGCGGCGAAGCAAGCCAAGCCGGGCGAGTGGATCGTGGGGCGCGGCTGGCACCAATCCAAGTGGGAGCGCCCGCCGGAGCCCAACGTGGAAGGCTTTCCGCTGCACGGCTCTCTCGACAGAGTTTCGCCTAACAACCCCGTGCTACTGACACATGCCAGCGGGCACGCGGCCTTCGTCAACGCCAAGGCCATGGAGGCGGCGGGCATCACGCGCGACACTCCGAACCCGCCGGGTGGGGAGATCCTCAAGGACAAGCAGGGCAATCCGACGGGGCTGCTGCGCGAACAGGCCGAGGGGCTGGTCAACCGGGCTTACGGCCAGCGGCAGACGGCTCGAATCGACCTGCGCAAGGTCATCAATCTGGCCACCGGCGAGTGTCTCTCCAAGGGCATCACGACGTTCGAAGATGCGGGATCGCCGCTTCCGACGGCGGACGTGTTCCGGAGCATGGCTGAGAACCACGAGCTGCGGCTGCGCATGTGGGTGATGCTGCGGACGTCGAACCAGCAGCTTGCGCCCAACCTCGACCGCTACCGCACCATCGGAGCCGGGGGGAATTATCTCACCATCCGTGCGATTAAGCGGCAGATGGACGGCGCGCTTGGGTCGCGCGGCGCGTGGCTGCTGGCGCCCTACACCGACCAGCCGGATAGCCGCGGGCTGAACACGGAAGACCCGGCCGATATCCGCAAGACGGCGGAACTGGCCATCCAGCACGGGTATCAACTTTGCATTCACGCCATCGGCGACCGGGCCAACCGCGAGGTGTTGGATATCTACGAGCAGGTGTTTCGCGAGCATCCCGAGAAGAAGGACCTGCGCTGGCGGGTGGAGCACGCGCAGCACCTGAGCGCGGCCGATATTCCGCGCTTTGCCAAGCTGGGCGTGGTGGCGGCCATGCAGGGGATTCATTGCACCTCCGACGGCCCATACGTGATTCTGCGGCTGGGACCGAAGCGCGCCGCAGAGGGGGCCTACGTGTGGCAGAAGCTCATGCAATCGGGCGCGGTGGTGGGGAACGGAACCGACGCGCCGGTGGAAGACGTCAGCCCGCTGGCGTGTTTCTATGCCTCGGTGAGCCGCAAGCTGAAGGACGGTTCGGTGTTCTATCCGGAGCAGCGTATGAGCCGCGAGGAAGCGCTGCGGTCGTACACCTGGTCGAACGCGTACGCGGCGTTCGAGGAGAAGCTGAAAGGCTCGCTCGAGCCGGGCAAGCTGGCGGATATCACGGTGCTTTCGCGCGACATCATGACCGTACCGGAAGACGAGATCGCGGCCACCGACGTGGTGTATACGATTGTGGGCGGGAAGGTGGCGTATGAAGGCAGAACGGGGACGCGCCGCGACGCAAGAATGGACAACTCTGGAAAACCCGGGGCAGACGAATGAATCCGTGCGTACAGGTTCGGACCGCGCGCAGGTAGCGCCGGCGATCTTGTCGCCGGTGTTCTTCCCAGCCGGGACAACCCCACCGGCGGCAAAGACCGCCGGCGCTACGCCAGGGAGATCGCGGACTCCACTTTTTGTGTCGTGCACCCCGCCGAATTCTTCTTCTTGACAGACGGGCATGTATTATGAAAGAGCCAGCGCCAGAAGAAGCACAATGCGTCGGCTGGCAGTTGGTCACTGGAGTCCGGTGAGATTCGAGTAAGCCTCGAACAGGGCGCTGAGGCCCTCAGTATGTCAGCCAAGCAGATCGCAAAGAAAAACGGAAGGCAACCACCACTGGACGCCTCGGGGAGGAAGCCAAGGTGCAGTCGCCCTCTTGCCGAAGCGCGGGCTATTCTCGAATCCCTCGAAACTGCTGGGACGGGCTTCCAACCTGTTGAGATCCGTGGCAAACCCATGTCTGCTACGATTCTGCGCGAAAGGCGCTGATATTGGCCCTCATCGCGTTGCCTTACCGCCGATCGCGCCGGTCGAGTTTCGCTCCGCGATTCGCCGGCTGTCAGCGCCGATTTCGGAGTCCCGCCCCCGGTTCGCTGGTTGCTCCCGATACGCGCCTCCTGATATCCTTAGCGTTAACCAAATCCCTCATCTAAACAGGAGAAAAAATGGCAGTCAAAGTTGGCATTAATGGCTTCGGCCGCATCGGCCGGAATGTGGTCCGCGCCGGTTTGCACCGCACTGATATGGAATTCGTGGCGGTGAACGATATTACCGATACGAAGACGCTGGCCCACCTGCTGAAGTACGATTCCGTGCTGGGGCCGCTCAGCGTGGACGTCAAGGCGGACGCCGACAGCCTTACGGTCGGCGGGAAGAAGATCAAGGTGTTCGCTTGCAAAGACCCGGCGCTGCTCGACTGGGCGTCGGTGGGCGCCGAGATCGTGATCGAATCCACGGGAAAGTTCACGGACGCCAAAGAGGCCTGCAAGCACATCCGCGGGCCGGTCAAGAAAGTCATCATCTCGGCCCCCGCCAAGAATGAAGACCTCACCCTGGTTCTGGGCGTGAACGACGCCGCTTACGACCCGGCCAAGCACCATATCATTTCCAATGCATCCTGCACCACCAACTGCCTGGCGCCGGTGGTGAAGGTGCTGTACGACACGTTCGGCATCCAGAAGGGATCGATGACCACGATCCACAGCTACACCAACGACCAGAACGTGCTCGACTTCCCGCACAAGGACCTGCGCCGGGCCCGCGCCGCCGCGTTGAACATGATCCCCACCACCACCGGCGCCGCCAAGGCCATTGGCCTCGTGATGCCGCAGTTGAAGGGCAAGTTGGACGGGTATTCGATGCGCGTCCCGACCCCCGACGTTTCGGTGGTGGACCTGGTGGTGTTGCTCGAGAAGCCGGCCACCGGCGAGGAAGTCAATGCCGCGCTGAAGGCCGCTGCGGAGGGCGAGTTGAAGGGCATTCTGGCCTACACGGAAGACCCCGTGGTCTCCACCGACATGCTGCACAACCCCAACAGTTCCATTGTGGACGGGCAGTTGACCAAGGTGCTGGACGGCAACCTGCTGAAGGTGGTGGCGTGGTACGACAACGAATGGGGCTACTCCTGCAGGGTGATCGACCTGATCGCGTTTTTGGTGAAGAAAGGCCTTTAAAAAGCTCTTAGCTATCAGCGGTCAGCTTTCAGCCCCCCCGCGGCGGCTTTGTTTTGGCTGATCGCTGAAAGCTGATCGCTGAAAGCTTGTTTTCTCCTGTAACTTTCGCCCCGGCGAGAACCATCTTAGCTTGCATGAGAACAATCCTATTGACTGCCCTTCTGGGCATTTTTGCATTAGCAGCTTCGGCTGCCGACGTTACGGGGAAATGGACCGCGCAGGTTCCGGGACGCAGCGGCAACATGTCCGAAACCACCTTCGTATTCAAGGTTGACGGCGCCAAGTTGACGGGCACCATGGATGGCGGACGCGGCGGCCCCGTGGAGATCACCGACGGAAAGACCAGCGGCGACGACATCTCCTTCGTGGTGGTGCGGAACTTCGGCGGCAACGACATGAAGATGGTGTTCAAAGGGAAGGTCTCGGGCAGCGAGATCAAGTTTTCCCGCGCGATGGAAGGCATGCCCGACGCGCCGCCTCCGATCGAGTTCACGGCGAAAAAAGCGAACTAACTCCGCATAGGAGGGAAGTCTTGATAGAGTCCCGTGCTACGCCCCCTATTGGTTGCAGCCATCCTGCTGGGTCCTGGGTTTCTTACCGCGGCCCAGCATAGCGGTTCAGTTCGCGCCGCGGATCAATTTATTCCCGGAGCCACGGTAACCGCCCGGCAAGGGGGCGCAAAGCTCGTGGTGTACACGGACGCGAGCGGACGTTATACGCTGGACCTGACACCCGGAGTCTGGGAGATCCAGATCGAGATGTTCGGGTTCAGTCCCATGCGCGGCGAAGTCACCGTCGGGGACGAGGCGAGCAGCCGAGACTGGACGCTGGAGATGCCGCGGTCCGGTTCGGCGGCAGCGCCGGTGGTAGCGGCGGCCAAGCCCACACCCACAACCCCATCACCAACTCCGGCCGCGCCAAAACCCGCACCCGAGCCGAAGAAAGAAGAGGCACAAGCAGCGCCCGTGTCGCCCACCGGAACGCGGCCAGGGCGTGGCGGCGGCCCGGCGCAGGCGGGGCGGGGCGGTGGTGCGGCGCGGGCCGGACGAGGCGGTCCGGCGCAGGCGGGGGGGCGCGGCGGCCCGGGCTTCCAGAACATGGCCGTCACGCCCACCGAAGAGGGCACACAGGCTTTGGCGTCGGCCGCCATCGAAGCACCGTCCGCCGATTTGGGCGCGAGCGCCGATGCCGATGAATCGTACGTGGTGAACGGCAGCATGAGCGGCGGTCTGGGAGCGGCGGCCGATGAACAGGCCAGGCGCGACCGGATGATGGAGATGATGGGCGGCCGAGGCGGGCCGGGTGGCCCTGGCGGTCCTGGAATGATGGGCGGCGGCATCGGGGAGATGGCGGCTATGGGTGCCGCGGCCAGCGCCGATCCGCTGGGCATGAACGGCTTCGGCGCCGCCGGTGTCATAAACGGATTCGGCGACGGCCTGGGCGGCGCGCCTGGCATAGGCGGAGGCGGTCCTGGTGGCGGCGGTCCCGGAGGCGGTGGCGGACGCGGCGGAGGTGGTGGCGGCGGTGGAGGTGGCGGCGGAGGTGGTGGCGGCGGTGGCCGCGGAGGCGGAGGTGGGTTCGGCGGCGGCGGA
>Ga0209039_10003385_pt1 | contig 12502 bp, 12 predicted proteins | sample BogFormECP12_OM1_FD_188238 | JGI IMG/M metagenome (GOLD analysis project Ga0209039, IMG submission 188238) | Bog forest soil microbial communities from Calvert Island, British Columbia, Canada - ECP12_OM1 (SPAdes) (version 2) | ecosystem: Environmental > Aquatic > Freshwater > Wetlands > Bog ...
CCAATGCGAACGCCGCGTAAAATCAATGACATGCACGCCAGTTTCTTTTTAGGTGCATCCATCTCGAATGTGGTCTTCAAAGCAATTTCGTGACAACTTAACGGTCTAGTATGAAGTCCTCGCACACCGGTCATCCGGGTTATGGGCGAAGCGGATGACGAGGCCCTCGCCGACTCACTGGTCGGGGAGGTCTGCGAGGCGGTCGCCGACGCCGCCTGAGACGCCGGATCAGACCATTCTGGCGACCCAATAAGCGAACGCCTGGGACAGCTGGTAGACGCGGTCGTAGTTCGACTGCGCGATCATCGTATTGTCGGAGGGCATCGGATAGTAAGACGTGGTCGCCCGCAACGGGCTCGTCACGCCGCCGATTGTCACCGTGCCGACCATCTGGTCGGGCGACGAGCCGGCCGGCCCGACGCCGCCGCTGTTCGGCCCAAAAATGACGTACTCGATGGTCACGGCGACGCTTGCCCCACTGCGTCCGACGGAGGCGAGAGCCTGGGCGATCGCGGGGGGAAGCGTCTGCGCGACCCAACCCGCCGTCGGTTCTAGGGAGTTTGCTAACAGGGGAGCGACGTCGACCCGGATGCCGCCGAAGGGGCCTAGCTTCGCGAGCGCTTTGCGGGCTGCGACCGCAGGAGAGCCGGCAAGAGCGACGAATGAGACGAGAGCGGCCCGTCGGGTCAGTTCGAATGAGGACATTGGCGCAATCTCCTTAAGGACGCAAGCCAAAGCCCCGCCCAATGACAATACGTTTCGCGGACCGCTTCGGATGAACCCGTCAGGCGCAAATGTCTGCTCGCCCCAAAAGCCGACATCCTGCGCCGGGACTGCGGCCTGTGCAACGCCCAATGGACGAGTGGGAGTGGGTGCCTCCTGTCGGCGTCTCGATTGGAAATCTTGAGAAAATCGATTACGGCAACCCGAAAGCCTGCCGCGTTTGTCCGCTCCGCGCGCAACGCACGAGCGACGTCCGCTCGGTGTCCCGTCTCGAAAACCAGAACGCGTTCGAGCATAAGCCGGCTTCAGCGCATAATCCACGGCGAGGCCGTCGTTCTGGAGATACAATAGTTGTATATGAGGCCGAGGCGCCCAACCCGGCTGCGTGAGTTGCGCGCGGGCGCGCTACGCGACGGAGACGCTTTTGACGGCGAGCGCCGATATCGTCTGGCTGCGCGACGACTTTCGCCTCGACGACCAGCCATCGATCCACGCCACGGCCGATCTTCCAGCGCTCTTCGTTTATGTCCACGACGAGTCGGGCGGCGGCGCGCGCCCGCTCGGCGGCGCGGCGAAGTGGCGGCTCGCAAAGTCCCTCGCCGCGATGGAGGCTGAACTCTGCGCGCGCGGCGCACGCCTCGACATCGTCAGGGGCGACGCGGAGCGCGCCATCCTCGCGCTGGCGCCGGCCGCAGGCGCAAGTCGCGTACTATGGACGCGGCGTTACGAAGGCGGCGCGGTGGCGCTCGACGCCCGCGTCAAGGCGGCGCTCAAAGAGCACGGCGTCGACGGCTTGAGCTTCAACGGCCGCCTCTTGCGCGAGCCCTTTAAGCTTGCCAAGGCCGACGGCGCGCCAATCAGCGTCTTTTCCGCGTTCTGGCGCCGCCATCGCGCGCTCGGTCCCTTGCCCGCACCCACGCCGGCGCCGGAGCGCCTGACCGCCGCGCCCTGGCCGCGCGCGGCGCCGCATCGCGTCTCGATCGACGCGCTCGGCTTGACGCCCACGGCCCCGCATTGGTCGGGCGAACTGGCCTTAAGCGAAGAGCCCGGCGAAGCCGGTGCGCTCTCGGCGCTCAAGACATTCGCCGGCGAGGCGCTGCGGGTCTATACGGACCAGCGCGATCTCCTCGCGCCCGACGCCACATCGCATTTGTCGGCGCACTTGCGCTTCGGCGAGATTTCGCCGCGCCGCGTCGCCCATGTCGTGGAAACCGCCGCCGCCGCCGAACCCGGAATCGCCGGCGCGGCGGAAAAATATCGGACCGAGCTCGGCTGGCGCGACTTCGCCGCCGCGCTCCTTTACGCCCATGCCGATCTCGCAACGCGTCCGTTGCGCGCCGAGTTCGAACGCTTTCCCTGGTGCGACGACGAGGCAGGCTTTCGCGCCTGGACGCGCGGCGAGACCGGCTATCCTATCGTCGACGCTGGCATGCGCCAGCTCTGGCGCACGGGATTTATGCCCAATCGCGTGCGCATGATCGCGGCCTCCTTTCTCGTCAAGCACTTGCTCATCGACTGGCGGCGGGGCGAGACATGGTTTTGGGACACGCTCTCAGACGCCGATCCCGCCAGCAATCCGCTAAACTGGCAGTGGGTCACGGGCTCGGGCGTCGATTCCGCGCCCTATTTTCGCATCTTCAATCCGGTCCTGCAGGCCCAGCGGTTCGATCCCGACGGCGCCTACGTGCGCCGCTGGATCCCGGAACTCGCTCGCCTCGAGGCGCCAGATATCCATGCCCCCTGGCAAGCGTCGAGCGTAGCGCTGGCGCGCGCGGGCACTATCTTGGGCAAGACCTATCCGAACCCCATCGTCGACCACGCCTTCGCCCGTGCCCGCGCGCTCGCGGCCTTTGCGGAAATGCGCGACTCGGACTGAGGCGCCGTGATAGAAGCGGCTTCAGGGGTCGTCACCGCCGTCTGGTCCATTCAGCGAGGGCTGTTCAAAGCCGCAATACACTTAACATTCAGTCCGCACGCCCCAGTCGAGTCGTAGAGGCAAACGTGTTCCGCGATCCAAGGTGAGACGTGTCGTGGTTTTATAATGAAATATCGGAATGGGTCGCTAATGGCCCGAAGCTACAACAGCCAGAAATAGCCCGAATAATCGCTCCGACACTGCCCGACAGCGCGTCTGAACGCTCCCCGAAAACCTATGGATCCTCGACGACTGGAGTTTTTGGGAATGGCAATGGTCGCCGGCTACTCGGCGCGCTCACCGCGTTTCTCGCCGCCGGCATGATCTTGCCCAGCGTCTTGGTCGATCGGCTCTAACGGCCCCTGCTCGGCGACATCGCCGCGCCCAGCGTCGACCTGCCGGCTGCCGCGGTTTTCTATCTTCTTTTCCCGATCGGCCTAACGGTTTTCACAGTGGCTCCGGGGCTGCGCCGGGATCATTCCTCCTCGCCGCCTTCAACGGCGCGCTTTTCTGCTTTTTCACCTATGCAACCTACAATCTCACCAACCAGGCGACGCTGCGCAACTGGACGACGCAATTGACGCTGATCGAGGTCGCGTGGGGCGTCACGCTAGGCGCTCTCGCCGCGAGCGCGGGCTTCCTCGGAGCGTCACGTGTTGCCGTGGCAAAGTGATCGTCATAAGAGGCGGGGGAAGAAGAGGGCGTTCGCGCCGGATAGGCGCGGAAAGCTTCGCCGCGCGTGAGGAGGAGGCGCTCCTCGATCGGCGGCACGCCGGAGGCGCAGCGCAGCGTCCAGTACAACAAGTACGAACGAAGACATGCGACCGCAAAAAATGGCCCCGCGACTTTCGTCCGCGGAGCCAAAAGGGAGGAGCTTTCTTGGTACGTTGCAACGGCGGCTCTGGATCAGGTCGTCGCAAGCAGACAAGCTACTTCGGTCCAAGCCCAATTATCGCGGGTTCAAACTCGATCATGGGCTGCCCGGCGCCCCACATTTTCGCGCTTCGCAGCCAATTGTCGGCCAGGTCGCCGAGCTTGACGAAGTCGTGATGCTCGTGCGTTCGAGGGGACGATCGCACCCTCGTGCTTAGCCTTGGGGGGTCCATTCGACGAGCGACACATCAATTCCAATACGGTGAGATTTGCCTGCCTTCAGACCCGCGCCGGAGAGGACCTTTTCGGGCGAGCCGCCGAGCCGACCTCGAGGGAAGACCGGCAGGCCACTCCGCAAACGCACCTTGTCTGCGCGGCTAAGGTAGAAACTGTCGTAACCAATTTCCAGGAAATGGCTGTAGGCCTCCGGGCCGCCCAGAACCGCGACTCTGCCCGCACAACAGCCGACTGCCGCGCAAGCCTCCTCGAGTGAAGCGCCAGCGGGGTTCCACAGTCTCGCATTCGCGTTGTCCGGGTCGGGGGCAAGCGCCTTGACGCGCCGCGTAAGGAGCAATCGACGCCGTTTCGGCGAGTTGGGCTGGCCCTCGTGCGACATGCGGCCATGCACGACGACCGCCGCACGGTCCAGCGCCCTCTCGAAAAAGCGTTGATCGGCTTCGAGCTTGAGCGAATCGGGCATGAGCCCAGTCGCGTCGGCGATCGCGCCGTCCAAGCACGCGATCGCATAGCCTTCGATACGAAAGGGTCCGCGCATTATTAGATTCTTCCTTGATTTGAGCCGCCCGACAGGCAATAAATTCTTTTACGAGACGAGCGCTTGAATGGTTTGCATCAGGCCGCGTGCGGAATGCGAAACATTCCCGAATAGGGGTAGCTCAGCTAAGCTAAGACTAGTGGCTGTCCTTCGCTCTCGAATTGGCGGGTACACTGATCCAACCTTCGTGGCGCATGGCGGAGCCGACCGCGGAGCTACCACCGCCGATGAGGCTGCCTGTGGCGCGGGCAAGTCGCTCGGCAGATTCTCATCAACAAAAAGATCGCACGCCCACCCAGCCTTGCGCCTGGATGGCGTGCTGCAGCCACGGGAAGGACTCAGAAGGCGGTGAGCCCGCCTGTTGCCTCAACCAAAGGCTTGCGGGTGGTTCGTCAAAGGCTGGAGGGCAGGGCATCGCCCTGCCCTCCAGCCGTCGCCTCGTTACGCTGCTACGACGCCCTCAATTTCGCGAAGAGCGAGCAGAGTCTTGCCGACGCCGCTTCAGCTAGAACTGCTGACGAGGATCGACGCTAAGAGCGCGCAATTTCTTCGCGTGGGTCCGGGCCGCCTGGGAAGGCGCCGCCACGTAAGCCTGGGCCCCATGGAACCCCGGCACAAGGTCGGCCTCGGCCGCGTCAACCGGCGCCGCCGCGACGCCGGTTGGGTACTGGTTGGTCATCATCGGATGGATCTGGGCCTGCACCATCGCAGCGCGGGCATCATTGCCGTTTCCCGCATAGGCGGGCGCAACAAAGGGCATGGCGAACGCGACGCTGGCGGCGAGCGCCCCGGCGAAAAATGGAATCCTGGCGTTCATTGGTCGTGTCTCCGTTGGTTCGAACCGACCGAAGCAGATGACGATCGGAATGAGTTGGTTACGGAGCGCCCCCGCGCGTGGATCATAGTTCGGCGCGCACATTGTCGCCGTCATGCAGAACGCAACGGCGCGCAACAGGCTCGGTGAAAGCTTGAACGGTTGTAGCTAGCTCGGCTCTAAGATCAAGAAGATCGCGCTGGCGACCGCAACGCGGCCAGAACGCGATAGCGTCGGCGAGTGGAAGCCGAAGTAAGAGCGCGACCCCGGTCGTTGAAGCAGATCAATCCGCGCACGCTGGAATCTGTGATGATAACACGGTCAGATACGGCGCGACGCAACCTCCAAGACGTCACCGACGCCGGTTGATCTGCCTGTCTGATAGTGCGGGCCGAGGCTGGTGAGTTTGCTCCGGCCCGACTTTTTTTGGGATGCCTCGGCCGAGGTCGCGGAGCGTCGCCTAGCCCCAATAGGTCGGCGCGCCCCCGCGCTTTTTTTATGACGACAAAGCCGCATCGTCGCAGATGCACCTCAATCGCTTTGTGAACCAGACGGCGCGGTAGACGAACCGCGCGCACCGGCGAGCGCATCCAATCCCCTCCCGTGAACGTATCTCCTTCAGGCGCGACGCGCTGACTGGGGGTTCTTCAGCAATGGCGATTGTTATCGGCTATCTCGGCGCGCTCGCCGCCTTTCTCGTCGCCGACATGGCTTGGCTCGGCGCGATGGTCGGCCGGCTCTATCGGCCAGTGCTCGGGGACATCGCTGCGCCGAGCGTCAACCTGTCGGCCGCGGCGGCGTTCTACCTCATCTTCCCGATCGGCCTCGCGATATTCGCGATCGCGCCCGGGCTGCGCGGTGGGTCGCTGACCCTCGCCGCCGTCAACGGCGCGCTCTTTGGCCTTTTCACTTATGCGACCTATGATCTCACCAACCAGGCGACGCTGCGCAACTGGACGACGCAACTGACACTGATCGACACCGCGTGGGGAGTCACGCTCGGCGCCCTGGCGGCGAGCGCCGGCTTTGTCGCCGCGTCCCGCTTTGCGGCCGCGGGGTAATCGTCAGAAGAGGCGGGGGAAGAAGACCGGCGTTCGCGCCCGATAGACGCGGAACTCTTCGCCGCGCGTAAGCAACATGTGCTCCTCGATCGGCGGCACGCCGGAGGCGTAGCGCAGCGTCCAGTAGATGAGCGCGGGCGCGATCCAGGCCACGAGGCCAATGCCGGCGTCGCAGGCGACGACGGCGAAAGCGAACCAGATGAGCCATTCGAAAAAATAGTTCGGATGCCGAGAACGCCCCCACAGGCCGATGTCACAGATCTGGCCGCGACGGGCGGGGTTGGACTTGAACCGCCTGAGCTCAAGGTCGGCCGCCGCCTCGCCGACGAGCGCAATCGCGAAGATCGCGAGACCCAGGACGTCCTGCGGGCGGAGGCTTGTCGAAGGCGCAGCCGCGGCGAGCGCGACCGAAAGCGCGAGCGCGGCGCCGACGAGCGCCTGCGCCTGCAGAAAGAGGAAGAGTCGCGATGGCGCCGAGGGTCCCCATTCGTCGATCAGCTTGCGGTAGCGCGGGTCGTCGGGCGCTTTCCGTGTCCTTGCCACGATATGCAGGCCGAGCCGAAGCGACCAGAACGCCGCCGCGATCGCGACCGCGGCCATGCGCCAGGAGGACACATGCGAAGAGCCGATCGGCGCCAGCGCGAGCGCGACGCCCGTCGCGCCGAGCCCAAACGTCCAGATCGCGTCGATCCAGCCCGACTGGCCGCCGAAACGCTGCGCCGCCCAGCCGCCCGTCATGATCGCGGCGAGCGCGCCCTCTGCCAGGAAGGCCTCGCCGCAGAGCGCTGCGAACGTCACTTGCCGCCTCTCGTCGGCCCCGTCAAAGCCGCACGAACGGCTGCGCGAGACGGCCCCAGAAACCGCTCCAGCGCAACTCGCCTTGCATGGCGACGAGGCAGACGCAGTCCTCGCCCGATTCGATTTGCGGCCGGTGCTGCACGGTCTCATCGCCGAGGTCGAAGTCGCCCGACCCGTAGCGCCCTCCTGCGTGACGAAACGCGCCGCGCAAAACGCAGGTCATTTCGAGCGCGGTATGCTCGTGCGTGAGCATGGTCGTGTCGGGTGCAGACTTCAGGAGAAAGACCCTCGTCGGGCTCGGCTCGGGCAAATGAATCGGCCGCATCCTCACGCACGGGGCCACGAACCGCCAGGGTCCGAACGCATAGCGGCGCACGAACGTCGGCAGCTCGGGCGGCGCGTCTGCCGTCTCGGGCGCTTCCGGCGGGGTCTGCCGTGGCGGTTCGTCGAGTCGGGCGAGCGCCTTCGCGAGCGCGCCCGCGCTCAATTCGGCCTCAGGCGAATCCGCGACCAAGGCGCCACCGAGCCGCTCCATTGCGCGGACCCAGTCCCGACAGTGCGGGCAGGCGCGAAGATGCGTCGCCAGGGCGACACGCTGGCCGAGATCGAGCGCGCCGGCCGCATAGGCCGCCAACGTCGCTTCCTCCGGGTGATGTTCGATCGTCATAACTCTGCTTCCAACAATCCGCGCAGCCGCTTCATCGCCAGCCGCACGCGCGACTTGACCGTCCCCAGCGGGATCTGCAGCGTCCGCGCGATTTCGGCCTGCGCCTGCTCCTCGAAGAACGACATCTGAATCACTGTCAATTGATCGCGCGGCAGCGCCGCCAGCGCCTCGCGAACGCGGGCCTCCGACTGCGCCGCCACGATTCGTACGTCTGCCAACGGCGCCTCGTCGACCTCGTATTCCGCTTCGACTTCGTCGACGCGGATTGCCCCGCCGCGGCGTTCCCTGCGGATCGCGTCGATCCGCAGATTGCGGGCGATCGTGAAGATCCATGTCGCGACCCCGGACACCATCGGATTGAAGAGCGCCGCCTTCCGCCAGACCGAAAGCATCGCCTCCTGGGCGATTTCCTCGGCCTCCGCTTCGCTCGCGCCGGCCTTGCGCAGGTACGCCTTCACCCGTGGGGCGAAGTGGTTGAAGATTTCCGCAAACGCAACGCGGTCCTCGCGGGTCGCGATTGCCTGAATCTTCTCCGCCCAATCCCCGCCACCGCCCGGCCTTTCAACCGACATGCCGGCTCCCTTCCGGCGACGTCGCACCGGATTCAAGGGGATGTCGAGTACGGCGAGATGTGCGCCCATCGTGCTTTAAACGCAACGGCGGCGGCGTTGGATCACCGGCGTGTGATCCGACGCGCCTGATGGTACGTTTCAGGATCGAGGCCGCCCCCGAGCCGAGCCGTTCGATCAGCTTTGGACCCGCCATGTCGTCACCCACCCGATTGAAAGTCGCCGTTGTCGGGACCGGCATTTCCGGTCTCTCCGCCGCCTGGCTCCTGCATCCGCGCCACGACGTGACGATCTACGAAAAGGCGGGGCGCATCGGCGGCCATTCGAATACGGTCTCCGCGAAGATCGGAGGAGCTGAGCTTGCCGTCGACGCCGGCTTCATCGTCTTCAACCCCGTCACCTATCCCAATTTTGTGCAGCTTTTGCGAGTCCTCGGAGTCGAGAGCCGCGCTTCGGACATGTCGTTCGCCGTGTCGCTCGAGGGCGGTCGGATACCTGAACGAGGCAATCGGGCTAGCGCAACGCTCTCCCTGCCAAAATACAGGCTGAGCATGACGCATGTGTTGGTTATAGGAGCCAGTAAGGGCATCGGACTAGAGACGACCCAACAGGCACTGGAAGCAGGCCATTGCGTGCGGGCCTTCGCGCGATCGGCCGACGGAATAAACCTTTCAAGTCCGAAGCTCCAGAAAGTGCGTGGCGACGCGCTGAACAGCAAAGATGTAGACGCTGCACTGGAGGGCGCCCCCGAGCCGAGCCGCTAGGCCAGCGTTGGACCCCTCATGTCGTCACCCACCCGATTGAAAGTCGCCGTTGTCGGGACCGGCATTTCCGGTCTCTCCGCCGCCTGGCTTCTTCATCCGCGCCTCGACGTGACGGTCTACGAAAAGGCGGGGCGCGTCGGAGGCCACTCCAATACGGTTTCCGCGACGATCGGGGGCGCCGAGATCGCGGTCGACACTGGCTTCATCGTCTTCAATCCCGCCACCTACCCCAATTTTGTCGAGCTTTTGCGGGTCCTCGGAGTCGAGAGCCGCGATTCGGACATGTCGTTCGCCGTGTCGCTCGACGCCGGCCGGATCGAATATTCGGGGTCGGGGCTCGCCGGGCTCTTCAGCCAGGCCTCGAACCTCGCGCGGCCGCGCTTCTGGGGAATGCTGGCCGATCTCGTCCGCTTCTATCGCCGGGCGACGCGCGACGCCCGGGGTTCCGGACTCGGCCAGACGAGCCTCGGCGATTATCTCGACGCCGGCCGCTATGGCGCCGCCTTCCGCGACCATCACATTCTGCCGATGGCGAGCGCGATCTGGTCGGCCGCGCCGACCGACATCCTAGACTATCCGGCCGAGGCCTTTCTGCGCTTCCACGACAATCATGGCCTCCTGCGCCTGACCGGACGCCCCATCTGGCGAACGGTGGTCGGCGGCAGCCGAGAATATGTCGCCCGTCTCGCCGCGCCGCTCGCCGGCCGCATCCGCGCCGCCGCGGGCGCGGTCAGCATCGAACGAATGGGCGGGCGCGTCGTCGTCGCCGACGCGGCCGGTACGCGCGAGGCCTTTGACCGCGTTGTCGTGGCGGCGCACGCCGACGAGGCGCTCGCCCTGCTCGCGAACCCGAGCGCGGACGAGCGCGCGCTCCTCGGCGCCTTCCGCTACAGCCGGAACGAGGCCTGGCTCCATCTGGATGAAACATTCATGCCGCGCCGCCGCGCCGCCTGGGCGAGCTGGAACCATGTCGCGGGCGCCGACCCGCGAGACCGGGCGAGCGTCACCTACTGGATGAATTCCCTGCAGAAGCTCGCGACCGGCGCCAACGTCTTCGTCACCCTGAACCCCCCGCGGTGGCCGAGAGACGTGCTGCGGGTCGAGAGCTACGACCATCCGATCTTCGACGCCGCAGCGATAAGCGCCCAGAAGCACCTGTGGAGCCTGCAGGGGGCAGGCGGCGTCTGGTTCTGCGGCGCGCATTTCGGGGTCGGCTTCCACGAGGACGGGCTCCAGTCTGGGCTCGCGGTCGCAGAGCAGCTCGGCGGCGTGCGGCGGCCATGGCGGGTCGAGGGCGAGTCGTCGCGCATCGTGATCGGCCCGACGACCGAGGAGAGCGACGCGCGGAAGGAGGCGGCGTGACGGCCGCCTCGAGCCTCTATTTCGGGTCGGTGTTCCACCGCCGGCTCGGCGCGCATCCGCACCGGTTTCGATACCGGCTCTTCTGGCTTTACCTCGATCTCGACGAACTCGGCGCGCTCGACAACTCCCTGCGCTTCTTGTCCTATAACCGCTTCAATCTTTTCAGCCTGTTCGACCGCGACCACGGCGACGGGTGCGGCGCGAGCCTGCGCGCGCAGGCCGAGGCGCTGCTCGGCGAAAGCGGGATCGACACTGGAGGCGGTCCGATCCGGCTGTTGTGCATGCCCCGCACGCTCGGCTACGACTTCAATCCGCTCAGCGTCTATTTCTGCTTCCGTCGCGACGGCGGCCTCGCGGCGCTGATCTACGAAGTGCACAACACATTCGGCGAACGGCACAGCTATGTCCTGCCGGCGAGTTCTGCCGCGGGCGTCGTGCGGCATGACTGCGACAAGACGTTCTTCGTCTCGCCGTTCCTGCCGCTGGGCTTGCGCTACGAGTTCCAGGTCGCGCCGCCGGAAGAAACGATCATGCTCGCGATCCGCGCGCGCGGCCCGGACGGTCCGGTTTTGCGCGCGGCTCTGGCGGGGGAACGGAGCGACCTGACCGACCGCGCCTTGTTGCGCGCGGCCCTAGCCGTCCCGTTCGTCCCGCTGAAGACCATTTTCGCGATCCACTGGCAGGCGTTCCGCCTGCTGGCCAAGGGGGTCGCCTGGCGCGGACGGGGCTCCATGCATTCTTCCCGCTCGCGGGAGAAGGTGGCCCGAAAGGCCGGATAAGGGTTAGAGCGCCGCCGCCGCGTTAGCGAGCCAGTCCGGCATCGCTGCGATGAGCGCCGTTTCGACCGAATGATCGAGGCCGGTGAGGACGAGCGCTCCGAAGACGGTCAGCGCCGCTCCGAGGGCGAAACGTCCGCGCTTTCCGGTGGTGAGGGCGGCGCGGCGTCCCTTCGCCGCGAGGCGGCCGAGCGTGAAGCCGACCGCAAGCAGCGCGCCCGCCGCTCCAAGCGCATAGAGGAACATCGTCAGCATCGCCGCCGGGATCGAGGCGCCCCCGGCGGCGAGCGCGAGAGCCGCGCCAAGCGTCGGCCCGGCGCAGGGCGCCCAGGCCAGCGCCAGAACGCCGCCGGCCGCCGCCTGGCCGATGAGGCCGCCCTTCGGCATTCGTTCGGCAAAACGCTGCGGGGCGCCGGTGAGTCCGGCGAGTTTCGCCTCGAGCGCGTCCGCGAGCGGGCGAACCATGAGAACAAGGCCCATCGCGATCAAGCCCATCGAGGATCGACGCCTGTATGTGGCACTGCAGGCACCAGGGCGCATAGACATGGATCACGACCGGCGCGCCCGACGCGATCGCTTTTCGCGCCGCCGCTTCGTCGTAGGGGCGGAATTCAAAGGCGGCAGCCGGGACCGGGGACGCCGCGGCGAGAGCGGCAACGAGCCAAAACAAGGATCTGCGCGTAAGCATCTGCCTCTCCGTTATGCGTCTTTCCCTCCGCCCCGTCGGCGGTGGGCGATCGAAAGGAGCGTGACGTCGATCGTCCCTTCCGCGAAGCCGGCCTCGCAATAGGCGAGGTAATAGTCCCACAGACGGCGGAATCGATCGTCGAAGCCGAGGGCGGCCGCCTCCGGCCAGCGTGAAAGGAAGCGCGTACGCCATTCGGCGAGCGTTCGCGCGTAGGACGATCCGAAGCTTTGGCGCTCGACCACCCGCAATCCCGCCTGCTCGATCTGCGCCTCGAGCGCCGCCTTCGACGGCAGGAAGCCGCCGGGAAAGACGTGCTTCTGGATGAAATCCGGGTTGCGCCGATAATGTTCGTAATAGGCTTCGTCGATTGTGATCGTCTGCAGGACGGCGCGGCCGCCCGCTTTCAGCGATTTGGCGACGGTCTGGAAGTAGCGCGGCCATCGCGCCTCCCCGACCGCTTCGAGCATCTCGATCGAAACGACCCGATCGAAGCGCCCGCTGACGTCGCGGTAGTCCAGCAAGCGGAAGTCGACTCTCCGATCGCAGCCGCGAGAGGTCGCGCGGGCGCGGGCGAAGGCAAGTTGGGCGGGCGAAAGGGTAATGGCCGTGACGCCGGCGCCCTCGGTCTCGGCGAGACGCGTCGCGAGCGATCCCCAGCCGCATCCGATTTCGAGCACGCTTTCCCCGCCACTGAGGTCGAGAAGTTCGACGACGCGG
>Ga0209039_10003386_pt1 | contig 12502 bp, 11 predicted proteins | sample BogFormECP12_OM1_FD_188238 | JGI IMG/M metagenome (GOLD analysis project Ga0209039, IMG submission 188238) | Bog forest soil microbial communities from Calvert Island, British Columbia, Canada - ECP12_OM1 (SPAdes) (version 2) | ecosystem: Environmental > Aquatic > Freshwater > Wetlands > Bog ...
CCTTCCCATCGGCAAGAAAGGGCTGGAAAGGGTCAGAAGTCCACGCGTTGAGGTCCCCCGGCGGGACAACGTCCATATGGCACACGAACCACAGGCGAGGGGAAGATTTGCGATTGCCTGTGTAGAATAATAGATTGGGACGGATACCTCCCTCGGCGCGGGGGTCTGGCGCGTCTATTCGCTCGACAGTGCCAAAATCTAACCCTAACAAGTATTGTTCAATGAAATCTGCTTTTAGCTTTTCGCCTTGCCCTTCAGAGTCCGGGGAGATGGCAGGGAAAGCAAGCATTTTCAGGAAAAATTCAAGGATTTCTTCGCGATGCTCCGTAATCCACTGCTGCATATCTGTGATAGACGCGACCATATTGTTCGTAGGTTCGTTGTTTCTTATATAGCATTTTATTTGAGGACACAATTCATCTTGAAATCATTTTTGGGGAATCATTTTTGGGGAACTGATAATTATTTGCACCCAGTTTATTCAATAAGTAACCAAATGGGGTTTCGACGATGTGCGGAATTTTTGGAATCATTACAGACAATGCAGAGCTGCCAGTGGCGCTCCTCATTCGAGAAGGCTTGCAGCGACTAGAATATCGCGGGTACGATTCTGCGGGCATTGTTACAGTCAATGATGGTCAATTATTTCTCAAGAAAGAAGCGGGGAAAATCGCTGAGATCAATGCGAAAGTGGACCTCGACAGCATGCCGGGACTCCTCGGTATCGGCCACACCCGCTGGGCCACCCACGGACCCCCGATCGCCAAAAACTCTCATCCTCATTTGGACTGCAACGACCATATTGGGGTCGTGCACAACGGCATCATAGAAAATTTCCAGCAGTTGCGCAAGGAGTTGACAGGGCGCGGCCACACCTTCCGGTCTGACACCGACACCGAGGTCATCCCCCACCTAATCGAAGAGGAAATGGCAAATGGCCTCGACTTCAAGTCTGCGGTCATCGCCGCGATTAAGCACTGCGAGGGCGCGTTCGGCATTGTCGCCTGCTGTGCGAGCAATCCCGACTACATGCTTGTTGCTCGGCGCGAGTCCCCCCTCGTCATTGGCGTGGACGCCGAGCGGCACGCCACTTATGCCGCGTCGGACATCCCCGCCTTCCTCCCCCTTACCCGCACCGCCTACATTCTCAATGATGACGAAATTGCGGTGCTCAAACCCGGCGAAGTGGAAATTTTCAACCTGTTTACCGACGAGCCAGTGGACCGCGCCCCCTACGAGGTGGAGTGGAGCATCGACGCCGCGGAAAAGGGCGGATATGACTACTTCATGCTCAAGGAGTTGCACGAAGTGCCCGCGAAAGTTCGCGACCAGATTCACTCGCCGCAGGTGGACATTGACGCATTTGCGCAGACTGTCGCCGAAGCGAGTTACGTTTACATTACCGCAGCAGGGACTGCTTACCACGCCTGCCTCGCCGGAAAGTTCTTGCTGGCCCGCTTTGCAAATATTTTCGTGCAACCCATTCTGTGCTCGGAATTCAAGGATGAGTTGCGGGAATGCATTAAACCCAATTCCGTGCTCATTGCAGTTTCCCAGTCCGGCGAAACGGCTGACACGTTGGAAGCGGTGCGCTATGCCCGCGAAAAATATGGTGCGCAAGTCTGTTCCGTTGTGAACGTGGTCGGGTCGTCCCTCACGCGATATTCCGACCACGTCATCATTACGACGGCAGGTCCAGAAATCGCAGTCGCATCCCAGAAAGCCTATAATACCCAAGTCGCCGCGTTGTGCCGCATCGCCCTGCGAATTGCGGAACTGCAAGGCACACTGGCCCCTGACGAGCTAGCAGCCTACCAAGATGCGATGGAGGGGATCCCCAGCGTGTTAGACCACTTACTCGACAACCAAGAGCAGCATATCAAGGAACTGGCTGAAATATACGCGACTATTCCCAATATCTATTTCCTAGCTCGGGGCGCATCCCTCCCAGCTGCCGCTGAAGGAGCTCTAAAGTTGAAGGAAATCTCCTACAACCACGCTGAAGCATACGCGGCTGGCGAATCCAAGCACGGACCAATCGCCCTGATTGTCCAAGACTTCCCCGTCGTGTTTGTGTCCCCGCCGGACGACGCCTATGACCGTCTGATCGGGAACGTGATGGAAATGAAGGCTCGCGGTGCCAAGGTTCTGGCTGTGGTCTCCGAATACGACGAAAAGATCACGGAACTTGCGACGGACACAATCCGGATCCCGCACCCCGACGATATTCACTACGTCAATTTAAGTCCGCTGATGTACACGTACCCCCTCCAACTCTTCGCGTATTACGCAGCAATTTTCAACGGGCTCGACCCCGACAAGCCGCGCAACCTCGCGAAGTCCGTGACGGTCAAATGATTAGATAACTTCTTCTATTGTGATATTTCATTCTTATTTTTTCCCCTGACGGGAGATCAACACGAGACCGAGGATTACAATGCCCCCGCCCACGATGGAGAGGGGCGGGATGAGCTGTTGCAGGATCGCCCAAGCAAATAAGACAGTGATGAATGGCTCTACATAGAGGAACGCCCCCACGTTCGCCGAAGGTAAGTGCTCCAAAGCTACATCCCAAAACAAATAGCCGATAATCGAGCACCCGATGGCGAGGTAAAGGATGGCGGTCAAAATTCCCGGTTGAAACAAGTCATAGGACCACGTGTTTATGTCGCCTGAGATGATTGCGACGATGATGAGTCCCCCGGTGCCCAAGTACGACACATAACTCATAACTTGAAAACTGCTCCCATAGTGCATTGCTTTCTTCGAAAGGATGGAATAGGTTGCCCACAGGAAAGGTTGCAGGAGGGCAAGTATGTTTCCCGTGAAATTCACAGACGCGGGCATTAATTGCGTGAAATCCCCGTGAGTAATGATGAGTAATGCCCCCAGCGTTGCCACAATAAAACCCACGACTTGTAAGCGGGTGAGACGTTCTTTGAATGAAAATACTGAAATAACCGCGATAATGACAGGAGAGCCCAAGCATACCATTAACGCGGGAATGGATGGACCCACGAGCTGGATAGACGTGTATTGGACGGGAAAGAATAGAGAAATCCCGATAATGCTCAAAACGACGAGTAACAGCGGATAGTGCCTCCGCTTGTCCTGTTGTAGCTTCAAACTAATCGTAAGATCCCAAAAATTTCGCTTCTTCGCAATGGGTGTCAATAACGCAAACATCATCGAAGCGTACATCCACCGAAATGTGGCAATCGCGATGGGGGAGGCCAATTTTTCAGCCAAATCTACGATGACAAAACTCGACCCCCAGATGATAATTACGCCCGCGAGCACGAGAAAATACGTGGTATTGCTTTTTTGGGCGGGAGGGGGCGAACTCAGAGACATTTGTGGATTTATCTCCGAAACCTAATAAGAATATCGAAATATATGAGCGCCGTGCCCCTAAAAATTAAGAATAAACTTTCCTTCTCCATTCTGCAATTTATCCAAAGCATTAATAAGAAATACAGTAACAATGTCATCAGACTTAGTGGGTGGTTCTCGTGGTAGAAAACCTAGAAACGATAATTGACCATGTTACAATCTACCGCCAAGGCGCGAAAGTGACCCGCTACGGCAAAATCGAGTTAGAAGAAGGGCAGCATACCGTGGCGATAGAACTGCCCGAATTTATCGACCCTGACAGCGCCCGCGTGAAGGGGAAAGGCGATGGCTTGATCATCAATATTAATCTAGAAGAAAATTTCCGACAAGAAACGATGAGGGAGGGCGTGAAAGAGCTCCAAGACGAGCTCGAAGCGGTCCGGAAAGATCTGAAATTTACCCAAAAGCGAAAGGGATTGCTGGAGCAACAGAAAACCCAACTTTCCACCATGCAGGATAATTTCATGAGTACATTCCCCAAGATTTACGCCGCCGGCGAGTCCACGGTTGAAAAATTCATGACTTTCACGACCCACCACGAGTCTCAATTCACGCAAGTTTCGGCAGACATTCGCGAGCTGGGAAAGAAAATCGAGGAACTAACTATTCGTGCTAACATTCTCGTGCAACAATTGAACCAGCTCGGCCAGCAAAAAGAAATTACCCGCTACTATCTCTTGAAGGTTAATATCAACGTCCGCGCCGCAGGGGAGTTTCAATTTTACGCGGATTACCAGTCCAGATCCCCCTTCTGGACCCCGGTCTATGACATAAACTTGGGGGACACCGCTGCCTCCGTGAAAATCATGGCAAATTGCATTAACAACACGGGCGAGGACTGGAAGGACGTGGAATTGGAAGTGTCCACGGCGACAATGGCCGCCATCCGCGCCGAGAAACCCACTCCCTTCATCGTCACTGAATTCCAATACCGCCCGCCTCCCGCCCCTCCCGGAATGGCCCGGGGCGCTATGGCCGCGGCACCAATGAAAAAAATGGCCCGGAGGGAGGCCTCGGAAGAAAAGGAAGTAATGGAAGAAAAAGTGGACATGGACGAGATGGGGGCGATGGGAGGAGGTTTCGACGGTGCTGCAGCGTCGGTTATGAACATCCCGAAGGCACCTGCAGTCCGGGAGCAAAGAGCTCAGGTATCGGACGCAGTCGGCGTCCAAACGTTCAAGCTCCCCGGGCGTGTATCCATCCCGAGCGACAAGGACCCCCATCCGGTCACGCTAACCACTACTGAATTACCAAGTCGTAAGAAATTGTTCTGGTCGAGTGCTCGTGCCCACATTGTCGTGGCGCAGGATGCCCTCACCAATGGTGAGCTTGTCCTATTGCCAGGAAAGGTTAAGGTCTACCACCAGGATGAGTTCTTGGGGGAGTCGAGCATTCCCCTCATCACGCCCAACGAGGAATTCAGCTTAGGCGCACGTGCGTCATATGATGTCAAAGTGGAGAAAAAACTGGTAGACCGGTCGAAAGAAAAGACCCTCGTGAAGGGGAAATACATCCAAAACTATGCTTACGAAATTCAAATTAAGAATCTCAACCAAGTGGAGGGTCTCCTAAAGGTCTACGACCGGATTCCCCACAGTGACAGCGATAAAATTAAGGTACTGCCCGAATTCCTCGACCGTCAGCCGGACAAAATCCGGTTAGGCATTTTGAAGTGGAAGATCGAATTGAAGGACGTGGACCAGTTGAAAATCACGTACAAGTATGCCGTGGAGTGGGACCAAAGTGTCACCATCACGCCGGAGTTGCCATGAGGAGGGGATGTGAAGCATGGAAAACATTGACACCAAACTCGAGTCGATGATTGACCGCGTGGTAGTGTACCAACAGGGCGCAATGGTGACCCGCACGGGCAGTGTTGAATTGGAACCCGGCACATATGACGTGATCATCGTGGGTTTGCCCTCAGCCACTGATCGTGATAGCATTCGCGTCAAGGGGCGGGGCAGCGGGACGATCTTAAACATTAATGTCAAGGAGCAATTCGCCGAGAAGTACTCTAAAGAAGAAGTCAACCAAATGGAAGTCGATATCAAGCGCCTCGACCAAGAAACGGCGGTGGTACAAGAATCCATCTCTCTGCAAGAGACTAAAATTGCAAAAATGGCCACCGCCCGGGGGGAATTCTTCCAACAAGTAGGTGGGTGGTACGCGGCCGGGGAAATTGAAGTCAACGGCATTGACGACTTGAATGATGCCCTTGGAAACATCCAAAATACAGCCGTAGATTCCATTTCTGCCCTCGGCGACCAGCTCGAAGACCTCCAGAGGCAGCGGGACGTATTACTTCGAAAGCTGCAAACAGTGCGAGACAGGTCGGCTGTCAAAAGGTTCTGGGAGGTCCATATCATTATGGCAGTGGAGGTTGCCGGCGAGATCTCACTGGACTTGGCCTACCAAGTACCTAACGCCGGGTGGCAAGCCCTCTACGACGCCCACATCGAAGAGGGGCAGGTCAACCTCAAAATCATCGCAAACGTGTGGAATTCCACGGAAGAGGACTGGAATGACATTCTCGTTGAGGTGTCGACGGCGACCCTGACCGCAATCTCAGCGGTCAAACCAACCCCCCTCATCCTGCGCCAATTCGTCTCTCGCACCGGTAAAGTCGACGAAGATTTTAAAGCCAGAAGGCGACCAATGGGGAGAAAAGCAGGTGGCGGACTTCTCGCCCCCGCGGCACCGGAATCATCGGCAGTTGTCGATGGCTTACTTGCACCGTCCTTGGAACCTGCACCTGCACCAGAAGTCGCAGCTAGTCTCGCTGATGCCATGGGCGTGCAATCTTATAATCTCCCAGAGCGAATCTCCATCCCGTCTGAGAAAACGCCGCATCCCGTTGTTTTGACGAATGCCACGCTTGAAAGCTCGAAAAAGCTCTTTTGGAGCTCAACTCAACCACAACTGGTGGTGGCCCAAGACGTGGTTACTAATGGCGACCTACTCTTGCTTCCAGGTAAAGTCAAGTCCTATTATGAAGGAGAATATGTCGGGGAAACGAGTATTGCAGCGGTTGCGCCCAAGGAAACGTTCAAACTGGGCTCGCGACTGTCGTACGAGGTAAAGGTGACCAAGAAGCTTGTCGACCGGTCGCGGGCGAAGCAAGCAGTTAAGGGTCGCTTCGTGCAACATTATGAATACGAGATGATCGTCGAAAATCTAAGCAAAGTGGATGCCCCCTTGAAGATTTACGACCGGATTCCCCACAGCAATAGTGACAAGATAAAGATCGAACCTGATTTCTCAGAGTTCGAACCCACCAAAAAACCCAAACTAGGCGTCATCAAGTGGAAAATGGACTTGAAGGACGTTGATAGTGTTTCGTGGAAATATCGCTACGCGGTCAATTACGACAAAAATATCACGATTGACCCTCCGTTGCCTTAAGTCTTCTTTTTTTTCAGGTTCAGGTGCTTAACATGCCATTCAGAATTTCGCCGAGTGATGAAGCCCGGACGGTCTTTCAATCGCTTCCCAATGGGACTATGTTGATGATCCACGGCACAGTGGCTGAAGCTAATGTGAGTTACACGATGTCCTGCCGCGGAATCAACCCAGACCAAATGGGCGTGAAAATTACCAGCGAATTGCATGATGACGACTGTCTTCAATCAGACCCAAATTTGCCATTTTTTTTGGATACGTTGGTGTGGAACAACTTGGAATCTGATGGGAAAGAGCTTAGTGTGGTGTTCCTCCCCGCAGAGGACGAGGAAATCAGGTTTCTCGCCATCATAAAGTAGAAAATTGAATGAAATTATGTGCGAGGGACTTTAGTGACCGGGAAGCCGGGCAAGGCAGCAGTCCCACCTGCTCCCGAAATAATGGACTGGGACTTCGCCACCGCAGACACGCAGGAACTTACTCACGGCCTCCATTATTATCCGGCACGTATGGTTCCTCAGATCGCCGCGCGCTTGCTTGATTTATTGTGGAATTCACCCACCTTAATTCTCGATCCCTTCGCCGGGAGCGGCACCACCCTTTTAGAAGCGCTGCTACGGAGGCATCGTACCATAGGAATTGACGTGAATCCAGTAGCCAATTACCTTGCCCGCGCAAAATGCACTATCCCCGAGACTCCTATTGATGTGGCGATCCTTCAGGACCAAATTGACCACGAGGAAACATCGATTGATCTTGAGGTTGACCCTCTTTACCTCCAAGCACAAAAGAACATTGATTACTGGTACGAGCGCCCCGTGGCAGAACACCTCCTAGCGATCCACCACGGCATCCGGAATTACTTAGACGTGACTGAAGATCAAACGCAACAGTGGGTACTTTGGGTAACTTTAATGGCGACAGTGTACGCGTGCAGTCGAGGCACGCAGGACGGCAGCTCCTTCCATACCCGGGGCACGCTGCCATCACGCGAAACAGTCCCCGTGCCCTATTTTACGCGCAAGTTGGTGGAAAATATTGCGAAAATAGGGCGGCTTGCGGAGACATTTGCATCCATTAGATATCCTCCCATTGAAGGTTCCCTTGCTGATGTTCTCGATGGTAGCACGCGAGCGACGTTTAACCTAACTCTGGGCAATTCCCTCGATGTTTTAGAAACACTACCGGAAGAATCAATAGGGGGGGTTATTACTTCTCCGCCCTATGGGGACGAACATAGCACGGTCAATTACACCCGGTATACCAAGCACGCCGCATTTTGGTTCGGATTAACCCCCGCTGAAGTGAAACAAGGCAGCGGAGAAACGCTTTCAAGTCGGAAGTTAACAACCCTGCCAGATGGCATCCACGAAACGGAAAACGTCCTCGGGGAATTGCGGCGCGCGCATGAGTTGGATAGTGAAAAAGTCGTGCATTTTCTAAGCGAATTTCACCAAGTATTGTCGAGTTTCCATCGCATTTTAACGCCTGGCGCAGGGTGTGCCATCGTGATAGCGAACCGGCGAGTGAGGCAAGTTAACATTCCTATGGACCTCGTCACCTCGGAGCTCGCCGCGAGCGCCGGATTCTCTGTTGAAAAAATCTATTACCGGACTTTCCCCAAAAAAGTTGTTGCCTGGACCACCATTTCGGGGAGTTCTATGGACCAAGAAAACATTATCATCTTACGGAAGTGAGAAATCATTGCTGAATTTGATTTAAGCGAAGACGCTTTGCAGTCGCAGGAAACAGCCAAAACTCAATTGCGAGAAAATATGAATCGGACCCAAATGCTCACCAGCGAAATTGCAACATTGAACCAGTTGTTATCAGATGGACTAGGTGACTTCACGCAAGGGAACCTGAGTGCGGCGGCAGGCCAATTCCGGAAAATCGCCCGCAATATCAAGCAACTCGAGGAAAAATTGTTCACCGCAGGCACTTTTACTGACCGGAACACTCTCAATGATTTAACCGGCACCGAGTGGTTGCGCTACACCAAATCGTGGTTCGTAATGGATGGGAAGGCGGCCGACATTGACGAGGCCATTGAAAACCATCCCGGCAGCTTTCCCCCTGAACTAGCCGCCCATTTCATCAAATTTTTCACCAAGCAAGGGCAAATGATCATCGATCCCTTTATGGGCATCGGGAGTACGTTTGCAGCGGCAGCAGACCTAGGACGCCAATGCATTGGCGTTGAATTAAATCCCGAGTACGCGGACTATGCCCGGAGGAGGGTGCCCGCGGCTGGCGGATACGACCGTCGTCTAATCGTCCATACTGCTGATGCGCGCCAGATCCAAGCAATTTGGAAAAAAGAGGATTATCCGCCCGTGAATTTGTGCATCACTTCCCCGCCGTATTGGAACATGCTCGGCACATCCCGCGGCGGCGTCGAGTCCACCCAGAAGCAGCGAGTGAAGGAGGGGTATGACGAAACCTATAGTACTGATCCCCGTGATCTCGGCAATATTGACGATTACGAGGAATATGTGCGCGAATTATCGAATATATTCGTCGCATTGAACCCGATTCTCCAGGACGGGGCACATTTAGTCATCATCCTCCAAAATTGCCGGCCTAAGGACGGCGTGATGCGCCCCCTCGCGTGGGACGTGGGGAAGGAACTCAGCCAGACCTATATACTCCGCCAAGAGTTCGTGTGGCTACAGGACCAGAAATTCCTCGGGATTTGGGGGTACCCCACGACGTATGTTTCCAACGTCCACCACCACTATTGCTTAGTCCTCCAGAAAAAGAAACAAATGATCTCGAAAGAAAAGGCAAAACGGAAGAAAATAAGGATTATGAATGAAGGGGACTGATTTAATACCAACCTAGTGTTCCATCCCGCTTGGACCGGTCGACTCCCCAGCGGAAAAGCTTGTACCCCATAGGGAAGAGAACGAAGGCGAAGATTGAGCCAATGAGAAAATGAACCAAGGTTGCCGGGTCCATTAAGGACGCGTCCGTGAGCATTGCGAGGCGGCAAAGATCGTAGACCCACGTTTGGGGGAGAAACCACGAGACGTTTGAAAATCCGGGGAAGAATATCGTATCAAGGTATATTACTGGAAACGACACCCCGGCAAATAGGTTCTGGAGGACATTCAGGGCCCACGTGATCGGGTCAGTGGATTTTGTCACGATCCGGAAGCCGTTTGAGATCATTGCCAGTCCCATCAAGATCGCGGCGGAGATCGCAAACGCGACAAAAGTGGACAGTATATTCACGTGCAGTGTCACGTGGAAGAAATAAATGCCAATCACCAGGTACGGGATGAAGGTGAAGACCGAGAAGATCAAATTCCACATAATATTGCCGATGACGAAGATGGATGTGCTGACGCCCGTCATCAAGACAGTCTCCAACGTCCATGGATTTAGCTGGTTGACGCCTTGGACGATCGGCATGACGAGGTTGCTCACTGCAATGCCTACGAGCAGGAAAGAGATGTAGTCGGTGTTGTACATTTGAGTAACAGGTTTTTGCACATAAGACGCACCAACCCCCCACGAGAGCACTCCCACGAATATATTGATGATCTGGGTGATCACAGCAGTTTTATAGGTAGCCCAGCTATGAAAGTCCCGCTTAGTGAATCCAATGACCTGTTTCAACCCGATTGGCATTTGCCACTTTTTCGATCCTTTGACTATTTGCTCGGAAATTTCATTCGCGTCTTCCATCGAATTAAAACCTCCCGTGAAACCCTCGGAACCGGCGCGGTTGCTCCGGATATTGCCCTGTCAGCCCTCGAAACGCATCTTCGAGCGTTGGCTCTTGTGTGTTTATGGATTGTATCTTCAATCCGCTTTTCAGAATCGGATCCATTATGCCGGCGATGTCAATGTTTTTGTCCACTTGGACTGAAATTCCTAGAAAGGCATTATCGGGAGACACTTCGGGTGTTACATTGTGGATGCCGGAAATATCCCCTAATTTTTTCACCAATTTCGCTTGTTCCTCAGTATAAGCCGCTTCGCTGAAGGTGACCGTGAAAATGTTCGCATCGACAATCATGTATCGAACATTTTCCGGCGTGTCGCAGGCGATGACTTGGCCCTTGTCGAGGATGGTTATGCGATCGCATATGGACTCTGCCTCGGCCATATTGTGCGTGCTGAGGAGGATGGTCTTTTTTTCTTCCCGGGCGAGCTTTTCGACGAGTAAATTGCGGAATTCGGCCGCCGCGGTTGGATCCAACCCCGCTGTCGGTTCGTCAAAAAGGAGCGTGGGTGTATTGCGCAGCAAAGCCCGACAAAGGAGGAGTTTCCGCTGCATCCCGGTGGAGTACCGCTGGTACCCGTCATCGGCACGGTCCGCCATTCCCGTCAAGTCCAAGAGATAATTAATTCGCTCCCTCGTCTCAACCTCGCGCAACCCATAGAGCAATGCATAGAACTCCAAGTTTTGCCGCCCCGTCAACCTCCAGTTGAACCCCCGGCTCTCGGGGAGGATAGCTTGGAGCTTCTTGAGGACTTTCGTGGGTTCCTTCTTCACGTCGATGCCGTGGACGATGACTTCTCCTTCGTCATGGATGACCATCGTCGAAAGTATCTTAATCAACGTGGTCTTGCCAGCACCATTGGGCCCCAGCACGCCCATAATCTCGCCTTCCTTGACTTTGAGGTTGACTTTGCGCAGTGCCTCGATGAACGGACCTTTTGAACCCTTGAGAATTGCTCTTATTCCTACGAGGGGACCGCCTCCGTGGGAACCCCCTCCCATAGGTGGACCGCCCCCTGGCGGCGGACCCCCGCCAAGAGGAGGAGGAGGGGGCATACCGTGCCGGACTTTCTGACTAGTGGGATAGCGTTTGACCAGATCGGTAATTTCTATGGTATATTCCATCATTTCGCCTTCGTGGGGTATTCCCGATCGAAGCTGGAAAAAAAATGTTTGGGCACGAGCAAATAAGTTACTCAGTTCGCTTGTCATCAGGCAAGTAGGGGGTCTTTACGAACAGGACCTTCATTGGCTCGGAGCCAGTGTTAGTAATGTCGTGTTTCTCCCCCGGTTCGCACCGAATTGCGTTCCCCGCATTGAATGGAAACTCCTCGTCATTGACGTAGAACGCCCCACTGCCTGCAATGCAGTAGAATGTTTCTTCGACCTGCTCGTGCCAGTGGGCGCCCATCGTTTTCCCAGGTTCAGCTTCAAGGAGACCCCAATCGAGAACCGGCCCCCGCATCATATACCGCACTAAAAACTCTGCTTGGCGAGCTTCTTGCTCTTCTTCGGACACTTTCTGCATATATGTCACCTGTATGGGGGCAGGTTAGGCATGGGAAAATAAGAGGATTGGGGAATTAAATGCCAACGACGCCATATTTTTCCAAGCAAATATTCTTTAGCTTAATCGCGCGCTGGTAAATCCGGAAGTTCATCTGGGCAATTGGCTCGTAGTCGTGGTTTTCCTTGGCAACGTGGAAGCCAGTTTCAATTAGGCTCGTTCGAAGATCAGTATCTTCAACGACTCGCTGCAAGCATAAAACGAGCTCGTCCGTTGTAGTCCCGAAGAGTGCGGTTTCCTCATTTTTAAGCCAATAATAAGCTCCTAACGGGCGTGCAACCAAGGGGAGCTTGCACGCGGCGGCCTCGATGAGCGGGATCCCCTGATTTTCCTCGGTAGATGGGAAGAAAAATACATCCGCGCCGCAATATGCCTCGTGAATGTCGTCGAGGAACCCTGTGAAAACC
>Ga0209039_10003387_pt1 | contig 12499 bp, 12 predicted proteins | sample BogFormECP12_OM1_FD_188238 | JGI IMG/M metagenome (GOLD analysis project Ga0209039, IMG submission 188238) | Bog forest soil microbial communities from Calvert Island, British Columbia, Canada - ECP12_OM1 (SPAdes) (version 2) | ecosystem: Environmental > Aquatic > Freshwater > Wetlands > Bog ...
GAATTGTCATTTGGCATACCTGTTGAATGTCTGATGAGTATTTTTGGGCATTTTTCATATGAGCTTTGTGCCACCAGGCAAAAAACCTGAAGTTTTGATTATCCGACAGTTCGTAATCAAAAATGTTAATTAACGACCCAGCTAATTGCTGTGCAGAAGGAAGGATATACGTGAGTGACGAGATTTCACAGCTTCCGGCTCCAGTTCAGGAACGCTTGCTCAGGCTTCAACAACTTCAACAGACGCTTCAATCGATTCTTGCTCAAAAGCAGCAGGTAGAGCTTGAGGTAAGCGAGATTGATCAAGCCTTAGCTGAGCTTCAAAAACTCACGGACGACGCAGTAGTTTACAAGTCAGCAGGCACCTTACTCATGAGGGCAGAAAGGACGAAAGTCATTGTCGAACTTACGGAGAGAAAGGATCTCTTGAACACCCGAGCAACCATACTCGCAAAACAAGAAGAACGTATGAGAAGTCAATTGAAAGACGTGCAGACGAAACTCCAACAAGATTTGAACCCGGTCACTCCACCTGCCTAGCCCTTCACATTTAAGGGTGGGTTTTTGGCATCGCTGAGACTTCCTGAGTTGACGAGTGAACAAATTGAAGAGCTCTGTCTCATAGCTGAAAAAGCAGCTAGACAGCATATTTTATCCAAAGTGTCTTCGAAGAAGATAGAGTCATTGGACATAATCGCCCATGCGGAAGGCACAAAAACTTTGGCGCTAGAAGTTGAAGTCGCCGTCACGTTGTCCCCCTCAATGAAGAGTTTCAAAGTGCAAGAGCTAGTCGACGATGCCGTCAAAGAAGCTTTCTCCTCAGCTGAAAAACACTTGGGGGATCTGAATTGTCGCTTGCAGAAATAACCCAGCTTTTAGACGAAGTGGACGCCAAGTTCATCGTTCTTTTGTGTCATCATAACGCCGATCCAGACGCGATATGTTCGGCATACGCCTTTTCAAGCTTGACTAGGCAGTTGAGACCTCAAACGGGCGTCGAGATTGGAGCCGCTCAAGGAATAAGTCGACTCTCTCGACATCTTCTAGAGAATATAGCAGTTGATGTGAAATTGCAGCCAAACGTAGAAAAGGCACAAGCCATAGTGCTGTTTGATACCAACACAGTCCAACAACTGGGCAACTTTTCCGAAAAAGTGAAAAACTCGAAGGCACCAATAATCGTTATCGATCACCACTCAAGCCACCCTGAGACAAAACAGCTGGCAAAGGTTTCTATAACAGATGAAACCGCATCATCAACATGCGAAATTGTATATGACTTCTACAAACAGAAAAGAATAAAACCAGGCCTAGATGAAGCCAAAGCTTTATTCCTCGGCATAGCATTCGACACACGGCATTTTGTTCTAGCCAGTTCCGCCACGTTGAGAAATGTCGTAGGCCTCATCGATGCAGGCGTGAACGTTCAGGAGACACTGTCCCTTCTTTCATTGCCAATGGATCTTTCAGAGCGTGTGGCGAGGCTAAAGGCCTCCAGAAGAGCAAGACTTTTCAGAATCGGCGAGTGGATAATCGCACTGTCTCACGTCAGTGCTTACCAGGCTTCAGCCGCCAGAGCCATAATGGACGCTGGCGCTCACGTTGCAGCAGTGGCTGGCGAAAAAAACGGAAATCTGGAGATAAGCTTGCGCAGTTCACTCGATTTCTATAAGAAAACAAATGTTCATCTTGGAAAAGACGTTGCGAAGGAGCTGGGTGAATACTTGCACGGTATGGGCGGAGGACACGCAACTGCGGCAGGGGTTAACGGTCAAGGCGACGTTGAAATAGGTCTCAAAAGGTGCTTGTGGATTCTGAAGAAAAAACTCGGTAACCATAATCAAGTAGCTACTCTTAAATGAGACGCAAGTCCGCTTCAACTAGGCAGGCATCGAGTTAATGGCGATAATCGAGACATCAAACCTAACTTACACTTATCCTGGCGCCACCAAACAATCAATCACTGACGTTTCAGTGAAAATCGAGAAAGGAGAATTCGCCCTAATTACGGGCCCCAGCGGATGTGGAAAAACAACCCTTTGCCGATGCTTCAACGGTCTGGTTCCCCATTTCTATCAAGGCGAAATGAAAGGACGAGTAAGCGTTGCCGGGTTGGACGTTACCGAACACCAAACGTACGAGCTGGCAAAACATGTTGGCCTAGTCTTCCAAAACCCGGAAAACCAGCTTTTCGCCCTATCCGTTGAAAAGGACGTGGCGTTCGGCCTTGAAAATCTCGGCGTTCCAAGAGAAGAAATGCGCCGGAACGTTGATTGGGCCCTTCAACTCACGGGCATGTACGATCTCCGGGAAAGAGCTCCTCATGAACTCTCAGGTGGTCAACAGCAACGCGTAGCCATAGCTTCAGTGCTGGCGATGAAACCCCAAGTGCTTGTACTGGATGAACCTACTTCTTTTCTCGATCCGCTCACTGCACGCAAAATCTTCGAGGTAATCCATGATCTGAACGTGAACACGGGAATAACCGTCGTTCTTGTCGAACATAGACTTGACCTGACAGCCAAGTACGCGGACCACATAATTGTGTTGGATCAAGGAAAAGTGATGTTAGATGGCGACCCGCATCAAATTCTGAGATCTGAAGAGACTCGCCTAATTGGAGTGGGTATTCCTAAAGCAACGAGACTTTATCAGATACTTTTGAAGGACGGCATAAGGCTTGGGCCCAATGTTCCCCTGTCTTCTGAAGAAATGGCGCAATTGTTAATGGAGGTTCTTCCGGGCCCATGATCGAAGTCAAAGACATACGCTTCACTTATCCAAACGACGTGGAAGCATTGAAAGGAATAAACCTCACCGTCCAAGCAGGCGAGTTCATAGCAATAATGGGACAAAATGGAGCTGGAAAAACCACTCTGGTAAAACACTTCAATGGCCTTCTCAAACCGACAGTTGGACGAGTTCTCGTAGACGGGGTCGACACAACCAAAGCCAGCGTGGCAACGCTTGCGCGTAACGTCGGATTCGTCTTTCAGAACCCTGACAACCAACTTTTCAGCGAAACCGTAGAAGCTGAAATAGCATTTGCCCTTAAGAACTTCAACTTCAACGAAGAAATCACCGAGAAAAGAATAACTTGGGCTCTAAATCTTCTGGGATTAACCCAGTACAGAAAGACCTCTCCATTTCTTCTCAGTGGAGGAGAACGAAAACGGGTGGCATTGGCTTCGGTTTTGGCTTGGGATCCAGGAACGTTGATACTGGATGAACCAACAATAGGACAGGACTATGATCAAAAAGAAAAACTTCGCCAATTCATCCTGCAAATGAAAACTCAAGATAAAACGGTCGTCATTGTCACGCATGATGTGGAGTTTGTGGCCGAATGTAACCCCCGAGTACTCTTGATGTGCGAAGGAAAGATCATCGCTGACGGTGACGCAAAAACCATTCTCACAGACGAGCCTGCCCTTGAGAAAGCCTCAATCGTACCTCCGCAAATAGCTCAGATATTCATGGAACTCAAGAATAGAAAAATCCCCAAGGATATTATCGACGTTTATGAAGCAGAGAAAATAATCGAAGACATAATGGAGAAACGCGGCAGATGAGCGTCAGCGGACGCGCGAGCGTCTTTAACGGGCTAAAATTTCGAAAAATCCATTCGCCCATACACAACTTGGATCCGAGGATAAAGTTTGTTTATGTCTGCGTGATCTTCATAGTCGCAATCATTTTCGGACAACTTCTTCCCCTGATAGCGCTTTTCCTCATGCAAATTCCCTTCGTCCTCTTGGCAGGAGTAAAACGTGAATGGTTACGTTCAATGCGGGGAGCAACGTTCTTGGCAGCCATGATTTTCTTACTAAATTTTGCGGTCAATTTTTTCGGCAACCACTATACTGTCACTGCCCCCGCCTTGGAGAGCGCGGGAGCTCTGACCCTGCGTTTCATCGTTCTCGTGGAATCTTTCTCGGTGTTCTTTCTCACAACTTCACCTGACCATCTTGGTCTAGCACTTGAACAAACGCACGTGCCCTATGAATTCGTTTTTGCCTTCACTACTGCGGTGCGGTTTGTGCCGGTGCTCGCTGAAGAGGCTGAAACCATCATGGATGCCCAAAAAGCTAGGGGACTGGAACTAGAAAAAGGAGGTTTCTTGAAAAGAATTAGAAATTATATTCCCATACTTATCCCTCTGATAGTAAGTGCCATAAGAAGAAGTCTGGAGTTAGCAGAGGCCATGGAGTCTCGCGCCTGGGGAGCAACGAAGAAACGTACAAACCTCTATGTCCTCAAAATGCACAAAGGCGACGCTGCCTTGATGGTCATCACTCTCATGGTTTTGGCGTTCGCTATTTACGTAAGACTGTATATCCAGATTCCCACCGTAAGCAGCCTGTTAGCGCACCTGATATAGCCGTAATTCATTGCTTTGGGGATACTCAAGGAGACTCATTCAATTCTGAGCAAACAAATTGGCTGCTTTTCAGTTTTCTTGGGATGTTCTGCGTTAAGTGTGCTATGGATTTGTTGTGCATATAGCTTATTAAGACTCATTACGCAATATATAATCGAAAAGCCACGACACACACTGAAACAAAAGGATAGTGTCAACATTGAGGGAACAGTCACCAAAGGCTTCTTCTCAAGAAAGACCAATCGTAGAGGTTACGTTAAGAGATAAAGTCAAAAAACCCACTGCCTTCAGAGAAGCCTACGCGATAGAGGAGCCATACGTATACGCGGCAATAATAAAAGATCCCGAGACGCAGAAGACACGCTACGAAGTGATCGAACCTACTCTTCAGAAAGAAGAGGAAAAACAACTGATGGAAATCAAGAGTCTTCTCATAGAGGAAGTCGACGTAAACCTCAATGAAATAGAAACGAGGGAAAAAGCAGAAAATTACTTGAAGAAACAAGCCCAAGAGACGATAAAGAAACACCGGATAAGAGTGCCCCCTGAAGCCATAGACAAACTGACATACTACATAACGAGAGATTTCATAGGCTACGGGAAAATAGATCCTCTGATGAAAGACCGCCTAATCGAAGACATATCCTCTGACGGAGTGAACATTCCAATATATGTCTGGCACAGAATGTATGAATCTCTACCGACAAACATCTTATTCGAGAATGAAGCTGAACTAGACTCTTTTACGATACGCATGGCTTACCTCTCTGGAAAAAACATTTCAATAGCTTCACCGATTCTTGACGCTTCGCTCCCAGACGGAAGCCGCATTCAACTCACCTACGGTAGCGAAATAACACGTAGAGGTTCAACCTTCACCATCAGACGTTTCAGAATTGACCCCTTGACTATCTCCGACTTGATCACCTTCAAAACAATCTCTTCAGAATTGGCCGCATATCTTTGGTACATAGTAGAAAATCGAGCATCAGTTCTAGTGGCCGGTGGAGTAGCCTCTGGAAAAACAACGTTGCTGAATTGCTTATCAATGTTCATAAAACCAGAAATGAAGGTAGTGAGCGTTGAAGACACCCAAGAACTCAATCTGCCACATGAAAACTGGATTCCCTCTGTTGTGCGGCTGGGATATGGGCACGAAGACAAGAAAAGTGGAACGATTACACTCTTCGACCTGCTGAAGGCAGCAGTGAGACAAAGGCCAGACTACATAATCGTAGGTGAAGTCCGGGGAGAAGAAGCATACACCCTCTTTCAGGCCATGGCCACAGGTCACCTTGGAATGTGCACCATACACGCGGAATCCGTGGAAGCTGCGATAAACCGATTAGAATCTGAACCCATGAACATCCCGAAGTCCCTCATAGCCATGACAAATGTGATATTGGTTATGGGCAGGACGGAAATCGAGGGCAAACCAGCGAGGAGAGTAAACGCTACAACAGAGCTATTGGGGCTTGATTCAAAATCAGGAAGCATAAACACAGAAGAAGTTTTCCATTGGAACCCGAAATTCGACCAATTCTCCTATTCAAACCACAGCTTTCTGCTTCAGAAACAGATGAAGAGACTCGGAATTGATGAGGAAGAAGTGAAACACGAACTTAATCGAAGACAAACCGTGCTAAACTGGATGACAAGCAAAAGTATTCGCCGATATACAGAAGTTGCAAACGTGATTCGAGAATATTATGCCAACCCCGACAGAGTATTTCAAAAAGCAAGAGTTGGAATGAAGTGAAAAACAATATTCTGCCAAGAATCAAGAGACTCTTCATTCATTTGCAGGCAAGACTCAGACCTGCATTCTCTAGATCCGCGGGTAATATCGAAAAGGCCTCCGAGAAAGCCCATGGTGGTTCCTTGCCAAATTCTGAATTGGTAGCCCACAACCTTATTGGAACCAAGACAGCATGGATTCTGCCTCTCTTCAAGGATTTAGACACAAACCTTCGGAGATCAGGTCTCAAAGTCAACTTCAAGGCCTACGTTAGCCTCACGGTTTTCGCCACCTTGTTGATTTGTGCTTCCGTTCTGACCTTGACGCCATTCGTATTGTTTCTGGCAATTAATGTACCACTTCTTCCAGCATTCATGTTCGGCTTGGGAGGTTGCCTGTTTGCATTTGCCGTCTCAATTCTCGGGTTTTATGTTTATCCAATTTACAAGGCCGACACCTTACGAAGAAATTTGGAGGATGAATTGCCCTTCACCACAGGTTACATGGCAATTCTGGCAAATGCAGGAGTTTCACCTGAAAAGATGTTTTATTCCTTGTCGACCTTGAACAAACCGCTGGCAGTGACGAATGAGGCAAAGGACGTCATAAGAAACGTGAATCTCTTTGGATCTGACATAATTTCCGCATTGGAAGAAATGTCAGATAGAACTCCTTCTCAAAGATTCCGCGAAACCATAGAAGGATTAATCACGACAATCCATTCCGGAGGCAACTTGGCAGCCTACCTCCGCGAAAAATCCCGAGAGTATATGAAGCTGAAGAGAATAAACCTAAAGAAATATTCTGACACTCTATCAATGCTATCAGAGGTCTACGTCACACTGCTCCTAACTGGCCCACTGTTTTTTGTAATCATGCTCATCGTGATGTCAATGCTCGGCGGAGGAAATTTCGGAATATTTAGCCCCGACCTTATTCTGGAATTGCTCACGTACATAGCGATTCCGCTCGGAGCGATAACCTTCCTGATAATCCTGGACACGATGTCACCCAAATGGTGAAGAAATGCCAAAAGTGGACGACAAGCTAAGGAAGACCGCTTGGATCCTTTCAATCATCATAGCCGTGACCATATTGGCCTACGCATTTCTAGTGTTTTGGCCAACGGAAACCTTTGATGAATTCGTTCTCTTTGCTATAATGACCGCTGTCTTCCCGACAGCGATGCTGAACTACGTGGATTATCGATGGAGAAAGGCTGTGGATGAACACTTGCCAGATCTTTTCAGAAGCATTGTTCAAGCACAAGAGACGGGTATGACCCTCCCTCAAGCAATAGAAGAGGCATCGAAGAGGGACTATGGGCCATTGACCAAGGAATTGAAGAAAATGAACACACAGATTTCTTGGGGAATGAGCTTTGAAGAGAGCTTGCTAAGCTTGGGAAAACGTGTGAACACAGTGCTGATGCAAAGAACCGTGCCGATGGTTATTGAGGCTGGTAAATCAGGAGGCCGAGTGGAAAAAGTGTTCGACCCTCTAGGCAAATTCGTTCAGACCACGTTGTTATTGGAGAAAGAACGTCGAACTCAGACAAGACCGTATATCGCAATAGTCTACGTGGCCTTCTTTGTTTTTCTTTTCACAATAGTTATGCTTTTCAGGTCATTCTTTGCGAACGTACAGGGGTTGTCGATGCTTGCAACAGGTGCCGTGCCTCCAGATACGATTGAACGAATATTCTTTCACATGACATCAATTCAAGCTTTTTTCGGGGGGCTTGTGGCAGGAAAGATGGGCGACGGCAGCATAAAAGCAGGACTGAAACACAGTTTGATCCTTATGCTTTGCGGCTATTTAGCCATCAAACTGTTCCTGTGAGGATGACGAAATGACAAAAATGCTCAGAAGATTGTTCCACGAAAAAAGGGCTGTAACCGCTGTTTTAAGCAACCTACTGCTCACTGTCGTGGCTGTTTCTGTTATGGCGCTTGCTACAACTGCAACATATGTGATAACAACTAATCTTCATGACACCATGGGTGAACGAGTCATAATCGAAGATCTATGGTTCCAAAATTCGACTGCTAGCGTAGATATATATCTTCGAAACATTGGGCAAGTTGCCATACAAGTTTCAAGTATCTATGTGAACCACACATCCTCGCCTTACCTTCCAGGTTCTTTCAGCCTCGAGATGGCAGCGCATAGGTGGTTGAACGTTTCAGTTGGTTGGGCTTCGGGTAACACGTATTATGTGGACCTCGTGACATCACGGGGAACACATGTCGGAGGCTACTTTAACGCGCCCTAGGGGCAGACTAGATAGCGCATGTATGAGAGATATTTTACTGTGTCTTGGTTACCTTTTCTTTCAGTTTGTCTATGGCTTCCTTCTGATTCTTGGCCTCGATTGTTTGAATATTGTACAATTCTGCCATTTTCCTTGCGTTGTCATTCAGCCTTGGAATCGCGATAAGGTAAGCCCTGTTTGGAGAGACATCGAAAATCTTGGCGAACATTGCTATCACTGGCTGTTCTGAAACCACGTTTTCCGGGGATGAGGCGAGATCGACTACTGTCATGTTTTCGCCAGTTTTTCCTTTAGATGCCGCTACGTCAAACATGTGATTTGCCCCCGACTTACCTTTCAAAAAGGCAGGACTGGCAACTTCAAACCCATTTTGTTTGAAGAATTCACAGACTGGTGAAATCAAAACCAAACCGTCAGATGCTTCTTTTCTGGCTTCTTCTATCAGGGTGTAGGCGTAAACATCCTTAATTACTGCGTCTTCAAACGTGAAATTCTCACGGCAGTTTCTGCAGAACATTCTGACTATGGGGATATCGAAACTCTTTCCGCATTCTCTGCAATTGCACCAAACCCCTGCTCTTCTGTAGTCGACGTCGGGTTTTCTCAGTTCATCATTGCATTTCTGGCAGACGAGTTTGTCTCCCTTATGGAAGTTTGCTTCCACATCCATGTACCCGCATTTCACGTGTTCTATCAAGTAGCTTTTCTTGATGTTGAATGATTGGCAATATGGACAGCAATAATGTATAGAAATTCCAGCCGAACCACATTTCGGGCAAAAAACGACTTCGTCTTGAAGTTCTCTGGCCAATATGCCTGATTCGTAAAGTTTAACCAATAATGTTTCAGCTTTCACTGCGTCGCTTACGATAGCCTCGACTGCATCATACGTGTACCCGCGTTTTGGATCGAACGACGGTTCAATCTTGTCAATTTCACCGCCTAGAAATTTGCTCAACAGCAGCTGGGTGTTCCTGTCCTTGTAGAGTTCTAACCGTTCTGCTTTGCTGACCGTTTCGTTTCACTCCGCGATTTCATCGTTTTAATTGTCTCAAAATCTCTAAGTATCTCTTCCTCCGAGCGTTTTAAAGATTTCCAGAGAATATGTTTGTTCGGACGGCGACATTCGCAGTATGGGAACCTTAATATTTGAAGCATCTATTGAATTTAGAAGTAATAAAGATAATTGGTGAGATAATTGGCTTCTCAATCGAGCTCGGGTCGCTCCATGAGTCGTTGGGCGACCTTGAAAGGTTCGGCCGCAACACTGATTTTTCTAGCTTTGGCAATACTGATTCAGATATTTGTTGTCGTCTACTCCATTGATTTGGGTGTCACAGACAACGGTCTTCTAACTGTCAATTGGCCCGTGACTTTCTCTATCAGCCCGCTGTTTCAGTTGGTCCCAATAGCTGTCATTCTCACACTTCTCTTCACATGGTTATACATAACAAAAAAGTTGCCAGTCAGACTTGCACAATCACCCGGAAGAACTGAGGGTCAAGGCCCGCGAAGAGCAGAGCTGAAAAAACCAGCGTCCAAGACTGGTCAATCACCAAAAGGTTCTCTTGAAAAGACAAAGCCAGCTCCGGTGGAGGCTAAAGGAGTTTCTCTTTGGCAAAGACTGCATCTTGCCAAAGCCACGATAAGAAGTGCGTTGGTCATTCTCCTTGTTTTCTTGGCCATCGTCCTCTTAGTGACCATTTTGGCCTACCCTGCTCTCATCTATCAGACTTTGACGAGCTCCTATCAGAATCACTCTTCACTCTACAACTTCGTCGTCTCCGTGTCGAATTCCTTGAATGGTTTCTTGAAGGCTGCCTCTCCAATAGGCGCGTTTGTCTCGGCGATAAACGGCGGCCTCGTCGCTGCCTCGCCTGCAATCAGAAGCGTAGGTTTGGCCCTTGGCAGCTTGACGGCACCCCTAATGAATCTGGATGGCGCAGGCAAGTACTTGGCCTTCCAAAACGTTGCAACATGGCTGACAGTTCTACTGGCACTGTCTTACGGGCGATTTCCAAGAAGAAGATTCAGATACCGAAGGAAATGAAAACCTCTGGAATTTCAATGGCTGATCATCCCCGGTTCGGTCCAGCTGGGGTCCCACCATCCTTCAGTATTATGAAAGCCGAGTTGGCTGATGTTCCGAGGCTTCTGCGGGAAGAGGGGCTTGACGCTTTTGAATATGAAGCTGTTCGTTGGGGAAAGAAACCCCAAATAAGAAAGGAAGAAGCCGAGAAATTGGGCTCGGCAGCACGGGAAAACGATGTATGGCTCAGCATGCACGGTTCTTACTTCATAAACCTCTGTGGCAACGAGCAGATTCTTGAAGCGAGCAAGCAGCGCCTCATTGCATGCGCCATTGGGGCTAGCTGGATGGGCGCACACGTCCTCGTTTTTCACCCTGGATTTTATGGTGAGAGGTCCCATAAGCAAGCTTTTGATATATGTGCCAAGGCCCTCAAAGACACCGTTAAGATCATTCGGTCATTAGGAATCGACGACGTCAAGATGGGACCAGAAACTATGGGTCGAACCTATCAGCTCGGAACCCTAGATGAAATAATAAGATTATGCGAAATGGTTGAGCAGACACAGTTGGTGATCGATTGGTCTCACCTGCACGCTCGAGACCAAGGAAGGCTTCGTACGGTTGAAGAATTTCGGAAGATCGTGGAAGCAGTTGAAGTGCGACTTGGAGTGGAAGCTGCTAGAAACATGCATTGTCACTTCACAAAAATCGAGTTCACCCTTAAAGGCGAAAAACGTCACCACACTCTCGAAGAAGCACATTACGGACCAGAATTCGAATTGCTGGCGAAGGTCATAGCTGAATTCAAGCTTAGACCAGTCGTAATATGTGAAAGCCCGCTTCTAGATATTGACGCAACAAGAATGCGGAACATATTCATGAAAGAATGCAGCAACATCTAACTCAACAATCATGCTGCGACACGTTTTTAATCATGGCTCCCAGTGCTGTCTGTGGGTACATGTTTTGGTGAGACTCAAAGGGTTCCAGAAACTAACATCAATAAATCAAGCTATGGCAATATTCTTCGAAGCCCTAAAATTCCAAAAGCTCAGGATTACCATTGTCTCTGTTGATTCAGCTCTAAACCGCGTTCTAGCGGAAAGAATCATCGCAGAACAAGATATTCCAGGCTTCAACAGGTCAGCGGTTGACGGATTCGCGGTTAACGCTGCCGAAACCATTGGAGCAACACAGTTCCAGCCCAAGGTTTTTCAGTTGACACCCCGTAACCGCGCGGGCAACGGAAAAGCAAAGCAGATTTGGACAGGAAACCCGCTTCCAGCAGGCACAAATGCTGTGGTTATGCTTGAAGACACGAAACCAATCAGAGATGGAATCGATGTTTGGAGCCAAGTTACTCCCGGAGAGAATGTATCAAAAAAAGGGGAAGACATTCAAAAGGGAGCCACAGCCGTGGAAGCGGGAACTCGTTTGAAACCGCAACATATAGGCTTGATATCAGCTCTGGGAATAGGAGACGTAAAGGTCTTTGGGAAACCTCGAGTTGCTGTGTTAACCACCGGAAACGAGCTGAAAAGGTTGGGCGAAGAGCTGGAAGAAAACCAGATTTTCGACACAAACAGCCATGTTCTTCGAGCCCTATGCAGTGAGCTAGGAGCAGAAACAATTGACTTAGGCACAGCAAGAGATGATGTCAACCAGATATCGGAGAAACTCAAGCTTGGACTCAGGAAGGCCGATGTTGTAATAACGTCTGGAGGAACCAGCGTCGGAGGTTTGGACTTGGTCCCAGATGCTGTCAATAATATTGGAAATCCAGGCGTCGTCGTTCACGGCATCGCCATGCGCCCTGGCATGCCTACGGCTCTAGCCATTGTAAAAGGAAAGCCAATTCTGATTCTTCCGGGCAACCCCGTGGCAACGATTGTGGCGTTTGAAGTGTTCGCGCGGCCGCTAATCTGCCGATTGCTGGGGATGAAGCAGGTTGAACTTAGACCTGCGGTGCAGGCCAAGATGACCCGAGGAATCGCAACGGCCCTTGGGAGGAGAAGCTTTGTTCGAGTGCGAGTCTTCAAACGTGATGACCAGTTACTGGCTGACCCCGTCAGTG
>Ga0209039_10003388_pt1 | contig 12497 bp, 9 predicted proteins | sample BogFormECP12_OM1_FD_188238 | JGI IMG/M metagenome (GOLD analysis project Ga0209039, IMG submission 188238) | Bog forest soil microbial communities from Calvert Island, British Columbia, Canada - ECP12_OM1 (SPAdes) (version 2) | ecosystem: Environmental > Aquatic > Freshwater > Wetlands > Bog ...
GGCCTGCGCTGAGGCGGGTGTACCGGAATTACACTTCCATGATCTACGCCGCACCGCCGCCCGGAACATGCGACGTGGGCACATCTCCGAGAGAGTTGCGATGGAGATTGGAGGCTGGAAGACAACCTCCGTCTTTCATCGTTATGCAATTGTGGACAATCAGGACATAGCCCGCGCCATGGACATGTTGGAAACAAGCCAGGACCAACAACGTCAAGAGTTGGAACGAACGCTCGCCGCCAAGCGTGGCCAGCCAATAGTAATTAACGACCGCAATACCGCAGGTGAAATCCAAACGGCAAAAAAGGCGAATTCAGCAGGAAATTCTTCACTTACGTCACGTTGAGGGTCTACGAGGAGCTTCCAGGGAGATGCGCCGCGGAACAAAACGCCACGATAAAGCATTAGTCAACAATAAGTTAAGTGGTGCCGGGAGGGGGACTCGAACCCCCACAACCCTTTCGGGTCTGCGGATTTTAAGTCCGCTGCGTCTGCCAGTTCCGCCATCCCGGCGAGGGAAAAGAGTCAAAAAGAGCCGTTCTTGCGGGATCGCCGCTCGTTTCCAGTCTCGCACAGTGGCAGTACAGCCGCCAAACAAGGCACAGAAGGAACTTGAGGAACTACATGCGGAATTGCGATAAGGGATTTAGTCCCCCAGCCGCGCGAGTGGCGCGCTTGGAGACGTACATCGCCTGGTCAGCGGCAGCGTAAAGCTGGTCGGGAGTAGTGCCGTCGTCGGGGTACAACGCTAGGCCGATGCTTAGCCCGGGCTGAATCAATCTTCCTTCCAGCTTGAAGGGGACGGTGAACGCCATCTCAAGGTTTGAAACCAGAGTTGCGGCACCCTCGCTATCAACCACATCGCTAACTACTGTGAACTCGTCGCCTCCCGAACGGGCCAGCGTGTCGGAAGCCCGCATTCGGCTGGCCAGTCGTGTAACCACCTGTTGCAGTGCCAGGTCTCCGATGCGATGCCCGAAGGTATCGTTTACTTCTTTGAAGTGATCAAGGTCGAGGAGCAGCACAGCTACCTTGTTTCCCTTTCGACTGGCACGAGACAAGGCTTGCTCGAGCCGGTCCTCCAGCAGCCGGCGGTTCGGCAACCCAGTGAGCTCATCGTGATAGGCAAGATATTCGCTCTTTCGCATCTGGTCTTCCAGAAGTATCAGGATCATACCAACGGCGACGAAGTACTTTGGGATGTTCCATACTTCAGACTCAACATGGATCGAGGAAGCAAATGTAGCCAGCAACATCCCCGTTGGGAAGACAGCGCCCCAGACTGCAAACCCAGACACAGCGGTCAGAACTCCGACGGTTGCACGCTGGAAGTGCCGCCAGAACAAAACCGCGACGATGAAATTGAGTCCCGCAAGCAGGAAGCTTATGCCAAGTTCAAGGTGGCCGCGAGCGACCGCCCAGGCAATAACCGAGGACATGCCCAGGCATGCAGTCGACAGACCAATAAGGTAGGGAGTGATCTTCCAGTCGAAACCCCAAATCACGAGCAAGACGCCGGCCAACCCAAGCGCAATTATGCCGTAATAAACGGCATGGCTGGTAACATCCCAAATAATAGCGTCGGTGTACGCCGCTGCCGGAATGGCGATCACCGCGGCCAGCAGAAGCTGACGCCCGCGGGTGGTCGCGTTACGAGAAACTGAGATCAAGAAGGCAATGCTGGCCAATTCCAGAGCATTGAGACTGATTGCCGTTGCAATGCGGTCCCAGAGTCCGTGCCCCACATCTACGAACTGGGCCACGAAATGTACCAGTACGAGGAACCAGCCCATCAGCCAAAGATGCAGGCGTTCGTTGGAGCTCTGACGCAAAATTGCCCGAAACACAATGACCAGGATCGCCAGGGCCACGAGACTAGGTAGGATATTAAAATTCATAGTGCTCGGCCGTGGCATCTTCCGGAAGGAAATATGACTATAACGGCCGGAGGGATTACGCTTAAATGTATCAGAAAAGGGGAGAAGATTATTGAAAAATCGACCTGTGAGCCACCAGAGTCGTAGTAGCTAACGCACCTTTACGTCCGGTTCAACCGACATGCCTGGACGCAGCAGCCCATCTGTGTTGAAGTTAGGCTTGTCGTTGCCGTCGAAATCGATACGCACAGGAATCCGCTGGACTACCTTCACATAGTTTCCCGTGGCGTTCTCCGGGGGTAGCAAGCTGTACTTGGCCCCGGTGGCGCCGCCTATGCTGGTCACGTGGCCGTTCCACTTGCGTCCGCCATAGGTGTCAACCTTGATCCTGACTGGCTGGCCGGGCTGCATGTGCGCGAGTTGTGTCTCCTTGAAGTTGGCAGTCAGCCAGACGTCACGCAGCGGTACAACCGCCATCAGGTCCTGGCCAACGCCGACGTTGTCCCCGACCTGCACAGAACGCTTGCCCACAACCCCATCCACCGGCGCGACAATCGTCGTATAGCTCAAGTTCAGTTGTGCCTGGTCGAGCGCCGCCTTATAGCGCTGTGCCTGGGCCTCGGCCGATGCAGCTCTGGCCTTGGTCGCCGCTACCGTATTCGGGCTGGCTTGCGCATTCTTTACTTCGGCATTGGCCTGCTCGATGCGCGCTTCCGCTATCTTTACCTGTGCCTGTGCCGCTGACAGCTCAGCCTGCCGTGCGCTGACCGTGGCGTTCTCGGCGGCCGCCGCCGCTATGGCCTGATCAAACTGCTGTTGGGAAATCTCCCGCTTATCGAGCAGTTGCCGGTAACGTTCCACGTCTTTGTTCAGCTTAACCGCATTTGCCTCGGCCTCAACCACCTGCTGCCGAGCGGCTTCCACCTGCTTCTGTGCCGCAATTAAACCAGACTGTGCGGAAGCCATATCGGCGGTTGAGGAACGGATCTGGCTCACCGAGCCAACGCTCTGCACCGGCACTCCGTATCGCGCAGCCGCCGCCTGCGCCAGCGAGTCTTGATAATCCGCTTTGGCGCGCTCAAGCGCGACCTGGTAGTCCGTTGGGTCGATCTGCACTAACACATCGCCCTTGTGGACGACCTGTCCGTCGTCGTAGTTGACCCTAATGGCCTGCCCGCCCACACGCGCATTGATGGGATAGATATGCCCATCGATCTCGGCATCGTCGGTGCTCTCCCAATGGCGGCTGTCCCACCAGAACCAACCCACCAGGACAAGCGCAGCAATTACCAGCAAGAACGCGATGGGTTTTGCTGCACGGTTCCTCTGGAAGAAACCCCGTTGGTTCTCCTCGTGCCGCACCGCTTCCGGATCGTGGTGCTCTTCGTGGTTTGGGAGGTGAGGCTCATGCCGTTCCAGTTCGGGCTGCTCGGTTGTACTTGGACTCATCTGTCATTCACCTGTCAACGACTATTGATGGGGAGTTGGATTCGCGTCTTGTTGTGAAGCAGGAGGCGTAACGTCTCCAGTCATTCCCGACGATCCCGGGGCAACAGTCTGAGGCGCCGGGTACGGGTTATTGGTGTTACCCGGCGGCGTTACTGGATTCGCCGGTGTCGTCCTGTCCGGTTCTGCGAGGTACTGTTTCACCACCTGCTCGGCGTTGCCGATCGAGCGGGCCAGCAGCACCTTACCGATGTTATGGGCATACAAGCCAGCAATGTACTGCTCGTTGGCCGCAGCTAACTGTTGCTGGGCCTGAATCACTTCGACGTTGTTGGTTACGCCCGCGGCGAAGCGATCCTGCGATTGCCCAAGGGCCTGCTGTGCAAGATCGAGGCCTAGTTTGGCCACTTCCACCTGTTGTGTCGCCGCCTTCAGGTCGAGCAGCGCATCCTCAACATCCTGTTCGATGCGGCCCTTTAAGTCATCCACCTGAGCCTGGCGCTGCTTCAGGATCGCATCGGCCTGGCGGACGTCAGCCTCCACTTTCCCACCTTCGAAGATAGGGATCCTCAACGTGGCTGCAGCCGACCAGTTTGGCGCCATCGCATCGGGATGATATCCCAGCACGCCGTATTCTCCGGCGAGGCCGATCGAGGGCAGACGCTGTTTCCAAGCCGCCTCGCGGCTGAGCTGTGCCGCACGCAAAGCTGCCAGCGCAGCTTGATAGTCAGAGCGCATTTGTAAAGCTCGCGCGAAGGCGGTCTCCAGCTCTAACTCCGGAAGCGGATGGTAGGGCACACGGTTCACCAGGCGAAACTTCTGCTGTACCGGCAATCCGATGACGCGCGCCAGCGCGATGCGCTGTTTCTCCAGATCATTCTGCGCCTGGATGAGCGCTTCCATCTGCGCCTGTAACTGCACCCGCGCGCGCAACGTGTCGATGTTGGGCGCCAAGCCCGCCTTTTCTTGGTCTTCCGCCAGTTGGAATAGCGCCTGCGCGGTCTGCATCTCCGCCTCGGTAGCTGTGACCCTTGATTCTTGCGCGATGGTCAGGAGATAGTTGGCGCCAACCGCGACCACGACCGTGTCTCTCGCGTCGCGATAGGTGAACTGTGCCGCCTTCACATTCTGCGAGGCCGCTTGAATGTTGCTGATGGAGTGAAAATCGAACACAGTCCAGGCTCCAGTCGCGCGAAGATCCGAAAGACCAAAGGGTCCTACTGAAGTACGAAATCCGGGAAACGTGAGCCCAAACTGCTTCAGGTTGAGCCTCTGGTCTAACTCGCTGAACGAACCGTTCACCACCGGCAACAAATCGGTGAGCGCGCGAAGACGAGCGGCGCTGGATTGTTCGGTGACCCGGGCGGCCAGATACAAACCGAGGTTGTACTTGAGTCCACGGTCGAGCGCGTCCTCGATGGTGAGGTCGAGAACATCGGCCGTTGCATGGCCCTGAGGAATCGAGCCGGTAAAGGGATCCTGGTTACGATTGATGACCTGCTCGGCCGTCGGGAGAGTAGAGAGTCCGCCAAGAGCAGTTTGCCCCCAGGCAGGCCAGCACGCCAGCAGGACAGTAGCGCCAATTATCGCTGGGCGCAAGACACGGGAAATCACGGTTAGCGCGCTGTTTTCGGCTCCTTCGCTGTATGTAGTAGAGGCCTGTATATATTCCATCGTGCAAACCGTTCGCTCTTAGATGAGTTACCGGACGGCAGCGTTGCGTACAAAAGCATCGGAGCTGTCCTGAATTCCATATCGAATGGAAGACTTCCGCAACCGAGTGGGATCCTTTCAACCCCGATAAAGCCCGACTTCGCTGGTCGACGGCCGGCTCATCAGGTCGCGTATCGCATCTTGCACCGGTTTCCCCTGCTGCAGAATCGCGTGCATCTGTTCGGTAATAGGCATTTCTACCCCAGCCTTGCGTGCCAGTCCCACTGCCGCGTTGGTAGTCAGCACACCTTCGGCGACCATGCCATGCATGCCTGCGATGATGTCATCCAGCTTTCGGCCACGACCAAGTTCAACGCCGACGCTCCGATTGCGTGACAGCCCACCGGTGCAAGTGAGTACCAGGTCGCCCAGCCCTGCGAGCCCTGCCATGGTTTCGGGCCGGCCACCACAGGCGACCGCCAGCCTGGTTATCTCAGCGAGCCCTCGGGTGATCAACGCTGCGACCGTGTTATGCCCGAGATTGAGGCCAGACAGCACTCCAGCAGCAATGGCAACGATGTTCTTCAGTGCTCCACCCAGCTCTACTCCGACCACGTCACTGTTGGTGTAAACACGAAACCTCGGGTCACTGAACTCCCGTTGCACGATGACCGCCAGTTCTTTGTCAGATGATGCGACAGTAATGGCCGTCGGATCGCCTTTAGCCACTTCCTTGGCAAAGCTAGGGCCGCTCATGGCGCCGATGCGTGGCGTGAAACCCTTCTCCGCCCCCCGCAGCAACTCGGTAATGACCTCAGTCATGCGCAGCAGGGAATCGTTCTCGATGCCTTTGGTTGCGCTAACAAAAATCATTTCGCGCCGAAGATGCGGCAGCATTGCCTGAAACAGACGGCGAGTGTGATGCGAAGGCATTACACTGACGACAATCTCGGCGCCGCGTAGCGCCTCATCGAAGCTGTTGGTTGTGTGAACAGTCTCCGGTATCAGGTGGCCAGGCAAAAACAGTTCATTGACATGACGAGCTCGTATGCTCTCGCACACTTCGGGCTCATGTGCCCACAGACGCACGTGATGCGTGTGCTTGCGTCCCAGCACGATGGAGATTGCCGTGCCCCACGCGCCCGCGCCGATAACCGCAATCTCGCTCACTCGTAGTTCTCTCTCATCGCCAACGATTCTCTGTGCCAGCCAGCAGACGCCGGATGTTGTCTTTGTGCCGAACGATGATCAGCAGTGACGAAGCCGCAATCAGAAGCAGAATCGGGGCGGTGGTGCTTTCCGCCGGACCGAGCCACCACACGAACGCTGGAAAGGCTGCCGCGGCAACCGTGCTACCCAACGAAATGTAGCGCGTTAGTGCGACGACAATGACGAACAAGACGAGTGCGACGACGATGGCTCGCGGAGCAAGGGCTGCGAAGGCCCCTACCGCGGTTGCCACTCCCTTACCACCTTTAAAGCGTAGCCACACGGTGAAGACGTGCCCGAGGATGGCACAAAACGCCGCCAGCGCGGCCAATAGAAAGATTGTGTTGCTGCCGATTTCGAACCGGCCCGATCTAGCTAGCCAGAAGGCAAACTTGACCGCTGCATAGCCTTTGACGGCGTCGAGGAGTAGGGTAGCAATCCCCAGCCCCTTCGAGCCCGTGCGCGCAACGTTGGTTGCGCCGATGTTGCCGCTGCCGGTCTGCCGCACGTCCTCGCCGCGGAAGATGCGCACCAGAAGGTAGCCGAAGGGGATCGACCCCAGGAGGTAAGAAACGAGAGCGATTATGAAGGTGAGTTTCGTCAATTGCGAATCGTCTAATACTTGCAGGGGAACTCGCGCACCTGGCTGCTGTTGACCTCACGCGTTGCGATCCTTATCAGGTGAGGCCCATCCACACGGGCTGGATACAGATTGTTTCCGATGCTATATAGACTTACACTGCATTCATAAATGATGTGTTCTGGTTGCTTTGAACCATCTCTCGATTCGAGAAGGCCGGTGCCGACCGTCTGGGTTCTCCCTTGACTCCCGGAGCGTTTTGCCGACGTCACAGTTAAAGTAAGCGGATATCTGCTGGCCATCTGGGACTTAGCAAGGTCGACCGACCGCGTTTTTAGGTTAAAAGTCTCTCCAGACGACAAGAAATAATATGATGCACCGTCATGATCCTTGCCATCATGGATTGCCACCTGCCCGCCTACAACGAAAAATGCATCTCCACGCACGACGATTGCCGCGCTCTGATCAATTCCAATACCTAGAAGTTCTGGGTGTGCAGATATAACAGGGTCGAGATCCCCCTCACGCCCGCGTGTATTGACATGCTGGTCGATCGCAGAGTTAGTCAGCAAGCCGAAGCCGGTCTCATGTCCCGGGGCCATCATGGTCTCATTGCCGACTGGGGAACCCCTAACTAGAAACGATCCTTGAATGGTTGCACCCGCAGAACCACCGCCCACTACGCCACCACGTGCCAGTAATGCTTTTATTTCACGCTCGACAGCTGTGCCAAGGTAAGCGTCTGTAAGCCGCCACTGACGCCCCCCGTCGATCCATACACCCGAAGCGTGTTGAAGTGGTTCAACGAACCCGCGAGAGTTCGCCCGCACCCGATCTCTAGTATGCAGCACGGTGACGTGCGTTACACCGAAGTTCTTAGAAAACGCAAGGCGTATTTTGTCCAAGTCGATTTCCGCATCAGTCAACGCAGTTGGAATCACCACAAAATTCGCATTGGGCCCACCAGCTAGGGCCACAAACCGCTCCTTCACCTCATTGGTTATGGTGCCTCCACCATGAATAACGAGCGAACCCCTGGCCGGTCCGACCGTTGGACTGTTGTCATAATCTGCCATTGCGACACTCCGCACGTTGGTCATCAAGATCACTGTGAACCAGGAGGTGACAATCCGCGCCACCCACAAGGAAATCATCATCTGTCTCCTCACTTCTCCATGGGTCAACTATGGCATTGCGACTCACACCAGCGAGTGGCACGACAACTTCTTGTACTGCGCGCCCGCCGGCGACAACTTGCTCTCGTAAAGGCAGAACTCGCGCGCCGCCATTGTACCGAACTCCAGCGACGACAGCGTTTCAACCTTGGCGCGGACTTGCTGCAAGCCAGGTGCAGAGCGCTCGCCCGGCACCGGACGGGGACGCCCGCTACCTGCCCGCGCCAGAGTCAGATGGGGCTTGAATGGGCCCTTGTCGCGCTCGAACCCCAGCGGGTGGAGCGCTGCGCCAATCGCTTGAACCAACTCCTGAAGATTCTCACCGGATTCGATACCAACCCAGAAAACTCGCGGCAATTTCGGGTTGGGAAAGAAACCGACACCGCGAAATGTGAGGTCAATCGGCGACCCCTTTACTTGGCGCAGTGCGCGCTGGATGTCATCGATTTTTCTTGTTTCTCCGAGAAACTGCAGCGTGACATGAAAAGTCTCCGGCCCAACCCAGCGTACATCGGGCGCGAATGGCCGCATCTGGTCGCGGAACTCAGCAATCCGCCGGCGAATGTCGGCGTCAATATCAAGGGCTACGAACAGGCGCATGGCAAAATCATGAAATCCCGAAGAACGGTTGCATCACGCACCCAAGATTGTAGAGCAGAACGTGTGAAGTACAAGAGAGGCTGTATAATCCGTCCTCTTATGGCAGCTTTCTTCGCCCAGCGTACCTCGTGGAATCTCAGCCCCAATCGCTACACCGAGATGCTGGAGGCACATCGCCAATCTGGCCGCGAAATGTTAGACCTGACAGGGTCAAATCCGACGGCTGTTGGGCTCCGCTATCGCGAAGACGAACTGTTGCAGGCGGTCGCGCATCGCGAGGCGCTGACTTACGAGCCTCAACCAAAAGGGCTACTCTCCGCGCGTGAGGCGATTGCGGCCTACTACTTGGACCGCGGAAGTGGTATCTGGCCCGATGACCTCATCCTCACAACCAGCACCAGCGAGGCCTATTCGTTTGTATTTCGTCTGTTGTGCAATCCGGGAGACGCGCTGCTGGCGCCGGCGCCGAGCTACCCGCTGTTCGACTTCCTTGCCGATCTCCAGGACGTAAAGCTCGTGCCCTACGATGTGGTATACGACCACGGATGGCATATCGACTTCCACTCGCTCCAAACCGCGATCGACCGTGTTCACGCCGCTGGCGGCAAATGCCGCGCCGTGCTGGTTGTGCATCCCAATAATCCCACCGGCTCTTATGTGAAGGCGCACGAAGCGGAGCAATTGAACCGCATCTGCACTGCTAACGAGTTGGCGATTATCGCCGATGAAGTGTTCCTCGACTATTCATTAAGTAAAGCGCCTGCGCTGACCTTTTCGGCCAATAGTGACGCACTGACATTCACTTTGAGCGGTCTATCCAAAATTTCCGCTCTGCCGCAAATGAAGGTCGCTTGGATCGCGGTTCGCGGTCCGGAAGACTCGAAAGCGGAGGCATTGAATCGCCTGGAAGTCATCGCCGATACCTACCTTTCCATGAACGCTCCGGTGCAGTTGGCGGTTCCGGTAATGCTGGAGGAGCGGCACAGCATCCATCGCCAGTTGATGTATCGCATCCGGGAGAACCTCGCCGAACTGGACTCGCAACTGGCGGCGCAGAAACTGTGTCAGCGGCTGGAAATCGAAGGGGGCTGGTACGCCGTCCTTCGAGTCCCCGTAACCGGCTCGGATGAGGACCTCGCCATCCGCTTGCTGCAGGAGACCGGCGTGCTGCTGCAGCCTGGACATTTCTACGATTTCCCGGCTGAGGGTTATCTAGTTCTCAGCCTGATCACAGAGGCGCAAACCTTTCAGCAGGGAATCAGCCGGGCCCTGCAATTCATTGCAACCAACTGCGGCTGACGCTATCCAAAAGAAGAGCCATTAAACTCTTTCCCATTGTGGGACAGCTCGGCGGTATAATTACAAATCGTGCTCAAGTACTCCATCGTCGTACCCTTCCACAACGAGGAAGAAAACGTAACGGAGCTTTATGACCGCCTCAAGGTGGTGATGGAAGCCACCAACGAGTCGTTCGAGCTGGTGTTCGTGGACGACGGCAGCGACGACAACACCTTCTGGATGTTGCAGCAGATCGCCTCGGTGGACCGGCGCGTCGTCGTGGTCAAGTTGCGCCGCAACTTCGGACAGACTTCTGCGCTGGCGGCTGGTTTCGATCATGCCGAGGGCGAGTACGTCATCGCCATGGATGGCGACCTGCAGCACGATCCGTACGACATTCCAGTATTCCTGCAAAAGCTGCACGAGGGATACGACATCGTCAGTGGCTGGCGCAAACAGCGCATCGACAATTTCGTCATGCGGCGCGTGCCCTCGAAGGTAGCCAACTGGTTGATGGCGAAATTGAGCGGAGTGGAGCTGCACGACTTCGGCACCACCTTCAAAGCCTATCGGCGTGAGGTTGTGCAGGAAGTACCGCTCTATGGCGAGTTGCACCGCTTCATTCCGGCGCTGGCGTCGGCCTATGGCGCGACCATCTGCGAAGTTCCCATCCGCAACGTGAACCGCGAGCGCGGAGAATCGCACTACGGAATCTCGCGCACCTTCCGCGTGCTCTTCGATCTCATCACCATCCGCTTCCTGCTCAAATACATGTCGCGGCCGCTGCACTTCTTCGGTGGCCTGGGAATGCTGGCGATGGTATCGGGCGGAGGGCTCGGATTCTGGATGGCGATCCAGAAGATCCTCAACCCGAACTGGGACGTTATGCAGGAGCATGGACCGCTGCTGATCTTCTCTGCCGTGCTTATCCTTGCCGGAGTACAGTTGCTCGCCCTCGGGCTGCTGGGGGAGATGCAGGTGCGATACCACCACGAACCGCGGCGCGCACCGTATTCTCTCGAACGTGTCCTGCGAGCCGAGGAGCGCGAGCGCTCTACGCACTCGGAGTAAGAGAGACCGCTCTTCGCTCTTCGCTATTCGCCTCTCACTTCCCGCAACGAGAAGACGACGGTCACTTTTCCTTCCGGCGAAGAGCGAAAGGCGACTAGCGGAAAAGCGCGTTTTCAATCGCATGAGTTCGGATACCTTCTCGCCGAATAAATCTCACCTTCTGCGCGGTTACGTCTTCATCGCCGCCGCCACCTTCTTCTGGGGACTATCAGCAGCGCTGGGCCGGGCGGTCTTCACCGGGCGGTTGCTGGGCGGAATGCAGGCCTTGCGGCCTATCGATCCTGTCATCCTGGCGCAGAGCCGAACCACTTTATCGCTCCTCATTCTGGCGCCGATTCTCGTGCTGCGGAGCCGCTCCTCGCTGCGCGTTCGTGGCGGTCACCTCATGCAATTTTTTCTGCTCGGCATCCTCGGGCTCGCAGCTTCGAATTTCTTCTACTACTTCGCCATCGAGAAGACGACGGTCGCCACAGCCATCGTGCTGCAATATGTCGCGCCGGTGTGGGTGTTGCTTTACATGCTGGCGCGGCGGCTGCAACGGCCAACCCTGCGGCGCATCAGCGGAGTCGTGCTGGCGGTCGTCGGCTGCGGGCTGGCAGTCGGCGGAATCGCCGCCCAGCGCGCCTTTCCGTGGCTGGCAATCTCCGGCCCGCGCTTCAACACCCTCGGCGTCATCGCGGCGGAGATGGCCGCAATCTCGTTCGCCTTCTACAACGTTTACGGTCAGCACCTGCTGCAAATCTACAACCGCTGGACGGTGCTCGCGTATTCGCTGCTGGGCGCGGCCGTTTTCTGGCTCATCGTGAATCCGCCGTGGAAAATCGTCGCCCAGCATTACAGTCCGGCGCAGTGGCTGTTCATGGCGGTGTTCTCCATTACCTCGATGCTCGTCCCGTTCTCCTTGTACTTCATCGGACTGCAGCATCTCGATCCCACCCGCGCCATCGTGACCGCCTGCCTCGAACCGGTATGGGCGATTCTGCTGACTGCCATCATTCTCGGCGAATTGGTTTCGCCGATGCAGGTGGTGGGAATCGTCGTGGTCTTGCTGGCGACGATCCTGATCCAGCGGCCGGAAGACAAGAACCGCGGCGAGCCGAGGATTGCCCTCGATCCGATCGAGTAGCCCCCACCCCCCTATCCCCTTGCGGTTCTTTAGAATCATCAGTTTACAAACTTTTTCCCGGCATCATATTGAGCCCCAGCGGTTTACAAGCATCTTCTTTTATTGCAGTAACTTACGAGGCACAAGTACGCCCTCGCGTACCGCATCGCCTGACCAGAAGGGCCATCCATCGACTTGTCAAAGACCAAACGCACCCAAGAAACCGCCTTCGGCGGCTGCCGGACGCAAGAGACACTAAACCTCTGGTTGCAAACTACAGCTTCGCGGGGCCATTGTCAGTGAAGACGGTCACGGATGCTAGTGACCTGCCGCAGACGGGTAGCAGGCATTTTCCGCATGGCCCGTCACTGGCAAGCGGGCAGCTCTTGCCAGGACAATTCCAAGCCCGGAAACAATTGTTGCTTTCGCCAAAGAGGCTGGAGTTACCCTAGCTTGGCGTACTCCGCTTTGGCTTCCTTGTAGATAGGCAGGTCGGGATCTGC
>Ga0209039_10003389_pt1 | contig 12491 bp, 11 predicted proteins | sample BogFormECP12_OM1_FD_188238 | JGI IMG/M metagenome (GOLD analysis project Ga0209039, IMG submission 188238) | Bog forest soil microbial communities from Calvert Island, British Columbia, Canada - ECP12_OM1 (SPAdes) (version 2) | ecosystem: Environmental > Aquatic > Freshwater > Wetlands > Bog ...
GAAACGAAGATGTTTGGTCGGGGCGCGCGGATTTGAACCGCGGACCCCCTGCGCCCAAGGCAGGTGCGCTACCAGGCTGCGCTACGCCCCGACTGTATTGCTGTACTGATTCTAAACCACTTTGCTTTTTCGCATCGTGGCCGACTGCCCGTTTCTGGTGCAAACTGTGCCAAAACTGTGTCAAAACCCCATCAGTTCACCCTCGCTGTGTCAGAACTGATGTTCTCCTCATTTGCCTGCCGATTCAGCTTGAATAAAGCCTCGCGCTTCATCTGCAGTTTCATTTGCGAGTACTTCTTGAAGACCTTGGCGTCTCCCTGCCTCAAGAGCTGCGTGACCCATTCGTCCGCAACACCGCCCGCACTCAGCCGTGTCGCATAAGTCGATCGCAGATCGTAGATGCGAAAGTACGGGATACCGGCGCGCCGCAAGGTGGCGTGCCAGACCGTCTTCAGAGTTTTCTGATGCCCACTCGGATTCTCATCACTCGGAAAAAGATACGGACTGCACGGAGATAGACGAAGCTGGTCGCGAAACGCCTCAACCGCCAAAGGCGTCAGCGGCACCTCCGCCACTCCATTGGGTGTCTTGGAATCGGGGATCCAAACCACCGCGTTCTGAAGGTCCAGTTGGCTCTTTTTCATCGGCATCAGCTCCTTGTACACGCGCAGCCCCGTTTCGGTGATGATCCGCACGATATTGCGCAAGTACTCCTGAGCATGGATCTCGATTTTCCGCTGTTCCGACCACGAGAGATAGTGCGGGCGGAACAAGCTTTTCAAAGTGACCGGGAACTCCACCCCGGCACAAGGATTTGAGGGGAGGAGCTTTTTCCTTACGGCGACGTTTAGCATGCGCCGCAGAACTCGTAGTTCCTGGTGCACGGTTGCCGGCTTGAGCTCTTGACGCTCGACGAACCCGGCGGCCGTGTGGACGCGCACACGGTCCCGAAGCCGTCTGCGCAGGTACAGCTCAATTTCATCTGCATTGAGATCGGCCAACTTGCGAGACCGAAAGGCGCTTTTCAGATGTTTGCAAGCTCGCATGTTGGCATCGTGAGTCTTGGCAGCGCGTATGGGCGGTTTGGAATAGTTCTCCAGAAAAAGATCCGCCCATCTTGCGAACTCTAACTGCTCGCCTTTGCGGACGATATCGAGAATTTTGTCGTCCCTTGCGAGCAGTCGTTCCCGGAGTTTCGCGTTCGCTTCCTGCCAGTCTTGGGTGAAGGTTGATTCTCGAATGCGCTTCCCATCTCGATCCAGGTAGCACATCCAGAGGACTTTTGTACCGGGTCGCTTGTAAACGACACCGTCATGCTTTCTAGGTCTTGCCATTTCCCACCTCTTGTTTGAAGGTCGCGCGGAATGGCTCTAGATCCGATCGCAAGAAACGGATGTTCCGACCCATTACGCGGAGGTGGGGAATCTGCTTTCGCTCCACCCAAAGATACACTGTCTGCATGCTGACGCCTAGATACACGGCCGCTTGGCGCACGGTGAGCGGGAGCTCTTCCGACAAGAAGGGCAACGCGGTTCGAACGGAGTTGGTTGCGGCATTCGGCTGGACTTCTTCAGAACTCATGGGGTCCTTCATAAGCGGTGTTGAACGTTATGTCAAAAGGCAAGGGGGTGGCTTTTCAGCTGTCCAAGTTCGCCGCAAGCTGGTTGGGCTGCGGGCGTTCCAAGCGGCTTTGCGTCAAAGCAGCGAGGGCAGTCCTGGAATCTCATTGTCCGCTGGTTTCCCAAGCATGAGGCGAGGTACGGCGACAATGGCGGTGCCGCTCAAATGATCGGTCTTTTTTTTCTCGCCAATCGCGGTTTGGCTGGGGTCTACAGTTTCGGTCGAACAACGACGCGCGAAGAGATCGAAAATGCAGTCTTTCTTTTGTGACTGTCGCCACTTTGCGACGCGTTCCGAAGACCTTGTTGTGTCGCCGAAAAATCACCGATCGCACTTTGTCTGACTGCCGGGCGGAGCGTGTGTCGTTCAGTCAGCAACCGCCAAGGCGAAGTCAATCTTTTCGCCCAGGCGCTGCCGCATCTCCTTGAGCCAGGCTCCCGAATTGGTGCCGTGGATGACGCGCCCCAAGAATCCCAGGCGTTCGCCGATGTTGTCACGATTGCGTCGAACATCTTCCTTGGTGACCCTGGTGTACAGAGCGAGGAAGCCTTCGATGCTTCTGGGTTTGGCGAAAACGTAGGTGGCATGGCCTAACTGCGGCGTCTCGATTACAACTGCCTTCTCCAAGTCGAAGATGTATTCACCGCGAAACAGGTAAATGCGGCGGGTGCGGCGTGAGAGCTGGCGGTAAAAGAACGAGTCATAATCGGGACGCCAGCTGATCTGGGCGATGTCAAAGTCGCCGGGGATGCCCAGCCCCGAACACATCCGCCCCAACTCCGTCTTCTCGATGGCGCGGTGCTCCAAGCACAACCGAATCTGATCCAGTGCGCGCGAATACTGGCCGAAACGATGGTGGGTCGTCCTCGCCGTCTCCAATTGTTGCTGAAGGTCGGCGGGCAACTGAACCGCGAGGCGGCTGGGCAGCGCAGTCTCCCAGCGAACCAACTCCCATGCGCCGCCGCGTTTGCGATACTTGCCGCTCTGAACGAAAGTGCCCTCCACCTCGATCTTGGTCCCCAACAAGTGTTTCCACTGATTCCAGGTGGGGTCCCAGAGGGTATGCAGGACAGCGGGGTCAAGCCAAAATTCGAGCTTGCGGCGCACATCGCGGCATAGCGCCCGGTCCTCGTAGAAATCGCACTGGCGCAGCGGCAAGTGGAATTGGCGGCGCCTTCGTTCCGGCGAGAATGCCAGGATGCGATGGGTGAAAAACGTCTGTCCGTCGCGCGAGGGCTCACCAGTCACAAGCAGTGAGCCAAATCCGCCGTAAGGAAATGTAGCCGGGGTCTCTGGGTCGGCTAGGAGCGCGTCATAGCACGCGCGCAATTCCGGTTGACCGAGGATGTTGAAGGCGCGCTCCAGGGCTAACTGTTCGCTGCGGGCGCCCCCGGCAAGTTCCAGATTGCGCAGCTTAAACGCCACACGAAGCTCCGCTGGAGAAGCACTCGCCGGAATACGCAAGGTTTCATAAAAGGTGGGCTGAGCATCTTTACCGGCGGCGCCTAGGAGGCGGTAGAAGTGGTCGCGCAAGGTTGCGCATGGAAGGATAATCGCGGAGAGGCCAAGAGCTTTTTGCTGAACCTCGGCGGAAACGAAGTGCTGGTTGCGTTTGTCCAGCTTGGGCTGAGTGACGTACCCTATCGGCGCCTGGTAAAGACAACGAGTCAGCCTCGACGAACGGGAACCCTTTGTAATGAAGATCTCCGGGCCAGTTGCACCTCCCGTGGGGATCGGAAATGTGATCTCGTCGCCGATGGTGACGTAGCTTGCAAGCAGGCCGGAGACACGAAAATTCGTTTGGTTCGCCAAAACGCACCTGGGGGGATCCTCTTGCCGCTGGACGCTCACCACGCGTTCGCGACAGACTGTGATTGATGGGGCGGAGGACGTGAAAACCATGATGCCGCCGGGATTATAGGGCCGCTGTTCGGAAGCGCAAAACGCAGGTTCCGATGATGCCAGCGTTTGGGGGCCAGTGCATCCGGCGACAGAATGCGCCGGTTAACAGCCGGGGACCCGGGACTGCGAGATGTTGGCGCGTAATGCCGTTTGTGGGCATCAGTGGGTGGCGCTAAGGCCGGTAATCTTCGCTATAATTGCACCATCCAGACCGCGCCAGTGAAACGAAGGCAAGGTCTTAACTGCAGCAACAGCGTCCACTTCGTCTCAGGCTCAGCAACATAGGCACGTTTTTCCAAAGGACTGCCGTTGCCCCCATTTTGGTTGCTGACTGCACTCGTCGCAAATTTTGCGATTGGGCTGGGCGAGACATGCTGGATGGTCGTAGATGAAAGCATTTGTGCGATTCGTGGGTTTTGCTCTTGCTAGCGTCGCCATGCTGGCAACGCTCGTGGCTGGCGGCTTCTACACATACGTCCGAGTTAGGAGCTGGCAACAAACCAGAACCGCACATGCGGGCTCATTTTCAAAAGAGAATTCCAATGACCCCACCGTACTTCTCAAAGAAGCGGTCCGCTTGTATTGGCTGAACAATGGTCCGAGGGCGGCGCCACTGTTTGCCCGAGCAGAACAACTGTTTGCCGCAAAGGGCGACACCCGGGATGAAATTTACGCACAGGTGGGCCGCGCTCGGTCAGAAGCGGAGACCACGTCTTTCGTGCAGGTCTCGCGATTCATTAGTGAGCAATTGACCAAGCCGATCGTGCGAAACGACCCGCAACTCCGGCTGTGGTGTCTGGCCGCCAAAGGGTACACAGACATCGAGATTGACCACAGTGCTGCGAAGCAAGATTGGCTGGAGGCTGAGGAAATCGCAACGCGCCTGGGCGACGACAGGTGGGCGACAAGGGCCTCGGGTGAATTAGGTCTGGTCGCTGGCCTCGAAGCAAATCCCGGACGGGCCGCGAGGCTGCTCGGCGGGGCCTTGCTCTCGACGATGACGAACGGAGACACGGGCGGACAGATTCGGTTTCTGGAGATTCTAGGCTTCGGCTTCGACGACGATGGACGTCACGCGGAGGCGCTCAAGTTTTTCGAAAGAGCGATCAGGCTCGCGGAAACGGACCCTGATTCGGGGCTCCCATTTATGGGGTACGAAGGCAAGGCACGAGCACTGTCCTCCCTGGGCAAAGCAAACGATGCGAAGAAAGTCCTTGAAGACGCACTCGCACGCGCTCGATCGCAACAGAAGCGAGGTCACGAGGCCCAACTCTTGGTTCTGCTTGGGAATTTGGCTGCACAGAATGGAGACAAACAACGGGCGATCGCTAACTTGGAAGAAGCCGGTCAACTCGCAACAAAAATGCAGTTCTACAGCATCGAAGCCGATGCAATGTTCGAACTGGCAAAGCTGTATCGTGATAGCGGGGACCTCGTTCGCGCAGAGGCGCGCACTGTCCAGGGTTTAGCGACGAGCCAACGAATCGGCGATCGCTACTATGTTCCTCGCGATCTGACCATTCTCGCGGACTTGAAGGCCCGTCGTGGTCTCCTTGCCGAAGCAAACGCTCTCTACGAGCAGGCGGAGGATGTGATAGAAGGCATGCTCGTCAGCGTGGATGAGCCTTATTGGAACAGTTCAGTGGCCGGGTCCATGAGCCAGACGTATTTGCAGCATTTTGAACTCCTGAATCAGAACGGCGATGTGCGAGGAGCGTTCAGAGTCCTGGAACGCGTCCGGGGACGGACGCTCGTCCGGGCCCTCGAGGACAGGAACGCAATCCAGACGGCCGAATCGGAGCAAACCACTGTGCTTGAAGCGGACGTTTCAGCCTTACAGTTACGGCTGATGCAAACCAACGACGCAGGCGAACGCGAACAATTGCTCGATCGACTGGTTGAATATGAACGGCGACTCGGACTCGCATGGACTAGAGGTGATGCTCCTAGTCAGCGTTTTCCAGTACAGCCGATGGCGTTGGAAAAGGTGAAGGAAAGCTTGGACCCGGGCGAGGTACTTCTTGAATACGTGCTGGACGAGCCGAGGTCTTTTTGTCTTTCAATCACACGCAACAGCGCCTATGCGCGAGTGTTGCCAGCTGGTCGCAAAGAAATCGAGAAGCTGACGCAGGAATTCATTGACGAGGTCCGCTCGAAGGAAAGCGCAGGCGAGCCCGCAAAGGCGCTTTACAACCTCCTAACACGATCGGTGCCCGAAACCGCTACCGCAACACGACTCATCATTGCACCAGACGGCATCTTGAACCTGCTGGCGTTCGAAGCACTCAGAGACCCCCGGGGGCAATACCTGTTGAAGTCGCGTGTCATCAGCTACGTCCCTTCCGGCACAATTCTGGATATGCTACGCCGCGCCAATGATCAGCGGTCTGCGCCGATGCCGCTCTTGGCTGTTGGGGATGTCGCCTACGAAAATCAAGGCGGCGCAGGGAAGAAGATGCCGCTGCCAGCGACAGTCCGAAGAAGAATCGAAAGGGGCATCGCGGACCTGTCCGGAATCGGACTCCACGATCTCCCGCAGACAAGAGAGGAAATCCGGGAAATCGGTAAAGTGGTAGGAGCGAATGCTGTCCTTCTGTTGGGCAAGGACGCCACCGAAACCGCGTTCAAGAAACAACCGCTGGATCAATTTCGCATCCTGCATTTAGCTGTACATGGCTTTGCGGACACACAATATCCGGAACGATCAGCTCTCGTACTCGGCGCGGACCCGAAATCTGGTGATGATGGACTGCTGCAAGTCCGTGAGATCATAAGATTGCGGCTGAATGCGGACCTGACAACGCTTTCTGCTTGCGATAGCGGCGTGGGCAAACTGCAAGGGCAGGAGGGCATTAGCAATCTGGTCGAAGCGTTCCTGGTAGCCGGTTCGAAATCGGTTGTTGCCAGCCTTTGGAATGTCGACGATGCGTCCGCAAGCGCGCTTATGGAGGACTTCTACGAGCGACTGGCCCAAGGCGAACCGACGAGTTCGGCCTTACAGAACGCAAAATTAGACTTGCTCGCCAGATTCGGCGACCAGGCGAGCCCATATTATTGGGCTGCTTTTATCAGCGTTGGTGAGACCCACGCACCGATTCAAATTAAGCCCCGATGACCCTAAGCCTCGACGATCGCACCGAGATTTTCGACAAGGTCTGCCGGTTGGTGGAGACCAAGCACTTCAATCCTGGACTCAATGGAGTGGATTGGAGCGCCCTGGCCCAAAGTCGAAGGAACCAGATCCTTGGGTGTGCAGAGCCCGAAGCTTTCGAAAAGGAAGTCCACCGATTAGTGGCAGAGCTAAAGACAAGCCACACCGGGTTTCGCCATGCCGGTATGCGGAACATTCCGGCACGCCATGCAATAAATGCGACTCTACAGCAAATTGGCGTGAATGGAACCGAACGCTGGATGTTCCAAGATGTGCATCAAGGTGGTCCCGCGTATACGGCTGGCATACGGCCGGGCGATCTGCTGCTCGAATGCGGTGGACGGGAAATTCAGCCGCCAAACGACCTAATGTTCTCGATCGGCGAATCTGCGCATCTGCTCATCGAGAGGCTTCACGGTGGACAACAGAAGGTCAACATTCAGTTGCCGATGCCCAAGTCGCAAAAGCACCCTGTTACAACTCCGCAAGCGGTCAGCACCGAGAGGCTCAGCGATGAAATTGGCTTGCTGAAGGTTGCGATGTTCCCAGGTGTTATCGGAATCGACGTAGCGAAAGATATCGACCGAGGTATCGCAGCACTCGACGGATGCAGCCGACTCATCGTGGATCTGCGCGGCAACACCGGCGGAGGGATCGGCGGACTGCGCCTGATGAGCTATTTGACACCCGGAAAACTCGAAGTGGGCTACAGCCTCACACGGAAACGTCGAGAGCGTGGCTATCGCCGCGAGGAACTCACCCGTTTTGGACGGATTCCGTCCCACAAAGCGACTCTTTTGTGGCTAGCGGCCCGATATGCTTTCGTTGAAAAATCTATCCTCGTGGTCACCGAAGGATTTGGCGAGCGCCGGTTTCACGGACGCGTTGTACTGGTCGTCAACGAGCACACTGCAAGTGCCGGCGAAATGGTCTCAGCGTTCGCAGAGGAAAATGATCTCGCAACCATCGTCGGAACCAAGACACCAGGCCGTTTGTTGAGCGGTAGCGCATTCAAGGTTGGGCACGGTTACATCCTTGGTTTACCGGTTGCTGCGTATTTGACTTGGCAAGGGAGAATGCTGGAGAACAACGGTATCGTGCCGAAGTTTTCTATTGAACTTTCGCGAGATGCCCTGAGAGAAGGAAGAGATACCCAGCTCGAAACCGCGGTCGAGGTGGCGAAAGCGCTATAGTCCTCACAGTGCAGAGCCATGACACTCCAACCTTAGAACCGATCCTGTTGGACTTTCGGCTTTGATGGCGGACGACTGCGCGACTCTTTGTCGCTGCTTTTGATTTCTTCATGGCGATTGCGTTCAGAACACACGAATAGGAAATCGCGTCCACTCTAGGCCTGGCTGTCGCAGACCCAGAAAGTATGATCCCGGCGGCACACCTGCAACATCGACTTCAACTCTCAGGACCACAGTATGGTTCTCCACCTGTGCGATGCCGCTGGCATGCAGGAGCTCACTGCCCGTGACCTCCAGCAAGGCAAGGTCGTAGCTGCCCTCCTTACTCCCGATCGGCAGTTGGAGGACAAGGTGCTTCGTGCTGCGACCCAGCTGTAACGGACCCCCGTTGGAGGTGTTCTGCTCACCCCGCTCGACTGAAAGACCCCGCAGGTCAAGCATCGCGGTCTCATTTACCACATGGTGCGAACGAAAATTGAGCCACAGAGCAAGCCCTACAACCAGAATTGCCAGGCCGCCGCCCCACCTAAGGCGCCGGCGAGCCCTCAGCTTATTGCGTATGGCTGTGAATTCCTGAAAGCATGGACTGCATGACCCGAGGTGGTCGAACCACTTTTCGGCCTCGGACAGGGGTATTCTGTGGGAAGCTATCCCTTCGAGAGTCGCGGAGCCTGGGCAGCCTGCGCGACCCGGATTCGGGAATTCAGTCGATAATCCCTTCGAAAGAACTTCAAGTATTCGCTTTTCGTCTTTTCCGGACTGTTGTGGATCTGTCAGATATCGCTCGCTCGCTTTCCGCAAAACAAGATTCTCGATCACAGGGCCCGAGACTCGAAGCAAAATGCTTTAAGCTCCGAGCCGACCGCGAACTATAGACAGCTTGTACCTGAATTTCATTTTAGTTCTTTGTTCTCCTGTATCCAGGCACTCAGCTATCTCCTTCCATGAATAACCGTACTGCCGCGCGGTCCACACTCTTCTCAGCCACGCGTCCATGAGTGCAAAAATCTCTTTTGCGAGAATACGACCTTCGCAATCTACCGATACATGTAAGCCCCGCTTCACGGCAAGGATATCCAATTCGTTTGCCGAGGCGAACAGTTGAATCGTCCGCTCACGCTTCTGCTGTCGACGGCGGGCGCGATTGAAGCGGTGGCGGAATGCACCGATCAAGTATGAATCCATATTGGCGATTTCCGCGCACGACGTCCGCAGTCGACGAAAACTCTTGGCAATCGACTGCAGGACCCCTTCCAAAACCTCAGCCGCTAATGTGACATTCTCGGGATCGTCTCGCCGGTCGCCGAGTTCTCGATTCGCATGGGCATGTACATGTTGCCAAACGCGGCGGGCAGACAGTACGAGTTCCTCTTGGTTTGTCCTATCGCTCGAGGTTGTCGGCAGACAGTTGGAGATTATCCATTCCGGTCCAGGTTCGTCACTCGGCATGGGGCATGCCTCCCAAATCCTGCCCATGGCGGGCAGAGCTGGATTCCGACAGAGTGCCACCGGATTGAGAGAGTGTCAACCGCTCTTCTCCGCTCTGTCTCCGCTCTTCTCCGCTCTCTTCTCCGCTCTTGTCCGCTCCTCTCCGCTTCCCCCTCCTTTCTGACTTTCCTTTGTCCAGGGAAGGACCCGAACATTGTTTTCTTACTTTTTTTCTTTGCAGGTTCCTTTAATAGGTAAGGGGAAATCCGCGATCCGGGTCGCGGTAACAATCGCTCGGCCCGCTCAAGGATGACATTACGTGGCCGGACGGGTGAGTTGTGTCATGCCGAATGCTCTGGCAGGAAAGGACAATTGTCCCAAAATCGCTTCCGGGCGGTTGGCGGTGATCGATCGTCTGCTAACCGAGGGAATAAAGATCGGGCCAGCCTTGAAGCGGCGCGCAATCAACAAAGTTCTACGGGAGTTCCCGGAGTTCACCCGTGGGGACTGTTGGCAGCGCATACGCCGCCTACGAAAGACTCCGGAGCTTGCGCGTCTCCCAGAGCGCCAGCAACGCCATGGCGGTGTTCATTCCTCGAAGGCCGACCGGCGTTCCCCTCGCCCATGGACGCCCGCAGACGATGACAAACTCCTAAATTGGGCAGGATATGAACCGGTCGACAAGATTGCCCAGCGCCTCAGCCGCTCTGTGCGCGCAGTTCGGTTCCGGTTGTGCGCACTCGGCATGAGCGCCAGAGTCACCGACGGATGGTCCTTGCGGGCGCTGCGGAAATTGCTGCGTGTAAGTCCCGGCCGGCTCAGGCAATTTATCGGAAGCGGCATGCTGAGGGTGCGCGATGCGCGCGTCACGGCAAACTCGTTAGTGGCGTTTTGCAACCGAAATTGCACATCTCTCGACCCGTTAGCTGCTGAAAGAATCTCGGCAGCAATGGCAAAGAAGCGGGACGCCTACCCATGGGAGCGAGCAGCAAACCTACTGGGCGTAGCGGTAGCGCAGGTGCAAAGCTGGATTGCGGCGGGTCAACTGAAGGTCCTGGACACGTTTGTCACTGACCGTTCATTTGAAGAGTTCTGCAAGAAGCACGGAGCCGAGATCAGTACCGCGCTGATTGATCCGGCAACCGCAAAGTGGTTGATAGAGGAATACGGAGTGCCCGCCCTGTCTGCAGAGCGCCGGGCCGTTCCTCGCGCTCAAAAGCACGCGTTGGTGGTCAGAACCTGCAAGTGCGGAAGGAAGATAGCTGGCAACGTGTATTTCCGGCACGCAAAAGCCTGTAAAGTTGCGGCGGATCAAGCCGTGCGCCAGCGCACTTACTAATCGAACGCCGGCGGCAAAGCGTTCGCCGGTTCGATATAGGAATCTGCATTGCTCCGCCACTCCTCAAACGACGGGTACGGATCGGGCAGCCGTGAACCCCAGACTTCCTCGCAGTGGTCAGCGTACTCCATGGTGCGAATCGCCCGCGGGTGGCTATGCGCGAAGATGAGGATGGCGTCGAACCATCCTTCGCGCTTCGCATCCTTGAAGTTCTGGTCAGCGATCCAGCACATGAGCTCCTGCCAGTCTCGCGCACCGGGTTGAAGCTCCAGAAACCCAGGGCAGCGGCGCTGAAGCTCACACGCAACTTCTTTCGGCAATAGAGATCCGAGCTCTAAGCCAGGTCGAACCCAGTAGGCAAAGGCTTCCCAATCGATGAAACAGGAAACGGCCTCGGCCAAGCGTTCGGGGGCAACCAGCTTTACAGATGCACTCGCCTCCTGCAGATCGGGCAACAGACGTGCGGTGTCGTCGCACTGCGCAGCGATGACCTTCCACTCTTCAAATGATGGATACTGGCGCGGCTTGACTTTCTTCCAGCGTTCCACACATTCCGACCAGCAGACCTCGGCTCTTTGATAGCGCGCCTCTCGAATGGCGTAAAAAGTAATGGCGCTAAACCAGCCTTCCTGCTTGGCAAAGCCGAAAATGTGCTCGTCAATCCAGTCTTCCAGGCGGAGAGGCAGCGGCCTGTTCTTGGCTGCTTGGGGCGTCAACCTCTTTTCGTTTTCGAGAAATCCCGGACAACGAGTGTTGAGGATCTCGACTAGCCAATCCGGGATGCGGCTTTCTACTTCCAGGATCGAGCGGACCCACAGGTAAAACTCCTGCCAGTCGATGTACTCGTTGCGAGTCTGCAGCAGGCGCTGCCAGGGGACACGGCGGGCTTGCGCATCAGCGCGTTCGCGGGCAAGGCGTTGCACTCGGGCGACGTTGTTCCGCTTTGGGACCCGGTCAGCGGTGTTCAATTCGAGTCCCCTCCCGATTGAGGGTTCCAGACGGCTCGCCTGGGCAGGCGCTGCTAGTGTAGCCGATCGTGCCGCTGGTGCAAGGCAGAACTATAGTTCCTCAATCGTTCAGCGTCAAACGGCAACCATGGGTACGTGCCCAAAAAGATTGGTGCCGCTAAATACCGTGAATCCCGCACATTAGGCGAGGCGATCGGAGCAGAACTGACCCGCCTGCGCGTCGCTCGTGGCTGGAGCCAGCAGAAATTGGCAGATGAACTCGGCTACACCGAACGCTACATCGGCCAATTGGAACGTGGCACCAAGAGCCCAACCCTGCGAACCATTGCTGATATCGCAGGGGTGTTTTCGACACAGCCCTCTATGATCCTCCGAGCTGCTGAGCGCAGACATCGAAGCGCGTCAAGAACGGCGTAGTTCCTTCATGAGACTTCATCCGCCGCCGGGGTTTGATTTGTTTGAGTGTCGCTCGCAACGTAAGGTCCCGTGGCCACATCCGATCCATGGACAACCGCGGAATCGACCTACCTCCGACACACAAGCATCTCCAAATCTTGGGAAAATGGGCTTTATGGGTGTCTGACATCCATGTAAGTCTTCTGTCAAGGAAAAACACACGTGGCCAGGCGCGCTCGCGAGAGCGCGCACTTTTCTGGTCAAGATCTTTAGCTCGCGCATGTGGTGCCTCTCGGCTGTGGTCCCTGCGTTCGCAGAACCGGACATCCATTTGCTGCCTCGGGCCCGCAAGGGCCTTCGCAGAAGATTGAGTTGGTGTTCACTGCCAGTCTCGAAACAGTCAGTGGGGAGCCTAAGGAAATTTGTGATTTCCGTCGCTCACTCGGACAGGGCGGGACCTGGCAGTCTGCGCGCTTTAGGATCTTGAGATTTTC
>Ga0209039_10003390_pt1 | contig 12490 bp, 6 predicted proteins | sample BogFormECP12_OM1_FD_188238 | JGI IMG/M metagenome (GOLD analysis project Ga0209039, IMG submission 188238) | Bog forest soil microbial communities from Calvert Island, British Columbia, Canada - ECP12_OM1 (SPAdes) (version 2) | ecosystem: Environmental > Aquatic > Freshwater > Wetlands > Bog ...
TCCTCGAAAGCGATTCGAACGTAAAGACTTTGTTTGCAGAGAATTACGGAATTAGATGCCCTCGGCAGAACCACTTTCGCAGTAAACTACCGCTAGCGGAGCTGATCGGACACGCGATTCCCTCGCCGGAAACGCCCAACTTTCTCTACGAATTTCACGCGGAGGTACTGCGGTTGGCGGCAAGACGCGAGCGCCGGGCGGAATGGATCGAGGCGCTGGGGTTGCTCTGGGTTCCGGCGCCACGCTGAAGGAAGAGTCCTTATCGACGGATTGGGGTGGGGGCGCGCTTGACAGGGGCGGGGCTGAATGGCAAGATGAAAAATTGCGACAGGCGCGATCCTGCACACCGTACGCGCCCGGTTGCGAAATCGCAACAAGCAGTCCATGTGCCGAAGTGGCGGAATTGGCAGACGCGCTACATTCAGGGTGTAGTTCCCGTCAGGGAGTGGAGGTTCGAGTCCTCTCTTCGGCAGATCAACCTTTTTTCAGCCATTTACACTTTGATGCCGAACATTTAGTTCGGGCCTATCTGTCAGTTAACTTGTGTTTCCTTTAAGTTGTTGGCCAATCGGTGGTGTCCATTACCACTGCAAAACAGACACCAAGCATCGAAGGGCCACGGCGAGAGAAACCGCGAGCTCCAATTCGGGTTGCCCGGACTGGAAAGACGTGCTACTCCGAACGAATGATGCAGTATTTGAGCGCTGCCGCTGATAAACTCGATTGTCTTTTGCAGTTCTTCCTTATTTGCCAGCGAAGGGAGCGCCATGAGCGGATAGAGGCTGTCATCCGGCCAGACGCCACTGTACCCGCCACCAGCCTGCGGCATCAGCAAGGTTGCACCGTTTCTGAGATGGAGCTTGGCCCCGGGAACAAGTTCGGTCAAATAATCCGCAAGCCGGTCATGCGCCAACTTCAGCCGAGCTTCGAGGGACGGGGGTACTTGGCCAAAGCCATGTGCAGCGAATGCCGCCGTCATGCTGGCAATGCCGGTTAGTTTCAATATTTCGCGGCGACGGAACCGCGATTCTAAGATTGCGATCATCTTGAGTACCTCGCAGTAAGGTCGAGCTTTGAAGCGATTTCGTGCATGCCCGGGCCGGACCGGCTCTGCAGGAGCCGGTGACCCTGAAATCGTTGAAATCGTCGATCATCATTAGGAGGAGTACAGAATTATTGCTGCGCCCTGTCTCCGACATTCACCTCGATCCACTCCACCGGCAAGCCTTGGTCGGTGCGTTCGCGGAACCGAATCACCATCATATCCTTTTCAACGGCGACTGCACCCTTCCCTTCTGCCCGATCTCCCCAGCTATGTTCGATAATCTCGGCATGCTTCCCCTCATCGCCGGGGCGCTTGATTCTCAGCTCACCGTCGCCGTAAGGAACCACGGCGAGCCTGGCAGCGCGCTGAATGCCGTCTCCCGTGCGGGAGGCGACGACTACGGATGCCGTGATCTGAGCGATATCCTCAAACTCCGCGGGTCCCACGCCCTCCAAGGATTCTCCATGCCGCAGCGCCAGCAAAACCACTTCATTGTTCTCAAGGCGTGCCCAGGACGGTGTCCGCGCGCCCCGCGTGGGGCTGATGTAGTCCGCGCCGATGGGCCGGATACTGAAGGTGTTGGACGGGCGCAAAGCCTGCGCCAAGCCATTGTATTTAGCCACTCGCTCAGGCGTGGCACGCTCGTCTTCCTCATCGCCGGAAAAGCCATTCAGCGACCCGAGAGTGCCAACGGCGACGGAGTCAAACCAGATCTGTGGCATCGTTGACCAATCGTAACCACCGGACCCATACGTGGGCATTCCGATCTCTCCCAGCAGTCCACTGAAGAAGAAGCGCCGGTTAGCCTCAAGGTCATATTCCCTGCCGCACATAAACAGGTCGTCCGGGCTGTGCAGATCGAAATAGTTATTGAACAGCGGCGAAAGGGAGTAGTACATGACCACCAGATCCGGATTCTCCTCGCGCATGGCGTTGACCACCACTTCCAGGCCCTTCGCCAGGAGCTTCTCGCCCGCCCAGTTCATATCCTTGGGGGCGCCGGTGTCAAGGGAGGGAAGCTCGTATCCGAAATCAAACTTCACCAAGTCCGGGCGATAGCGTTTCATGAATGCCTTGGCGGTTCGCCGCAAAACTTCTTGAACCTCCGCTTGGGTGAAGTCAAAGAGATAGTACTCGGTGGCCCCTTCCTTGATCTTGATGGGCTCGCCGTTCGGGCGGCGAAGCATGTGGGCGGTTGTCAGCCCGAGTTCGGCCGGGTCCTCGCAACGCATGAAGGCTGCCCACATCCCAAAGCGGTACCCGTCGGAACGGATGCGTGCCAGGATTTCCTGAAAGTGCGGGAATCTCGTGGCGGAGTGTTCCAGCAACCCATATTTCCCTTCCCACTTCGCATCGATCACGAACGTGCCGGCCTTCATGCCGGAAGCCCTCAATCCCTCGTAAATTGAGGTCAGAAGGGGTTCGTCATAGTTTGCCCATTCCTTCCCGCTGTCCACCTCCGCACCCCAGGTGTTGAACTGAGGACTCAAGAGAACGGAATTCTTGTGGGTTGAGTTCACTTTCTTTTCAATGACTCCCGCCTGAAGAAGATCCAGATAGTAGTGCCGGATCGCCTCATAGAAATTGGGGCCGAAAGACCAACGCCACCCACATCCCAAGACAAATCGCCCCGGACCCCGCATGTGTCCCCACAGATCTCCCCGATAATTCACCACCTGGCCGTGCTTGCCCCCTCGCGTCTCGAACATCAGGTCGCCCGCCGGCAGGTCCGCGGCCCCACAACAAAAGGCGTCGGAAAGGCCCTCCTTCTTCGCACCCTTCACGTTGAGCGACGACGAAATCAGGTTAAATCCACAGAAGTAATCAGAAGGAAGGCCCCATTGCTGCATCGCGTCAGGGGTTGGCGAGCCATGCCCAAGCCAGCCCTTAAAGTTCAGATTCATTACCGGGGGCACAATGGGGCTGATGGCGGACGACTCGCTAATTCCCGGCAGGACCAGATAATTATTCTCCAAGGATGGTTCCGCTTCACTTTCTTTGCACGTCGCGAAATAATGCAACGCCACCACCGATTCAGTTACAGTGGTTTCGTAGGTGAAAGGGTCCAACCAAAGCCCGTTGTCATCGCCTCGCCACACTGTTGTCAGGCGCGCGCCTTCATTGACGCCCTCGTAGGCAATCGTCAGCTTATTGCCGTCGGCCTTGTAACTCGCTACCTTGCCAGGAGAACAGAAAGGGCCGTGGTCGCTTGAACCGCGAGCGACGGCGACGGCGGGTTGCATGTTGCCCGAGGTAATTGTCTTTCCTTGTCTGTCGCGCAGGGTGAAGCGGTCTTCCGTAGGTGACCACTCCAAGGTGTAGGGTTCCCCTTTGATTTGCACCTTACCACTGTTTTCGCTGCCTTTCACTCCACCATCGTTTGTAGCAAGCGAAGGTGAGGGCCACATCGCGGGCGTCAGCAACGTCCATGAACATGCCACGGCTGGGCCAAGGAGAAACGATCTGCGATCCATCTTGGGTCTTAGCATAGGGGCTCCTGTTTTCTGGGGCTGCGGAGATTAATCGAAATAACCTGACTATGGTTTCACCTCAATCGTGCGTAAGAACTCTCGAGCTCTTTTAGCTCTTTGGTCCTTAACCTGCTCGAACCGTGCCTTCTGTTCCTCAGCCTTCGGATTTTTCGTTCGCTCATACAAAATCCTGAGGTTGAAATTGGCCACGTAGTTGTCGGGGCTGAGCTCGAGCGCCTTTTCAAGGGCTTGTTGGGCTGGGGCATACTCCCGCTGCTTCAGATAGATCACCCCTAGTTCGGCGTAAGCATCGGGATAGCCCGGGTGAGCCTGCAATGCCAGATTGAGATAACGTACCGCTTCGGGGTATTGGCCCTGGCGATTGGCGATTCTCCCGAGGAAGAGGTTCGCCCCTGCGGCTGTCGGAGGGGCATTCGCCACGGTGGACAAGACCTTGTTTCCTGGTGAAATGCGGATAGCCTGGTCGATTCGTTGCATCCTGCTTTCAGCTCTCCTCCCGCTGAAGGCCGTTGTCTTCCGGCGCGGGCCTTGACTTTACAGCCACATCGCTCGTCACCACTTCGTCAGGCGCTTGAGAATGTCCGGCTGGATATTCTCCTCCGCGGCGATGCAGAGGTAAAGGCCGTCAGGCTTCATCGCGGCGATGAATGGTTCCAATTCGCTCAGTTGCAGGTCCACTATTACCCCTTTGCCGGCAGCCTGGATCCTCTTAATGACGTGAAGCCACTGCATGATCGGCAAATCATCGCCGACCCCTTGCACCCATTGAATGGCGTGAATCTGCGGGACGCTCAGGATGTGATCGAGATGATTCAGCACGCCCACGCCGTCCACGTGAAAAATGTTATGCGTCATGTGGCGAACTTCGTTTTGGAGGGAGGGGAAGTAGAATTCGCAAAACGTCTCGGTCGAGGTCAGGGCGGTGAAGTCGCAACTGGCGATGTGCACCTTACCCCGTGAGGGAATGCCCATCCAGGTGATGGAAGGCAGGCTATGGGCCTTGAGCACATCGTCGTAATGGTCGAAAACCGGCAGGAAATTCTCGTTGGCCAACCGCAGCATGGCGTGGACTTTTTCCGGGTTGTCGAAGATGTCCAGACAAAGCTGTTGGGGGTCACGCCAGTCCGCGACGCAATCAAGACTGCCGTGCAAGTCCGTGTACCCCACCCAAAACTTGCCGGAGCATTTCTCCAGCGCCACCCGAGTCAGATTCTCCAAGCCTTGAAAGTATTCGTTTTCCCAGCTGAACTTCAGCCGGTTAAGGTCGTCCCAGTCCCGCACGACGTGCCGGATCCAGGATGTGACCCCACCGAATTCGAGTTCCAGGCCATGGAAGGCAGCATAAACGTTGGGGCCAAGATTGGGGAAAAACATGGGGAAGGTCTCGCCATGGAATGTGCGGCCTCGAATCGATTCCATAAACTGGTCGACTTGAAACTCCGCATCGAACCAGCGAGCTTTGAGGTCGGGCCAATTGTAGCCATCCAGCGGGCGCGAACTGGCAAACTCCGCATTGTGTTCGGAAAAGCGAACCAGTGGGCGATCGAGTTTTTCATGGTTGAACCAAGCCTCGACGCGGGAAAAGGCTTCTTCGAGGTCGGGTTTGCCTTCGAGTTCCATCAATAACATCTGAGTCTCCGTATTCTGTTAGGGTACTGTGTCCGAGAGCCGGGCACTTGTAGTGCCGCCCTTCAGAGCGGCACATGCCGGGCTAAACAGGCTGCGGAAAAACTCCTTCGAAGGCCCTAAATAGCTCTTTCCGGTGCCTGCAAGTGATTGATTCCAGGTTCTAGGTATCGGATTGGGTCTATTTTACCGGGCTCAAAATACCTTTTTCCGCAGCCTGTGAAGCTGACAGTCATCCACCGATTTCGCAGATTGCGCAGGTTGCCTCAGGCTTTCGGGCAGGACCAGTGGAATGAAACGCGAACCATCAAAAGCCGGTGCGCGGTACGGGAACCTCAATGTGCGTAATCTGTGTAATCTGCGGATTAGCCGTTATGGGAGCGCCTCGAGTTCCACAACGACCGCTCGCCAGGGTTCGCCCAGTTCGACGGGAAAACCGGCATCGCTTAGGTCTCGGCCGCTGAATACTCCTTTCTTGGTCTCATCAACTGTCAGTTGGTAGCGCGCGGCCAAATCGAGACCGCGCAATTTAAACGCATAGACCCAGTTACTCTCGTCCAAACGGTAGGCCATTAGCAGGCTGTGTTTCCGGTCAGCCGAGACATACTGCATGCCGCACCACCCAGTGGGATTGTCATGTGGCGGGGGCAGCGTGAGGTGGTACACATCAGCGCCCATGAAGTTACGCCGTATTCGCTTGTAGAGCGCCACGTTTTCTGCGGCGCGCCGCTTCACCTCCGGACTCCAATCCACTATCTTGCTGGAAATGCCATACTGCCCGTTCATGGGCACGCGCATCATGAAATCCCACCAACCCGGAGGGTTCGTCGGCGTCACCATCGCGCCCCCCGCGTCCCCGGTTACCCAGTGGTTGCAAACCTCAGGCATAAACTCCAACGTACACCCGTAGCCCAACTGGAGCGAAGCCTTGGGATCGGTCATATCGGAGAGCCAGGAAGTATGCGAACGGGCCATAATACCCAGGTCAAAACGGCCGCCACCGCTGGCGCAATTCTCGATAATCAAATTGGGATAAGTCGCGCGAATGTAGTCGAACCAGCTATACAGGCCCCTCACATGGCGGTCTAACACGTCGCCGCGGCGCTGTTCGATTCCCGCCGGATCAAACCGTTCCCCAAGGTAGAGGTTGTAGTCATTTTTCAGCCAATCGATCTTATAGTCGTGAACCAGTCGGTCCACCACGGCCCGCGCCCACTGCTGCACCTCCGGCTTCGAAAAGTTGAGATTGTAACGGTCAGATTCTCGGATGGGCTGGCCGTTGTAAGTCAGGCACCACTCGGGGTGTGCTTTGAAGGTTTGCGAGTCGAACCCCAGTGACTCGATCTCGATCCAGATTCCAAATTTCATCCCTTTGCTGCGAACAAGATTCGCGAGCTCCTCCACGCCGTGGGGGAACTCTTTCGGGTCCGCCACCCAGTCACCCGTCATGGTGTCGTTGGGGGTCCAGCCGCCATCCAGGACAAAGATTTCCGCGCCAAGGTCTGCTGCGACATCGGCGTAGGGCTTCAGGAGGTCCGCGGTCATCCCTCTTTGAAACGGCCACGTGGTGTTGAATTGCACCAGCAGCGGGTCGTTCTCAGGAATGTGGGGAATCACAAACTGTCGTTGATAGCGGTGCAGTTGGTTGGCAGCGTCGTCCAGGTCTCCAGCCGAGGCGGTAAACGCCACAGCGGGAGCTGTAAAAGAACCGTGCGCCGGAAGTGCCAGAGAGCCGCCAAAGTCGAAACGGATGCCGAGCGAAGCGTCCAACTCTTCGTCCACTAACCTTGCCTTGCTCGGCTTGGGCCGCTCGAAATGCATCTCCCAGTTTCCCGAGTAAGCCATTTGGGCGACGTAGCGAACCGAGCGGTCCTCGTTGTAAAGACCAAACCAAGGTGAATACTCCCGGCTCGAACGACCCAGGGTAGAAACCAGAGACCGGCGATCCGCGCCCAGCTTCTCGGTGGCGATTTGACGCTCATCTCCCCATCCGCCCCAGAGGTAAGTCAGTTCATAGTTCCCCTCGGGTAAGCGCCAACTCAGCGAAGGCAGCGCTTCTACCCGGAGTGGGCCTTCCCCCTGGTTGCGAAGAACCAATTGCCGCGTGAATACCCCTGTGTCACCCCATGTGTCATAGAGAACGGTGATCTCCAAGGGTAATCGGCGGTGCTTAAACACCATTTCCAGTTCTTCCACGCCAGGCCGCGGACGCTTTGTCGCTTGCGAAATCAACTCCAGGTCATCAGGATCTAGCTGCTGTCCCTCGACCAGGCCGGAGATATCATGATTGTGACGTGGTTGATAGCCGGCCGTAAACGGACCTTTCGGCGTCTCGCCCCAGCTCGGCTGGCCGGATGGACCAAAGTATTCCAGCAGGACTACCCCATCTTGCTGGCGTAGCCGGTATTCGACACTTCCGCTCTTCAGCGTCCATCGCCGGCTCGAAGCGTCATAGTCGACTCCGGCCCGCAATTGGACAATTGCCGTCAGTGCGACGGCCACAACAGTAAACAGCCGGCACACACTCCGCAGATCACAAAAAAGTAGTTTTTTGAGTCCAAGCTTCCAAGTTCGACCCGTCACAAACAGGCTGGTGATCGCATTCCAATCAGATCCCATAGGAAATCCTCCGCAGTGTTCGCGAACTTGGCGGCAGCGTAGCGCCGTCCTTTAGGTCGGCACTGGCCGGGCTTAAAGCCCGGCACTTTCTCTGTCAGGCTTGAATTTCAACTTGGATCCACTCGAGCGGGACTCCCGCGTCGCTGCGTTCGCGGAGCGGGATCTCGAGCACGCCATGGCGCACGTCCACCTTGCTGGTTCGCGACTGGCCGCCGAAGTAATGTTCGGTGGCCTTCGCAATCCCCGACGTCTTGGAGTTGCGCCGCAGCGTGAGGCGGCCCTCTCCGTACGGGACCACGCCCAGCTTCTTTGCTTCCGTCACGCTGTCCTGAGTCAATGAGGCAAGCGCCACTTGCGCGGTGGTGCTCATGCTGCCCTCAAATTCGCTGGTCCCCGCGCCTCCGTCGAGGCGGCGTGGGCGAAGGGCTACTACCACAACCTTGCCGTCCTCCCTGCGCGCCCAAGACGAGGCATGCGCACCGCGGGTTGCAGCCTCATAGATTGCATCCAGCGGCTGAATGTTAAACAGGTTCGTCGGCCGCACCAGGTAAGTCAAGCCGTTGTACTTCGCCAGACGTTCCGGGGTCGGCTTGCTGCCGTCCTCCACGTTGCCGCCTAAACTCGCCAGACAGCCGAGCGTGCCGATGGCCACCGAGTCAAACCAGATCTCCGCCTGGGTTGTCCAATCGTAACCCGAGGAGCCATAAGTTGGCATGCCGAACTCACCACACAAGCCGCTAAAGAAAAAACGGCGGTTGGCTTCAAGATCGTATTCTCCTTTGGCTTCGAACAGGTCGTCGGGGCTATGCAGATCAAAGTAATCGGTGAAGAGCGGCGAGAGCTCGTAATACATCACCACGATGTCGGGGTTCTCCTCTCTCATGGACTTGACCACCACCTCGAGGCCTTTGCCCAGCATCCGCTCTCCAGCCAAGCGCATATCATGGGGCGCCGCCGCATCGAGGGCCGGTATCTCGTAGCCAAAATCGAATTTCACGAGGTCGGGCTTATACCGTCGGACGAACCCCCGGGCTCGGTCGCTGAGTACCTTCTCCACTTCCGGACGGGTAAAGTCCAGGATGTAGTACTTGGACCTTCCTTCGCCCACAATGTAGGGCTGGCCGTCTGTCCGGCGAAGCATTTGCGCGGGGGTCAAACCGAGGTCCTCCGGTTTTTCACACCGCATAAAGGCTGCCCACATGCCGATGCGAAGGCCGTCTGCCCGCACGGAGTCGAGGAACTGCTCAAACCGAGGTAAGCGCTCGGCCGAATGGGTAAGGTTGCCGTATCGGTCTTCCCACTTATCGTCGATCGAGAACATGCCGGCGCGCATGCCGGAGGCCTTGAGCTCTTTATAGAATCTCTCGAGACCCCCCTGATCAAGATGATCGTGGGCTTGGCCCACTGCTACTTGCTCGCCCCAGGTGCACCATTGCGGTGCCAGGAGGGCGGCGTTTTTCCGGGCAGAGTTCATTTTCTTGTGGATGATTCCTGCTGCCAGCAGCCCTTGGTAATACCGGCGAATGGCTTCGTGATAATTGGGACCTAAGGCCCAGTGCAGGCCCGCGCCCAAGATAAATTTGCCGGGACCCCGCAGGTGCTCCCACAAGTCCCCACGATAGTCGAAGACCAGGCTGCCGTGGCCGCCTCTTTGCTCGACATACACGTCGGCGCCGGGCAGGTCGGTAAGGCCGCAGCAGAAGGCACGCGCCACATCGCTGTTATCCTGGAGCTCGGCAGCTTCACGGGGGCGAAATCCGGCAAAGTAGTGACAGGGTAATGCCCACTGCTGCTCGAGGGCAGTACCGGCCCGCCCCAGTGAAGTTCGCAGATTCCAATTCTGCCCGGGGCTCGTGACAGGGCTTATCGCCTCGCTCTCGCAAATGCCTGGCAGTACGAATTCACTTACTTCCAGCAAAGGCCTGGCGGCGTCGCCCCCGCCTTCAGCGAAGAGGTTGAGGCTGATGACGTCCTCGCGGACCGACGATTCGTAGCTGACACGCTCCATCCACAATCCATTTTCGTCAAAGCGCCAGGCAACAGAGAGTTTCCCCGAGCCGTTCACGCTTGTATAGGTCCACACCGCACGGTTCCCCTGGACCTCATGGCTTTCGAACTTGCCCGGGGTCGAGTGCCGGTCTGCACTCTGCCCGAGTTGTCTGACGATCACCGCCGGCTGGACGGGTCCGCTGGCCACAACGCGACCGTGCAGATCGAGGATCCGGAAACGATCATTCTCCGCTGACCATTCCCATCGATAATTCTTTCCTTCAAACGTCAGGGACTGACCAGACTCGCGGATCTGCGGCAGGCCTAACGCCCCGAGCCGCAGAGTTCCAAACAGGCATGACGCCGCAGATGTCTGAAGAAATTGCCGCCGATCCAGGTTATTCATATCCATCCTCCTGCTCTCATCTGGCGCTTGCGCACCTACTAGTTGGCAAAGAAGCTGATTTCGATCCATTCAACGACGGACCCATCTTCCGCATGTTCCCGCAGGGGGATTTGCAGGCGCCCGTGTGCTACGGGGAGCTGCGTCGTCTTCCTCCCTCCGCCGAAGTAATGTTCCGTCGCCTCCGCACGTGTCGTCCCGTTGTCAGCGCGCTGGAGCGTAATTTCCCCGTCGCCATAGGGAACCACGGCCAGCTTAGAGGCGTGCGCGAGGCCGTCGTTAGTCTTTGAGGCTACAACCATCGACGTGTTGCTGGTCACCAGATCGCGGAACTTCCCACTCCCCTTCCGCCCATCCAGGCACCGCTCCCGCAAAGCTACCAACACTACCTCACCGTTCTCGATTCGGGCCCATGACGATGCATGGGCGCCCCGCTCAGGACCAAGATAGGCAGCGTCAATGGGAACGGTCGAGAAGGTATCGGAAAGCCGCACGGCCTGCGCCAAGCCATTGAACTTGGCCACGCGTTCGGGCTTGCAATACTTTTCAGCCTGAGGCCCCGAAAAGCTGAGCAGAGAGCCCAATGCCCCCAGGGCGGCGGTGTCGAACCAAACATCGGGCGCTGTCACCCAGTCGTAGCCGCTGGATCCCCAAGTGGGCATCCCGATCTCTCCCAAAAGGCTGCTGAAGAAAAGCCTGCGGTTGGCTTCGAGTCCGAAATCGCCCAAACAAAGCCCTAAATCATCGGGGCTGTGCAGGTCGATATGCTCCAGCAGCAAGGGGGAAAGTGAATAGTACAGCATTACCAGATCGGGGTTTTCCTCCCGCATAGCGTTGACAATCAATTCAAGGGTATTAGAGAGGTATCGTTCACCTGCCCAAGCCTTATCTTTGGGAGCGGCAATGGCCATGGCGGGGATCTCATAGCCAAAATCGAACTTAACGAAATCCGGCTTGTAGCGGCGCACGAACTCTTTGGCCAGCTTCTTGAGCGCCTGCTGAACCTGGGGCTGCGACGCATCATACATGTAGTACGGGTCAGGAGTTATATTATTGATAACATAAGGCTTACCGTCCGGCTGATGGAGCACGTGCTCGGTCTTCAGGCCCAAGTCGCCGGGGTCGGCACAGCGCAGGAAGGCGGCCCACAGCCCGACGTAGTGCCCATCGGACCGGATCCGAGCCAAAATGTCTTCAAAGTGCGGTAGCCTTTCCTCGGAATGCCGCAAGTTCCCCCACTTTCCCTCCCATTTCGCGTCAATCACGAACAGCTTCGCCTTCATGCCGGATCGCCCCATCTCCTCGTAGATCGATAGCAGCGTGGGTTCATCGAGTCTCTCGTCCGTATGTTCCCGGGCATACTGTTCCCCATAAGTACAAAAGGAGGGGGCCAGGGCGACATCCAACTTACGGGCCGAGTTTGTCTTCTTGCGCACGGCTCCGGCGGCCAGCAGGCCCAGGTAGTAGCGGCGAATCGCCTCGTAGTAGTTCGGCCCCACCGTCCAGTATTGCTTTGCGCCAAGGACCAGTTTCCCAGGGCCACGCACGTGCCCCCACAAGTCTCCCCGGTAGTTCACGACTTGGCTGTACTTCCCATCCTGAGTTTCGATCAGGAGGTCGCCGTTCGGAATCTCCGCCAGCCCGCAGCAGAAGGCGTCCAACAACTGGTCAAGTTCCACGCCTTGGACGGCCGTCAAATGGGGCGCCTTTTGGAAGTCGTAAGGCGACATATGGAAGCCACAGAAATAGTGGACGGGCAACGCCCACTGCTGGCCGCCTTGCGTTTCGGGGTTTGCTCCGCCGTGCCCCAACCAAAGTGTCTCTTTCAGGCCGGTAAAAGCATTCTGGGGGAGAATCGGACTCAATGCCGGGGATTCGTTTGCGCCCGGCACGACAAGATAATCGCTCTGCAAGGAGGGCTGGGCCTCGTTTCCGTCGGCCTGGGCGAAATAGTGGAGGCTGACCACATCCTCCGTCGAAGGCGATTCATAAACAATGGGGTCGAGCCACATACCGCCGTCTTGAAAGCGCCAGTTGAGGGAGACCTTCGCCGATCCATTCACGCCCTCGTAGCGGACGCTCACCGCGTTGCCGCGGACGTCGTAACCTGCGGGTTTCCCAGCAGAGCAACGGCGCACCCCACCTTCACCGGTGGCTTGCACCATAACCGCAGGCTGCAGTTTGCCGCTCGCAATAACCAGCCCTCGACTGTCAAGCAGGCGAAAGTCGTCATTTGCCTCCGTCCACTCCCAGGTATAGTCCTTTCCCCGGGCCTGAACAGTCCCGCCGATCTTCGTCACGATCGCGTCGGGTCCG
>Ga0209039_10003391_pt1 | contig 12478 bp, 10 predicted proteins | sample BogFormECP12_OM1_FD_188238 | JGI IMG/M metagenome (GOLD analysis project Ga0209039, IMG submission 188238) | Bog forest soil microbial communities from Calvert Island, British Columbia, Canada - ECP12_OM1 (SPAdes) (version 2) | ecosystem: Environmental > Aquatic > Freshwater > Wetlands > Bog ...
AGATGAAGGTGAACTGGCTGCGCAATTGCCAGCTCGGTCCGGTCTGGCTTGGGTGGACGGCGTTGTAATAGGCGCCGAGCTGGAGATTGATCGGCAATTTGTCGAACAGCTTGATGACCCGCCCGACCCCGACGCCGACTGGGACCACCCATTGCTGGCCGCCGCACGCGGCTCTCGCACTCCCGTTGACAGGGCAGTTACTACCTCGTCCCGGCTGTCGGAAGGTCTCGGCAAAGCGTCGGTCGCAGGTGACGCCGCATTTTTGCGCGCGTCGCCCCTTCCGGCGCTGGGTCGCCGGGGCGGTCCCAATCCCGGCGAGACTTTTGCCATCACGACGCCTCCATCCTCGCAATCAACGTAGAACCACCGGCGCTGTCAATCGGCAGCAGCGGCCAATTCCCGATAGGGATGCAATGTACCGACGCGATCCATCGCCGCAATACTCCCTACCGGCGCTGGGTCGGCGTGGCGTGAGGCGTCCGCAGGTGCGGGCTGCGCGCCGTCCACGAGGAGGAAGCCGCTCTGTCGCAGCTGGATCTCGAACTGATGCCGCCGTTCGGCTTCGAGCTGCGCGACCTTGCGCATTGGCCATAAGCCATTGGCCAGCGCCCCCAGTGCCGCGACGTTGTTGGTCACCACCGACGCGCCTATGCCGAAACCCATGGTGAATACACCCGCGACGCAGGTGATATTCGGAATCAGGATCATGATCCAGCTGTTGCGGACGTTGCGCTCGAGGTCACGGGCGATGTCGCGCAGCTCGCACAATTTCCCGAGGCCTTGCTCCATGAATACGACATGGGCTGTGTCCGTAGCGATCGAGGTCGCCCCGCGCAGAGATATCGAGACGTTGGCCTTCTTCAAGGCGATCGCATCATTGATGCCGTCGCCGACAAAGCAGACTTTGCGCCCTTCCCGCTGCAGTTGCTCGACGTAATCGGCCTTATCGGCGGGTAGCACCTGAGCGAAGTATCGATCCATCCCCAGCTCCTCGGCGAGCTTACGGGTCGGCGCCTCGTGGTCGCCCGAGATGATTGCGATGTGGTTGATGCCGCGCTCCCGCAGGCCTTGGACGATGCCGCGGACCTCGAGGCGTGTCGACGCTCGCAGCTCGAGCGCGCCGCCGAGCTCGTCGTCGACGGCAATCATCACCATCGTGTGGCCTTCACGATGCGCCTCGTCGAGAGCGTCTTCAACCTCCGGCGTCAATGCGACACCCTCTAGGTCCATAAAGCGCCGGCTGCCGACGCGCACCCGATGTCCGTCGACGCCGACTGTGATGCCATAGCCGACCCTGTACTGGGTCGCGTCGGTCAACGGTAGGCGAAGCCCCTGCTCTTCCGCCTTCTGCAGGATGGCAAGCGCGATCGGGTGATGAAAACGCCGCTCCGCCGCCGCAGCAAAGCGCAGGATCTGCAGCGGTTCGCAGCCGTTGGCGGCGATCATCCGACCGACTTCCGGTCGCTCGCGCGTCAACGTGCCGGTCTTGTCGAAGAGGACCGTATCGATTTCACTGAGAAGGTCGAGCGCACGCCCGTCCTTGACGAGGATCCCCTTCTGCGCGCAGAGCGACAGTGTCGACAGCATGCCGAGCGGTGCTGCCATTCGAATGCCCGTACCGAGATCACTGTTCAGCGCCGCTACGGCACCCTGCGGGCCGATCGTTGCCCCGGCGACTGCACCTATGGCCAGGGTCGGGATCACCGCTTTGTCGGCGAGTTGCTCACCCCGGTGCTGCGAAGCGAGCTTGTAGCCTGCAGTGTCATTGAGGATCTGGGCGATTTTCGCGGTCGCGGTATCGCTGCCCGATTTTTCAACCACGACCTGGATTTCGCCTGCGACCATGACGGTGGATGCAAAGACGCGGTCGCCGACGCCTTTTTCTGCCGGCGTCGACTCGCCGGTCAGCGCATGCTGGTCGATCATCGCCATGCCGTCGACGATGACGCCGTCCACCGGCACCATCTCACCGGTGTGGGCGACGATGACGTCGCCCTTTTGCAACCGGTCGAGCGGCACTTGGATCTCGACTCCGTCCTTCATCAGCCAGACGAAACGCGGCTGTTTGCCAAAAGCGCCGATCAGAAGCTTCTTCGAGCTATCCTCGGTGCGGCGCACCAGAAACCGTCCGAAAGACAGGCACCAGGCGAGAATGGCGCCCGGAAACACGTGAAGCGAGGCGAGGCAACCGAGCACGACGACGGAATCGAGGACGTCGACACCCAGCCGCCGTTCCTCCGACAGCACCCGATAAGCCCCGCGGAAGCTGGGGATCGTGGTGTAGGCGAACAATGCCGCCGAGACCGGAAGGAGGGCCGGCATTGCGAACTGGGCGACCGCTGCGAGCGGCACCGAGACCGAGCATATCGCGAGATCGAGCTCGGGCTTGTCGAGCTGCTCGGGATGCTCGGCACTGGCTAGAACCTCGTCGAGGATCCCGATGATCTGCGCCGGACCAAGCTGGCGGGGATCGTACTCGATCCTGGCCGAACCGTTGCGCGCGCTGGTCTCGTAGCGGTCGATCCCGAGCACCCTCATCAGCTCGCGCTCGATCGCCTCGCACAATGCGGCCTTGCGGTAGAGCACCGGGTTTTCGAGCTTGATCATGCCCATGCGCTGGCTCATCACCCGCCAGCCGGTTACCCGTCGTGCGTAGCGGTGGTAGCGGACAACGCCGTGCTGATCCCGAGCCGTGCACGCGGGCGGCACTTCGAGGTCGTCGCCGCGCAGCGCCGATGCCGGCCGGTGATCTGCGACCCCGCCGTTCGACTGTGCAGGACTCGGTTCGTCATCCGCCATCAGCAGCGCCGCTAAATGATCGAGGACCTGGCGCTGCCCGCGTTGCGTCGCGTCGAATTGCAGCTCGATGGCCGGCATCGGTGCCGGCGCGATGAGCACCCCCTCGATCTCGGGCGCCTCGAAGGAGCGCTCGACAAAGCGGCGGCACAACGGGCCGTCCGGATCGGCGAACATTTGCGCGCTCTCGACCCGGATGATGCCGTCTTCGGGAAACAGGATCCTTACGTCGAAACAGGGGACCACGTCGGCGCCGGCAGCCTCGTATTCCATGATCTCGTCCCCTGTACTCGGCCTCGGTACCGCGGCGTTGCCAGTAAACCGCGCAGTCCGGGGATTTCGGGCGCGCCGGTTACTCAGCCGTCGTCGAGCTGATCTGCGGCTTCTCGCCCGCCGTCACGAAACCCCTGCATGATCGGGTTCTCTTGGGGTAGCGATTGGGCGACGAACACTGCGGCGTAGACCACGCCATAGGACAGGACATACGAGCCGGTGTAGGTCATCCGCGAAAGCCACTGCATGGCATCGAACCCCACACCGCCCGCCGACGGCTCGCCCTCGGCGCTATTCTCAGGGGCCGTCGTCGCGGCGTCCCGCATAGCCACGGCGACCGCTCGCATCGCAGGCTCGTCGGTGGTCGTCGTTTTGGCCGCCGTGCTCACTGCCATCCCGAGATTCTCCTTGCCGTTTTTGAGGCGACGCCGCCTAAAGCTAACACGGGTCTTCTCAAACCGGCAAGCCGAGGCCCTGTTTGTCATAAAATGTTAACAAATGCGCCCGTGGGGCCGAAATTACGATCCGTGTCGCCGCCTGCGTTACCGACACACGCTGGTCGCTTGGAACGGCGGAAATTACGTTGAGGGTCATGGCCTATGCCCTGCTGCTGTTTATTCCGCTATCCCTTGCTCTGTGCTACCTCGTCGACGCGCCGGCGACCTGGGTCTTCCGCGGGCCTCCGTCTCGACCCAGTGATAAATGTCCTTCCCGGCCTGCTGAAGGAGAGCATCATCCGCCTCGGCGCCCTTGTGGGTATCGTACATGGCGCTGAATCTCGGCTCCCATTCCTCAATCAAAGTCGCCTCGAACCTCTCCAGTTCCTGGTCGATGACGACGTGCTCCCGCGTCCATTTGGAGCGTTGTGCAAAAGCCCGGTAGTAATCCCGCTTGGCATAGCGAATTCGGTTTCCGTCAAGGCCTATCACTCTGAGTTGCCGGACAAAGCGAAACGCTTCATACTCCGCAACATCCGCTTCGCTGGGATCAGCGTGCGCAAGATCCGCGACGAGGGCATCGCGCTTCAGCTGATCGCGGATATCATCGAGCTTGGCTTCGAGAGCAGTTATGGGAATAGGCCGCGCCGGCGATGGGCTCAAGGCGGCGCAGACCCGCGGCCACCACCAGCCTTCGAGGAGTTCCCTGGCCTGGGCGGCCTTCCCGCGCGGTGCGACCAGCCGAAGACCGTTCTCGATCAGCCCCTCCAGGTCGGATAAAACCGGCTGCGCGTCTACCACTTCGACCGCGCTCAGAAGAGATGATCGCATCTGCGGCGTTAGAGCCAAGAAGGCGTCGAACGCCGCTTTTAGCGTGTCGTTTCCAGAAGTCTGGGCCACGTGGGTCAGCCGCTCCTGCGCCGTTCTTGGCGAGCGCGAGGATCCGGGCCCGTAGGAGGCCAATGGCCGCAGCATGGCTGCGGCCGAGCCTTTGGGCGCAGTGCCGGTGGTCACCAGGAGAAGGCGGGTGCGGTTTGGCAGAGATGGCTCGTTGGCGACTGCCGCAGCCCAGACGCGCAAGGTCTTCCAGAGATCGGGACTGATGTCCGACAGACTTCCAGTGCGCAGGGTATGATGTTTGGTCTGGAGGAGTTCGCGGGGCGAACCAGCTGAGGCGAAAGAGATGTCGTCGAGACGCTCGATCGCCACTTCGATGTTTGTCTCAGCATTGACGTACGGAAGGCATAGAAAGAGCGCCAGCCGGGCTTGATAGAAATACCCGGCTGCGGATGCGGCGGCGCTAAACGGGCTGCTATGGCGCGCCACTTAAGCTCCTCGGATCTCCCGGCGCAGTTAAAATGCGGGCGACCGTAGCGGGAACATGGTTCCATTCGGCGCGAACAGCACGGGACCACCGCCACGAAATCGCGGCTACGGATCGGCGTTAGCGATCCACGCGAGGGCTGTCAAATTTTTTCCGTTCAATCATCTTCCGCCCTAAGAAATGCTTGGCGCGGTAAGGGCCGCGGGCGCTGTGATAGAGGTGATCGCCCTAACCGCTTGCGAATCGTCGCCTAGCTCCGGACGATGACCGGAAAGGGGCTTGAAGAGCAGTTCCGGCCGCAAAGGCTGAGGGTCTCCTGTGGGTCGGCTTGAGCCGTTCAGGCGAGGTCGGCGGGCCGTCCCTAACGGGTGCACTCCTGTCCTTCGCTGGAGCGCGCGCGAACGGCGAGGTTGCGCCGAGACCGGCCGCTCGGTCGGTTTCGGCTGATCGGCTCAAGCCCACCCATTGCATTCTGCCCATGAATCTACCTTCCTGAGGCCGATGACACCGTTGAGAGTGGGTCGGCATGAAAAGGAGGATGCTTTTATCTCAGACTGCGGCCGGTAAGGCGTGGCTGGAGCAGTTTGACGGCGAAGACCAATTGGCCGCTGCCGAACTATTGGACGCCATGCTCCTCTTAGATGCCGAACGGGTGGCGAGCGCCCAGCGTGCCGGATTGGAAGAGCTCGTCGCCGAACGGCACGGGAAGCGGGGCATGCCGAGGCGAAAGGTCGCGCTCTACGCCGAGCGAGAAATCGCCGAAAGTGCAGTGTTTGTTTCGGAGCTGCGCCCCGACAAGACCGGCAAGCTGCGCCGCAGGGCCATCAGACCTTCTCGGGTTGCACCTATCAGACCGCGCCGAGGATCGGCCCGTGTCGGTAGCGAAGGACCAGCAGCATTTGTGATCGCACAGGCAGTCGAACGCTGGCCCCGAACCTTCATCAACCATCCGGGCCCGGACATTATTCGAAAGCAGCGCCCTGGCACGGTCGCGATCGTCACGGACTTTATCGGCTCTGGCAGCCGCGTCGTAAGCATGCTCGACAAGTTCTGGCGCGTCCCATCGGTGCGGTCTTGGTGGTCGCTCGGCTGGATCCAGTTCCGTGTGATCTCGGCGGCAGGGACGACTGCGGGCATCGACGTTGTTCGCAGCCACCGCACGCGACCGGAAGTGTTTGTGCGGCACATCGCGCGGACGGTGCTCTCGGCTGAACCCGCGCTGGCACATCGATGGCGCGCCTTGATCGAAAACTACGGCTCGGCGGGCGGGCGAGGTGCCCCAGCCTTCGGTTTCGGCGACAGTGCCGCCCTAATCGCGTTCAGCTACCGGATCCCCAACAACGCACCTGCAATCATCCATGGCATCGGTGGGGGCTGGAGGGCATTGTTCGAGGGGCCCGCGCCGCAGGAGGTAGAAGCCGCGTTTGCGCCGCTGACACCCGAGGAGCGGATCGCCAACGCAGCCGAGGAAGCTGGTGTGGTGCTGGCGAGCGGAACGCTGATCGACGACGCTCGGGTCTTGCTGCTTCTCGGCGGCATCCGGGGCCGCTGGCGGGCCGGGGCGGAAATAGAACTGGCTGAGCGGACCGGCCTGACCGAGCCAGAGATCCGAGCAGCCAAGCGCCGCGCCGAAGAGCAAGGCCTGCTCGGCGCGAACGGTCGCCTCACAGACGAAGGCCACTCAGCGATGCACGCGGGCCTCGCTTTCGACCGGCGGCGACCCGATATTCCCACGAATCTCGAACCGTATTATCCTTGGTCGCTGAGAGTCCCTAGGGTGGCACCTAGTACCCGCCGCCTCGCGAGGCGGCCATGAGGGCGCGTTGTGACGCGCCGTCGTGGGCGGCCGGGTTCCGGTCGCCACTGTTGGAGCTTCCGATCGCAGGTTCGCCGTCCTGCACTCCCAGTCGCAAGCGACATCGCTCGGCTTACGCGACGAGCTTGGGACTGTAGGACCCCCACCTGGTCCCAGGTGGAAGGTAGATGCGTCACCCGTGGGACTCTCAACGTTTTGCTGAAGGTGCGCGTGCCGCAGGACGCGACGCCCAGGTTATCGCGGTCGCACAGGCGACCGCGATCGAGATCAAGCGCAGGAATGGTGACCTCCCGGTCATACTGTCGCTCGGGCATCTTGCGCACTTGGCGGACGTGAATCTCGAGATGCTCACCGATGTGGTGGCACGACGCGAGGACCCGTACCGAGTGTTTCGTGTCAAAAAGCGCGCAGCCCCAGGCGGAGCCGCTGCGCCACGGCGCTTTCGCACGATTTGCGTACCGGAGCCCAGGCTGATGAGAGTACAGCGCTGGATAGCGCAGAACATCCTGAGTGTTGTTCCACCTCACCCCGCCAGCTTTGCCTTCCAGCCACAGAAGGATCTTGTCGGCGCGGCGCAACACCATGCCGGCTGCAAGTGGTTGTTGAAGATGGACGTGCTGAATTTCTTCGAATCCATCACAGAGCGGCAGGTGTACACGGTGTTTCGATCGCTCGGCTACGCCGCATTGATATCGTTCGAGCTGGCTCGAATTTGTACACGGCTGCACACCCGCGCCTTACCACCGACCTCGATCGGGCGGAGTGGTAGGGGGGGTATCCTGCCATACGACCGCATCGTCCAAGGCCATCTCCCGCAGGGAGCGCCAACCAGCCCGATGCTTGCGAACCTGGCGGTCAGGGACCTCGATGCCAAGTTGGAGGCGCTCGCAGAGGGCGCTGGTTGGAAATACACACGATACGCCGATGATCTCGCGTTCTCGACGGCCGGAGAATCGTCGAGAGGACGCACGCTCGCCCTCGCCGCTCTCGTTGGCCGGGGACTCACCACCTCGGAGCTAAAGGTAAACCGGCACAAGACGGTCGTGACACCGCCTGGCGCACGTAAGGTCCTCCTGGGTGTGCTGATCGATCGCGAACGGCCGCGAGTTTCCAAGGAATTTCGGAACAACATTGAAACTCACCTCTATGCCTTGAATCATCCGAAAATCGGTGCATCAGCGCACCGGTCCCAACGCGGCTTCGCTTCCATCATTGGCATGCGCAAGCACATCGCCGGCCTGATCGCTTTCGCACACCAGGTCGATCCGTCCTATGCGCGCCTGCTCTACAGTCAGTTCAACCGGATCGATTGGTCCAGATAGCCAGCTCCTCGTCCCGACCGGGACCAGGGAACTTCCCTTTGATTTCGCATTCCTGATAGGCCCCCCTTACCTCTTTGTGCCTGGTGGCCAGATCCAAAGAGCCGATTCACACCCACCCGAGACCGTTGCGCTCGCGCCTCGGGAATGACTGGAAAGGGGCAAACGCGGAAGTTTGAAAAAGGGGCTCGACGGCGGCAAATCTGATTGAAGGGGATCGTTGCCGCTATGGCAGCGGCTCCCTGACTGGCGGGTCGAGCCTCGCCAAGAGATTGCCTCGGGCTTTAGCAGCGCGGTATCGGTTTGCGGTCATGGCCTACGCGCTGCTGCTGTTTGTCCCGCTATCCCTTGCTCTGCGCTACATCTTCGACGCGCCGCCCAGCTGGGTCTTCCTTGCCGGTGCCGCTGCCATCGCTGTGCTCGCTGATTGGCTTCGCCGCGCCACCGAGCAGCTCGCGGAACGCGCCGGCAGCACCATCGGCGGGCTGCTCAACATCAGCTTTGGCAACACCGCCGAACTGATACTGGCCCTCTTCGTCCTCTCCCGGGCGCACATTCGGATCGTCCAGGCACAGATCACCGGCTCGATCATCGGCCCGACATTGCTGTTTCTCGGCATCTCGGCCTTGGTCGGCGGCGTCGGGCGCGTCCGACAGACTTTCAACCAGGCCAGCGCCGGTCTGCTGTCGACATTGCTGTTCCTGGTGGTCGTTGCGATACTGCTTCCCGCGGTGTTCGACTTCACCGAGCGGGTTGCCGCACCGGGGATCAACACCGCCCTGGTCGACGAGCGGCTGAGCCTCGGCGTCTCGGTCGTTCTACTGCTGCTCTACGCCGCCAACCTGATCTACACCCTCATCACCCACCGGGACTTGTTTGCCGGCGACGCGCCGAGCGGTCAGGCCGAATGGAGTGTTGCCCGAGCGTTGGCCGGTCGGGAGCCGACCCGGCGCGGCTGCCTGTCGGACGACGCCTTTGCGCCGAAAGCAGCCCTTGGTCTCTCACGGCCCAGTTGAGTTGGGGCGTATCGCCTCGATAAGATAGCGTGTTATCGTTCTGCAATGATCAAACGGCTGACGGACGAGGGCTTCGATGCTCTACAGGCTCGGGACTGGAGATACCTTCAAAGCGCTTCAGCCGGTGGCGTTCATGGACTTAGCGGATATGGGGATGGTCGAGAAGGACCTTGAGAACCTTCTTGCGGCCAATTTGTTAGATGTGCTCTTCGAAGAATCAGAGCTAATGCCGATCTTTCAGGAACGAGCACTACAGGTGGAAGCAGACCTTTATGCCTTGGACCGCGCAGGTCAACTTTGGATATTCGAACTCAAGCGCGGGCACGTCGGATCCGATGCGATGCTTCAAGCGTTGGAGGCTTATACCGTTGTCCCAGGTAGCTCTATATGTGGTATGGTGGCTGCGCGCGCCGCCACATGCGACGGCTGCGTCGGGGGCATTGGATGGCCAGGGCGCGATCTCTGACCGAATTCCAGGCGACTTTTCCGGACGAGACGAGCTGCGCGGCGTTTCTGTTCGAACGGCGCTGGCCCGAGGGCTTTGTCTGCCCCGTTTGCGGCGGCAGGCGGGCTGCGTTGCTGAAGAGCCGGGCGCACACCTACGAATGTCCCGACTGCGGTCGCCAAACGTCGATCACAGCCGGCACGGTGATGCACCGCTCGAAGTTGCCTTTAACGGCATGGTTCTGGGCCGCGCACCTCATGGCAACCCATTCCAACGGCATGTCGGCGCTCCAGTTGGCGGCACAGCTCGGTATCACGTACAAGACCGCTTGGTTGCTGACGCAGAAACTCCGGCGGTCGATGGTCGACCCAGAGCGCGAACCGCTAGAGGGCGTCGTGGAAGTCGATCAAGCGGAAATCCCTTTTCGGACGGATGAGAGCTTCTTCGATCCTGCGAAATCCGGGAAGATCCTCGTCGCCGGTGCCGTCGAGGTGATCGACCGCACGACCCACCAGGCGAAACCCAGGCGAAAAGGGGCAAAATACCTGGATACTCGGTCTGGCCGCATCCGCCTCGCCGCGATTGCAGACAACTCCGCAGCTTCGCTTGAAGCCTTTGTGCGGGCCAACGTGAAGCACGGAACAACGTTGCTGACCGACGGGCACAAATCATATCCCGGGCTCACCGATTACCGGCACGACCCGCGGACGGTCGGCAAGATGGCGGGCCACATCGTGCTCCCCTGGATTCACCGGGTCTTCTCGCTGATGAAACGGTGGGGGCTCGGCACCTACCACGGACTGCGCCGAAAGCACGTCGACACCTATCTCAACGAGTTCGTATTCCGCTACAACCGCCGCTTTTATCGGCATGTCTCATTCGAGACCATCCTCGGGCTCGCCTCCCGCCGTCAGCCGACGAGCTACTGGGAGATCATCGGCCGCGACAATCCTCGCAAGGGGGTTGCCACCGTTTGGCGTCAGCCTCGGCGTCGCAAGACTGCCACCGGCATCCGGCAGGACACCTCAAACCTCTCGCAAAACTCAGTCATCAGCCCGGCTTCGCGTTCGCCGGGTCCTCGACCCTAGATTTTGATGAACCTGGGACAACGGGACAAGCCACAAGCGTTGGGCTACGGTCAGAGCGCTGGGCGCTGGACTTACAATGTCCTTGAACAAAAATATCGCACATACAAGCGCAACGATGCGCTCTCACTCTCCGACGTACATAAGGAAGAATTTCAACTCGAGCGGGCCCTTGAGCCTCATTTATTTAACATGAAACAAAAATTTATAATTATTGGTAACGCCGCAAACGAAGAGCTTGAACAGTCTGTTGACTACTGGAAACGTCAAGGCTTGTCGGTAGAGTTTCTTCCATATCGTATTTACAAAATCGGCGAGAGTCATTATTTCGAATTTTTTGCGCTCCCGTACGACCGGCATCGTAATCCGTCTTCGATTAAGGGCGTGTTATTCGACACTAATGCATCTTACGATGAAAGCGCGGTATGGGAAATGATGGAAAACAAATGGGTGGCTGCTTATGGGGGCATCAAGTACGTGGTGGATTATCTACAACGGGGCGATATCGTCTTCTACTGGCACAAAGGGGCTGGGTTAATCGCTGCGGCCAAGGTAACGGGACCGGCAAGAGATCACGGCCCCGAAGCCCGCTACAGGACCGTCGAATTTCTGACCCCTAGACCCGTCAAAACCGAGGGTCTCAACGGACGCATGTGGACTAACGAGGTAACGGATGCCACCGGTTGCACCTTCTTTTGGGCGAAGACAATCAAGGTTCCCTATTTATCGCGAGAGCAAGCTGACAGTTTACTTACGGCCCTCAAAGAGAAGTTCGATTAAAGGAACAGGCTCGTTACTGTGTGGTTCTCCTGATGCTCAGCGCATGGCGCCGACCGCATTTAACGGAATTCTTGCGGTAGTGCGCCAATGTTTGAGAACGAGCGGGAGGGTGGGGATTATCAATACGCTCCCTCCCCAAGGCCGGGAACGGCAGCTACGGGGCAAAAGCGGAAGTTTGAACGAGGGGCTTGACGGCGGCACTCTGATTACAAAGGGGATCGTTGCCGCTATGGCAGCGGCTCCCTGACTGGCGGTTCGAGCCTCGCCAACAGATTGCCTCGGGCTCTGACGGCGCGGTATCGGTTGCGGTCATGGCCTACGCGCTGCTGCTGTTTGTCCCGCTATCCCTTGCTCTTCGCTACATCTTCGACGCGCCGCCCAGCTGGGTCTTCCTGACCGGTGCTGCTGCCATCGCTGTGCTCGCCGATTGGCTTCGCCGCGCCACCGAGCAGCTCGCGGAACGCGCCGGCAGCACAATCGGCGGGCTGCTCAACATCAGCTTTGGCAACACCGCCGAACTGATACTGGCCCTCTTCGTCCTCTCCCGGGCGCACATTCGGATCGTCCAGGCGCAGATCACCGGCTCGATCATCGGCACGACATTGCTGTTTCTCGGCATCTCAGCCTTGATCGGCGGCATCGGGCGGGTGAGACAGACTTTCAACCAGGCCAGCGCCGGTTTGCTGTCGACATTGCTGTTCCTGGTGGTCGTCGCGATACTGCTTCCCGCGGTGTTCGACCTCACCGAACGCGTCGCCGCACCTGGGATGAACGCCTCCCTGGTCGACGAGCGGCTGAGCCTCGGCGTTTCGGTCGTCCTACTGCTGCTCTACGCCGCCAACCTGATCTACACCCTCGTCACCCATCGCGACGTGTTTGCCGGCGACGCGCCGAGCGGCGAGGCCGAATGGAGTGTTGCCCGAGCGTTGCTCGTCATGACGGCCGCCACGGCGGTGATCGCGATCCAGGCCGAACTCGTCTCGGCCGCGCTCGAGGACGCCTCGGCGCAGCTCGGGCTGTCACCGGTGTTCCTGGGCGCCGTCGTGCTGGCGCTGGTCGGCACCGTGTCCGATCTGTTCGCTGCGGTGGTGTTCGCCCGCCAGGACAAGATGGACATCGTGTTTACCATATGCATCGGCTCGGCGATCCAGACCGCTCTCGTGATGGCACCCGTGCTGGTGCTGGCA
>Ga0209039_10003392_pt1 | contig 12470 bp, 9 predicted proteins | sample BogFormECP12_OM1_FD_188238 | JGI IMG/M metagenome (GOLD analysis project Ga0209039, IMG submission 188238) | Bog forest soil microbial communities from Calvert Island, British Columbia, Canada - ECP12_OM1 (SPAdes) (version 2) | ecosystem: Environmental > Aquatic > Freshwater > Wetlands > Bog ...
GAGGCAAGGATAACGGAAATTCACGCCGGCAAGAAGGCCATTGGATTCTAAGCAGCGCTCACCACGGAAGAGAGGCCATCATAAGGAGCTCCCATGAATAAGCACCTTCGCGATTATGTCCGTTGACAGAGAGAGCGGAAAGGGATTCGCCTCGGGCCGCTCGCCGAGGTCATAGATTATCGGAATCGTAACTGAGGTTGTGGCCTCCACCAGAAATCCTTCACGGTGGCCTAGGAGTCTGTTGACTAACCGTTTACATTGTGAGAACCGCGTGATATGACGCGGAGTTATGAGTAATCACCGATTCAAAGAGTATGATCCTGATCAGTTGTTTTTGCTGCCGCAGGACATGAGGAGTTGGTTGCCGGAAGACCATCTTGCTTGGTTCGTGAGCGATGTGGTGGACCGGCTGGATGTGACGGAGATCATTGACGAGTACCTTCATTTGGCTGGAGGGAGGCCGGGCTTTCATCCGTCGATGATGCTCAAGCTGCTTATCTACTCGTATTGCGTGGGGGTTCCCAGTTCCAGGCAGATCGAGAAGAGGACGTATGAGGACGTAGCGTTTCGTGTATTGGCGGCGGGCTACCATCCTGACCACACGGCCATTGCCAAGTTCAGGGGTCGCCACCTGGTAGCTCTTTCGGAGTTCTTCGTGCACGTCTTGATGCTGGCGAAGGAGATGGGGCTGGTCAAGCTTGGCCATGTGGCGCTTGACGGGACGAAGGTGAAGGCCAATGCTTCCAAGCACAAGGCGATGAGCTACGAACGGATGTCCAAGCGCCTTGATGAGCTTCGGGCTGAGGTGAAAGAGCTTCTCCAGAGGGCCGAAGCGACTGATGAGGTTGAGGATAAGAAATACGGCAAGGGAGTTCGAGGCGACGAGATTCCCAAGGAGCTCCGATTCAAACAGAGCCGAATACAGAAGATAGAAGAAGCGAAAGCGGCGCTGGAAAAGCAGGCCCGGGAAGAGGCGAAGGAATCGGGCAAGCTCGATGACGACGGCGATCCTACGGGAAAGGGTCGTGGTTCGGGGACTCAGCCAGGAACCCCCAAACCGAAGCAGCAGCGGAACTTCACCGATCCTGAAAGCCGGATCATGCGAGATGGGGCCACCAAATCGTTTGAGCAAGCCTATAATGCCCAGGCTGCCGTTGACTGCGCCTCGCAGATCATCGTCAGTGCCGATGTTACGCAAGACGCCAATGACAAGCAACAGCTCGTTCCTATGGTTGAGCAGATAGAAAAGAATCTTGGAGAGATCCCCGACCGTGTTCTTGCTGATTCGGGCTATTTCAGCACTGACAATGTGGAATACGTGGTCGGCAATTTCATGGAGCCCTTAATCTGTCGTGAACGGACGACGCATTCAGAAAAGCCAGAGCCTGCTCCACGAGGACGAATCCCCAACGAGATGAGCGCAGTAGACAGGATGTCCAGGAAGCTGAAGACCAAAGCGGGAAAGGAGATTTACTCCAAGCGTAAGGAGAGTGTAGAGGCAGTTTTTGGACAAATCAAACAGGCCAGAGGATTCCGTCAGTTTCTCCTTCGGGGACGGGCGAAGGTCAAAGCCGAATGGCGACTCATCTGCCTGGGGCACAACGTCCTGAAAATGTGGAGAAGCGGGAGAAGTCTGCCCGCTCTTGCGTAAAAATGCACCAAAATAGGGCACATCTGGACTTTCTGTTCCCAGAGGCCACCCTCTTTCATCCTCAGGCATCGATCTGAACCAGGAGATGTCCCACGATCTCAGTCAAACCAACAAAACTCACCGGATACGCTCCCTCAGTGTGAAGGGTTGGTCAACAGGCTCCTAGCTGCTGTCAGCTAACTCACCACTGTCAGAATAAGTCTCATATATTTTCTTTCGAGTATGGGAAAAGAAGTTTCTTGGAAGGCCCGTCGCTTACGATTTTCTGTTCATCAGCGCGTTGTATTGCAGCTGATCTTCGTACATCCTGAGGAAAACGTGGTGCTTGGCGTCGTGGAAGCTCGCTGCGGCGCCTTGGCTCGGTTCGATAACCGTGTCGGCGGCGCTCATTTTTGTCATCGCATCGGTCACCGTGACGAAGTCCCCGGCCGCGACCGCGCCGAGCATGGCCGAGCCGAGGAGCACGGCCTCGGGCTCTTTTGGGAGGACGATTTTTCGTCCGGTGATATCCGCGTGCTCGCGTAGGAAGATCGGATTCTTGGCACCGCCACCGGTGGTGAGCACGGTCTCGATTTCGTAGCCGCTTTCGGTCATGGCATCCAAGATGTGGCGAGTGCCGTGGGCCACCGCTTGGACTGTAGCCAAGTAGAGCAGGGCGAGGTCTTCGAGGCTGTCGCTGAGCCTCAGACCCGAGATCATCCCGCGGGCGTGCGGATTGGCTCTGGGGGAGCGGTTGCCGTGGAAATCCGGTTGCACGTGGAGCTCCTTGGTGAGTTCGGCTGGAAACTCCGTTCCTGCGGCGAGCTTATCGAGGACCTCCGCAAGGATTTCATAAACGGTGATCCCGCGCTGTTTCGCATCGATCTCGAGCTCATGGCTCCGAACGTGACTGAAGATGATGTGGTCGATGAGCGCTCCAGTGGCGGATTGTCCGCCCTCCGTGAGCCATAACCCGGGGATCATCGAGGAATAGAACGGCCCCCAGACTCCATCGACGAATCGAGGTTCTTTGGAGACCGCCATGTGACAACTGGATGTGCCGCCAATGAGCGCCAGCCGCTTTTCGAGCTCAACCTCACCGCCCTCAGTGAGACGCGCCCCCAGCATTCCAACGCCACCGGCGTGGGCGTCGATGATCGACACCGCAACCGGAGTTCCCGGGTTGAGACCAAGATCGGCCGCCGCGTTTTCGGTAAGCCCCTGAGCGATGGGCTCGCCCATGGGCCGGATGCAAGTTCCAATGCGCCGGTAGCCTTCCGAGGACAGCTCACCCAGCCCGATGGACTTCCAGTAGGTGTCGTCCCAGCTCCCCACGCTGCCCAGTATCGTCGGCTCCAAGTGACCTTGGTAGGTCCACTTGCACACGGTGGTGCACAGCGAGCGGGTTTCGTCGCCGGTGGCACGGTAGGTCAGGAAATCAGCCAGATCGAAAAAGCGATAAGTCCGCTTCCAGCAATCGGGGAGATTCTCTCTGAGCCAACTGAGCTTGGGCGACTCCATCTCCGGGGAGATGATTCCACCCACGTAACGCAGCACGGCATGTCCCCCGTCGTTGATGCGGGCTGTCTGCTCCAGGGCCCTGTGGTCCATCCAAACAATGACGTTCTGTTCGTCATTACCGGTAGGGCTCACCGACACGGGCCGATCCTTCTCGTCCAGGGCCACCAGGGAGCAGGTTGCATCGAAGCCGATCCCTCGCACGTTCGTTGCGTCAATGTCAGCCTCTGTGACAGCTTGACGTACCGCCGCCGCGCAGGCGCACCAGATGTCATCCGACGATTGCTCCACGAAATCGGCCTGCGGCTTCCACATTTTGATGGGGTGCGAGCTCTGTCCGAGCATCTTGCCGCTTGCGTCGAACACTCCCGCCCGCGCACTCCCTGTCCCCACGTCGATGCCGATGTAGCAGCGGCGGTCCTGCGTCATATCATGCGCTCCTTCCCAGAAAGCGAACTCTGAAGCCGAGCATTTGCGAGAGCGCGGCCATTTCCTCGAGGATGTCGCCGTAGGCCACAGCGATGTGGTTGCTCAGATAGTGCGCCATCAGGGTCTCTTGAGAGATGCCCAGATCGGCTGCCATGAACGGCCACTGACGCGTGGTTCCGCGCCACCACTGCTCGCGGATTTGCTCGGGTAGAGTGACAACTTCTCCTTGCCCGACATCCATCCACAGCTCGTCGTCTTTGAGATAGGCCCTGGCCCACGTGATGTCGCCTGGCCGCGCTTCACCGGCGAATGTACCGCCGGGAATTGGGAAGTACTCGGCGGGTTGCCGGTACGAGTGGACGCCCCTGAGCGTGTCGGGCTCACCGCTCATGGCGTATCCTCCGCACGAGCCCGAATTGAGCAGCACCCACAAGAATCGTCCCTGATATTCGGCGCCCCAGCGCACATCGTGGAACATCACGGCTTGGTGCAGCCCCTTGGCCTTGAGTAGCCGCTTCATCAGTTCCATGGGGACGAGGTTGCCTTGATCTCCCTCCGTGGCGGTGATGATCACGTCGCCGTTGCTCTCTGGCCGGCAAACGGAATTGAGCAGCCCTTCTGCGAAATCCGACGGCGGCCGCAGAGGCACCAAACCGAGCTGATACTGCCAACCCACGCAGTCTGCTTTGAATTCGCTCACCAGGTCGAGCACGGTCAGGTAGTCCCTCAGCTGTTCCCGCGTTGCATTTTCGTCGAAATCGTCCGCGCCGTCTTCGCCCCAGTGGAACTTCACGCCGCTTTCCTTTACGAAAGCCATCGCCCGGTCGAGTCGGTCATCGGAGATGGAACGGCCCCTGTCGATAATCCAGGCCTGGTCGACCTTGTGTTCCGAGAATCCGATGGGAGCCAGCCGCCGCGGGCCGAAGTAGCCGTTGATCATCCCCATTGACGTATCCCCGAGCATCAGGGCCAGAATCCTTCGTTTCCTGATCTCCTCGGCGACGCTCCTCGATCGAGCGTGTGCCTCTTTGGATATGGGAACCGAATAGCCGATCTGCTCAGTGGAGTAGGCGATGCGACCAGTCGCGCACCACTCGCCCAAACCAGCCATGAACGCATCGTCTGCTGTCCAGTCTTGGGCGTCGCTCCACACACGAGAAAATTTGCGGCCCAGGCTCTCCAGACAGGCTCCAGTGTTGAGCAGGCCGACTAGCCCCGGCCACTGCCCTGAGAAATTACTGGCCAGCAGCAACGGGTTGTCTTTACCGACGACGCCGTCAGTGGTGTGCGGCCCGTAGCACCAGTGCACGAAAACGCCGATGAGAGGGTCATCCACCGGGCCGAGCTTCTCGATGGCTTCGTGGGGTCGCGTGAGAAAACCTTCGATGCGATAACTCGTACGGCCGAGTTTTTTCAGGGCACGCTCCAGTTGGACCGTGGCCTCCTCTGCGTTTGGCCGAGCCAGTTCGTTGGGTTTGGAGCGGTAATCGCCGGGCCAGAAAATGCCGATTTTGACGCTGGACATTTTTTCTCCTTCACGCGACGGATTTCGGCGAGACATAATATCATTTTCTTACGGAAGGTGTTTCCGCAGGCTTCGGATTTTCCCTTGCTCAGATCCTGACCTGTTGTTTTCTCAGCCTTTGCCACAAACGGTTCACCAGCACAAGTATCGGTCGAGTGGACACTACGAGACATATGCGGATAACCAGGGACTGCCACGCGCCGCAGACGAGGCATAGAGCAACGCTAGTACAGAGCAGCCCCCGTATCAAGAAAAATGAGCATTGTCCCCCAATTCCATGATATTATTCCCATCACCTCTGGGGGAGGACTCATGAATCAGCACTCGCCTTTCAGTGACCTTGATCAAAAGACAAACAAGAGGCCGCTAGGAGACAAAGTCTTTGTGATTCTCCGATGGCTCTCCTTCCTTCCTGCAGGGTTTTTGGCGGCACATGTTGTTTACTTGTTTGTCATCTGGGGCCTTGTTGTGGCCTTGCCTGCGGTCTTTCGTGTGATCGGCGAGTTTGGGGTTGTGCAGTTGGGGCTTTGTTTTATTCCCGCCGCGGACTATCGGCAATTCTGGTTGAATGTGGTTACTGGGGTGGGCAACGGCTGTTTCGGGACTGCCTGGGTGTGGGTATCTGCTTTTGTAGCACCATCTCATAAAAGACAAGCCATTCTTCTGACGGCGTTCTTGGCTGTGGTCACATCGGCACTAGGCATCATAAGGGGCTTCTTTGGATGGTATCTGGATGCTTACCACGACGCATGTCTAATCATCGGCGCAGTGGCTATGGCAGCCTATCTCGTTTCGGCATTGCCGAAGTCATTTTCCAAGGCCACCGCTTAAGCCCACGCGAGCCACATCGTGCCGGCCAATTGAACACCTGCAACCCACTCAACAGCTGGCATTTCTAAAAAAGGCCGTCCTTTCATTATTTGATTTCCGAGAACACAACACTTTTCCGGAATTGCTCGCTCGACAAACCCAAATCACAATTGCGGATTGGACGCTAAAGACACCCTGCACTTTATGCTTTCGGTTGATCCGGGAAAGTTGAAGTTTCTTGAGCAGAAGAAGGAAGTGAGTCACGTCCAGAACCAGAGGGAGAGAAAGCATTCAGGAACGAATGAGAATAATCCAATCTCATGGGCTACCTTGCTCTATAGTTAGATCCATTCTAACTTGTGACCTAATGAGGATGCAAATCCAGACAAATCTGGGAATAGGCTTGCACTATTAATGTTCATGAGATTAAGTTCAGATAGGGCTTCTGTACGAATATGATGGTTTATCACAATCTTACATACACTATCTTGCATCCGCTTTACATCATCACTAAACGCTGAAAGGTTTGTGATAAAGCCTTTTTCTGCTACACTAGGACATAGAAATAGTCCCTGCTGAACTAATAGTCTCGGATTTGACCTTGGCGGCTCTACTGGTAAAATTAGGGGCACTGTATTTTTCGTGAATATGGCATCGAAGTGTTGTGCTATGAAATTAGAGTCCAAGAGATCACTCTTTTTCATATCCCGCTTGTCTGGAGCAAGTTTCTTCTTGATATGAGGAAAACTCTTGTCAACTAGCCACTTACTATTGATAGCCCAGATTGCCCGATCATCTTCAATGTTACCTTCTTCCATTGCGAAGAAGCAAGCTACATAGGGGGAACGAGTAAAGTCGAGTAGCCTCGTTGGGGCTCCGTAATGTTGCATTAGAGCCAACCATTCCAATCTATCCTTTTTGTCTGGTACCATACAGGATTCGAGAAAATGGTGAGCTGCTCTCTTGAATTGCTTGAGAAGGTAGTCTTCGGCGGTTTGCTGATTGATGCCAGAATCTATTCGTCTTTCGATTCCTCTATCTAACGCGCTTTCTAGCTTATAGGATTCTTTCCTAGCACCACGCAAAACCCATTTCTCACCGTCACCAAACTCCCACGCCAAGCAATTGACCAGTCGATCCCAAACCTTAACAGCTTTCGACTGAGGGTCCAAATCTGGCAAATCCGTGATTTTTATGTGAGGAAACGGAATCGTCTCACGGGTCCATCTCATTTTTCGCTTGATCCAGGTTTGCTTCATGATGAGCCTCTGACAATCGATTTGCGGTGTCGCGGAAGATACACCGTTGTAATCAAATCATCAAGAATGAAACTCAATAATATCACTATCTTTATGAAGTCAGGTTACTCAGGAAGGAAGTTTGGATTGAAACTGACACAAAGTCTGTTCTTGACTCATGTGCCAGAACTATCACCAGATCTGGATTCCGGCTCTTGCTCCGCACGCCTGTTCGGAGCTGGCCGGAATGACGAGCGGGAGGCTAGCCAGAATTGCCGGATTATCCATCGCCGCCAAGCGCCTTGCAGATTGCGGTCGGTCAGCTTCTCAAGCGTTGCCACGAATGCTTCAGTGCCACAAGTATCCATCGAGCTAATACCGAGATATGGCACCGATAACCACCGATTACGATGTGCGGAATGAGCGTCGTGTCCCCTGAATTCACAAAGAATCGCAAGCCATTCAAGAGTTTTTGGGGAAAGGTCCGGAAAACCACTTTTTGCAAAAAGGGGTTTTCCGGGAAATCTTCGCTCTCCTCTCACCTTACTCTTCCCACCACTCAGGCCGCGTCGCCCGCTTGACGGCGGGTGAACTGGTCCACCGCTACTGCAAGGACGATCACCACGCCGATAACAATTAACTGAGCATTCGTCGAGATGCCCACGAGGGTGCATCCGTTGCGCAAGAAGCTGATGAGCAATGTGCCTACGATGGTTCCCGTGATGGTTCCTCGGCCTCCGGAGAGGCTGGCACCGCCGATGACCACCGCGGCGATGACATCGAGCTCTGCGCCCACGCCCGCGGTGGGTTGCGCCGAGACGGTTCGGCTCATGGCGATCATCGCGCCGAGCCCGGTGAGCAGACCTCCGAGAGTGTAGATGCCGATCAGAGTTCGGTCGACTCTCACGCCCGCGTGGTGGGCCGCTTCCACGTTGGAACCGATGGCATAGGTGTGACGACCGAATCGCGTGAACTGCAGAATGGCTCCCGCCAAGGCAATGACGGCCAAGAACAGGACCAACGAAATCGGTATTCCAAGCAGAGTGCCTTCACCCAGGTAGCGGTATGATGACACGTTGATCGGCTGTCCGTCGTACATGACCAGCGCTATCCCGCGGTAAAGACTCATAGTGCCTAAGGTAGCGATGAACGGTTGGAGCTTCAGCTTGGTGATCAACGCTCCCGAGACCACACCACCCACAGCGCCCGTAAGGAGCCCGACCGCGGTTCCCAGGGCAATTATCCCCGCAGGAGGTTTTTCGCCCCAAAGCCCGATCATTATTCCGGCGGCGCACATGCCGCACAACGCGAGAAGGGAGCCCACGGAGAGATCGATGCCGCCGGAGATGATGATGAACGTCATTCCAACGGCGATGATGCCGTAGACCGAAGAGCGGCGCAGCACGTTGAGGAAATTGTCGAGGGTCAGAAAGCTGTCGGGCTGCCAGAGTGATAAGATGGCGATGACCAGGATGAGGCTCCCGAATGGTAGCAGTTCTCGAACGAATTTGTTCATGTGCGGCCCTGGTCCACAGCGGCGAGTTGCATCACGGCCTCCTGGGTGGTTTCTGAGGTGACGAGGTCGGCGACGAGGCGGCCCCGGCGCATCACGAGAATTCGGTCGGTGATTCCGAAGAGCTCGGGCAGCTCCGAAGAGATGATGAGAACGGCCTTCCCCTCAGCGGCCATTCGTCCGATGAGCTCGTAAACGTCGACCTTGGCGGCGATGTCGATGCCACGAGTGGGCTCATCCAACACCCACAGTCGCGACTGAGCGATCAGCGCCCGACCGAGCAGCAGCTTTTGTTGATTACCACCCGACAGAGCGCTCGCGGGCGCTCCCGGCCCGGACCACTTGAGCGACAGCTTCTTGGCCGTTTCTTCGGCGATTTCGTTTTCGCGGCCGAGGTTAAGGATATGTTTCATGCCCAGTTCGGCGAGGCACGGTAGCGTCATGTTCCACGCGGCCGGGAGCTCGAGGCATAGCCCCGTGCGCTTTCGATCTTCTGTGATGTACATGACTCCGAGGGAGAGTGCGTCGGCTGGCGTTGCGATTTTCACGCTTTTCCCGTCGAGCTTGATGCTGCCGCGGATTGAAGGGTCGAGACCGCACAGGACACGGGCAACCTCAGTGCGACCTGCGCCCACCAGCCCGGCGACGCCGACGATCTCTCCCCAGTGCAGATCGAAACTGATGTTTTCGACGCCTTGGGACGAGAGCACCGACACTCTCAGAGCCGTGGACCCAACTTCGACCTCCCTTTTCGGGAAGTAGTCGTCCAGGTCGCGGCCGACCATCTGTTTGACGATATCGGGGATCTCGACGCCCTTCATGGGGCAGGTGTGCACGGCTCGTCCGTCGCGGAGAACGGTGATGTACTCCGCAATCTCAACAACTTCTTCGAGCCGATGGGAGATGTAGATGATTGTGGTCCCCGCCCGGCTCAGTTTCTTGACCATTTCGAGAAGCACGGCCACTTCGTGCTCTCCACACGAGGAAGTCGGTTCGTCCATCACCAGAATCTCAGCCTTACGCGCAAGGGCCTTCAGCACTTCGACAATCTGGCAAGTGCTCGCCGGAAGGTTCTCCACTTTTTGATTGGGATCCACATCGAAGCCATGTCTTTCGGCCAGGGCGCGGGTGTCTGCGAGCATTCGATTTTTGCTGTAGGTGCCGGGCAGCCCGCCGCGGGGCTCGATCCCGAGCCACACGTTCTCCGCGATGGTGAGATCCGGGGCGAGGCTGAGCTCTTGGTAGATCATTGCGACCCCGGCCGCGAGGGAGTCGGAAGGATGCTTCCACGCACAGGTCTTACCCTCTCGCACGATGGTTCCGGTGTCGGGCTGAAGAACTCCCGAGAGGATCTTCATCAAAGTGGATTTGCCTGCGCCGTTTTCACCCACCAGGGCGTGAACCGTCCCCTGCAGGACGCGTAGCGTGACATTCTCGAGGGCCTTGATGGGGCCAAAGCTCTTACTGATCCCCTGCATCTCGAGGGCGAACTGGGAAGACTCGACTTGCGGGTACAGCGCCATCAACCTTCGCTTCCGATGAGCGCGCGAATCTCGGGCGAGTTCAAGCGATCCTTGGTGACGAGCTCCACCCCGGTGTCGATTCTCGCGTTGACGCTTTCACCCTTGATCGCCGCGACGGCGCTGCATACGCCTTTGTATCCCATGGCCTGAGGATTCTGGACTACGAGCGCGTCGATGCGCCCGGCCTCGAGACCTTTGAGCAGGGCGTCAGCAGCGTCAAAGCCGATCATCTTCACGGCGCCGGCTCGTCCCTGGCTCTCCAGCGCTCGCAGGGCGCCGCGGGAAGTGGACTCATTGCAGGCGAAGATGCCATCGAGCCCTTTGTGGCGGGTGAGCACGTCTTCGGCCGCGGAGAGCGCGGTCTCTACCGTGTCCATGCCGTAGCGGTCTTCAACCAGCTCGATCTCGGGAAAACCACTCTTCAGTGTTTCCATGAAACCGTTTTCGCGAGCCGTGGTGGACGCGGAGCCAGCCATGTACTTGATGACGGCCACCTTGCCCTTGCCGCTGAGGAGCTTCGCCATGTGCTTCGCAGCGAGGGCGCCGCCTGCATAGTTGTCGGTGGCCACGAAGGAGACCCGTTTGTCGGTTTCGATGTCCGAGTCGATGATTACGACCGGTATCTTGGCGGCAGCCGCACGTTCGACCACGGGGACGAGCGCGCCGGCGTCGGTGGGCGCCAGCACGATGCCGGCCACCTTCTTCACGATGAAGTCCTCGACGATTTGGATCTGTTTTTCACGATCACCCTCGCGGTCCGGACCCGTCCAAAAGATCTCCACATTGTTCTCTTTGGCGGCCTTTTGTGCACCGGCGAGAACCGAGTTCCAGAACGAATGGGTAGTCCCCTTGGGGATGACTGCGATGGGGCGCACCCCCTTGTGCTCTTCGGCGGTGTTCCCGGCTTTGGAGGGATCTGAACGGGGCGGGGTATTGTCTCCCTTCTTAAGAAACAGTCCAGCACCCACGGCTGCAACTGCGACCAGCAGAAATACCAGAATCAGGACGTTCTTGTTCAAAATGACTCCTTCTGCGTGCTCGTTTTTTCGACTTCTGTAACCGGAATTATTCCGCGATCTCACAGATGCCGGTCGTTTTGGCCAAGAACCAGCTCTGCGATGGATTTCGACCCTCGAATCGGCGGCGCCGCGCGTCTAAAAATGGTCCAACGATTCCAATTCCCACATTTGTGCCAGATCAGCGATCCGTTCTTCAGAATTTGAACGTACCCCACCCTTGACCCCTCAGTCAACGGTGATGCACCCTCCGACGAGCCATTTGAAGCAGAGAGTGCTTGGTGTGTAGGGGCGATCCGGAATCCTCCGGGTCGTTCCCAATCGGCCCGAGGATGCCAAAGCGTTCATCTATCTCACGAAGAAGGAGAAAACCAACGTCCGACGTGATCTTCGCACCCTTAAAATCCATCATGAACGACCGATTGAAATCAGGTCGAATTGCCTGTTCTTGGTCTTCACCATTCCTGCGCATCTGATTGCGCCCCATCGCACTTGATTTCGCCCTATATATAAGAGTCATGCCAAAAAGAACATACATTTTATTGTCAGTCCGCCAAATAATCCGGGATAATAATTCTTAGAATTAATGGTCGCTTGGCCAATTGACATGATCAGCAGACCAACGAAAGTATAAAGAGTCATTGCGAGGGTGCAACCAGAAGCACTCCCCAGAAATGAATAAATGAGATTGATTCGTCGCTTCACTCTTCGCAATGGCAGCGCCTGCCTCACGAAGCCCCAAGCTTGCGCCACACCAGCTTAACTGTTTGCCCCCGGCGGCTTTGGGATGTTATGGTGCAGACACTTGAGGCTGTTGCAAGAACCCAGGAGCCATTGATGCGTGGGAGGCGCAAACTTGAATAGTAAGAAGATCCTCGTCATCGGAGGGGCCGGATACGTTGGATCCCACTTCACCTTATACGCCGTGAATTCCGGATTCGATGTCACGGTGCTGGACAATCTGTCGACAGGGCATCTGACTGCCTTGCGAGGGACCGCTTTCATCAAGGGTGATCTGAATGAGCTTGGCCTGCTCCAGGAGCATCTTTCCCGAAACGCATACGCTGCTATTTTCCATTTTGCTGCAAGCTGCCTTGTCGGTGAATCGGTTTCAAGCCCGGCGCAATACTATCAAAACAACGTGGTCGCGGCTTTCAATATGCTGGAAGCGATGCGATCCACAGGCCACGACCGGCTGATCTTTTCTTCAAGTTGCGCAGTGTACGGCGAACCAACGGTTCTTCCTCTGAAGGAGGATCATCCGAAGA
>Ga0209039_10003393_pt1 | contig 12470 bp, 10 predicted proteins | sample BogFormECP12_OM1_FD_188238 | JGI IMG/M metagenome (GOLD analysis project Ga0209039, IMG submission 188238) | Bog forest soil microbial communities from Calvert Island, British Columbia, Canada - ECP12_OM1 (SPAdes) (version 2) | ecosystem: Environmental > Aquatic > Freshwater > Wetlands > Bog ...
GTAGTTGATGCGCACCTTGTGGAAAATCTTCTTGTAGAGATCGGGATACAGATGCGGCTGCAAAATAAAATCCAGCGCGCCCAGCTTCGATTCTTCCTTCGTCTTGAAGGAGCCCGGGTCCTCCAGCACCTCGCCGTCGCGGTTCCCCAGAATGTTCGTCGAAAACCACCCGTTCAGCCCCAGCATGCGCGCCTTGAACGCGGGTGCCAGCACCGTCTTGAGCAGCGTCTGCCCGGTTTTAAAGTCCTTGCCCGCGATCGGCACCTTGTGTTCCTGCGCTAGTTGCCGCAACGCAGGCACGTCCACGGTCAGGTTCGGCGCGCCGTTACCATACGCGATGCCGCTGGTAATGGCCGCCCACGCATACAGCATCGAGGGCGCAATCGCCGGATGATTCTCTTTCATCGCGGCTTCAAATGTTTCCGGCGTGGCGTGAACTTCATGCTGCTTCATGAACACTTCCGTCGAGCCGCACCACAGCATCACCAGACGCGAGCAGCCGTGCTTTTTCTTGAACTTCGCGATGTCATCCTTCACCTGCAGCGCGATGTCGTACTTCGTCTTCCCCTTCTTCACATTCTTGCCGTCCAACCTCTTCACGTAATCGTGATCAAACGCGGCGGACATCGGCTTGATCTTCGAGAGGAACGTCTTCACCAGAGCCAGATGATTCGCATCCAGCACGCCCGCCTTCGCCGCCGCTTCGTAGGAACTGTCCGGGAAAATATCCCAGCCGCCGAAGATCATGTCTTCCAGCCTTGCCAGCTTCACAAAATCCTTAATTTTTGGCGAGCGCCCTTCCGTGCGCTTCCCCAGGCGAATCGTGGCCATCTGCGTGAGTGACCCGACCGGTAGCGCTTTCTTCGTGCGCACCAGCTCTACGCCGGCCATGAACGTGGTGGCCACGGCGCCCATTCCCGGCAACAGCACCCCGAGTTTTCCCCTCGGCGCAGCAATCTTCGTTGGCTTTTCCATGAAATTCCTCGGTTGAATTGTAGGTGGAACTACACACGGCCCGCCTGTGTTGATTCCAGGCTGTAGCCCAAACATTTCATTTTGTAGGATGCGCCAAAGATATGCAAATAAAAACGCTGGCGGGTAGCGCGTCAGTTTGGAAAACAGAGCCCTAGTGGAAAGGGATGTGTTTCCGAGTGCGCCGTGATCCGCCCAGAATCGTTGGCAAGCATTAGTGGAACTGCCCGTTTATGCCAATAAACCGATTTCTGCAGCGCGTCTGGCGCGCGCACGCCGGACACGGTCGCGATTGCCGCATCGGCGGTCGTTGCACCAGCGCCGCGTGCTTCCTTTGGTCATATCGAAGAAAATCCATCCGCACCCCGTGTTCGGACAGATTTTTAATCTGTGGCGGCGATGCCCGGCTAGCAGCTCCACAAACGACGCTGCGGCCCGGGACCGCACCCATGACCAATCCCGGCTCACTGGCCGTAGCTCTGCGCGCAACGAACCGTGGTTGGCAGAAATTTGCTGATAGGCCGGCGTGCTCAGAGCTTGATTCAGGAGCTTCAAATCGCCGCGGCCAGTTTTGCGTCCCGACGAAACCTTCTCCGCCATTTGCCTCAAGTGAGTCCGAAGTTCCGCCATTTCTGCATGCGCTGCCGATGTCGGGCCCTGCAGCCGCAATCCCCAATGACGCAGAAACACACGGACCCAGCTCGAATCCAACAGGAAATCGGTCACGTTGCCAAAGCCGTCCCGGTAGAGGCTGTTCATTAAGTCCAAGCATAAAAACTGCCGGCCGAACCCTTCCCGCAGGTATCGCCCCGCAGTCACTTGCCCTTGGTAACGAGATAACAACGCGTGACCCATTACAGTCAAGTCCTTGATCCTGTAACGAGTATATGGCATTATTGGTCGTTACGCAAGCGAGTCCGGTAAGCGTAGTCAGCCGTGCTCGGAGAGGAGAGGCTTATGATCGCACGCATTTGGCATGGGGTAACCGACATTGCGCATGCGGACGAGTATCTGAATCGCACGCGAAACGTGGGGTTGCCGGATTACAGGAGCGTCCCCGGAAACATAAGTGCGTATGCTCTGCGTCGTGTCGAAGGGGACCGCGCTCACTTTCTAACGCTCACGTTCTGGGAGTCCCGCGACGCGATTGTGAGATTTGCCGGTCAGGATATTGAGCGTGCGAAGTATTACGATTTCGACAAGGATTTCCTGCTCAAACTGGAACCGACCGTTAGACACTACGAAATCTTTGACCGTTAGGAACAAACTCCAGCGATGAGGCGGCTAGTATCCCCGTTTCTGACGATAACTCCAGGCTGGCCGGCTATTGGGAAGTGATCCAAGATTGGCCTTCCGGGCTGAGCACTACCCGCTGTCCCGTGCGAGATACTTCATTGCTTTGGGGCTCTCCGGTTCGACTAGCGAATCATCGCGGCAAGCAACAACCGGCTTCTCGATGTTTCCGCCTCATTGCTCTGGTTTGCACGCCCCGGCCAGTTCCAGGTCCACTTGCACCGCGGGCTTCACCTTCAGCAGCCAGTTGCTCGGGTCTTCCAGGCCCCATTGGATGTATGGCACCTCGAACTTGGCCGTGCCCTTCCATTTTCCGCTGCCCATCTCCGCATGCACCGGAACGGTCAGTTCGTGCTCGCTTCCATGCAGCAGGAAGATTCCGTGCAACTGCACATCGGAACTGCCCGAAGCCGCGACCTTGCCCTCGACCTGCGTGGGCCGAAACGCCACATCCGGATACTTGGCGCTCTCCAGCACCACTTTGTGCATCTTCTCGTCGCGCGAACTGTTGCCGCTCTCACCGCTCGTGGCAAACACCACAATCTCTCCGCCCGCTTTTCCCGTCTCCGGATCAAAGCGTAGCGCTCCGCTCTTCACCGCAAACGTGCCGTGCACCGTGTGCAGCGTGCTATCCACCGTCCAACGCACCTTCGATTGGCCCGGGTCCACGATCAGGGAAAACTCCGAAGACGCCGCGGTTGCTGCCTGCTCTTCATGCATTCTAGGCGGCGCCGCGCTCGCGGAAAGAAGCACCGCCAGCGCTGCCAGTGCGCTTGCTCCGATTCCCAATGACTTCCAGTCTTTCGCTCGCATGGAACTCCTCTTCCCTATAATCATGCGGTCAAAAACTGCCAGCCCAGTTCTAGGCCCGTACCTACTATCTGCGCGCGCGACGCCCGGCCCACGTGCACCGCCAGCAAGTCCTCAAACAATTGCGGCTTCGACGCCAGCGCCGTGAACGAACGCTGGCGCAATCCCTCATTTCGCCCCAGCAGGAGCATAAGTTTCCCCATCCTCATGGGACGCCGCGCCAATTCCCGGTGTGCGCGTTCGTAGCTCGAAAGGTCGTTGCACTCCATCGCCACCGCCAGCGCCTGCGCCTGCCGGAACGCCAACCGCAACCCCTCTCCGGTAATGGCATCCACTCCGCCGGAAGCGTCGCCCACCAGCGCCACATTTCCGCGCGTCACCCTCTTGAGTCTGTGCATGGCCGTGATCGCGCCGCGCTCCCGGCTCGCCAGTTCCGCCCGGCACAGCCGCTCACGCAGTTCCGGCAACTCCTCCAGAACCTTCGCGAAGTCCGCATCCTCGGGACATTCCGCCAGCGCCACGATGCACACTTCCTCGGCCCCAATCGGTGTAACGTACGCCTGCGCCCGTTTGCCCCAGTGAACTTCCGCGTAGGGCGACCACGGCTTGATGTGATAATGCCGCCGCGTGGCATGTCTCCAAGTGTTTCGTGTACTGGCTTCCAATCCGCTCCACCTTCGCATGCGGGAAGAGCTTCCATCCGCGCCGATAATCCACCGCGCCGCAATTTCCCCGCGCGCGTATCGCACGACGCTCCTGGCAATTCCCATCACCGTAGTTTGCCAGCGCAATTGCACGCCGCACGCCTCTGCCCGCTCCAGCAATTTTCGGTGCAACAGCGTCCGCCGAATTCCGATGCCCTGCCCCGCGGCGAATTCGGCGCTCACTTGCGTGCCCTTCTCCACGAAGCGGATTCCTCGGAATCTGCACCCATCTTCGCTGCTCACCGCAATCCCCAGTTCGGCCAAGGCTTCTTGCGTCTGGGGCAAAAGCCCTTCGCCGCAAGCCTTGTCAATCAGGGGTTTCAGGCTATCAACGACAATGGCCGATAAACCTCTCTGGCGTGCCGCAATCGCCGCCGCGAGTCCCGCCGGCCCTCCGCCGATCATGCATACATCCGCTCTTTCCATGCCCCGATGTTCCGCCTCCATCCGGTCAGCGCCATGCCTGGTCGTTATTTTACAGACTGTTTAATGCTGCCCCTCACGGGCAGCCACGGCCGGTTTGCAATCCCGGGGTAAGACTTGCCTGCAAAGTTTTGCTTAACTTTTCCGCCGCACCTCAAAATGGATGCCTGCACGCTTAGTCGAGATGCCCTCTCGATGCAACATTCAACAACAATTTCAGCAAAGTGCACCTCCGCGCCGTTTCCTGCCGCTCAAAACAAGCAAACTGGCGCGAGAAGACGCTTCCCTGTCATCCATAATCTGCGCTTATTTTACATAGCACTTCTATTAATTTGACTCATCCCCCCTCGTGCCCTCAACCTAGGGGTTGTCTGGGGCGTGCGCGCTGCCGCGTAGCACCTCGCCAATTGTGGTGTAGTCTGCATTCCTGGATTACCGGACGACGCGCCTCGTGCCAGGAAATCGTTCTGCGGTCTCGTCCGCAGGCGCATGGGAATGATGGTAGCCTTTGTGCTACCCAACTCTGGAGTTTTGGGGCCATCCTCCAGACGGGATGATGGCCCCGATTTGTTTTTCGTTTCTTGCGCGCAGTTGGGAGGGACGCCGCTGTGACCGAACGTTCGCTGAAGTCCCGCAGTTCCGCTCTGGTGGATGGCAACAACCGCGCGCCTGCTCGCGCCATGCTGCGCGCTTCCGGGCTCAAAGACGACGATTTCACCAAGCCGCTCATCGGCATCGCCAACACCTGGATCGAGATCGGACCCTGCAACTACCATCTTCGCGAACTGGCCGAGCACGTGCGCGCCGGCATCCGCGCCGCCGGTGGCACGCCCCTGGAATTCAATACGGTTTCCATTTCCGACGGCATCACCATGGGCACTGACGGCATGCGTGCCTCGCTGATCAGCCGCGAAGTCATCGCCGACTCGATCGAACTCGTATCCCGCGGCAATCTTTTCGATGGCCTGGTCGTGCTGGTGGGCTGCGACAAAACGATTCCCGGCGGCATCATGGCTCTGGCTCGCTTGAATATTCCCGGACTCGTTCTCTATGGCGGCTCCATTGCGCCCGGCCAATTTGAGGGCCATTCGGTCACAATTCAGGATGTTTACGAAGCCGTTGGGGCGCACGCGCGCGGAAAAATTACGGATAAGCAACTGAAAGAACTCGAATGCTCCGCTTGCCCTGGCGTGGGGGCCTGCGGCGGGCAGTTCACCGCCAACACCATGGCCCTGGTCTGCGAATTCCTGGGAATCGCTCCCATGGGCGCCTCCAGCATTCCCGCAACGGACAAGGGTAAAGCGAAAGCGGGCGAACTGGCCGGCAAGTTGGCCATGGATCTTCTCCGCAAAGACCTCACGCCGCTGAAAATTATCACCAAAACGGCCATCGAAAATGCCATCGCGGGAGTCGCCGCCACCGGCGGATCCACCAACTCCGTTCTGCATCTCCTCGCCATTGCCCGCGAAGCGGGAATTTCTCTCTCTATCGACGATTTTGATCGCATCAGTTCGCGCACGCCCATCCTCGCTGACTTAAAACCTGGAGGACGATTTGTCGCAACCGATCTATATGCAGCAGGCGGCACTCCGCTCGTCGCAAAGCGTATGCTTGAAGCTGGCCTCATCAAAGGGGACGCCATCACCGTCACCGGCCGCAGCCTCGCCCAGGAAGCGTCCGCTGCAAAAGAAACCCCGGGCCAGGAAGTTGTCCGCACAAAAAACAACCCGCTCAAATCGACGGGCGGCTTAGTCATTCTTCACGGCAATCTCTCTCCGGAAGGTTGCGTCATCAAGGTTGCTGGAAACAACACGCAAACTTTCCGCGGCCCCGCGCGCGTTTTCGACGGTGAAGAAGCCGCGTTTGCTGCGGTCAACAACAGCCAAATCAAAGCCGGCGATGTGGTCGTGATTCGCTATGAAGGCCCGCGCGGCGGGCCCGGTATGCGCGAGATGCTCGCGGTGACCGCGGCGCTGGTCGGCGCAGGTCTTGGCGATTCCGTCGCGCTGCTGACGGACGGGCGTTTCTCAGGCGCCACGCATGGCCTCATGGCCGGCCACGTCGCGCCCGAAGCCGTCGTTGGCGGCGCCATCGCCGCGCTTCGCGATGGCGACACTATCGTATTCGACATTCCCAAGCGCTCTCTTTCCGTCGAATTGACCGACGCTGAAATCCGGCAGCGTCTCGCTACCTGGAAAGCGCCCAAGCCCCGTTTCACCACTGGCGTCATGGCCAAGTACGCTTATCTCGTTTCCTCCTCCTCGCTGGGCGCCGTCACTTCCCTGCCCGATACTTTTTCATCCGGTTCCCTGCCGGGATCCTCGGGGAGAACTTTATGAAGATGACTGGTGCGGAAATCCTTTGTGAAACACTGACGCGCCTCGGCGTGCGTCACATCTTTGGCTATCCCGGCGGCGCGATTCTTCCGGTCTACGACGCGCTCGGCAAATCCAAGTTGCACCACATTCTGGTGCGCCACGAGCAGGGGGCCACACACATGGCCGATGGCTATGCGCGCGCCACGGGCGGCATCGGTGTCGCCATGGCTACTTCCGGCCCCGGCGCCACCAACATGGTTACCGGCATTGCCACGGCCATGCTCGACTCTTCCCCGGTGGTCTGCATCACCGGACAGGTCAGCAGCAAGGTACTCGGCTCCGATGCCTTTCAGGAAGTGGACATCACCGGCATCACCATGCCGATCACCAAATACAACGTGGTGGTCTCCAGGGCAGAAGATATCGCGCGCACGCTCCGCGAAGTTTTCATCATCGCCCAGTCCGGACGTCCCGGCCCAGTGCTCCTTGACTTCACCAAGGACGCGCAACAGGCCTCCACCGAATTCGATTGGGAGGCAAGCGCTCCGAACTTGCCAGTCAAGCGCATCCGCAACAACCACAAACAGGACGAATTCGACTGCGCCGTCGAGTTGCTCAACACCGCCAAGCGCCCCGTGATTCTCGCCGGCCGCGGCGTCATGCTCTCCGGCGCCATGCGCAAGCTCGAGGAATTCGTGCGCACCAGCAACATCCCGGTGGCCATGACGCTTCTCGGCATTGGATGCTTTCCGGCCAGCGATCCGATGAACCTGGGCATGATGGGCATGCACGGCGAAGCCTGGGTCAACACTGCTATTCAGGAAGCCGACCTGCTGATCGCCGTGGGCATGCGCTTCGACGATCGCGTCACCGGCGACCTGCGCACCTATGCGCGCAATGCCCGCAAAATCCACATCGAAGTGGATCGCGCCGAAATCAACAAGAACGTCAAGGTGGACGCTGCGTTGATAGGCGACGCGGGGGAAACTCTAACCAGACTTCTGCCGCACATCCACGAGCGCGATCACTCTTCCTGGCTGGCGCATATCAAGGAGCTCAAAGGCGATTCCGCCGTGCGCGATATTCAGAGCCTGCCGGACAGCGGCCATCTGTACGCCGCGCACGTGATCAACGATTTGTGGAAAGTCACCAAAGGCGAGGCCATCGTGGTCACCGACGTGGGCCAGCATCAGATGTGGGAGGCGCAGTATTACCACCACGACCGCCCGCGCTCGCTGATCACTTCCGGCGGGCTCGGCACCATGGGATTTGCCCTGCCGGCTGCGATTGGCGCAAAATTCGCGCGGCCCGACGCCGAAGTTTGGGCGCTGGTCGGCGATGGCGGTTTCCAGATGACTTCCTGCGAACTGGCCACGATCGTTCAGGAAAAGATCAACATCAAGATCGCCATCATCAACAACGGCTATCTGGGGATGGTGCGCCAGTGGCAGGAGTTTTTCTACGACAAGCGGTACGTGGCCACGCCGCTGGTCGCGCCGGACTTTGTTTCGCTGGCGAATGCCTTCGGAATCCGCGGGGAACGCATCACCTCGCGCGCGGAAGTCGTTTCCACCATTGAATCGGCGCGTCACACCGAGCAACCCGTCCTGCTTGACTTCCGCGTGGAGCAGGAAGATTCCGTGTATCCAATGGTGGCGGCCGGCGCGTCGCTCCACGATATGATTCGCCGGCCCAACAGCCCGCTGGTGGAATCTGCCACGGAACCCTAGAGGCGTTCGCTTTCGCCGGCCTCCTGTGCTTTTGCAGGAGTCCAGCAGTGCTGGACCCCATGCAAGCAAGGCGTAAAGTCTCATGTCATCCCGATCCCGCAAAGCGGGAGAGGGATCTGCTTTTCGCAAGAGGTCCAGCCCCGCTGGACGCGCTCCCGGTAAAATGAAATCATAAGCCGGGATATTGCACTGTCCCTGACCCAGTCGGGAGCAGCGGCAGGATTAGGAAAATTGAGGATCGCATGCAAACCATCGTTGCTTACGTCGAAAACAAGCCTGGAGTACTGAATCGGGTCGCTTCCCTCACCCGGCGGCTGGCCATCAACATTGATTCCCTCACTGTCGGGCCCACTGAAAACGAAGCGATTGCCCGCATGACTCTTTGCGCGCACACGGATGAGCGCGGCGCCCACCGCCTGGAAGCCAGCCTGGAAAAGCTGGTGGATGTCCTGCTGGCCGAAAATATCACCGACCGCTCCATGCTGGAGCGCGATCTGGCGCTCATCAAGGTTTCCGCCGACCAGCAGAACCGCCCCCACTTGATGGAACTCATCAAGGTGTTTCGCGCGCGCGTGGTGGACGTCGCCCCCGAATCCTTGATCGTGGAAGTTTCCGGCACGGTGGACAAAATCGACGGCCTGCTGGAGGTTTTGCGTCCATTCGGGGTGCTGGAGATGGCCCGCACCGGACGCATCGCCATGACGCGCGGCAACGATTTGCTGCGTCCCCCATCCGCGGCTGACGCTGCCCCAGTCAAGCCCGCTCCCTCCGCCAAATAATTCCGCCGGGTTCCGGCAATGCTGCACGACGAGTGGCATGATCTCAACAAATCGAAAGGTTTTCGGCCGTCCGCGGCCACGAAAGGAACAACGAACACAATGGCAAATCTCTACTACGACAAGGATGCTGACCTCTCACTGATTCAGAAAAAGAAGGTCGCGATTATCGGCTACGGCTCGCAGGGCCACGCCCATGCGTTGAATCTGCGCGATTCCGGCGTCTCCGTGGTCGTTGGGCTCCTGCCGGGCAGCGCTTCGCGCGCCAAGGCGCAAAACGATGGCCTCACCGTGAAAACTCCCGCGGAAGCCGCCGCGTGGGCCGATGTCATCATGATTCTGGCGCCCGATACGCGCCAGCCGAAGCTCTACAAGGAAGCCATCGAGCCGAATCTCACTCCGGGCAAGACATTGATGTTTGCGCACGGCTTCAATATCCGCTTTGGCGCGATCCAGCCGCCGAAGACCGTGGATGTTTCCATGATTGCACCCAAAGCTCCGGGGCACCGCGTGCGCGAAGTTTTCGCCGAAGGCGCTGGCACGCCCGCGCTCCTCGCAGTTGAGCAGGATGCCACCGGCCAGGCCAAAGCGCTGGCGCTCTCCTACGCGAAGGCACTCGGCGCAACGCGCGCCGGGGTGCTCGAAACTACTTTTAGCGAAGAGACCGAGACAGATCTCTTCGGCGAGCAGGCCGTTCTCTGCGGCGGCGTCAGCGAGCTGATCAAGGCAGGCTTCGAGACTTTGGTGAATGCCGGCTATCAACCCGAAGTGGCGTATTTCGAGTGCCTCCACGAAATGAAGCTCATCGTGGATCTGATTTATCGCGGCGGCCTCAGCTACATGCGCTATTCCGTCAGCGACACCGCCGAACAAGGCGACTACCACGCGGGCCCGCGCATTGTCACGGCGCAAACGCGCGAAGCCATGAAGAAGTTGCTGGCGGAAATCCGCGACGGCAGCTTTGCCAAGGCCTGGATCGAAGAAAACGAGAAGGGCTGCCCCAATTTCCTGGCCAAGCGCAAAGCCGAACAGCAGAGCAGCCTCGAGCAGCTGGGGCCGAAGCTGCGGTCCATGATGCCGTTCCTCAATCCCGTGCTTGCGCCGGGCATGTCCGAATCCGCCGCCTCCGCGAAGAAATAATTACTTCATTCCGATTCCGCAATTGGGCTCCAGCCGTCCTGGATCCCTGTTCGGATGTCTTGGGAATCCCCGGTCTTCCCACGGCTGAGGTATTACAAGTGCATGCTACCCTTTCAATACGATACTGATTTGAGATAGTATCGGTTCATCGTTGAAGGTTTGCTCATGTCCAAGCTCAGTCTCCCTGCGCTCATCAACGTCCCTCTCAACGAGCGGATCGAGCAACTCAGCACCAAGCGCCAGGAAATCATCCGGCCTATCCTGGAGCATCCGCGCGATTTCGTCCTGCTCAGCGTGCGCGACGTCGCCAAGCGTTTGCACTCCGATCCCGCGACGATTGTGCGCATCGTGCATGGACTCGGCTTCGCCAACTACAAACAGTTCCGGTCCCACTTGCACGAGCTCTCCCTGGCCTTCGCGACGTCGCTCGACACCATGCGGCAGATTACGCGCGCCGGCGGCAGCGGCACATCGGTCCATGACTGTCTCTTTCACGACCTCAAAAATCTGCAGGGCCTGAAGAACGCCATCGATCCACATCGTTTCAAGTCGCTGGCCAAGCGCGTGTATGCGGCGCGCCGCGTGGTCATACTGGCCGGCGATCTAGCGACCGTGGTGGCGGAATATCTTGGATACCAGCTCAATGCTCTCGGCCTGCCCATCTTTGTCGCCACGTCCTATGGGGAGATCACGCACACGGTGCGTTCGGTGAACCAGAGAGACCTGGTGATCGCCATCAGCTTCCGGCGGGGGCTGAAGCAAACCGTGGAAGGAGCCGAGCAGGCGCGTTCCCGCGAAGCGTACTGCGTGGGCATTGCCGATACGTATCTTTCCCCGCTCGCCCGCGTGTGCAACGAAATCTTTCTTGCCTCCACCGACTGCCTCTCTTTTGGCGCTTCCTACACGGCGCCCATTGCCCTCGCCAACGCTATCCTTACAGCGGTGGGGGAATTCCGCCGCGACCGGACCATGGAAATTGTCCACGCGCTGGACGAAGAACAGCGCAAAGGCTCGCGCTGGTACACGCCGTAGTTTGGGGTGCGGCAGCTTGTTTGCCCTGAATTTCAAAGGTTAGAACGCCGAGCGGCTCGCCGCGGGGCCTGATTTTGCTTTATGATTTCCCGCATGCCAGACAAAGCCAGTTCCAACGAGAATTCCGCGTACCTGCGGCTGGGCACCTCGTCTTTCACCGCCGAAGGCTGGGAGAAGACTTTCTATCCGAAGGGCCTGCAGGCGCGCGATTATCTTTCCTACTATGCGACGCAGTTTGACACGCTGGAGATTGACGCGACCTTCTACCGCATCCCGGCCGAATCCACGGTAAAGGGCTGGTACGCCAAGACGCCGGCGAATTTTCTGTTTGCCCTGAAAGCCCCGCAGGAAATTACGCACGAACGCGTCCTGGTAGATTCCGAGCCGATTCTGAAGGAATTCCTGCGGGTGACCGATCATCTGGGCGAAAAACGCGGGCCGATTCTGTTTCAGTTTCAATACTTCAACAAAAAGACGTTTGCCACGCCCGCGGGTTTTCTAGCGCGGCTGAAACCATTTCTCGAGAAGCTACCCACGGAGCCCCGTTTTGCCTTGGAAATCCGCAACAAAAGCTGGCTGGGCCCGGCGCTCTTCGATCTTTTGCGGAAACACAATGTCGCGCTGGCCCTGATTGACCATCCCTGGATGCCGCGCCCGCGCGAGTGGTCCGCCAAGGGCGACGCCATCACCACTGATTTCACGTACATCCGCTGGCTGGGCGATCGCAAGGCCATCGAGGAGCTGACGAAAACCTGGGACACCACGCTTGTGGACCGTACGCGCGATTTGCAGGACTGGGTGGAAGCCTGCCGCAACTTCCTGAAGCGCAAAATCCGCGTCTTCGCGTTTGCCAACAATCACTATGCGGGCCATGCCCCGGCCACGCTGCGTCTTTTCTCCGAGCTGATGGAGAGGTAGGAAGGCGGTTTTTTAGCGTGCGCTCGGACGACTTTGCCTGATATCTGCAATTGAAGAGGGATTCCTCCACTCCAGGACGGCAAACAGCGCCGTCCCTACGGTCGGAATGACATGTTTTGAGTGGTCATGCAGATACTGGAGATTAGAAAGAAGAGATTGTGATGGGAAAATCAACCCAGGTTGGTTTTGCCCAACTCCGCGACGCGCCGCTCGTAAATCATCTCGCAGAGGCCCTTCTTGTTGTAAAAGCGGAACACGATCTTGTGGCCGGCTTCGATCTTTGCGCGCGACTTCAGCACCGTGCCATTCAAAACCACCCAACTGCCGTTCACCAGGTACTCGCCCTCGCGCCCC
>Ga0209039_10003395_pt1 | contig 12467 bp, 11 predicted proteins | sample BogFormECP12_OM1_FD_188238 | JGI IMG/M metagenome (GOLD analysis project Ga0209039, IMG submission 188238) | Bog forest soil microbial communities from Calvert Island, British Columbia, Canada - ECP12_OM1 (SPAdes) (version 2) | ecosystem: Environmental > Aquatic > Freshwater > Wetlands > Bog ...
TTCAGAGATCACAGAGGATAATTGAGACACGGGGGAATAAATGGTTGAGACCTTTTGATAATAATGATCGCTTCTTTTCACAATTTTATCCTTGGGAATAGTAGACACGAACTTACCATGTAAGAAAAAAATATTATCCAAATATTTGAAGGAGGGTATTATTCATGTCTCATCCGTTTATTCCCTGTGCCTCAATTATCCTCTGTGCCCTCTGAAACCAATAAACCTACTCTGTGCTCTCTGTGACCTCACATTTAAAAAAAAGTCTCTGTGCGTCCTCCGTGTCTCCGCGTCTCTGTGGTTCAAAAACGGATTCCGACAACGTGTCACAGGAAAAAAGAATGAACGTTTAAATGCCGTTCATATCATTTTTCACGAACAAAAACTATCATCCAACATTTGGAGAAGAGTCTTCTTTTTTAATATTGAGATACAGAGGGCACGTAGTGGCTCATTTTTTGTTTTTCTGAGACACAGAGTTTTATTAGAGACCCGGCTGATTAAAAATGGTCCACTACGATCATTGACAATTTCATCATAGCACATATATTGTTTATTCCTCAACCGTGTCCTATTAAAACTCTGTGTCTCAGGAAATCCAATAAACCCTGCTCTGTGCTCTCAGAGTCTCAAATTATAAAAGAAATCTGTGTCTCTGTGATACCCGACAGGAGGAAATGGACATTTGAATAGGAAAAAAGAAGGGATCTGGATCTATAGAATATTGGTTAAAATTCAAATAATACCCACCCCAAAAGCGCGGTTTTAATAAAAAATCGTTATGCAATTGTGGTAAATAATAAAAAAGCGTTGAGTTTTTAAACAGAGGCTTAGGCCTCGGGAGGCACGAAGCCTCCCGGTCAAAAGCTTTACCCCTGTATTGGAGTTAATTTTACTTCTTCTTCCTGGTTATGAACGCGCCCGCCAGGATCATGCCCATTGCCACAAGGACTATGCCGAATCCCGGAGACTGGGTCTTCGTCGGCGAAGCCGTAGCTACAGGCGTTGCTGCTACTGCTGTGGCGCTCGGCGACGGAGTAGCCGCAGGTGCGGTACTCTGCAGGGCGAAGTTCATGGTCGCGTTCATCGACGTGGCGTCCACATTCTTGGTCATGGCATTATAGCCGTTCGCGCTCGCCGTCACATTGTATTTGCCGGGCGTGACGCCGTTGAACCTGTATACGCCGTTGCTGCCGGTCACCTGGGTGTTTGACCCGAGCTTAACGGTAGCCCCGACGATCGGCGTGTTGTCGACGGCGCTCGTTACTGTGCCCGATACGCCGACACTGGCCGCTCCCATACCGTTGGGGACGGAGTACGAGCCATCCGCGTTGCGGACTGCGTTAACGTCGGACATGTGCGTGGCCGGCTGGCTGGCGTAGAATGCCCTGATCGCGTTCAGGTCTAAAGCGGCCGCAGTATTAGTGGTCGGACTGGGCGATGGCGATGGCGATGGCGATACCGTAGGCGTGCCAGAACCACCATTATCCGTGAAGAGTACATTGCTTACCGCGGGGGTGGTCGAAGGTCCGGGCGTAGCGGTTGTCGGTCCACGGTTGTTGATCTGTATGACCGCGTAAGCTGCAAGTCCGCCAGGCATCGTCCTTGTGGAAGGTCCGGCGACGGTTGCACCCGTATTCTGATTCGTTATCGAGAATACTATAGTATGGCCATCAGTAGATGTGACATGGGCGACATAATCAGTCGTATTGACAGGTGTCGTGGTCGGCGACATTGCCTGAGTCGTACCGGATGTTCCATTGACCGAAGTTTCAAATGAACCGTATCCTGGATATCCTACGACCAGCTGGTTGTAATCAGGATTATCGGAGGTGGTATTTGCTACACCGACCCAGATGCCTTCGCTAACATTATTAAGCCTGAACCTAAACTGTAGATCGAAAGCATGGGTGCCGTTCACGTTCAAGTTCAATGGATGGATGGCTCGCGCATAACCTGTTCCCGTTATTGTCGAGTAAACACCGAACAACGGAGCGCTACCGAAGTTACCGCTTAAACTATTACTGCTCGTCGTAATGGTCCAACCATTGGTGCCCAGGTTCCCATTACTAGATGTAAAATTGTTGGCGAGCACAATGGTCGAGCTGAGTACCATTACTCCTATCAACATAAGTGATATTATGGCTTTATTCTTCATTTCTTTCCTCCTGCTAATGCTTGTTATACAGGGGTTTTGTTCCCTAGCAATTCTTTACTATAGGCAAAGACATCAGGCTTGTCTTGAAATATAGCGGGTTATATTGTTTTTGCCGAATAATAAGCGGTTATATATAAAGTATATGATAATAAAGCGTTTATGCAACGATGCTTATTTATTTTTCACTTGTATGTTCAAAGTTTGTGGGGGATATGATAACCATTATATATTACATCAAAAGTTTGTCAGGCGAGTGATCTCTCCGGGATGCTCAATGATGGCCTAAAATATTGTAATATATAAAGGTTATTGGGCCGGGATGGATGAAAATGCCGAATTATTTTCTCACGACCTTTAAATTACCTTTGAGCACTCGCATTTTTAGATGCGTTTAGCCGCGGAAAAAGGCAAGCGCTTCAAGAAAAAATATGAGAAATTACCCTATATGCATAACATAATTTTCATTAAAAGGCCGATTTTTCTTTTATTTTATTACGCAACTTTCGCTATTTACAAGACTAACACTTTCAAGTTAAAACTTATAATACAAACATTAGATCACTATGGCGTACAAATCTATCAAAGACCTTGATGCTATTGATATTAAAATAATCGAGAAGCTCTGCCAGGATTCAAGCGCCTCTCTCGCCGACATTGCCCAGGATCTGGGTATTTCCGCCTCGACGGTGCACAAGCGTATCAACATCCTGAAGGAGAACAACATCATCGAGCGTTTTACTATTCTTTTCGACCCGATGATCCTGAACCTGAAGACCGTCGCCTTCGTCGGCATCGAGCTTGAGCGGGACGCGCTCATGGGCCAGAAGAAGGAAGATGTCCTGAAGGGCTTATCCAGTATCCCCAACGTAATGGAGATCCACGAGACCCTGGCGCCGTTCGACCTGATCCTGAAGCTCAGGACGATGAATGTGGAAAAGCTGAGGAACATTATAACGAATATCGCCGCCATCGACGGCATCATGGCGACCAACACGATACTCACCACCAACCGCATCGTGGAGCGCTTCATCGAGATCCCGCCGAGCTAAAAGATCACTAAAAGTTTATTCATAAAAAGGCAACAAGGCCTGACTAATTTACTCTCTATAAAAACGCCATATCTTTATTACAAAATTTTTAAAACACTTTGAAACTTCTATTTTAATCGAATCCTTTTCGCCTTATTTCGTATTGCCGGTGACAGGGCACAAAGGCCAGCCTTCGGCTGGCCCACGCAAAGGCAGCTCTAAGCGGCACGAATTATAATCTATAAAAGCCTGACTAAAACGTTAAAGTTGAATCCTTTTTTTATAATTCGTGCGCTTAGAGATGCCTTTGAGAGGCCCGCTTTAGCGGGCCTTTGTGCTTAATTCCTGATCTCGCCATAAACGTCCAGCATCCCTAGGACGTTTGATTCCCAGGTATATTTTTTCAGCGCTTTTCTCCGGGCATTACTGGCAAGGAATAGGGACAGGTATCGATCGCTAAGCAATTCATCCACACGAGCCGCGAACAACTTATAGTCCTCGCAATCGATGATCGATCCGCAGTCCCCGCCGAGGAACGTCATGGCCCAGGAGGTGCTGCCGCAGACAATGGGCTTCTCCATAGCCATATATTCGAAAAGCTTCAGGGGGTTGAAATAATTGGAGACGCCGCTCGAAGGGTATGGCGCCAGGGCGATATCGAACATCTCGATGTATTGGGGCACGTTGATATACGGCACCGAGCCCACGAAGAGCACCCGGTCGCCCAGGCCCAGCGAGGCCGCCAGCTTACGCATATTCTCCAGCTCATGGCCGCTGCCGACCACGCAAAGCACGGCCTCCTTATCCTTAAGCTCCGCCATCATGCGGATGGCATTCTGGACACCATGCCACGGGCGCAGGCCGCCGACGAAGCCGAGCACTTTCTTATCGACGATGCCCAGCCTGTTCCTGAGCTCATCGGCCTCCTTACGATAACGGCCCGCCCGGAATAGCGAAGGGTTCACGCCATTATACACGACCGATATTTTTTCCGCGGGTATGCCATACTCTTTATTATAGAGCGTCTTCAGCTCATCGCTCACCGTCACGATATGGTCGAAGCGTTGCAGATTTTTCGTCAGTTCCCTTTTCGCAGCCCAGTAGACCGGTCCGGGCATGCGGCGCATGAGCGCCTGCTCTTCAAGCAGCGGGCCGTTCACCTCAGCGATCTTTATGCCTTTGGCCAGCCCCAGCAGCCTGAGCTCCTGGGCGAGATCGAGCCGCCAGTGGACGATATCGTGCCTCGACCCCAGAAGCGCGAGCTGCGCCTTCGAGGAAAAGTGGTACATGTTCAATATGGGGTTAGAGTACCGGCTATGAGTCTCATGTATACGAGGGCCCTCGCCCTGATAACCTGGGGCGACGTAGGGGACGTATGCGTCCACCCGGGCCTGGTCCGATAATCCCGACAGGAACTCATGTAAATGCGTGGGGCTGCCGGCTTTCCACTCGCCGAGCGGCACCTTCGCGCAGACGGCAACGTCTAACATAACAAATGCTTGGCGAGCGCCGACTAAATAACTTAAGGTAATAAATAGCGAAAATATTTCCATTCTACTATAATAATTAGCGGAAGCTATTCTTGAGCAAATTTTTTTCACATTGTGATAAAAATTTATTATATTATCGATGAATATGATAATAAATTCACTAGATTAGGAAAGCTATATATAAGTATAGCAAGCTATTGATATGTTGTAACAACGGTTAAGTTGCTACGAAAATGGAACTCAGTGAACTGGATGAGCTCGAAATTTAAAGGCAACCTGGACGAGACTGATGTATACATCATAAAAAAGCTGTGCGAAAACAGTAATACGCCGCTTGCATGCATCGGGGAAGAGCTGAACGTCTCGCCGTCAACGATCCACAAGCGCATAAACCGCCTGGTCGACGGCGGCGTTATCGAGCGTTTTACGATTTTATTCGATCCCGTTATACTGGACCTCAAGACCGTAGCCTTCGTGGGCATCGAGCTGGAGCGCAGCGCCCTCGTGGGAAAGAAAAAAGAAGAGGTCATTCAACAGCTCATGGGCACCTCCGAAGTGCTCGAGATCTACGAGACTTTAGAGCCCTTCGATCTCATGCTGAAACTGAGGACCAATAACGTCGATATGCTGCGCGAGATCATAGGAAATATTTCCGGCATCCAGGGCGTCCTGAACACGAACACTATTTTAACGACGAAAAAGATCATGGAGACGCCGCTGAAATACGACTCCATCCTACAGAAAGGCCCGAATAAAAATTAGATATAAAAATTTTTTAAAAAAGGACGATCGAAACCCGTTCAATGGATGTCTACGTAAGCCATCTCACGGATGGATTCCATTATAATGATGGTCTCATAGTCCTTAATGCCAAGCGGCGCAACCTTTTCCTTTAACAGCCTTTTCAGCTCATCGTAGTCCCAGGTAGCGATGAGGAACGTCAGGTTATACGCCCCGCTCGTATGGTATACCTGCAAGACATTGTCGACGCGCTTCAGCTTTCTTGTGACGTCATCGAGCTTGCCTGAATCGACCTTGCACTTAATGATCGCATAGCAATCCAGCCCGGCCTTCTTTTTATTTATAACGACAGTATATCCCTTGATGACGCCTTCTTCTTCCATGATGCCGATGCGGTCCCTGACGGTGGACTGGGCACGGTCGATCTTCTTGGCGACGTCCTTATAGGTCATTCTGCCGGACTGCTGTAAGATGTTCAAGATTTTCTTATTCATTTTATCGATTTTCATCTTCGTCGTCCTCAGGTTTTATACAATAAAAATATAATAGATACATTAGTATATAAATATTCGTTTTTATAGCGGATGTTAACTAATGGTATCCTATTTTCACTTCGGAAAATGTTCATTCTTAAAATACTTATATTACTATTGGCTTACCAATATAATGCTGTTCTTTAAGATATTGGGATGTTCGACATGAGCCTGGCGACCGTTAAGACTGACATCAATGGATTTGACTTGCTACTGGGCGGAGGCATACCGAAAGGCTCGACATTGCTCATTTCCGGCCCTCCTGGCGCCGGCAAGACCGTGATGGCGCTGCAATATACGTTCAACCAGGCCAGGAAGGGCGAGCGCGTGCTCTTCGTAAGCACCTGCGAGCTGCTTTATACCATTAATAAATTCGCCTCCAGCATGTCCTTCTTCGACCTGGGCCTCATCCGGACGGGCGTCAACCTGGATTTCTACGGGCCCAAGGAGGAGGGCGGGTTCGTGGAGTTCTGGGACTATTCGCTCGGCCCCGTCCTGGCGGAGCATCACGTGGGAGACATTTTCGACGTCATCCAGGATAAGGTAAGCTCCCACCATATAGACCAGATCATCGTGGACTCGATAACGTCCATCAACCTGTTCCTGGGCGACGAGGCGGAGCGCGGAAAAAAGCTATTGTCGTTCCTGGGCTGGGCTTCACGGTCCGGCTGTACTACGATATTCACCGCCGAGTCCGGCCGGGCCGAGGGCGCCGAGCGGCTCCTGGCCGACGGCATCATCGACATGAAGCGCCTGGAGCTGCCGGGCGCGGACGGCCCCGGGGTTTTCGTTAAAACGATCGAGGTCGTTAAGCTGCGAGGCCAGGCGCACGCTGCGGGCCGGTACCTGTACAATATTTCAGCCGACGGCATCCACATCATTTACCCCGGAAGCGGCGAGCCTCCGGCAAAGGAGGCGGCAAAGACCGGCATCGCCGACCTGGACGGGCTGCTGGGCGGCGTGGCTTATAGCTCCATCTGGCACTTCAAAGTGGACGATGCCGTCTTTTATCGTCCCATGATGAACGCAATGTTTAAGGAAACGCTCACCTCCGGTGACGGCCTCATATACGTGGCCCTGCCCGACGACGTCCTGTCCCTGGAGTTTTTCCACGAGCGTTTCGGGCCCGAGAGCGAGCTAAAAGGCCGTTTCGTAATCCTGGACCTGTATGGCCTTCAGGTGCCCGATAAGCTGAAGGACCTGGTCGTGGCGCCTGAAAAGGGAAAATATAGCGAGCTTGTGGACATGCTTAAGTCCCGGATATGCTCAAAGGGAAAGCGCTGCCGCATGTTCCTGGACATCGGTGCCCTGGAGAATGCCCTGGGCCCCGAACAGGCTGAAAAAGGCTATTCTCTCATACTCGGTCTGGTCCGTGAAAAGGATTCTCTGCTTTTTACATTCGCCGGCCCTATGGCCCATGGCGCCTTGCTAAATGAGGCCGGTCTATTATCCGATGGCATCATCGAAGTCAGGGATTATGGCGGATATGCTTTATTGCACGTTAAAAAAGCGCCATATTCAAAGAGCTTTGAGCCGTATAATATCCGGCTGGAGAACGGGCGCATCGTGCTCAGGCCATTATAAAATCGCTATGTTCCTCGAACACCTATGATCTATTTTATGCGCTTGTACTTACTGCTGGGCGATGTCAGCATGAAGCCGAAGAGCGCCGCCAGGAGGATGGCCTGGGAAAAGACGGCAGCTGCGGCCGTCAGCGTCACGCTCGACTTCCTGGACTCGACGTTACCCCTCGGTATGCGGTGCTTCACGCTGCGATTCGTGTAAACGGCTCCGGCGACAAGCGCCAGGTCTGCAAACGCGATCAGCCACATCAATAGGGGGAGGTTACTCAGGTACAGGTACCACGTGTACGGGGATGAAAGGTCGTAGATGTAGTCGAAATAATGAAGGCCGTTCAGGAAATACAGCGCATAGTACAGGTGAAGCGCCACGAAGCCGGCGAACGCCAGGGGCACGATGACGTGCTGCAGGAGCTTATTATAATAAATGATGCTGCGCTTGTTGTTTACCTTAAAACTGCTGCGGAACATGGCAATGGTCTGCAGGTTCGCAACCCCTTTTCGGAGCTTATGGAACACCCACGTCTTAAAGTCGTGTGGCGTCCTGAGCTCATTACCCATGACCTGGGGCACATAGATGACGTCATAGCCCTTGCTGGACACGTTCAACGCCGTATAAAAATCGTCGGCCACTACGTTCGGGGGATAATTCTTCTGGACGGACCGCCGGAACATGTAGCACCCGGCGATCAGGCTCGAGGAGGATATGCGGCTCTCGAGGGTCCTTACCTTGTTATTCGTGATCCAGAAAGACATCTCCATGCTGGGGACTAAGCCTTCACTGCTCCCGGGCAATATCCAGGGGCCGACCGCGCCCACGCAGGGGTCCGAGAAATACCTGGCCATGCTCGTCAGGACGCCGGGCACAAGCTCGGTGTCGGCGTCCGTGATCATGACAATGTCATGGCTGGCGGCGCCCAGGCCGATGTTTAGCGCGTCCACTTTGCCCTTATTATTCGTCTGGGTGATCAGCTTAAAATTCGTAGCGTTATTCGCGGCGATCCATTTTCTCGCGATATCGCCAGTGCCGTCGGGCGAGTTACCATCGACCAGGATGATCTCCAGCCTGTTACGGGGATAAATAAAATCATTTAAGTTCCTGAGTTTTTTCTCGATGATGTCCTTCTCGTTATAAATTGAGGCGATCACCGATACGCACGGGTATATGTCCGCCTCGATATACCTCACGGGCTTTTCCTTTCTGACCAGCGAAGTCGTGTACAGCACGAAGGAGTATGCTATGGTTATGTACACCAGCGCCAGCAGAATATAATAAATATAGTTAATTATTATCATTTTTATACTAACCTGCTTATGATTAATAAGTAAGCGTTCAATATATAGATTTGTCAAAATAATCGACGGATTGGTGGTAAATCTATTGTCAAAAAAGCAATTAATATAAAAATAAAAGGAAAAATATTTAACCGCTTATACCATAAGCTTGCCGTCCTTCATAATTTGCCGGTTATCGACCCACATGGACGGCCGTAATACCAGACAGTCCTGGTGGATCATGGCGTTTGCATCGTTATCATAGTTCGCGCCGATGGCGAAGTGCACGGTCTTGCTGAGCTTCTCGTCCTCGAGCAGGTTCCCGGTCATCTTTGCCTTGCCGTTAATGCCGATTCCGAGCTCGCCGATGTGCCGGGCATTGCGCACCTCGTCCTTCAGGCCTCTATCCCGGGCCATTTGCTCGCCCTTTTCTATGACCTTAAGCAGGGCTTTCGCCTCCACGCCGCCCGTAACCCGGTAGACATACCCGTCCTTGAGCTCTATCTTCACGGGCCTTTCCGGGATGACCGCGTCCGGCACCAGGTCAACAGTCCCGTCGAACACGATCGTGCCGCTCACTCCCGCGATGGCCGGGGAGATGAACACCTCGCCCGCCGGCAGGTTTCCCCCGAGGCCGGGGCTCTTAAAGTTGCCATCATCCATCATGGATCTGCGGCCTTTTATGGAAATGATCGCGTCGGTGCCGGCCGGCGACGTCACGTGGATCTCGCTAGAGCCATCCAGCGCCTTCTTTATTTTTTGGGCCGTAGCCTGCATGGCGATATAGTCCAGCGCAACACAGCGCTCGAACATATCCACGTTGGTCGTGGGAGACCAGAATCCCCGTATGCGCTTATCGCCGTCCATGAGCTTATCGAATATGTGATCATACTTCCTGCCGTCCCGGCCCACGTAGCCGACGTTCAGGCCTTGCGGGTCTTTCCCCATCTTATTCGCCGAAAGCGAAACAATAACGTCCGGCTCGGCCCTGATCGTCTCCAGGATCAGGCGCTCCGCGAAATTATAGGTCGTCTTTAGCTCCTGAATGGCCACGGTGGGCTTTCCGCCCAGCTCCTTCGTCACGTCGAAGATGGCACGGGCGATGGGAAAAACGTCGCCCTCGAAGTTCGTCAGGATCAATACTTCTTCCCCTTCCCTCAGGCCGACGACTTCCTTCATGGCCACCCGTGCGGCATCTAACAGCTTAGTCACATGAACATCTCCAAAAATTGAAAATAGAATGTAAGTCATCCCACAAATACTTCACTGGCGAATTTATAGCGGATTTTATGCCGAGCAACCGAAATGTTTTATATGTTTGACAAATTATAATATACTACGCGTTAAGCAAAAAAAATAATTGTGAGACATAGAAAGCTTTATTTCGTATAAAAATAATTAACTTAAAATAGTAATCGTTTGCATGCCGGAGGCACGCCATGGAAAAGGTTCAGCCCAACGTCAGGAAACATGGTAGTAACTGGAAAAATAACGTCGAAGAAGACCTGAAGCTGCTGCTCGATAAAAATGGGGCCCTCGGCGCCATCGTCACGTCTAAGAACGGCGACATCATCACCCAGGTGTTCATAGAAACGCCGGATAAGGACACGCAGAAAAGGATGAATGCCCTGATGCAGACGGTTAAAAAGACCGTGCAGACCATCAGCGGCATGAGAGGCGTGCCCCTCCAGAGGGTGATGTTCGAGACCGATGACGGCTCGGTTATTTTCTATAACGCCGAGAACGCCATTATCGGCTGCCTGCTCGACAGGGACTTCGACCTTTTGTCCATGATGCTCGAGATCAAGACGGTAGGCGAGCTTATCGCCAGCCACCTCAATAGCGGGGAGCTGACGAAAGAAGAATTCGACAGGATCGTTACCCGTGACCCGAAGGAGTTGAAGGCTTTAGCCTTCGACCTCGTAGGGAATATCACCCGACATTACGGCGATAACATCACGGACGAGTTCATTAAGTTTACACTAGAGAAAAACCAGCCCCGATGGGCCGCAAGGTGAAATAATGAAGAAGATCAAGACTGGTATATTAGGATTGGACGGCCTCCTGGACGGAGGGTTTAACGAACACTCGGCGAGTATACTCGTCGGCTCTGCCGGCACCGGAAAGACCACGATGGCCCTTCAATTTTTAAGGAAAGGCCTGGAACTGGGAAATGAGGCCATCTACATTACGCTCGAAGAGTCCAGGGACCAGATCATCGCGGAGGCCAAAAGCATGGGCTGGGAAGATATCAGCACCTACGCGGACAACGGCTCGCTCGTCTTTCTGGAGGCCGCCGGCAAGGACCTGGCGGACTTCATCAAGGAAGAGCTGCCCCAATTCGTGGACGACTGGAAGGGCTCGAACGCCCGCATCGTCGTCGACCCGCTCACGCCCGTCATCTGGGCATTTGAAGATAAGTATGAGCAGCGCATGCTCGTATCCCAGCTTTTCAAGGAGACCAAGAAGGTCGGCACTGTCCTGAGCACCATCGAGGAGCACAGCGGTCAGCAGGGTGGCGACGAGACCGTCATTCCCATGTACCTGGCGGACACCATTATTAAGCTCTTCCCGCTGACGGGCACTGCCGGTAAACGTATGGCCGGTATCCAGAAATCCCGGCAGTCCTGGCATAGCGAATCTAACTACCCGTACCGTTTCGTGCTCGGCATCGGCATCGTTATCGATACGAGCGGCATGGACGGTAAGCGCATGAAGAGGCTCACTCCTGAGCTGAAGCTCGACATCAGCAATAAGGCCGCGACGCTGCCCAAGCGCGAGGCTGAACAGCTGAAGAACACCGTGAAGTACCTTGAGAGGGCGGACCTCGGGGACATGGAGCCCGAGCAGATCGTCGATATGCTCATCGACTACTATGCGGGCGAAGAAAAGGTCATGGACGAGCCCAAAGTGGCCAACTGAGCTTTCGAGGGTAACAGGAGGGGTAGGGCTGAGAGACCTGGTATGCGGGAAGTGCGCGAGCCATAAGGTTAAGATCGTCATGTTCGAGACGGAGGGCAAGAAGTTCGCCGTGTGTGACGATTGTGGTAACGTGCAGACGATTGGAAGGGACCTGCAGGGGCGGTATGGCAAATGGATGGCCCACCGCGAGGGCACCGACAGGTAATTTTTTCCCCTTTTCTTTTTCTATTTGTTATTGTTTTAATTGATTTTTCCAAAAATATTTCATTTTTTTAATAGGTATATATACAGTTTTTCTCACTTTTTCACCAAGGAGGGAAAAGTATATAGACAAACCTTTGTTATCTTCTATTACCCGTGGAATGGGTTCCAGGGTACAGTTGTGTTATAAGCAAAAGATATCACCAGAATGCGGTGGGGCCGGGGCGCCTAACCCCCTTAAAAACGAAAAACGAAAAAAAAACGAATAAAGGCTCCGGCCCGGCCACATCCCCTCTCGTAAGCATTTGTTTTTTAGCTTATGAGGAACAACCCAAAGCCAAACCTAAAAAACGAAAATAGAGGTGCGAGTATTAAGGATTATTCTTTTTAACCTCCGTAATACTCGTACCCCTCCCATGTTCTAGATGTACAACTAACAGCAATACTTGGTTTTCTTCGATCAATACTTGGTTTTCTTCGATCAATACTTGGTTTTCTTCGATCAATACTTGGTTTTCTTCGATCAATACTTGGTTTTC
>Ga0209039_10003397_pt1 | contig 12465 bp, 9 predicted proteins | sample BogFormECP12_OM1_FD_188238 | JGI IMG/M metagenome (GOLD analysis project Ga0209039, IMG submission 188238) | Bog forest soil microbial communities from Calvert Island, British Columbia, Canada - ECP12_OM1 (SPAdes) (version 2) | ecosystem: Environmental > Aquatic > Freshwater > Wetlands > Bog ...
CGCTTTCTGCCGTTTCTCGCCCTCTCGGCCCTTGCGTATCAAGCACTTGGCACGCGAAAATTCCTAAAACTCAACCCGAATCCGCGAAGTAGGGCTAAGCGACCGCAGAGAAAATGGGCGAGCCCTCCGCTTCGCCATCGCAACGCACGATTGCGACCGTCACGTTGTCTTCGCCCCCTCGCGCGTTGGCGAGGGCGACCAGCGCTTGGGCGGTCTCCGCAGGATCCGCGTCCCCCACCACTGCCTTTGCGATCTCCTCGTCGCGCACGTGGGTCGTGAGACCGTCCGTGCACAGCACGAAGACGTCTTTTCCCGCGATCTCGAGCTCCGCGAGGTCAGGCTGCACCGCACGCCGCACGCCGAGGGCGCGCGTCAAGACGTGTCGGTGCGGATGATCGCGGGCGGCGTCCGCGCTGAGCTCGCCCCGGCGCTGGAGTTCGCCTACCAGCGAATGGTCGTCGGTCAGCTGGCGAATCCGCCCGCGGCGCACAAGATAAGCCCGACTATCGCCGACATGAGCCAGCGCCGCGCGCCCGCCCGCAAAAAGCATCGTCACGAGCGTTGTGCCCATGCCTGAGAGCTCGGGTCGCTCCTGCGCGGTCTGGAAGACCTCAAGGTTCGCGGCGAAGACGGCCTCTCGAAGGCACTCCGCCAGGCTGCTCTTGCCGGGCCCTCCCCCACGCACGCAGCGGGTCACGGCCTCCGTCGCGAGGGCGCTCGCCACCTGGCCCGCGGTGTGCCCCCCCATGCCGTCTGCCACGAGGAACAGGCCGAGATCGGGCACAAGGGCATAGCGGTCTTCGTTGATCCGCCGGCGGCGGCCGACGTCCGAGGCGGCAGAAGAGCGCAGGATCATCGCGAAGGGCTCCGAGGGGCCCTTGGGAGCGGCCCCGGACTCCCTGCGTATCGGAGTCACCCCGGGGTCACTTGATCCGGCGCTGATTGCCCGTCACCGCGGCCGGCGACCCCCGGCCCTTGAGGCGGAACGAAAGAAAGCATTCAATCCCGGAGCGCTTGCCGACGATAATACACGCGAAGTGTGGTGGAATCGGCGCCGGGACCCGAGCGCCGCCGGGGGGATCATGCCTAAGACCTTGCTGCTTGCGGACGATAGCGTGACGATCCAGAAGGTCGTCGGACTCTCCTTCGCGAACGAGGACGTTTCCCTTCTCACGGTCGACAACGGAGACGACGCGATCGCCCAAGTCCGGTCGGCGCACCCTGACATTGTGCTCGCGGATGTCGTCATGCCGGGCAAGAATGGTTACGAGGTCTGCGAGGCGATCAAATCCGATCCGGCCTTCCGACACATTCCCGTGCTGCTGCTCACCGGAACGTTTGAGGCGTTCGACGAGGAACGCGCCCGACGCGTCGGCGCGGACGGTCACATCACAAAGCCCTTCGAGGCGCAGGCACTCGTCGACACAGTGAATGGTCTGCTCGCAAAGCGCGCGAAGCCCGCTGCACAGCCCGCACCCGCTCCCGCAACCCCCGCCCCGGGGCCCACGCGTGCGCCGGCGGCGTCAGCCGCCGCAGCGATTGCCCCCGGAGGCTCCGCGGTGCCGGTGGAAGAGGAAGCCTATGACTTCTTCGACGACGAATTGCTGAATGAGGGTGAGCTCGGACTCGCAGACCCGCAGACCGAAGCCCAGCACGAGACGACGGGTGACGGGCAGCGGACGATGCTCCTCGACCGAGCCGATCCGGGTGGCGAAGCGTTCGAGCTTGGCGAAGAAGCGGAAGTTGGCCTGGATTTCGGGGAACCGACGAGAGACGCGGCTCGTTCGCAGACCGGGGCGCCTCTCGCTTCCTCCGCCCCCGCGCCCACCCGCCCCCTCACCGAGACGGCGGCGCCGCACTCGGCGCCCGAGGCGACGGTCGCCCTTTTTGCGGATGATCCGGACGGTCCGTGGCAGAGCGATCCTGTGCAGCAGGGGGGGTTGGAGGACGAGCTCTCGGGGCTCGAGGTCGAAGATACGCTTGGCGCGACCGGCGGCGGTGCCAGTGCGACGGTCGCCTTCTTCGAGGATGAGCCGGTCCCGGTCGGGCGTTCGGTGGCAGCGTCCACGGGGGCAGTCTCGAGCCCACGCCTCGCCGATGACCCGCTTACGCGCCTCGACCCGGACGACTTGGCGCGCGAAACCGTCCTCGATCCCGCAGCGGGTCGTGGCCATGACGTCTCCTGGTCGGACCTCGGCGATCCCCTTGCGGCTCCTGACCCGGGTGCCTCGATGCGCGGCATGAGCCAGAGCGACCATACACCTACGGCCCCCACGCTCACCCAACTCGCACCGCCGCGGCTTACCCCGCCCGCACGCGTGGTTCCAGAAGCCAGCGTGCCGGCGCCTCAGGCGCCGTCGCAGGCCCCGCTCAGCCCGGAGCCGTTTCGCATGCCCGCAGCTCCTGCGGTCACAAGCAGTGGGCTGATCGAGCCCGTACAGATGGCCGGGGCTTCCCGACCCACAACACCGGATATTTCACCGGTCATGCGGCAGCGAATCCACGACACCCTGGAAAAGGTGGCGTGGGAGGCTTTCAGTGATCTCTCCGACACGATCGTGCGGCAGGTACTCGAGCGCTTCGAGGCCATCGCGTGGGAGGTCATCCCGCAGATGGCGGAAGCGCTGGTGAGAGAAGAGATCCGCCGGATGAAGGGCGAGGAGGAGTAGGCTCCGGTACACTCGTCCTCCCTTGGCGGCGACTGGCGGACAGCTCCCCACACGCTTCGAAGCCAAGCCCGCTGAATCGCGTTGGTACCGCCTGTGGCTTGAGCGCGGGCTCTTTCGAGCGTCGACCCCGGGTCCAGGCGAGCCGCCGGACCCGCGACCCCGTTTTTCGATGGTGATCCCGCCGCCGAACATCACCGGGGCTTTGCACGTCGGCCATGCCCTGAACAACACCCTCCAAGACCTGCTTGCTCGTCACAAGCGGCTCCAAGGCATGAACGTGCTGTGGATGCCAGGCACCGACCACGCCGGCATCTCGACCCAGGTGGTGGTCGAAAGGGAGCTCTCGAAGTCGGGCAAGACGCGCCACGACCTTGGCCGCGAGGCTTTCGTCGATCTCGTGTGGGAGTGGAAGGCGCGCTACGGCGCCCGCATCGTGGAGCAACTCCAAGCCCTGGGTTGCTCCTGCGATTGGTCGCGGGAGCGCTTCACCATGGATCCCGGGCTCTCCCGTGCCGTGCGCGAGGTCTTCGTCCGCCTGTACCATCAGGGTCTGATCTACCGCTCCGAGTACCTGGTGAGCTGGTGCCCGCGCTGCAGCACGGTTCTCTCGGACCTCGAGAGTCCTCACCGGCCGGTGTCGGGAAAGCTCTACGGGATCCGCTACCCCCTGGTCGACGGGACAGGCGAAGTCGTGGTCGAGACGACGCGACCCGAGACGCTACTCGGCGACACCGCCGTGGCGGTGCATCCCGACGACCCGCGCTGGCAAACGGTCGTAGGCAAACACGTGCGGCTCCCGCTCCTCGGCCGCGAGATCCCGATCGTGACCGATGCCTTCGTGGATCGCGAATTCGGGACCGGCGTTGTAAAAATCACGCCGGGCCATGACCCGAACGACTTCGATTGCGCACGCCGGCTCGGGCTCCCCGCCATCAACATTCTCCACCCCGACGCGACCTTGAATGAGAACGCGGGTCCGTACGCTGGCCTCTCGGTCAGCGAGGCGCGCAAGCGTGTGGTCGCAGACCTAGAGGCCGCGGGGCTTCTCGCCGGCGTGAAAGACCACCCCCACGAGGTCCCCCATTGTGACCGCTGCGACACACTCGTACAGCCGCTTCTCTCCGAGCAGTGGTTCATGCGCATGGAGCCTCTTGCCAGACCTGCGATCGAAGCGGTGCGCGAGGGACGCGTGCGATTCCATCCGGCTTCCTGGGAAAGCACCTATTTCCACTGGATGGAGAACATCCGCGACTGGGCGATTTCTCGACAGCTTTGGTGGGGTCACCGCATCCCCGCTTGGCGTTGCGCGAGCTGCGCAGAATGGACGGTCGAGCTCGAGGACCCGGAGCGCTGCAGCCACTGCGGGAGCGCGGCGATCGTTCAGGAGAGCGATGTGCTCGACACGTGGTTCTCGAGCGCCCTTTGGCCCTTCTCGACCCTTGGCTGGCCGGATGAGACGCCGGAGCTTCGCGCCTTCTACCCGACCTCTGTCTTGTCCACCGCATTTGACATCATCTTCTTTTGGGTGGCTCGAATGATCATGATGGGCCTGCACTTCATGGGCGAGGTGCCCTTCCGCGACGTTTACATTCATCCTCTCGTCCGTGACGAGAAGGGCCGGAAGATGTCGAAGTCGAAAGGGATCGGCATCGACCCCCTCGAGGTGATGGACCTCTACGGCACGGATGCCGTGCGCTGGACTTTGACGTCGCTCGCGGCGCAAGGCCGGGACATTCGCTTCGGCGTGAACGTCGTGGAAGGTGGCCGTGCCTTCGTGACCAAGCTCTGGAATGCCGCGCGCTTCGCGCTGCTCAATCTGGGCGACTACGAACCTGCACACGCACCAGTCGGCTCCGCCTCGCTCTATGACCGCTGGATCCGCACCCGCCTCGATGCGGCCCTTTCGGACGCGCACAGCGCGATCGATGCATTTCGCTTCAACGACGGCGCGAGCGCCCTCTACCAGTTCGTCTGGGGAGAACTGTGTGATTGGTATATCGAGCTCGCAAAGCAACAGCTGCAGACGACCAACCCGGCCAGCCGCGCCGCCACCCAGCGAACCCTGGTCGAGGTGCTGGCGGGCGCGCTCGTCGCGCTCCACCCCGTGATGCCGTTTGTGACCGAAGAGATTCTCCAGGCATTGCCGACGGGCGACACCCGGCTCGCGCTCGAACGCGGCTATCCGCCGACCGCGGTGCCCCTCTCCCCGAGCGACGCCAGGGAGATGAACGCGCTGGTCGAGGTGGTGACCCGCGTGCGGCAGGTTCGCGGCGAGCTTGGCCTTGCGCCCTCGAGCCGCGTCGAAGTCTGCTTCCCGACGGGAGCCGTCCCCTTCGTCGAGCGCCACGCCGCAGGGCTGCGGGCTCTCGTGGGTGCGGGAGCGCTGCGCTTTGACGACGGCCCGGCCCCGGCGACTGCCGCCGTGGTGCAAGCCGGCGGCTACCTGGTGCGGGTCGAGCTCAGCGATCCGAGTTTCCTCGGGGACGAGCTTCGGCGCCTCGAGAAGGCGCAGAAGGCACTCGAGAAAGAGCTCGCTATCTCCGCCAAGAAACTCGACAATCCAGACTTCATCGCCCGCGCGAAGGAGGATGTCGTGGAGGCCGAACGGGACAAGCGCGCGCGACTCGAGACCGAGCTGAAGACCACCGGGGAGCGGATCGCACGCCTGCGCCAGGTCCTCGGAGCGGACGCATGACAGGCGCGCCGGTCCTACCCGCGGAATGGGGCTGGCGTGACCTCGTCGCGCGCAGCCTGGCGGAGGACATCGGGGCCTGCGACGTGACGAGCGCACTGGTGATTCCCGCTTCGCAGGAGGGTTGCGCCGTGATCGAAGCGCGCCAGCCGCTCCGCGTCTGCGGCCTCGGTGTCGCAAAGGTCGTGTTCGCGGCGGTCGATCCCGACCTGCGCTTCCACGAAGAGGTTCACGACGGCGCCGACGTCGTGGCGGGCACCCGGCTTGCCACGCTCGCAGGCTCGCTCCGCGCCATCTTCGCGGCGGAGCGTACCGCGCTCAACTTCCTCGGACGGATGTGCGGGATCGCGAGCCTGACCCAGCGGTACGTGGTTCGCGTGAAGGGCACGGGCGTCGACATCGTGGACACCCGGAAAACGCTCCCTGGCTGGCGGTTGCTCGACAAGTACGCCGTCGCGGTGGGAGGCGGCATCAATCATCGGATGGGTCTGTTCGACGGAATCCTACTGAAGGACAATCACGTCGCGGCGGCCGGCGGGGTCTCCCAGGCCGTAAAGTCTGCTCGCGCCGCTGCGCCTCCACACCTTCGCGTACAGGTCGAGGTCGAGTCGCTTGAGCAGGCGGTTGCCGCGGTCGACGCTGGGGCCGATTTCCTGCTCCTCGACAACCGCACCCCGGCCGAGCTTCGCGCGATTGCCGAGCACCTACGGGGCCGCGTCCTCCTCGAGGCGTCGGGCGGCATCACACTCGAGAACCTCCCGGAGGTCGCCGCAACCGGTGTTCATCGGGTCTCGATCGGGGCACTCACTCATTCCGCGCCGAACTCAAATGTGGCGCTCGAGCTCCTGCCAGGAGGTGTAGGGGTGTGAGTGACGGCGCGGCGCGGATCCTCGAAGCTCTCCGCCGCGCCGGCCCGCGGGCTTCGTCGGGCGAGTCCTTGTCGGAGAGTCTGGGAGTCTCGCGGGCGCAGGTTTGGAAGTACGTTGAGGCGCTGCGCGCGAGAGGTTACCAGATCGAGGGAGAGCCCGGCGGTGGGTACCGCCTCACGGGCATCCCTGATCGGCTCTTCCCGGAGGAGATCCACGCGTGCCTTGCGACCCATTGGCTCGCCCGCGAGATCCGTCACCTCGACAGCACCGATTCGACGAACCGCGTCGCGCTCGAATGGGCGCGGGGTGGCGCGCCGCATGGTGCAACGGTGATCGCCGAGGGCCAAACCGCGGGCCGCGGCCGGCTCGGCCGGTCGTTTTTCTCCCCGCCCTATTCGAACCTCTACAGCTCCAGTGTCCTTCGCCCGTCGCTCGCTCTCGCCGAGGCCCCGACGGTGATTTTGGCCGCAGCGGTGGCGGTGGCGGAGGTCGTCGCGGAGAGCGCGGGCGTCGGCCACGACGTGGAGATCAAATGGCCAAACGACGTCCTCATCGATGGCCTGAAGACGTCGGGGATCCTGATGGAGCTCGCGGCCGAGGCCTCCCGCGTCGCGTTTCTGGTCCTCGGTGTCGGTGTGAACCTGAACATCGACCGCGAATCCTTCCCGGACGACTTCCGGGCGTCCGCCACGAGCGTGCGCAGCGCAACTGGGCGTCCTGTGGACCGGATCTCCTTCGCACGCCGGCTGTACCGTGAGCTCGAGCAGGCGCTCGACGCGTTTGAGAAGGGGGGCTTTCAGGCGCTGCGCACGCGCTTCGAGGAGAGATTCCGGATGCCGGGTCGTGGGGTGCGCGTGCTTGAAATCGGTTCCAGGAGCAGCCCCCCAGTCGAGACTACCGGGGTGTGTCGGGGAATCGACGCCGACGGAGCCCTCTTGGTCGAGCGACGCGACGGGGAAATCGCCCGCGTTCTCGCCGGCGACGTGACGGTGATTCGATGACGAGGCGCAACGAGCTCGAGGATCTCCCATGACGATGCTCCTGGCGATCGACATCGGCAACACCAACGTCACGCTCGGACTTTTCGACTACGCAAATGGGCACGGGAAGCTGGCGCACCACTGGCGGATCGGCACTCATCGCGATCAGACCTCGGACGAGGTCTCCGTCGTGTTGCGCTCGCTGTTTGATCAGGCGGGCCGCCGAACCCACGAGATTACCGATGGCATTGTCTCGAGCGTGGTCCCGCCGCTGCTACCGATCTGGGAGCGCGTGTGTGCCAAGCTCTTTGAGCGTGCACCGATGGTGGTCGGTCCAGGCATCCGCACCGGGATGCCGGTCCGCTACGAGAACCCCCGGGAAGTGGGCGCCGACCGCATCGTGAACGCCGTGGCGGCCTTCGAGGTGTACGGAGGCCCAATCATCGCGGTCGATTTCGGGACTGCAACCACCTTCGATTGCGTCTCCGCACAGGGAGAGTACTTGGGCGGAGCCATCTTCCCTGGAATCCAGATCGCGATGGACGCGCTCTTCCAGCGCACGGCGCTGCTCCACCGCGTGGAGCTGTCGCGTCCAAAGAGCGTCATCGGCAAGACCACCACTGGGGCGCTCCAGTCGGGGCTCCTGTTCGGCTATGCCGGCATGGTCGACGCCATGGTCGGCCGCATCCGCGCGGAGCTCGGCGCCGAGGCCCGCTGCATCGCGACGGGCGGCCTCGCTCAGCGGATCGCAAGCGAGACCACGACCATCGAGCGCGTGGAGCCCTTCCTCACCCTCGAAGGGCTGCGCATCTTGTTCGAGAAGAATCATCCGGAGGTTCCGCGAAAGGAGAGGTAGAAAGATGAAGGACGTCGGCGTCCGCGACACTCGCAATTTCGCCCTGATCGGTCACGCCGGTGACGGCAAGACTTCGCTCGGCGAGGCCCTCCTGCACCGCGCAGGGGCGACCAAAGAGCTGGGCTCCGTCGACAAGGGGACCTCGGTCCTCTCGCCGCTGCCCGAGGAGAAAGAGCGCCACCACACCCTCTCCTCCCACTTTTATGCCTTCGATTGGCAAGGCAAGCACATCACGCTGATCGACACGCCAGGGGACCCGAACTTTCTGGCGGACGGCGAGATTGAGCTGCCGGCACTCGACGGCGCGGTCCTCGTTGTCTCCGCGGTCGACGGCGCGAAGGTGGGTACAGAGCGCATGTGGCGTTCCGCCACCGCTGCCGGCGACGCGGTCATCGCCATCATCAATGGCCTTGACCGAGAGCGCGCCGATTTCGGCGCCGCCCTCGCCTCGCTGCGCAAGCTCGGCGCCAATCCCGTGGTGCTGGCTCTTCCGATCGGCGCCGAGAAGGAGCTGCGGGGCGTGATCGACCTGCGTCAGCTCAAGGCCTACTCCCCGACCGGAGAGATCCCGATTCCACCCGAGCTCGCCGACGCGGCGACCACCGAGCGCCAACGCCTGGTGGAGGCGGTCGCGGAGTGCGACGACGCGCTCTTGGAGAAGTACTTGGGAGAGGGCGAGCTGACAGACGAGGAGGTACGCAAGGGCCTGCTGAAAGGTGTGCGCGAGCACCAGATCCTCGCCGTTCTGTGTGGTTCGGCGACGCTCGAGGTGGGCACGGACACGTTGCTACGGGCGGCGGTAGAGCTGCTCCCTTCCCCGGCCGACCGCCAGGCTTGGCCGGCCCGGGATGTCGCCGATGGACAGGCGCATCCTCTCGAGGCCGACCCGAGCGGACCGTTCGCGGCCGTGGTGCTCAAGACCGTGATCGACCGCTACACGGGGACGCTCTCCGTCTTGCGCATCATCTCCGGCACCGCGAAGCCGGAGATGACGGTGCTCGATGCCACCACGGGCTCTCGCGAGCGCATCGGCAAGCTCTATGTGATGCGCGGCGGCGAACACGTGGAGGTCCCGGAAGCCGAGCCGGGCGATGTCATCGCGGTCGCGAAGCTGAAGGACGTCCACACCGGAAACGTTCTGACCGCCGAAAGGGGGGGGGTCCGGGTATCGGAGTTGGCCATTCCTAAGGGCGTGCTTTCCTACGCCATCCAGGCGAAATCAAAGGGGGATGAGGATAAAGTCTACACCTCGCTCGGCCGATTGGTGGAAGAGGACCCGACGCTCCATGTCGGCCGGGAGCCCTCCACGGGGGAGTTCCTTCTGACCGGTATGGGCGAGCTGCACATCCGCACGGCGGTACAGCGCCTTAAGCGCATGTTCGATGCGGACGTCGAGCTCAAGACGCCCAAGGTTCCCTACCGGGAGACCGTCACGCGCCGGGCCGAGAATGTGGAGGGCAAGCTCAAGAAGCAGACCGGGGGCAAGGGCATGTTCGGTGTCTGCTACCTCACGGTCGAGCCGCTTCCCCGCGGCAGCGGTTTCGAGTTTGTGGATGAGATCGTGGGGGGCTCGATACCGCGCAACCTGATTCCGGCCGTCGAAAAGGGCGTGCAGGAGGCTCTCTTGCGCGGTCCGCTCGCCGGCTACCCCGTAGTGGACGTGCGGGTACGTTGCATCGATGGCAAGCATCACCCTGTCGACTCGAACGAGATGTCGTTCAAGCTGGCCGGCTCGTACGGTTTCAAGACGGCGGTCGAGCAGGCGAGGCCAACACTCCTCGAACCCATCATGGACGTGGAAGTGTCGGCGCCGGACCAACACGTGGGGGACGTCATGGGCGACATCTCGCAGCGTCGGGGCAGAGTGCAGTCGACGGAGGCGCGCGGTACGAGTCAGACCATCCGGGCACAGGTGCCGATGGCAGAGATGCTCGAGTACGCCAGTACGCTCACCAGCATGACCGGGGCAAAGGGCTCATTCCACATGTCCTTCTCCCATTACGATGAAGTACCCGCTCAGTTCCGAGACCGCGTGATTGCCGAGGCGAAAGCGCGGCAGGCCGAGTCCCAGTGAAAATCCGCCTCACCGTCTCGCCCCAAGCCGAACGCTACGTGCGTCGCGACGGCCCGGTCGAGGTGCGTCGCATGGCGGCTCGGGGCGCTCTGCCTCTGCTGCCGGCGGAGCTGGTCACCGTGCTGTTCGTGCTGCTCCATGATCCCGATGACGAGACCAAGGCGCGGGCGCGGGACAGCCTTGACGCCCTGCCGCGGTCCATCGTCGTCTCGGTACTGTCCGGACCTGCGCATCCGTCCGTGCTGTCCTATCTCGGGCGAGCGCATGCCAACGATGCCGAGCTGCTCGAGAAGCTGGCGCTCAACCCTGAGGCAGACGACACCACCATTGCGTGGCTCGCCTCGCTCCCTCACAAGCGCATCGTCGACATTGTCTCGAATAACCAGCAGCGCATGCTGCGCTGCCCCGACATCGTGGAAGCGCTCGGCTCGAACCCCCTCACCGGTCGCTCGGTGATCGACCGCATTCTGTCTTTCCTCGGGATCCAGAGGGGCAAGGCCGAGGAGCCCGACGAGGGGGCGCGCGAGGGCGAGGAGCTTCCGCCCGGCGGCGAGGTGACCGACGAGGCCGCACTCGCGGCTCTTCGCGCAATCCTCGGCGACGATGTCGGTGACTTCGCGAAGGAGCTGCTCGAAGAAACGGGTGAGCTCGATGAGTCTCAGCGCGGAAACCTATTCGCCCTGATTCAAACGCTTTCCGTCTTTCAGAAGGTGAAGCTGGCGCGCATGGGAAACAAGGAGGCCCGAGGCCTCCTGATCCGTGACCGTAACAAAATTGTGGCTGCCGCCGCAATCCGCAGCCCGAAGATCACCGAAAACGAGGTCGAGAGCTTTGCCAAGATGCGTGCCTTGTCCGACGAGGTGCTCCGGATCATCGCCAGCAATCGCGAGTGGACGCGCAACTACACCGTCAAGGTGAACCTCGCGATGAACCCAAAGTGTCCCGCCTCGACTGCCGTCAAGTTCCTGAACTATCTCCAGGACCGGGATCTTTTGACCATCATGAAGAGCAAGGACGTCCCGTCGGTGATATGCACGCACGCACGGCGAATCCTGACGAAGAAGGGGAAAGTCTGATGGCGGAACCCGCTCCCGCGCAGCCGAACGTGAACGCACGGATTGTCTACTGGGGGGCGCCGGGCTCCGGAAAGACGGCCAACCTGCGCATGATTCACGCCAAACTCCGGTCCGATCACCGCGGAGAGCTGCGCGAGGTGCCGACGCGCATCGACCCGTCGGTGAGTTACGAGATGATGCCGATCGAGCTCGGCGAGATCGCGGGCGTCCGCACGCGGATCCAGATCATCGCCGTCCCCGGCGGTCCCGAGCAGGGTCCCACGCGCAAGCAGCTCCTCGACAAGGTGGATGCCGTCGTGTTCGTGGTCGACGCCCAGCGCGATCGCATCGATGCGAATGTGGCCTGCTTCGAGGAGCTGCGCCGCGCCCTCGCCGCCTATGGCCGCGCCCTTGAGAGCGTTCCGATGGTGATCCAGTACAACAAGCGCGACCTCGCCGATCCCTTTGCGCTCGAGGAGCTCCACCGCAAGCTCGATATCCGGGGCGCCGGCGCATTCGAAGCCGTCGCCACAGAGGGGACTGGTGTGCTCCAAACGCTGACCACTGTCTCGAAGCGTGTGATCCGGGCTCGCCGCGGGCAAACCGCCGAGGCAGCGACAGCCTCGAGGGCACCCGCCGGGCCGTCGCGCGGCGCGGTCTCGGCTGCGGTGAAGGCGGCACTCCCCGCGCAGGCGCGAGAAGCCGCACCGCCGCTCAAGGCCGCATCGACACCGGCGGCGGTACCCCGCCCGGCGATCCGCACCCCTGCCACGGCCGCGGTGGAGCCCCCCGTGCGCCCGGCCCCTGCGGCCGCCGCACCCTCCCGACCGGCCGCCGTCCGGCCGGCGGGCCCACCGCTGCGCGGTCGGCCTGCGGCCGAGCTCGCCCCCGCGGAGTTCGCCCCGGCGGAGCTCGAGCCTGAACCGATGGGCACCGCGACGGTCGAGCTCGACGCCCGCGAGATCGCGCGCGCCACGGCGAACACGCAGGTGGCCCTCGATGAGTCATGGCCCGAGGTGAATGAGATCCACGCCGAAGCGATGGCCGAAGCGAACGCCGCCCAGCCGGCTCCGCTCATCATTGCCAGCGTGGGCCGCCCCGAAGCCAATGGCCCACGCTCGCTCGTGCTCCCGCTCGTCCTCAAAGACAGCGCACACCGCCGCCACTCGTTGCTGCTGACGATTCAACTCGACGCTCTTCTTGACGACGCGGACGACGGTGGATGATGCGGCGTCGGATCGGGATCTACGGCGCGAGCGATGAAGTGCTC
>Ga0209039_10003398_pt1 | contig 12464 bp, 14 predicted proteins | sample BogFormECP12_OM1_FD_188238 | JGI IMG/M metagenome (GOLD analysis project Ga0209039, IMG submission 188238) | Bog forest soil microbial communities from Calvert Island, British Columbia, Canada - ECP12_OM1 (SPAdes) (version 2) | ecosystem: Environmental > Aquatic > Freshwater > Wetlands > Bog ...
CCCGCATAATGGCAAGCCCGTGCGCATCAGCCAAGGTAAGGTTCTGGTCGGCGAACTTCTTGACGATGCGGCCCGTCTTGGCCAACTCGGCAGCGTCGAAGCCTCGGATCGTCAAGCCCGGCAGGGCATCGATAAAAGCCAGAAACTGAATTGCCCTGTTCCGGTCGTAACGGCGCAGGAACCACCCATGTCCTTCTGCGACGACAAGCGAGGAAGTGGACAGCGGCGGTGGCGCCGAAAACAGGCGACGGAACAGCGCGTGGAAGCTATCGGACCGATCCAGGAAGGCGATGAAGGCTGAGGTATCGACGTAGCACTCAATCTTTTTGGCCATAGACCATCTCATCGATAGACTGGCTGGACCGGGGGTTGCCGGTCTCCACGAAACCCGCGAACTTCATCCAAGGCCCCTCTCCCCGGGGCGGCAGCGCCTCCCGGACAGCGCGCCGGACGAATTCCGCTACCGAAATACCCAATGATCGTGCCTCCGTCTTCGCCGTCGCGTACTCGTGCTCATCGAGGCTGACCTGTGTTCGAATCATGTTATCACCATTTAGGATGGATGATAACACATCCGACCCTGGTAGCGCCGGCGGTCTATGCCGCCGGTGGGTTTGCCCGAATCTAAGAACACCGGCGGCATAGACCGCCGGCGCTACACTCATAACGTATGGCCTATCGAGACTTGCGCGACTTCATCCGCGCCCTGGAAGACAACCACGAGCTGAAGCGCATCCCGTTTGAGGTCGATCCCATCCTGGAGATCGCCGAATTCGCCGACCGCGCCGTCAAGCAGGGCGGCCCCGCGCTGCTTTTCGAAAAGCCCAAAGGCTACGCCACGCCGGTGCTGATCAATTCGTTCGCTTCCATGCGCAAAATGGAGATCGCGCTGGAAGTGGCCTCGGTGGAAGAAGTCGCCGCGCGCATCGTCGAGTTCCTCGAAATGCGCATGCCCGAAGGCCTCATCGGTAAGCTCAAAATGCTGCCCAAGCTGGCCGACATGGGCGCTTTCTTCCCGAAAACGGTGTCCAAAGCCGCCTGCCAGGAAGTGGTCCGCACCGGCGGCTTTTCGCTGCTCGATTTCCCCGTGCTTCAATGCTGGCCCGAAGACGGTGGCCGATTCATCACGCTGCCCATGGTTTTTTCGCGCAATCCCGACACCGGCAAGCGCAACTGCGGCATGTACCGCATGCAGGTGTTCGACGAGCGCACGGCCGGCATGCACTGGCAGACCCACAAGCAGGGCGCCGAGCACTATCGCCGTGCGCAGCACCACGGCAGCCGGCGCATGGATGTCGCCGTCGCCATCGGCGCCGACCCCGCCAGCATGTACTCGGCCATCCTGCCGCTGCCGCCGGATCTCGACGAAATGCTGATCGCCGGATTCTTGCGGCAGAGCCCCGTGGAGATGGTCAAGTGCCAGACGTCGGACCTGGAAGTTCCGGCCAACGCGGAAATCGTCCTCGAGGGCTATGTCGAGCTGGGCGAGTTGCGCACCGAAGGCCCGTTCGGCGATCACACCGGTTACTATTCGCTGGCCGATGAGTACCCGGTGTTCCACGTCACCTGCGTCACCCAGCGCAAGGACCCGATCTACGCGACTACGATTGTCGGTCCGCCGCCCATGGAGGACTACTACATGGGCAAGGCCGTCGAGCGCATTTTCCTGCCCCTGATGCGCCTGCAACTGCCCGAAGTGCGCGACATCGCCATGCCGCCCGAAGGCGTATTTCACAACCTGATCCTGGTCGCCGTTCGCAAATCCTACCCCGGCCACGCTCGCAAAGTGATGCACGCCATCTGGGGCCTGGGCCAGGCCATGTTCTCGAAGTGCATCGTGGTGGTGGACGAAGACGTGGACGTGCAGAACTACCGCGAGGTGGCATGGAAAGCGCTCAACCACATCGACCCCGAGCGCGACATCCAATTCGTGATGGGCCCCGTGGATTCGCTCGACCATTCCAGCCGCCTGCCGAACTACGGCTCGAAGATGGGCGTCGACGCCACCCGCAAGTGGCCCGGCGAAGGCTTCACGCGCCTCTGGCCGGGTGAGATCCGGATGTCGGCGGAGGTGAAGCGCCGGGTGGACGAGTTATGGAAGGCGGCGGGGCTGTAAGGGCCAGTCGGCGATGGGTCAAGCCTTGTCCCATCGATCGAATCCAATCGACGCTTGGTCCAGAATCTCTTTCACCAGCGAGCCGTCGATGGTGTCAGTCTTGTGCGGGTTGGGGATGCGCACCTTGAAGGTCCCCTTCTTCATGAACTGGTGACGCCCTCCGGATATCGGCCCCTCGAAGCCAAGGCTGCGAAACCGCCGGATCAATTCTCGCCTGGAGATCGGTTTCGCCATCGTTCACGCGGCTCTTGATGGCAAACTGATCCTGCCGATTCGAGGAATGGGATCGTGGTCGCGGATCTTCAATACAAGCCACTCTTCGAGAACCTCTTGCAGCACCGCGCGGCAATTATCAAGTGTGGATTCGTTCGCCCACACTCCCGCCAACCCAGGAATCTCGCCAAAACAGGTGCCGTTTTCGAGGGTCTTGAACTGCGCCCTTCTCATCGCCTCGTGGATGTAGCGGGTAAGCATCGACTCAATGATACCCGGAATCCGCCCTCCACCCCAAATTTGCAGCGCCCGCGACCGCTTGGTAGGATGGAGAAGACCCTCACGGTGGGTGTAGCTCAGTTGGTAGAGCGCTGGATTGTGGTTCCAGTGGTCGTGGGTTCGAACCCCACCACCCACCCCACTCAATGGAGTCGTCGCCGTGCATTGGACCGTCGCACAGACGCTTGCCGAGTTGAAACGCGAGTTGGCGCCTCTTTACGGCGAGAGGCTCAAAGGCCTGTACCTTTTCGGCTCCCGTGCGCGCGGCGACGCCCGGGCCGATTCCGATATCGACTTGCTCATCGTTCTCGACGCGATCCCCTCTTATGGAGCCGAAGTGGACCGGACCAGCGAGCTCGTGGCGCGCATCTCCCTCGATTCGGGCATCTCCATCAGCAGGGTTTTCGTTCCCGAACGAGCCTGGCGCTCGGAATCCAGCCCCTTTCTCGACAACGTTCGAGAGGAGGCGCTTGCAGCTTGAAGGGACAAACCAGGAAACTCCTCGACAAATCCGCTCACGCGATTCGCGCAGCCCGGCTATTACTCGAGAACGACGAAACCGACTTCGCGGCTGGACGCGCGTACTACGCCATGTTCTACGCGGCGGAGGCGCTGCTCTGTGAGGAAGGCCGTCGCTCGCGAAGCCACAGCGGCGTTCATAGCCTCTTCGGCGAGCAGTTCGCGAAATCCGGGCGCCTGGACCCGAAGTTCCATCGTTGGCTGCTCGATGCGTTTGACCAGCGGCTGCAAGGGGACTATGGGTTTGACGCTACGATGCTCACTCCCGCCGAGGTTGAGCGCACGATAGAGCAGGCCGCAGAGTTCTTGACTGCCGCGGAGGGCTTCCTGTCGGACTCGGTCTAGAGCGCTGGATTGTGGTTCCAGTGGCCGAGGGTTCAGACCCCTTCACCCACCCGAAGCCGCACTCGCGCGGTGGCATTCAATCGTGCCGAAGCAATTTCAGTGGATCTGAGCGGGCGGCGCGCATGGCTGGAATCCAACAGGCAAGCAGAGCTGCGCCGGCCAGACCCGCGGGGACGGCCGCGAAGGTGAGCGGGTCATACACCGAAACCTCGTACAGCATGCCGGCGAGAAATCTGCTGAGACCGATGGCGCCCAATAGACCAATCGACAATCCAGGCAGAATAATTGCGAACCCCTGGCGAAGGACGTGCCGGATTACATCCGTATACTGCGCGCCCAGTGCCTGGCGCACTGCCAGCTCCCGCAGTTGCCGGCGAATGCGGCAACCCATCACGCCATAAACGCCAGTCAACCCGAGGACCATGGCAAGGGCGGCAAAAGCGAACAACAGAACCATGGTAAAGCGCGGTCCGGATACGGATTCGCTGAGGCGGTCACCTATGGCTTGAACGCTGGCGACTGGTTGATTCGGATCCAGGCTCGCAACCGCCTTTCTCAGTTCGGTCGCGATGGTCCCCGCCTCCAGGGGCGAGCGCATCACCAGGCCGATCTCGGCCCAAGCGCCGGCCTGGCGATACGGAAGATAAACTGCTGGCTCTGCCCCGGATGCAAGACCGGAGGTCTTCACGTCCCCCACCACGCCTGCGATGGTCCTCCACGGCTGATCGTCGCCTCCGGTACGAACGCGCATCCCGATCGGATTCTCGCGGTCGAAATAGTGGCGAACCAGGGCCCGGTTCACAATCGCCACCGGCGGGGCGTTTTCCCCATCGGAATCCTGTAGGAGCCTGCCCTGCAATAGCGGGATTCCCATGATGGCGAAATAGGCGGGACTCACCACCGGGTACCGGGCAATCGGCCTCGGTCCCCCAAGCGGCTGGTCGCGTCCTTCGATGGCGAAGGTGTTGGTCGCGTGAAAATCTCCGGGCGGGATTTCGCCGGCTCTCGTGACTGCCGCGAGTTCGACGCCGGGAAGGTTTTGCGCGCGTTCCAGAAGTTCCTGGATGAACGCAGATCGCCGCGCTTGGTCGCGATACGCGGGGCCGGAAAGATTCAGCGTCGCCGCCACCAAGCGGTCCGGCTGGAAGCCGAGGTTCATATATCGCAACTTCCAGAAGCTCTGGAGCATCAGCCCCGCGCCCGTTGAGAGCACCAGGGTGGTCGCGATCTCCGCCGCTGCGATCACGGAAAGAACACGCAGCGAGCCTCGCCCGCCAACTACCGCCGCTTCGCCCACCTTGATGGCTTCCGCAAGGCGGACCTTGGTGGCGCGAAATGCCGGTATCAACCCAAACAGCAGAGTGGTCAACATGCCCAAACCTACTGCAAAACCGAGCACGCGCCCATCAAACGGCAGATTTCGCAAACCGGAAAGCTGGTACCGGCTCAGTGCGAATAGCGGACCGCGCGCCCAGAAAGCCAGAGCGATTCCGGCGGCGCACCCCAGGGCTCCGAGCAGCGCGCTCTCGGTCAGCAGTTGACCAATGAGACGGCCGCGCGACCCGCCCAGCGCCGAGCGGATCGCCAGTTCCCGGTCGCGCTGCATCCATCCCGCCAGGAGCAGGTTGCCGACATTCGCACACGCGATGAGCAGCAGAAAACCGGCCGCTGCCACCAGGACAACGCCTGCCGTCTTCACGTCGCCGAACAGGTGCGCCCGCAGCGTCGTCGTTTTCATCGCGATCGTGGGGCGGAATGCCGGCAACGGCAAGCGGGACTGCACCACCGTCAGGTCGGCTCTTGCCTGTTCCAGAGTCACTCCCGGCTTCAGCCGGCCAACCACGTTGAAAATGATGGACGCTACTTTGTGCTGCAGCTCAGCGGCCTCGTCCTTTCCCAAGGGCGTGATCAATTGCACTCGATCCGGTCCTGGGAACATGAAGTCGGGCGGGAGTACGCCGACGATGGTGAACGGGCTGCCGTCCAGTGTGATGGCCTGCCCGATGATCTTCGGGTTGCCTCCGAACCGCTGCTGCCACAACTCGCTTCCGATCAGGGCGACCTGCTCGTGCCCTTTATAGTCTTCTTGCTTCAGAAAATTGCGGCCCAGAACCGGCTGTATTCCGAGCAGTGGAAGGAGCGAAGCGGAGGCCTTGGCTGTGCGCAATTCCATCGGATCGTCTGGACCGGTCAGGTTGCGGGTCTGGTAGTTGTAGCCGGCCAAATCCGTGAATGTCTGGTTTTGGCGCCGCCACTCCAGAAAATGTTCGGTCAGTGTCACCTCGTCGGTGCTGTTCTTCTTCAGGATCTGTGTCATCCATATCAAACGCTCGGCGTCCGCGTACGGCAGCGGCCGCAGAGCGACGGCGTTCAGGACCGTGAAGATGGCTGTCGTGACGCCGATCCCCAACGCCAGCGAAAGGCCGGCGCCAATCGTGAATCCGGGCCGCCGGCGAAGCGAACGCACCCCGTGCGACATGTCCTGGACCGCTGTCTCCATCAAGGAAAGACTTCGCCCTTCCCGCAACTTCTCCTTCATTTGTTCGACCCCTCCGAAACTCCGCATCGCGGCATACCGGGCTTCCGCCGTATTCATCCCAGCCCGCCGGTTGTCCTCCGCTTGCATCTCCAGGTGAAAGCGAACCTCATCGTCCAACTCGCGCTCCAGCCGATCCTTCACCAACAGACCCCGGATTCGCGCGGCAAAGACACTCGGCCAACTCATGAGGCATCCTCGGCGAGGACATCGGGGATGAATCCCAGGAACCGATCGATGGTCGAGGACATCCGCCGCCAGTCCTTCGTTTCCTTGGCGAGTTGCCTTCGTCCAGACGCGGTGATGGAGTAAAACTTTGCCCTACGATTCTTCTCCGAGGCCCCCCACTTCGAGCCAATCCATCCCTCTTGCTCCATCCGCAAAAGTGCGGGGTAGAGTGTGCCCTGGTTTAGCCGCAAGAGCTCTCCGCTGATCTGTTCGATTCGGCGGGCGATCCCGTATCCGTGCAGCGATCCAAGCGCATCCAGGGTTCGCAGCACCAGGATGATAAGAGTACCCTGGAGCACATCCGCTTTGCCGGCCCGCGCGCTTCTCATTTGGTTACCTACAGGAGTGTATCCCATTTCCATGTAGGTAATCAACAGGAAAATGACGCCTGGGCGGCCGGCTGGAGACTATGGCTACGATCCTGCTTGCAGGCCGCGGGGTTCTTGGCTGCCGCGGAGGGCTTCCTGTCGGACCCGGTCTAGATCCCTGAATAGCTTCAGCGAGCCACGTGAACCACGGCTCCGTATGCCGCCAGAGCTTCGTCGGCGGTCAACAGAACGAGTTTCTCGACTTGCGCCTGTGCCACCAGCATCCGGTCGAAAGGATCGCGGTGGAACCACGGAAGCAGGGCGACCTGCCGGGTGTGCGCCGCCATCAGCGACAGGCTCTCGAAGGATTCGGCGGCCAGCCTTTCGGTGAAGTCGGCCGGCAGACGCAATTTGCCCAGGCTCTGCTTGAGCCAAATCTCCCAAAGTGAGACGGCACTGACGAACACGGTGTTTTCCGGGTCGCGGATCGTCTCTCTGGCTTCCGCGGAGAGCCACGGACTGCCCTCCAGCCACCAGAGCAGCAGGTGCGTGTCGAGCAGAAGCCTCAATTCCGTGGTTCCTTCATTCCGAAGGCTTCCTCCAGATCGTCCGGCAGGGTGTCGAAGTCGGGGCCAATCCAGATTTCACCCGCCATCGAGCCCGGCTTCCTGGGCCGGGTCGGGCCGCGGAAAGCTACTAACCGGGCAACCGGCTTGCCGGCCTTGGCGATGATGACCTCTCTTCCGTTTTGCACCGCTTCGATGAGTGCGGAAAGCTCGGCCTTCGCTTCGGAAATGTTGCGCACCACCATATTCGAATTTTAACATAGACCAGATCTGGTCTGGTTCGACCTCACCACCGCTGGTGCACGCCCGCCCGGATCTTCTTATCGTAGATTCCCCGGATGCCGTCCATGGCTCGCTCCGATAGCGCCGGCAGGTCCGATGCCGCGCAGTTGTCCATCACCTGCGCGGGGCGCTTGGCGCCGGGGATGGCGCATGTGACGGCGTCGAACATCAGTACCCAGCGCAGGGCGAACTGCGCCATACTGACTCCCGGCGGCAGCCACCGCCGCATCTCTTCGACGGCTTCGAGCGCGGTCTCGTAATCCACCCCCGAGAAGGTTTCGCCCACGTCGAACGCCTCGCCGTGGCGGTTGAAGTTGCGGTGATCGTCGGCGGCGAACTGCGAACTGCGCGTGAGCTTGCCGGTCAACATGCCGCTGGCCAGCGGGACCCGCGCCAGAATCCCAACCCGCTTCTTCCGGGCTTGCTCGAAGAACAGGTCCGCGGGCCGGTGGCGAAAACAGTTGAAGATGATTTGCACCGTCTGCACGTTGGGAAACTCGATGGCTTTCAGAGCTTCCTCGACGCGCTCCACGCTCACGCCGTAGTAGCGGATCTTGCCGGCCTCCACCAGCCGGTCGAGCGCGCCGAACACCTCGGGCGTGTAGTAGACGTCGGTGGGCGGGCAATGCAACTGCACCAGGTCGAGGCAATCGGTCGCCAGGTTCTTGAGACTGTCTTCGATGAACCTCGTCAGTTCCTTCTGGTTGTAGCCGGCGGCGGTGTGCGGATCCAGGCGGCGGCCGGCCTTGGTGGCCACGACGATCTCTTCCTTGCGCTCGCGCTTGAGCCGCGCGATGAGGCGCTCGCTGTGGCCCATGCCGTAGACATCGGCGGTGTCGATGAAGTTCACGCCGCAATCCACGGCCTTCGCGAGCGCGGCGAGAGATTCGGTGTCGTCCACGCTGCCCCAGGCGCTGCCGATAGCCCAAGCGCCAAAACTAATCTCGGAAACCTTCCAGCCGGTCCGGCCCAGCGTTCGATAGTGCATGACCTCTAAACTACCGCGTTTGGACGCAACGCGACCGACCGCCGCTTACGCGAAGGGGTTCTCGTCGGCGCTCGGACCGTAAATCGACGGCACGGGCACATCCAGCAGGCGCAGGTAGACGCTGAGCTGGCCGCGGTGGTGATAGAGATGGTTGAGCAGCAATGTGCGGTACACGCCGATGCGAGGGAGGGTCATGATGGGGTGGCCACCCATTCTAAAAGACCAGTCCTTCATCATGGCGGCGTCATCGGTGGCGCGCAGAGCGTCCTTCGCCTGGGCTACATTTTCATCAAAGGTGGCGACGATGGCGGCCGCGCTTTCCGGTTCGGGCGGTGCGGAGAATTTCTCTACGTCGTAGCTGTCGAACTTTGCGAATCCGGCCATGCCACCGGGTATGGTGGCGACGTGCTGGGCGAGCTGGGCCAGGCTCATGGATTTGGGATGCGGCTTCCAGGTGAGTTTGTCGGTGGGGACGCGCTCCAGCACCCTGCGCGTGGTCTGGGCTTCCCGTTCGAGTTCCGCGATGAACGTGTCGGCGAGCGGCATGGGTTTACACTCCTCTCGGAAATGATATCAAACCGGCTGGGGGCGCGCCGATTGGTCAATTGTTGGGGACTTCCACCGTCAGTTGCCGCTTCGCTTGCCGGCCCTTCTTCCCGGTCACCGTCAGAGTGTACGTGGTGGTCTTCTCCGGCGACACGTAGAAGTTGCCGTAGGGAGCGCCGTGCAGTGTGGGGAAGGCCGGGGGATCGATGTCCACCAGTTCGCCGTTCTTTTGCGCGAAAGTGATCGAAAAAATGTGGCGGCCGCGGTCGATCTGGTCTTTGACAATGCGGAATGATGTGATCTTCGGCAGCGTGTCGGGATTGGGCCGCACCTTGAGCACAAAGGACTCCGAGACCACCTTTCCGTCGTTGCCTTCCGCGGTCAAGGTGTACCGCGTGTCCTTTTCCGGCGCCACCTCGACGCAGTTGTTGATTGAGACCGAAACGCCCTCCACGGGAGGCTCTATGCGAACCGATCTGGCGTTTGCCACGCCGTAGCACAGGACGGTCGTCGAGCCTTCAAGCATCGTCCCTTCCCGCGAATAAAACTGGACGATCTTGACCGCGGTCCCGCCGTACGCGCGCTCAAACTCCGCGAAGCCGTCGGGCGGCTTTTGCTGCTGCTCCGACATGCGGTCGCCAAAGCGGCGGTTCACCATCACGACGCCCATGTACATCACGGCGAGGAGGGCCGCGATCCGCAGCAAGAGATAGACCAGCCGCATAAACGCCCTTCCGGTGTTTGAGACGCCGCGGGGTGGGGAATTGTTCCGCGGCCGCTATGCTAACTTGAGAATTCATGATTACGGAATGGACGCCGGATTCCTGGCGCCAGCGCCCCATCCTGCAACAGCCGGAATACCCCGACGCCGCGGCGCTGGAGCGGACGCTCGGCGAATTGCGGCTGCTGCCGCCCCTGGTGACAAGTTGGGAGATCCTCGACCTGCGGGAGCAACTGGCGGAAGCCGCCGCGGGGCGCCGCTTCGTCCTCCAAGGCGGCGATTGCGCCGAGCGTTTCGACGGCTGCACTTCCCCCCGCATCACCAACGCGCTAAAGGTCCTCTTGCAAATGAGCCTGGTGCTGGTGGTGGGCGCGAAGAGGCCGGTGACGCGCATCGGCCGGTTCGCCGGCCAATATGCCAAGCCGCGCTCGGAGGAGTACGAAACGCGCGGCGGCGTGCGGCTTCCCTCCTACCGGGGGGACATCGTCAACCGCGCCGAATTCACGGCCGAGGCGCGCGCCCCCGATCCGCAGCTCCTGTTGCGCGGCTATGAGCGCGCGGCGCTGACCCTGAATTTCATTCGCGCGCTGGTCAAGGGCGGTTTCGCCGACCTGCACCATCCCGAGTACTTCGACCTGGACTGGGTGCGGCACTCGCCGCTGGCCGAGGAGTATCACCGCATGGCGGCGACCATCAGCGAGGCGTTGCGCTTCATGGAGAACGTGATGGGCGTGCGGGCGGGCGAATCGGACCGCATCGATTTCTTCACCGCCCACGAGGCGCTGCACCTGGGCTATGAGTCGGCCCAGACCCGCCGCGTGCCGCGCCGCCCCGGCTGGTTCAATCTCTCGACGCATTTCCCGTGGGCGGGCTTCCGCACCAACCAGCCGGATGGCGCGCACATCGAGTACCTGCGCGGCATCGAGAACCCCGTGGGCGTGAAAGTAGGCGCTCCGGTGGCCCGGGACCAGGTGGCGCGGTGGCTCGATATTCTGGATCCGCAACGGACACCGGGGCGGTTGTCGCTGATCCATCGCTTCGGCGCCAGCCGGATCGCCGATGAGCTGCCCAGGCTGATCGAGAACGTGCGCGCCGAAGGCGGTCGGGTGGTGTGGATCTGCGACGCCATGCACGGCAACACGCAGTTGACGGCCGGCGGGGTGAAGACGCGCCGCTTCGAGGACGTCCGTTCGGAAGTGGAGCAGGCTTTCGACATTCACCGGGCGATGGGCCAGATGCTGGGCGGGGTCCACGTCGAAATGACCGGCGAGGACGTCACCGAGTGCACCGGCGGCGCGCGCGGCCTGAGCGAAGAGGACCTGAAGCGGGCCTACGACTCGGAGGTGGACCCGCGTCTCAACTACGAGCAATCGCTCGAGCTGGCTTTCCTGATCGCCCGCAAGATGCAAAACGGCGCGGTGGGGCGATAGCGTCCGGCTGCTATCCAAGGCCAACTTGTCCGCATCGGGGGCCGGGCGCTAGGTTCCAAGTAACGTTCCTTTCTACTGACCTCGGGCCCGTTGGACCGCTAACTTCCGGCGGGCCCACCCGGAAGCCGCAAAAATGTGCGATTCTGGAATCAGGGAAAGCGCCTATGTTTCCAGAGTTCTTGCTCCCGGAAACGACGGTTCGCGAAGCCGGCGCCGGGCCGGAAATCAGCCTTGGCAATCAGCCCTGTGAAACGCTGATCTTGACGCTCGGCATCACGCGAATCATCGAACAGGAAAGTCTCGACGTCTCAATCTGGGGCTCGGCGGACGGGTCGGATTGGGGCGCCGCGCCACTGGCGTCGTTTCCGCAGAAGTTCTACTGCGGCACGTACCAGATGTCGATCGACCTCTCGCAGCATCCGAACGTGAAGTACCTGCGGGCGAAATGGGAGGTGAATCGCTGGGGCAAAGGCGATTCCAAGCCGCTGTTCGGCCTCTACGTTTTCGCGCAGGCCACCCAACGCGAGATAGCCGCTGTCGGCGCCTAGGTTTTGTGCATCGTTAACAGCAGGACCACCTGCGTGCGCGCGGCGATTCCGTGCTGCAGCTTGGGCGGCATATGCACGAAGCACCCCGCGCCGACCTCGCGTACGTCTTCTCCCAGCGTCAGTTGGGCCTCGCCGCGGACGAAGTACAGGGACGCCGCCATGGGAGCGGTATGCGCCGAAAGCTCCTGCCCGGGCGCGAAACCGAAGATCACGACTTTCAGATGGTCGTCGTTGTAAAGCGTGCGGCTGAGGATGCCGTTTTCCGGGATTTGCACCTCGGCTTCCAGGTTGGGGTAGAAAGCGTAGCTCATGCTTCCAATGTACCGCCCGACGTGGCGCCGGCGATCTTGTCGCCGGTGTCTTTGGCTGCGCTCGAAAATGGCCACTCCTCGGGGCACTCCACCAGCCCCACCGAGACGGGGTTTTGCTCGACATAGTAGATTGCCGAAGAGAGTTCCTTTTCGGACCGAATCCAACGATCGAAGTATTCTCTCTGCCAGAACGCCGTTCCGGTTTTCCCAATCACCAGATTGGCCCGATTGGCGGTGGTTGCCTTCAACCACCGCATGATCTCCGGTAGCTTGCGATTCGGCTTCAAGACCAGATGAACGTGGTTGTGCATCACCACCCAGGCGAACAAATCATAGAGGCCGCGAACCGCTGCCCCGTGAAGCAGTGCTTCGACGAATATCGTGGCGATGCGTGAATCTCTTAGCCAACGTGGACCCAGGGGAGTTCGGTCTAGCGGGAGTTTACTGCCAGCCTCAGCGTTCGTAACCTGCACCCCCGGATAACGTATTGAAAATCCACGATTTGCCTGCGCCTTTGCATGTTGATTG
>Ga0209039_10003399_pt1 | contig 12463 bp, 16 predicted proteins | sample BogFormECP12_OM1_FD_188238 | JGI IMG/M metagenome (GOLD analysis project Ga0209039, IMG submission 188238) | Bog forest soil microbial communities from Calvert Island, British Columbia, Canada - ECP12_OM1 (SPAdes) (version 2) | ecosystem: Environmental > Aquatic > Freshwater > Wetlands > Bog ...
TCCCAACGAATTCGTAAGCAACGTCATAGCCATCGTTCAAAAACGCAGAGGCAAAATCCTCGACATGGTCAACGAGGAAGACATGATAATCGTCAAAGCGGAAATGCCAGTGTCCGAATCCTTCGGACTCGCTGAAGAACTACGATCGTCCACGCAGGGTAGAGCATTCTGGGCCACACAGTTTAGCCGCTGGACGCCAGTTCCTGAACAAATGAAGGAAGAAATAATAAAACAGATACGCGAGCGCAGAGGCTTGTCACCGACACCGCCGAAAGCGGAAGAATTTTTCGAAGAAGCATAGAATAACCGCAAACGGCACCCTCCTGTTAGAGGGCCATACTTTTTATTTTCATTCAATCATAGCGCGCTGGCGCGCTTACTATACCCTTCTCTTCAAGTAGTTCCACAAGAGCTGACATCACTGTATCCAACAAGCCTAGACGTTTCAATATGAATTTAGGATACGTATCACCCTTTCATAATTGATAAGCAGAAATCAGTCCCTATTGGAGAGAGATTATATAGTGGTTGCATATCATGAATAAAGCAGGAAGGAAGAGAATGGCTAGCCATTTTTGCACTGACGTGAAGACTGAAAGCGGTAAGATGCAACTGAAAGAGTCAGTGGAACGCATAATCAAACAAAATAAGAAAGTTTTTGATAAGTTAGCCAAAAGCTAAAAGTCCTGAAGCATACCTCTTTTTCCTATGGAAATACCAATTGACGAAGATTGGCTTAAGGCACTCTATAATATTTTAATCGAAATCTACAAAGATACTGATCGTCCAATCGTGTCTGGTTTTCCGATAGTTACTGATTATGATGAAGGGCTGTTGAGTGTTTGTGTCCAAAGAGGCGGAACTACAATTCTTGGCAAAGCTATCTTTCCACACATCTTGCAGAAAGCCGCAGTATTAATGCATTCCATAATAAATTTTCGTCCTTTTGTGGACGGTAACAAAAGAGCCGCATTATTGGCAGTCAATTTTTATTTGCACTGGAATGGATATAGGTTTGTAATTCCAATAGATGCAGACGACTTCACAATAGAGGTCGCCAAAGCGAAACTGGGTCTAAACGATATTTTGAATTGGTTAAAACGCAACTCGATAAGAACGCCGGCCACTGTTGTTTGGCATTGGCTTTGCGTCCTGAAATGTCAGAATATCATAAAACGTCAGGAATGGAAAGGCTAACAGAATTACAGCGAACAGTTCTTTTTCCACTGGAAGGATTGAGATTTTTTGGGGCAAAAATAAGTGAAGAAAAAGCTAAAAGAAAACAAGCCAAAAAAGAGCCTAACGTGACAGTTTAGGTCACCACAAATAACTTAAGAATATCATGAATCAGAAAAACTAATACTTGCCTTTCTGGATAGCAGTTCTGAAGAAGATTCAATCATAATAGGAACAGCGCGTACGGAATCGAAGATTCCCAAGACATCCAAACTTCCGCAAAAAACGATCTATCGGATGCCCTGAAAATTCAGAAGGCTCAGTAAGGCTTGAAATGTGGCAAGAACAAGAAGATTTTTGCGCATTACAAAATTGTCTTCAGCAAGCTTTATTGATACTTATGATTATAGGATTCTGCTGAATTGTCATGATACTCAGTATCTGTGGAAGCCCGAGAAAACAGGCGACAGAGTATGTTTTGGAAGAAGCCTTGAGCCAGCTGAGAAAACTGGGTTTTGAAACGGAGCTTTTCACAGTTAGAGGAATGAGTGTCGGTTTCTGTCAACACTGTGATTATTGTCTCAGAAATAAGGAGTGCAAATTGAAAGATGACATGTTCGTTCTTTATCCCTTGCTGAGGGATGCTGAAGGGTTTGTGATTGCGACGCCTGTTTATAACGGCGGAGTAAGCGCTCAAATCAAGGCTGTTATGGACCGTTGCAGGGCTCTATCGGCTGCTGATAAGAACGTTTTCAGGGGTAAGGTGGGCATGGCTATTGCAGTTGGCGGGGATCGGGTTGGGGGGCAGGAGTTGGCGATTCAGCAGATTATGACGTTCTATGTTTTGAATGGGGTCATTCCTGTCAGTGGTGGCGCTTTTGGGGCAAATTTGGGTGCGACTTTTTGGTCTAAGGACACGTTGAAAGGCGTTAAGGAAGACGAAGAAGGATTCAGGTCCCTGAAGAAAACCGTCAAGAGATTCAGCGAGTTTCTGAAACAAGACTCCGCTGAAACAAGAGTTGAGGTGTAAAGTCACAGCATGGAATTCAAGACAGTTGAAAAGAAAAAGAAGGTTGCTTGGGGAATCACGGGCAGTGGAGACCGACTTGCTGAAACAATGAGTATCATGAAAGAGATGAAAGATGAGTATCAAGGCAACGTGGAAGTAAGGGTTTTTCTTTCGAAAGCAGGAGAACAAGTCGTCAAATGGTACAAGCTCTATGAACTGTTAAAACAGGATTTTGTGAAAATTTGGGTTGAAGTCGACTCCAACTCGCCTTTTCTTGCAGGAGAATTGGAACTTGGCAAATTCGAGTTCCTGTTGATCGCTCCTGCGACGTCGAACACTGTAGCTAAGATCGCCACTGGAATAACAGATACTCTGTTGTGCAACTCGGCAATTATGGCCTTGAAAGGTTTCGTCCCTGTCTACATAATGCCCAGCGACTACAGGGAAGGAACGGTGGTGACGAGGCTGCCAGACGGAAAGGATCTCAAGCTGAGGGTAAGAAAGGAAGACGCGGAAAACACGAGAAAGCTTTCTCTGATGGAAAATATGCATGTGCTTGAAAAACCCGAAGATATTCTCGGAGTTTTCAGGAAACAATTCAGCTCCAAGGAACATACGTGACAGCTGAGCGCAAGAACAATGAATTTTGCACTTCTCGTCATTCCTTTGATTATCGGATTGATATTTGGCTACTTCCTGCGTGAGAAACGGAAAGTCAATTTTGGCAAAGTCACCTTCGGAATAATCCTAGTCTTGATATTCTCTCTAGGTTTCGGCATCGGGTCAAACACTGAATTGTTGAATGCGTTGCCCGAGGTAGGGCTAAGCGCGTTCGTAATTGCTTCATTAGGCATCGTGTTCAGCGTTATCCTGGTTAAAGCAATCAAAAGAAAGGCGGGCTTGTAATGATAAAATGCATAGTAGCCGCCTTGTTTATCGGAGGAGCTTTGGGCTATCTAAACGCGAACTGGGCAAACATCGTTTGCAGTGTATGGATTTCCGATTATCTGCTCAACGCTTCCTTATTGCTGTTATTGTTTGTCATGGGAGCAGCGTTTTCGATGGATAAAGAATCTATTTCGAAAATGAGGCAGACTGGACTTAGGATCTTGATTGTTCCCTTGGTTATAGCGTTTGACCCCATTCTGGGCGGCGTAGTGAGTGCACTTGTTCTTGGCCTCAATGTAGTCGCAACGACTGCGGTGAGTGCCGGATACGGCTGGTACACCTTGACAGGGCCTCTTGTGACACAAATATTCGGAGCGAAGTGGGGAGCTCTTGGCTTCACTGCAAACTTTTTGAGAGAACTCCTGACGATAATCACGGTTTCTTTGATGGTTAAAGTTGACAAGTACGCTCCAACCGCAGCAGGTGGGGCGACAGCGATGGATACGACGCTGCCAGTGATAGTGCGCTACTGTGGTTCTGATGTGTTAATCGTGGCCTTTTCGAGCGGTTTCGTACTCAGCCTGATTGCACCCTTCATGATCATGGGGATAGCTTCTCTGGGTTGAGTCCATGTTGCGGGCGCGAAATCTTATATCATCACTGTGTTTTAGTAGAATTCCATGCAAGCTGAGATCGGAATCATCGGTGGAACGGGCTTCTACGATCCAAATCTCGTTAAGAACGGGAAGCAAATGAAGCTTGACACTCCTTACGGGTCGCCTTCGGATTCTATAGTTGTTGGGGAATTGGATGGAAGAAGAGTTGCGTTTTTGCCGCGGCATGGGAAGAAGCACACGATTAGGCCGACGGATGTCAATTCTAGAGCCAATATCCATGCATTAAAGGAGCTCGGTGTCCAGAGGATTCTTGCTCCTTCCACGGTTGGTTCTCTGAGAGATGAGTACAAACCTGGAGACATCGTGTTCGTCGATCAGTTCATAGACAGAACTACAAGGCGGGAGCAGTCTTTCTATGCGGGCCAAAAAGTGTGTCATGTTTCGGTAGCTGAACCGACGTGTCCTGAGCTGAGGAAGGTTCTGACGACCGTTGCCAAAGGCATGAAGATTAGCTATCATGAGACTGGCACTTACGTTTGCATCGAGGGCCCTAGGTTTTCCACCAAGGCAGAATCCAAAATGTTCAGACAATGGGGCGCCGACATCGTCGGCATGACGCTTGTTCCCGAATGCGTTTTGGCTCGTGAAGCCGAGATATGTTATGCTTCAATTGCAACTGTGACCGACTACGATGTTTGGAAGGATCATCCCGTGAGTGCACGCGAAGTCGCTAGAACTATGAAGGAGAACATCGAGAAAGTTAAGAACCTCGTCACGGAAACCGTCAGCAAGATTCCCGAAGAAAGAAGATGTGAATGCAAAGACGCGCTGAAGAACGCGTCAGTCTAGAACACGCTACAAGTTTGCATGAGGTGTGTGATGCATGGATCTCAAGTCGAAAATTAGGAGAATATCAGAGTTTAAGGGTGTGGTTTTCTGGGACATAACGCCGCTCTTGAAAGACAAAGACGCCTTCAGGGAGTGCATAAAACAATTGGCCAACCATTTCAGAAACAAGAAAATAGACGTGGTCGCCTCGAACGAGGCAAGAGGCTTCATCATCGGAGGAGCCCTAGCTTACGAGCTTGGAGTGGGCTTTGTCCCAATCAGAAAGAAAGGCAAGCTACCCTCTAAGGCAGTGAGCCTCACGTACAAAAAAGAGTATGAATCCGACACGATTGAAATTCATGAAGATTCAATTGAACCCGGCCAGAAAGTTTTGCTAATCGATGATTTATTGGCAACTGGAGGAACAATCAAAGCCAACGCAGAATTGGTTGAAAAGCTCGGAGGGAAAGTTGTAGGCATAGGCTTTCTCATAGAGCTAGAGTACCTCCATGGAAGACAGTGCCTCGGCACAAAATACGAAGTGTTCTCACTGATAAACTACAAGACCACGGTAGGATGAAAGGTTAGGCAATCAGTTCAAAACCTGTGCTTTCGACAGAGGATTGCAGACGTATACGCTACAATTGAATTAGAATATCAAGAAAACAGAGTTAAGTGAGAGAATTTGGTTAGGGATGCTTGAAGCAAAAGTTGTCAAGTTTCTTTGACTTGACATCAGTTGACTACTTACTGTTTTCGAAGATGTTAACGCCTGCTTGGTCAAGTTTTCTTGATAAAAAGGTTTTTCACAATGCTTACACATAATATCTTAGGTGAATAGGATGTCTGATTCTGAGGAGGAACCATATTCAACCATATTCGGTTCTCTAAAACATCCTATCCGCCGTAAGATACTCAGGATGCTCTCAGAGAAGCCCAGAAGCTTTTCTGAGATGCTTGAAGCTTCCGAAGTATCTAGTTCTCATTTGACCTATCACCTTGAAAACCTTGGAGAACTCGTGTCCAAGACGAATGATGGAAAGCACAGGCTCTCAGCATTCGGAGAAGCTGCCGTAGCAACCATGAGCAGGATCGAAGAAACGCCAAAAACCACAGAACCAAAGCATCGCTCTTCATTGCCCCTAATATGGAAATATCTTTCTGTTGCACTCCTCATCGGTGTCGTCATCTTAGCAGGCATAAGCTACACCCAATACCAATCTCTAAATAAATTGAAAGGGGAATACGGACAGCTTGTAAACACTGTTACCAACTCAAAACTTGACGTCTTAAACGTGACTCTTTCCAACGACACTGTCATCAACGCGACTTTTCTCAACTGCAGTGTTGTCAACCCAAAACAGTCCATCTTAGACGCGCCTTTTCCCAACGGCACGATAGTGCAGACAGGGGTAACGGAGACGTGCTGGGGAGGCATAACATATCTGAACGGAACGGGGGTTGCTTATGGACCGATTGTGATTCCGTGCCACGTGGAAAAATTGACGAATGGGGCGTTGGTCATCGTGCCTGATTACGACTTGCAATCTCTTATCGCCAATTCAAGCAGAGTAATCACTGGCGTTTCATAGCGCCCGCTGACTTCCTGCACCATGAATACGAGGGTTTCCATGGCTTTGATTGTTGCTAAAAGCCTCGAAAAAAGTTATGGCAATGTCTTGGCAGTTGACGGCTTGAGTCTGACGCTGAAGGAGGGTTCCGTAACAGGGTTAATTGGACCCAACGGGGCGGGGAAAACCACAACTATCAAGATGATCTTGGGCCTACTGAGACCAGACAGGGGCAATCTTGAGATTTTCGGTCAAGATCCATGGGACAACTCTGAAATACGCGCTTTGATCGGCGTGGTCCATGAAAAACCCTTCTTTCCGTCGCACCAAGAAACGCTGGACTATCTGGAAAGAGTGTGCAGAATCTTCGGCATGCCTGACTCTCGAGCCGCAGAGGTCCTCGAAATGGTCAATTTGGAAGACGCTAGGGACCGCCAGATCAAGGCCCTCTCTGCAGGTATGCTGCAGAAATTCGCCATTGCCCACGCGCTCATTCATCGTCCGCGGTTGGTCATAGCTGACGAGATGACGTCCAATCTTGATCCTCAGGCAAGAAGTTCTTTGCTGGATATCATACTGCAACTGCACAGGGATGAAAAAGTGACGTTTCTCTTATCTTCTCATATTCTTCCTGAGTTGAGCCGGGTCTGCGATTCCGTTGCCATCATCAACCGAGGCAGGGTTTGGGCGTCTGGAAGGCTCACCGAACTCTACGAGAAATACGCGGCCGGGATGGTAAGGGTTTCAACTGATAAGCCCAGCGAGCTGTCGGCTGAAATAGCAAAACTTCCATACGTGAACAAGGTTGAATCGGACATCAGGGGAGTTTCTGTTAAAATTCAGCAGGAAAACGAAGAGAAACTGTATGGAGATGCTCCGAAGCTGGCAAAGAAGGTTAACGCGAGAATATTGGGGATTGAGGCAGGCAGTTCCTCTATCGAGGAACTCTACAGACTTGCAGTAGGCGAGAAAAGAGGAGGAGAATGAAGCTTCATGGCGAACAGAAAAGGCAGGCCGTTCTTGGAAATTTTCGCGTTAGCTCTGAAGGAAGATTTCAGGTTCCCGACTTTTGAGCTCTTCGCGTTTCTCTTTTGCGTGGGTACGTTTGTTTTTGCTAATTTCGGGTCGACGATGTTCTACTCGACGAGCGTGACGAGTAACACGGCTTACAACGTAACGTCTTCCGCGTTGAGCACGGTTCTTTTTATATTCATGATACTGGTTTTCAAGAACATCGCCTACGGACTGGGAAGCGACCTCGAAAAGGGAATCGTCCAGACCTACTTGTCCTACCCTCTCAAGAGACGGTCAATTCTTTCGGCGAAACTTCTTTCAGCCTTAGGCGTGTCCTTAATGCTGTTTCTCGGCGTTCAAATCCTATCGTTGTACATACTTGCTCCCGACGTTGTCATACCTCAATTTGGCACGGTGCTCCTGACCTACGCTGCAAGCCTGTGCTACCCACTCCTAATCGCAGGCATAATCTTGCTTGTAACCCTGATTCTTAGAAGGGGAGGCTCGGCGCTCGTCTTGGGAATCGTTCTCTACTTTGTGCTGGAGATAATCCAAAATCTAATCACTCCAATTGCCACTGCTACGCAATTGAGTGAATCTGGAACTTTGAGTCTTCAAATCATGTCTCTGTTTTCGCCAAACTTCGCGCTTGCAAGATACTACCAGTTCTATGGGCAAACTGGCATTCACGTTTGGGTTCCCACTGCTTCAGGCGTTATAGCCTGCATCGGAGCTGGCTATGTCATCGTTGCCTCTATCTTTGTGGTTGCATATTTCTACGTCAGCAGGAGATTGAGTTTATGAAACGGTGGGCGATTCTTCTCGGACGCGTCGGCACAACTGTGATTGCCATTGGTCTAGCCCTCTTTCTCGTTTCGCTCATCCCCCCTACAGCAATAAACGGTTTGAGTTACAACTGGGGCGTGGCCTACTCAAATGGCTTCTCAACTGGGCTTGCTCCCGATATTGGTTACGCCAGCAATGCTTGGGGCACCCTCTACTGGGGTGTTCTGACAGAGCCACAGACCCTTCATGTGAACATTGCGGCAAATGCAAGTCTCAACGTTTACATACTTGAGGTTAGTTCCAGCACAATCGACGATTGGACAAACCAAACGTACTCGGGGTCTGTTGATTTCTCGAATGTCACATACCTTGACAAGTTTCTGGACTTGCATCCAAGCGTAATTGGCTGGCAAGGTGAAATCAATAACGGTACTATCGCTTTCGAATACACTCCCATGCGGATAGTTAATATATCATTGATAGTTTCCGACCACAGTTTAGAGCCTGTGGGCATATCAGCTTATCAGTTGTTGTGGTTCAGTAGCGTGGCTCCAGTCTCCAAGGTGCAGACTCTCTCCGAATTTGCTGTCCCAATAGGAGTCGCTTTCACCTTACCCTATCTGGGCAATCTGCTAAAAACCAAAAAGAAACGGAGAGGAACAGCCAAACAATGAAGCGCGCTGGCTTGTCCCTAAATTAATTAGGGCGCGTGCGGCTTGTTTGCTGGGTCTTTGAAGGAGTCTGATGTGAATCGGTCTTTTTCTGGATATCATACGCAAATCCACTGACAACACTTAGCAGAAGTAGCCCAAAAATGAAGAGAAAAAGAATTGCTGAAAAATTCGGAATGTTCAAACCGAAGAAATTCCCAAAAATTGCATTTTGAACGTTGATTAAAGACGGCAAGAACACGACGATGAAAGGATAAGGCCACAACTTTGCCAAGAAGCGACCTGCGTTGTCTGAGAGATACACGTGCCAAAACGTTAACGGCTTGTTTATCCTGGTGGCGACTGCACTTGCGATAACAAGAATTAATAGAGGTGCAAGTCCTCCTCCAAACAGAAAAAGGATGGTTGAGAGAAGAATCAGGAAGAATACGCCGTTCTTCCTTTGGATAAACTTGGCCGCCCATACTATGACTATAGGGCTGACAACCATCGCAAGCATGCCAGTTACTAAGAAGTTGGGTATGATCGTTAAGGCAGGTTCACTGCCCTGAAAGGGGCTGTTTGCTTGGTGACCGATAGCGTCTATGATTATGCTGTTTGGTGAGTGATTACCCTGAAGCGTTTCAAAAAAACCGTGTTCCATACTCATGAGTCCGCCGAAAACACCGAGTGTTGAGGCTACTATTCTTGTCGCGCTGATATTGCGATAAATCCCGCGTGACTTCTGATCCGTCAATTCCAATTCTCCTCAAGGCTCCCGAACAGAATCAGGGCGCTTATAAATCGCGTGCGCTATCACTGAAGATGATTATATGAATACGGACATTTATTATTTCTCAGGTACCGGGAATTCGCTAGTTGTAGCAAAGGAAATCGCAGGAAAAACTAAAGGGAAACTGATATCCATGCCTTCCTTGATAGATAAAGAAGTCATTAAAACCGATGCAGATGTGATCGGGATTGTATTCCCGGTATTTTATGCCACAAATGACTGTGGTATCCCACTTATAGTCGGACGATTTGTCAGCAAGTTGGAGGACATCGGCTCAAAGTATATTTTTGCAGTCTGCACCTGCGGGTATGCCGCAGGTGAGACAATAGAGAATTTGGGAAAAGCTATCAAATCTCGCGGCGGTGATCTTGCCGCAGGATTTACGGTGAAAATGGCTAACAAAAATCTTCCTAGAAATAAGCAACGAAAGATGTTCAATAACCAAGAAGAGAAGCTTGAAACCATTTGTGAATATGTCGATGCTCGGAAAAAAGGCAGATTTGAAACCCGCGGCATACTACTCAAAATACTTCTGGCTCCAACGCATCCGATCATAAAGCAAGCATTTCTCTATAGATACAAGAAACTTTCAAAAACATCCCATCTGCCCTTCAGTGAACTCATACCCTTGGCGGACAGAAGCTTCCAATATAACGCAGAATGTAATGGATGCGGAGTCTGTGCAAGAGTGTGCCCCGTAAACAACATCAAGATCGTTGATAACAGGCCCGTCTGGCAGCATCACTGCGAAAATTGCTACGGATGCTATGGGTGGTGCCCGAATAGAGCAATCTACGGCAATATAGTATGGTATAATGAGCGTTATCATCATCCTGACGTGGCACTTTCAGAGGTGTTAAGGCGGAACTGATATGGCATTCCTAGTGCGCGCCAAAAAAAGATGGGGTTTGCGGGAGAACTCCACTATCGTCAATGTGACTTTTCAGCAATACCAATAAAAACCATGCCAAAACGAATTTAAAAAGAATATATCGAAAGCGTAGAACGTAAGAGCACCCATGAATGCAAGAAAAAAGAGGATAATTGAAGAGTTTACGATTCTTTTTTGCTTTCAGCTTCTATGCGTGTTAGAAATGGCTAGAATTGACTTCTTGTTTCTGACCTATTGCCATTATATGTGCGCTTGCTCCTAGAATAGATGAATCGCTTTCAATTTTTTCTATGAACGAGAGTAAATTATTCCGAGCATTCTCGCTTCCCCAAATCTTGTTGAATTCATTTTTTGCCAAAACAAGACCTTCTATAGCCATTATGGATTTCACTTTAAATTTACTTGCTTTTAACTCATTTTTAAGCTCTTTTGGATGGTGAAAAAAAGACATTGTAAAATAATTTGGCTTATTCTTGGGGTTCCTATGCTGCCCGTTCTTTAGGTCTTGTTTCACAATTCTGACAAAATCCGGGTCCATGATAAAACCTCTATTAACGCCATCCAAAAATGATGCAAATCTAGAAATAACAGCTGCAAAAATCAAACCCTTAGGCTTCAGAACTCTATAGGCTTCTTTCAGTGCCTTTATTCTATCTTTCCGTTTTGTTAGATGATAAAGGGGACCAAAGAATAAAACAACATCTAAACTTTCATCTTCCATTTCTAACTTTCTTGCATCTCCTACAGTCATACTCGCAAGGGGGTATCCAGGTTGAGAATTAGATATCGCTTTTGCTTTCTCGATATGACCTGGAGTTAGGTCTATCAGATGAACTGTATAACCTTTCTTAGCTAAAGGAAATGCATAAGCGCCTGTTCCACCGCCCACATCAAGTATAACAGCTGGTGGTTTTGGAAGAAATCTATCTAATATTTGTTCAACTCTTGCTTTTTCAAGCTGTCCAAAACCAGAAGATAATCTCCGATGTTCTTTGTAATGTCTGTTATAGTGATTTATTATTTTCTTTTGAGATTTTGCAATGATGATAGTTATCAGCTACAGGCTATAACTTTTCCGCAAAACCATAAAAACTGGCTCAAAAACTGTTAGGTGTCGGTATTGATGAGAGTTTTTGATTCAACGGTTTCTGATTAGTCTTTTGTCTGCGTCAAGTAGAGTAGGTCTCGTTGAAGAATCTGTCCAAATATGTCTTCTCGAAATCTTTTCGTTGAGTCTTATTTGGGAGAAGTCACCTTGAGAAGTTCGATTAATGCTGTCGGAGACAAGACACCGTTCGTCAAATTCATTATTGGAGGGTCATCTACTGCGTTCATTACAAATATCGGTTTATTCTTTGCATAGGCATATCCCAAGTCAACGGATACGCTCTTACCAACATAACCTCGTGGGTTGACGACATAGACAATGTCAGCATTATCGATTTTTCTCAAACACCCCAAGATTCCACGACTGTTCATTTTCTTTGATACTTCATACTTGATGTCTTCTTCTTTCAACTTACATTCTAAATGCTCAATCTCGTGCAAGAACTTGAAACTTCCAAAAACATACAACCTCTTCATACTATCCCTTGTGTCCGCTAATGAACCTTGACAAGTAACCATTGATGGTTTGCACGAATGGCTCTTCTAACTCTATGCCGTAGTAATCTGCCAAAACGAATGTCATGTAAAGCAAATCAGAAAGTTCTGTTGCCAGCATCTCTTTCGTCTTTGGTTTTTCGGGCGGTTTGAACCCTTCTAACCCTTTGACTACTGACGCAATCTCACCAGCCTCTTCAAGTAAATCGACAACCATTACAAAAGGAGTCCAACCTTTTCCTCGAATTGGGTCTAGTCTTTCATTAATCATCTTGAAGTTCTTCACACACAGATTCTGAGCATCACACATCGTAATCGGCCTGGATTTCCACCACAATAATGACTTCTGTCGGTTCAGCTATAACTTTTCCGCAAAGGGCAAAAGTGGCTTTCTTCAAGCAGGCGTGCTTTCAAGGCAAATGAGCAATCAAAAGATTATCTTGGTTGCTTCATATTTGTCTCTAACAATTTCTTTTGCCTCAGGGATTAGTTTGCTCCAACTTCGGTCTAATTTATCCCTCAACCATTTCGTACCTTTATCTATGTCCATTCCAAGTCTAACAAAAACAAAGTAGAGAAGTGCAGGTATTCGGTCAAAGTGTGCCATCGCATCGGCACTTGCAACGCATTTTGCTTC
>Ga0209039_10003400_pt1 | contig 12459 bp, 10 predicted proteins | sample BogFormECP12_OM1_FD_188238 | JGI IMG/M metagenome (GOLD analysis project Ga0209039, IMG submission 188238) | Bog forest soil microbial communities from Calvert Island, British Columbia, Canada - ECP12_OM1 (SPAdes) (version 2) | ecosystem: Environmental > Aquatic > Freshwater > Wetlands > Bog ...
CCCTCAATCCCTGCCGGAGTCGAGGCTGTGATACTGAAATCAATACGGCGCAACCCCGATGAACGTTACCGGTCTGCGAGCGCATTCCGGAAAGATCTTAATAATTATGCGGATCTCGATCTCTCGCAATTTCCTTCGGATCCCGAGGCAATAGCCGGTGGTGGAGTGCTCACCACTCGCCAAATCTGGGTGAGGACCATTCTGGTTTTTGTTGGTTTCCTGTTACTTGCAGCACTGATCATCCTCGCTGCATACCTGATGCACCATCGCTAAAAACAAATTCATGGGGTACTGTTTTGTTTACGGTTGATTGCCAATTCTTCACCTCGTAAATGTTATCAAATCAACTGCCAACGCAACAGAACCAGGCCAACATTGTATCTTTAAAAAAAAGCACGCTCTTGTCGGGCACTCACACCCGTTTCGCGGCCAGCCATCAAAAACATGGCAAACGTCTGCATCTCCCCGGACGGCCCGGGCTTGAAAACAATCGCGGCAGTCCGGTTTCCGCACCCAATAAACACCGGTGGCCTCGAAACACTTCTTTATCGCACACCGGCCAAACCCATAATAAAACACGCCCTCGTTCGAGTCGTGGAATTTTCCCCCATTAGAATCGAAATTGGCCATCATGATCCGCCCCCTCCTCCACCTCCAAAATACGCCCTATACGGCCCCGGATTGCCCGCAACCCCTCCCGGAAAACCCCGCAAAATGCCCGGATTCTGGGGCCATCCGGAAGTCGGTTATACGGGGTTATTTTGCCAAAATAAACCATATTTATCCCCTAATCTCGATCGCAATAGCGGCCGTTTTTTTCATTTCCGGCATACTTTTGCCTGATCGAAGGGAGATCGGCCACCGGAAGGCCATAGCGGCCGTTTCTCAAGGGGGTCATAATCCGGCGGTTTTCAGGGCGTATTTCGGCAGAAAAACGTTGATTCGGGAGGGGATTTCTTCGACGGTAGGAAAAGGGGAGGGGCTCCCAGCCCCGTTATGTCGTAAATATGGTCAGTTTCGCAATGGCGTCTTTCAGGTCACCGTTGCAGTACTCCATTCCCCCGACAAGGGATGTCACCCACCGGGAATCAAAATTTCCTTGTGTATAACTGCATGTCATGTTCGTTCCTTCAAGCATCGTCTTCATTCCCTGCATTTCGCCGTCATTAAGATGAACGAGGGTTTTTGTAAAAACACAGCCCTGGGATGACGTCAGGTAAAATGTCCCGATATCCTCATTGTCGGTAAGATTCATATCTTTGCAGTCGTTTGCTGCAGCGATGAACGCGGCCTGTTCCGGGCCCGGGTTTCCGGACGCTGGAGACGCCCCGGTATTTGATGAACAGCCGGCAGCCAGGAGCAGGAGGAATAGTCCTGACAGGAACACTGCGGAAATTATCAGTTGTTTTTTTCTCATGATGCACCCCGTCTATTGATACGCCAGTTTTTTGAATGCATCCGTAAAAGCATCAGCTACACTTTTTCCGCTGCCAAAGGTAAGAAATTCTTTCAGCGAGAGCGTATCTGAAGAGGATGTTCCTGTTGATGTACTCTGGATGTTCGTCCCATGGACATCCTGGTCGCTGTGGACGTCCCGTTCAAGTCTGTCCATAAATGCACTGTCACTCGGGTCAGGCCATTGGGCCAGGTTATACTGTGCGACAATATTGTCCCGTATCGTTTTTGCGGTGTCTGCGGCTATGTTCGTGTTGCTCAGTGCTTTGTCCATATAGCCAAAATACCCGTCACTTCCGTCCCAGATCCCCTGGCTCTTCCTCAGTTCGGCCATATCACTGTTTGCCCAGAAATTGGTTGGATCTTTAGCGAGGATTGCCTGGTATTCTCCTTCGACTTTTGGCTCTATTGCATGGATCGTGGCGGTATCACCGGCAATGATCGGGTCTGCAGTGTCTTTTCGAATCCATCCGTTGTTGAGCATTGAGGTCACAACGTCTCTATCCAGGCGCGATCCCAGGTCGGTGGTAAGATCCTCATGGGCTGAAGCAATTTCTGATGTAAGATATTCTCCGGAAGCAGGAGCGACCGTGGGAATAAGCGTAGCTGCACTTGAAGACGGACATGAATCGCTGGCTATCTTCCCGGACAGCGATGTTGAACCCTCGCAATTACCGTCAGAGCCTGTGTAAGCCCAGGTATACTTAGCGGTAAAAGCAGAACAATCTGGGCTGAATTGAACATCATACGGGGATAATGCCGATTCTCCCGGGGGATCAGCTACCGTCCTGCCATCGATATGCAGGATATTTTCTGAAGTGAACGTCCCCCCCGCGGATCCGTGACCTACATCCCCCATCACGGCACTCCCGGCATTGAACTGGATCGGGACAGAATACCGGTTTGTCAGAACCGGCCCACTGCACGCTGACTGATCTTCCGTGACGGTTACCCACCACGTAACCGTTCCGGTGTAGGTATTCCAGCTCCATGGTTGCGAAGAGTAATCTGCCACAACAGGAACGATGAGAGCGAAGAGTATAACAATGCACAAAGCACCCCGTATCATAGCGATCAGTTCGAGGATGCGATGTCATGGAATATAAAGGTATATCTGCGAAGGGTTCGGCGGATGACACCGCATAACCAGATAAAAAAAAGCGTGTGGAGTGTTAAAGTTTAGATCTGCCAACAACTTGACAGAACCTTATTTGCCGTCCTCTGGATAAGATACGATAAGCTGAGCCGAATTTTCCCACATTTGCCGAACCCTGTCCGCATCCCATCCCCCCAGATTCGACAAAACCTTGAGACCAATTGCAAGCGCTATAATTGCGGTCTCAATTTTTTCTGGATCACCATTATTGGGGATTCTTCCCTGTTCTTGCATATGGGAAATCTGCTTCGCGATGATCTCTAAGTGTTGAGAGATATCCAAGAGTATTTCCCGCAATAACGGATCATTGGAGATATTTAACTTCGTTATCTGGGCAAACAGGCTCGCATACTGGATTTGGCCGGCAAAAAGCACATTTCCCAACCGCTCAAGCATCACCGGCATATCCGGATCATCGGCAAATGCATCCCTGACCTCCGACTGATATCGGGAGAAAATCTCGATGACCATTTCCCGGATCAATGCATCCCGGTTCTTAAAGTATGCATACAGCGCGCTCTTGGTGACTCCAACCCTCTGAGAGATCTCTTCGAGGGTGACCGTTTCCAGGCCTTTGGTTTCGCCCACCTCCATGGCTGCAGTGAGGATCTTCCGTTTGGCATCTTCCCGGTATTCAGTGTTAATTCTTGCCATAAATGTGTGTTATCCGTTCTGTAACTATATCTTCTTTATGTTCTCTTACATAAATAAAAAGTCTATTAACTGAACATAAGTTTAATAAAGTTAAACATTGTATATTATTTGCGAACAATGAATTCCGTTGTTCATGTGAATAAACCACGGGTGAGGAACACCATGAGTGAATTAATCGGAGAAGAAACGCAGAATACGATGCCTGGACCGACTAGGAATGGAAAATCTGTCCGGGCAAGAAGCACAACAAGAGGAGATCTGTATGTGTGCCTTGCTGCACTGGCGGTAATCCTCCTCGCCATAGCCCCGGTATCAGCGGGGACGCAGATCATGGCGGGGAGTCCCCAGTTGGATGCGCACATCGCCAGCACGAACGAGTTTTCGCCGGGCGACGATGTGAATATCCAGATTGTCATTGAAAACACCGGGCTCAACCAGTTCATGATTGTCAAATCAGGGATCATCAGCCCCAGCGATGTTTCGAATACGGCAAAACAGCTGACCGCGACGCTGGACGCAGGAAATGCTCCTCTCGTTGTCAAAGCTGATCCCCAGATTGTGGGAGAACTCCCGGCAAGCAGCAGCGCCACCGCCACTTTCCATATTACGGTCAACAAGTATGCAGGCGCAGGAACCTACCAGCTTCCGGTTATATTAAATTATACCTACCTGTACCAGGCTAACCAGGAAGGCACCGAGACCCTGAACTACCAGTACAAGAATATCAACGAGACGATCGACATCCCGATCACAATTAAACCGGAATTACAAATCGCGGTTCCCAGCGTGCAGGCCGATGGCCTCGACGCCGGGATCGAGGGATATGTTTTCTTAACGGTCAAGAATGTCGGATCTGATAACGGTCAGAACGCCGTGATCCGGATCCAGCAGAACGGCCAGAGCCCGGTGACACCTACGGATGGGAGTTTCTATGTTGGCGATTTCCCGGTTGGGGCGGTGGCCAACTGCACCTTCCGGGTGATGCTCGCAACCACTGCGCAGCAGAATACCTATCCGCTCGACGTGCTGGTCTATTACAAGAATTACGAAGGGGACAACGTTGATTCGCCCATCGAGACTATCGGTGTGCCGGTCGAGAAAAAGATCGATTTCAGTGTTACCCCGGTCGCGGCAAATGTTACCCCCGGCGCAAATGCTGTCATCACCTTCCAGTTCCAGAATACCGGTGGAACGACCGCATATAATGCCGCGGCCCGGATCAGCGCTGTCGCCCCGTTTACCAGCAATGACGACACGGCATTCCTGGGCACCATGGCTCCAGGCGATATCCGGACAGCATCATTCGATGTCTCGGTGGACCCGACGGCAACCGTGAAAGAGTACGGCCTAGATTCTGAGGTGATCTACCGCGATGCACTCGATAACCAGTTCACTTCTGACCCGCTCAAGGCAAATGTTGCGGTTGTTCCGGCAAAAACGGTCGTGAACCTGCTTGGACTCCCCGGCCTTATCGCCATTCTTCTCGTAGTTCTCGCCATTGCAGGCTACGTTGTCTACGTAAAGCGGTTCAAACCCCGGTGATACCTCAAGGATTTTTCAAGTAACAATCCCTGACAAGAGAGAAACACCATGATTGACCAGATCTTCAGTTCAATCGCACGGTTCGTCAACCGGCATCCAAAAGTGGTGATCTGCGCTATTGCAGTAGTTTTGGTTGTAGCCATATTTGGTGCGACCATGATCACCATGGATACCGGCGATTTTACCTACATTGACAAGAATTCACCGGAAGGTGCCATCGATTACCAGTATTCCCAGACACTGAATACGGATTCCATTGTCCTGATCGTCGACACCAGTGATCCGCTGAACCCGAGCGTGCTCAAATATCTCGACCGGCTCGAAGGGGACATCCGGCAACAACAGTACATTTCCGGTACTGAGAGTGTTGTGGATGTCTTAAAAAGCGAGAACAACGGTGTCCTGCCCCAGACTAAAGGAGAGATCGATATCCTTGTAAACGAGATGCCGCCAGCTGTCCAGGCTATCGTGATACCGTCTCATGTCCTGACCCTGGTGCAGATAAATCTCGATAACGGCTTGTCGACCGCTTCAGAAATCAAGGCCCTGAATACGGTGAACCAGGTTATTGCCCAGTCCAACCCACCGGCCGGTGTAACTGTTGAGATGTCCGGTACTCCCGCATTCAGACAGCAGATGCAAACCGAGATGAGTACTAATACCGGCATGCTGATTGGCGGGGCCCTGATCCTGATGATTATCGTCATGGGCCTGCTGTTCACGTATGTTAGCCACCGGTTCCTGCCTGTCCTGTTTGTGGGCCTTGGCCTTACGACTGCTATGGGCCTGATGGGGCTCTTTGGCATCTCACTCACCCTTGCGGTGATGGGAGCGTTTCCGGTCATGATCGGCCTTGGGATCGATTACGGGATCCAGTTCCATTCCCGGCTGGACGAGGAGTCCCGGAAAGGTTCGCTTGATGATGCCGTGTTTACAACCATCACAAAGACCGGGCCGGCCGTGATGTACGCCATGCTCGCCACGTCCCTGGGCTTTGCGGCGATGTTTGTCTCAACTATCCCCATGGTCCAGTCCTTCGGCCTGGTGGCCATGATCGGGATCATGAGCTGCTATTGCATCTCACTTGTGGGGATACCCGCCATTGCTCATATCATTCACTACAAGCCTAAACCGGCTGTACCCCAGGTCTGCTATGCAGTCGGTATGGATGCATGCGACTCACTCCCGGCGCAAAAGAAAAAGAAATCCTGGTCATATGCCCAGTTTCTCACCGATGCCTCAGTGAAAATCGCCAAAAACCCGGTCCCCATTCTCCTGATTGTAGCGCTCATTGCCGTAATCGGATACCAGATAGACCCGCTTATTCCTATCGAGGCTAATGAGAACAATTTTGTCCCTCCCCAAATGCCGGCTAAGATCCAGATTGATAAGGTGACAAGGGTCCTTGGGGGGCTAACTACTGCAGACGTCTACGTCGAGGGTGCAAGGGTTACCGATCTCGATACTCTACAATGGATCGAAAAATTCCAGGATTACGAACTTGCTCATCATGCAGAGCTCAAATCGGCAACCAGTATTGTCACGTATATCATGGCCTACAATGGCGGGGTGATGCCCCAGACCCAGAGCCAGGTGGATGCGGCGCTTGAAAGAATGCCGGAAAGCATCAAAGACCAGTACATCAGCGGATCGATGAGAGGCGTTATACACTTTGGCATGGCCGATCTCCAGATGCCCCAGCAGGAGGATCTTAAAAAGCAGATAGTCAACGATATCGCTTTCCTCCAGCCACCACCGGGTATTTCGGTCAACCCAACGGGAGAATTCGATATATTTACTTCACTCGTTGCCGGGTTGGACGCGTCAAAGGACGAGATGACCTACCTCGGATTTGGCCTGATCTTCGTCTTCCTCATCTTTGTGTACCGGCATATCCACGCGATCTCGCCACTCATTCCCATCGTGTTGATCGTCGGCTGGAACTCGGTGGCAATGTACGTGCTGGGGATCGCCTACTCCCCCATGACTGCTACCCTTGGCTCCATGACCATCGGGATTGCTGCTGAATACACGATTCTCGTGATGGAGCGTTACTCAGAGGAGGAGGAAAAACTCCACGACCATATCGCGGCTATCAAGGAAAGCGTGAGCAAGATTGGGTCTGCTATCACCGTCTCCGGTCTCGCCACCTTCTTCGGATTCTCCGCCCTCTGCCTCTCCACGTTCCCCATCATCAGTAACTTCGGCATCAGTACCCTTATCGCCATCGGGTTCTCCCTCTTCGGCGCCATCTTCATTATGCCCGCCGTGCTCTCCCTCATGGGCCAGTTCACCGAGTGGCTGGAGACGAGGAATCAGCATCCTCATATCGGATCCGAGAGCCTTCAGAAAACAGAAATTGCAGACTAGTTTGAAAAAAAACGCATTACAGAGGTACGTTCAATGAAATCCCACACCATAATTCCTCTCCTGCTCCTCGCAGGATTGTTGTGCATCATGCCCGCGTTGGGCCAGGAAAAATACCAGGGGGGATCTCCGCAGATAACGGCATATATCGCTGGAACAAATCAGTTCTCCCCGGGACAGGATACCATGATCACGGTGGTCATCCGGAACAGTGGAGCCAGTGCGGTGATGTTCACCGACCAGGGAACCCTGCCCCAGGCTGATCTCCCGACTACCGCGAAGCTCCTCACCGTAGGACTTTCCGGGGAAGGAACACCCGTCAATATAACCACGGATGCCCAGAACCTCGGTGATCTCGGAAGCCCCGGGATGACAAGTGCAGGTTTTTCGGCTAAGATAACCAATGACGCGACGCTTGGTCAGTACACTCTTCCCCTCTCTGTCCAGTATATCTACCTCTCCAACAGTCTGGCTGACCAGCCGACAAGTGATATGGTTCAGCCAGTGTATTCTCCCGTAACGATGACCATCCCGCTCACGGTTCTGATACAACCTGTCGTCCAGACAGATGTACTCAACGCCCAGACATCCGGTCTCGCCGCGGGGTCAGAAGGATACATCAACCTGACCATAAAAAATGTCGGTTACGACGACGGAACCCGGGCTTCTGTCAAAATTCTTCAGCACGGCGACAGTGCCATTATTCCGACCGACGACAGCGTGTATATCGGGGATTATCCCCGGGACGGCGTTGTCTCCTGCCTGTACAAGGTTTCTGTTTCTGCCGATGCGCAGCAGCAGACGTACCCGATTGATGTGGAAGTGACCTACACGAACTCAGAAGGCTTTACCGTAACCTCGGCAATTAATACCGTCGGTGTACCGGTGGCAAACAAGCTCAGTTTTGTGGTCACCTCTCCCCCGGCGGTCTTAACGCAGGGAACAAGCAGCGTCATCTCCGTGGAATACCAGAATACGGGGACCATCACGGCAAATAAAGCCGAAGCCAGGCTTTCAACCTATGCGCCGTTTTCAAGCTCGGACACGCTAGCATACCTCGGGGATATTCCACCCGGGGGTAAGGTGACTGCCCATTATGCTATCTCCGCTGCCAGCGGGGCGGCTCCAGGAACTTATCCCCTTAATACCGAGGTCAGGTATCGTGATGAACTCGATAACAGCCAGATCTCTGATACCTTCACGGCACCAGTCATGGTCGCTGAATCATCGGCAACAAGTGGACTCAGTAAGATCCCCGTAGTACTAACCATTCTCGTCCTCATTGTGATTGGTGCAGGGTACTACACGCTTGTGATGAGAAAGAAAAAATGAGGTGACGAATGATGATACCTATGTTTCCCAGAGTAAAACAATGCAGGATTGCCTTGATCTTCCTTGTTTTTGTCGTATGCCTCGTAGCTCCGGCTATGGCAGGGACAAGATACTTCGATGGCAGCCCTAACCTGACTGCGTATATAGCCGGTACTGACCAGTATACGGCCGGTTGTGACATCCAGATTCCGGTCGTGATCCAGAACACCGACATCAGCACAGACTATGAAGTAAACCCGGAAATTGTCGACCGTGCCGATGTGCCGATGACAGCGAAATTTGTCAAGGTAGCAATGAAGGCCGGAGACGCTCCTATAGTAATAAAAAGCGATCCGCAGATGATCGGCGATCTCCCAAGCGAAGCCACAGAGACGATAACGTTCTCTGCGAAGGTAAATGCAGACGCCCAGGGTGGTACCTACAAGGTTCCGCTCAACATCAGTTATACCCAGTATGAATACGTCGACCAGTATGGCATGGACACATTCAGGAATTACTACGAACCGCATAATGTCACGGTCACGGTCCCGTTGACCATCAAATCCGAGGTGATCCCCCGGGTCGTCTCGGCGACATCCGATTCACTCGTTGCAGGCACCGAAGGTTATGTGAACCTGACCATTAAGAATATCGGGTCACTGGACGGGTCCAAAGCGACCGTCCAGATTGTCCAGGACGATGGAAGCCCGGTCAGCCCGGTGGACACCAGCGTGTATGTCGGGGATTTCCCGGCGGGCGGTACGGTCTCCTGCCAATACAAGGTCTCGGTTGCAGATGATGCTATCAACAAGACCTATCCCATAGAGGTTATCGTTGTCTACCAGAATGATGAGGGAGATTTTGTTACGTCGCAGACCCAGACCGCTGGCGTGAATGTCGGCAACAAGGTAGACTTTGTTATCCTGTCGCCCCCCGTTCAGATGAGCCCCGGCAGCACGCAGACGATCCAGGTAGAATACCAGAACACTGGGGACTCCACGGTCAAAAACGCTGAGGCCCGCATTAGTGCGGTTGACCCGTTCACCAGTTCTTCAGCTATTGCCTATCTTGGTGATCTCGCACCCGGGCAGACCGCGGTGGCTTCCTACCAGATTACTATCGGCCGCGATGCAACCCTCAAGGAATATGGGCTTGATTCGGAGATCCGGTACAATTCCGCTATCGATGATACCTATGTTTCGGATCCAATAAAAATCACTATCGACGTGAAAAACCTTACCGGCATTCAGGGAATCGTGTCTAATCCGGTCTATACCACCGTGCTGTTTGGGGTGATTATCGGCATTATCTACGCTGTGGTGCATGTGAGAAGAAAAAAATGAGAGAACGCCCTATGATACATCTCCAGTATCTGGATGACAATCCGGAAATGTTCATGATCGTTGCAGCATTCTGCGAAAGGATAAGGTCGTTTATGGTAAAGATCCTTAATTCCGGAGAATCTGCACTTGCATGGCTCTCAACGTCATCTACAGATGTGATTGTATCTGATTACGATATGCAAGGAGACATAAATGGGATTAGGTTACTTCAGGAATTGCACTCCCGCGGTACCACAACCCCAGTCATTCTTTTCACCGCACTCGGTGCGAACAACGTGAGAGAAGAGGCATATCGGAACGGTGCATTCAGCGTCATCAACAAAGCCTCGTCAGGCAAAAACCCGATCCACTGTCTTGTCAGAACAATATACCGGGCTGCATTGTAGACAGGGAACTGAGAGAAATACCGTTCTTGAAAATGGAGAAACGTCTAAAATACAGAAAACCAGATCCATGAAACGCCAGACTCGCGATACGATCGGATGTGCGAATGACGATGATGGGTTCCTCACCCTTTCTCCTCATCATCTGCAAAGGATTGCGAGGACGAATTCTTATGGATCTGATATATATTATAATTCTGGTTTTCGGAAGATGTAATGAGGAAAAAAAGATCATGATCCCTAAAGAACCACATCCACACCATCGGTTTTTTAAGAACTTTGAACGCGTGCTCAATTTTACGGATTGCGTATTCTCATTTTGCATCACCCTGATGGTCCTTTCGCTCGCCGTTCCGGTTATTGCGAAAAGCGATGTTAACGCAGAACTCGCGACACACCTCATCAATGAATGGCCGACGTTCTTAATCTATACCATCAGTTTCATTATCATCGGCACCTGGTGGATGAACCATCACCAGATTTTCCAGCATATATACAAGGCAGATCGAGTCCTTCTCTATTTAAACCTCCTGTTTCTCTTTTTTATTACGTTGATCCCATTCCAGACTTCCCTGATCATCCAATATCCCGAATCACGGGTTGCAGTCATATTTTATGCCCTGACCCAGGCGTTTGCAGGTGTTGTTTTCAGTGCACTCTGGTATTACGCGACGAAAGATCGCAGGTTCTCTGATCCTGACCTTTCCCAGGCAACTGTACACTATTTTATCATGCGCGAGCTTCTTATCTCCCTGGTGTTTTTAATCTCAATTGGAATTGCACTCTATAACACCCATATTGCCGAGTTATCATGGATCTTTATTGGGATTCTCATATGGTGGGTGGGCAAACGGTTCTACCAAGAAATGCTGCCGGTTGAGGATCAAACCGAATAAAATACCGTGGTGGGGGAAAAATGGGGTTCTGTTAACTTCTTAGGGGATTGTCAAATTTCTAACACCTGATAAAATATCCGGTCCCTCACCACGTTAACAGAACCCTGCCAGGGAAATTATTTTAACCCTTTCTCTCCTCTAGTGAACGTATGACACAGTGGGGACGCGAAGAGGATCGGTTTTTGTTGATATTCATCGGCGGGATCTTCATCATTATGGCGATTGCTTTCTTGCCACTCATGACCGTCGTTGTCTGGGCCACCGCCGTTGCCGTGGCGCTGATGCCCTTTCATCGTCGGCTGTCAAAAATTGTCAGCCCGGCTGTTTCTGCCACGTTTCTTACTCTTTGGGTACTTCTCGGCGTTCTCCTTGTCCTCTCTGCGGTGGCAAACGTAATCTATTTCAATATCCAGTATATCGGTACCATTGCCACCTCCCTTACACGGGGCTTTGAATATACTGGCCTTCCCACTTTCCTCCCCCCACTCTCGGAAACCCAGCTGAACAACATGCCCCAAACTATCGTACAGATGTTTCTTCAGGCAGTCACCCCCTCGGGATCGAGCCCGGTTCTCCTCGGGCTCCAGATCGTCATCTTCTTTCTCCTTCTCTCTATGCTCCTTTTCTATGGTGAAAAAATCTGGGATGCACTGATGCATCCGCTCCCGGATACTGTGCAGGCCGCAATCGGAAAACTTGCCGAGATCACCGGGAACACTATCTATGCATTGCTCATCATCCAGATCACGGCGGCAGCGATCTGTTTTCTTCTCGCCGTTCCGTTCTTTACCTTTCTCGGTTACGGCCATGTGCTCCTTTTCTCTACGATGATCGGCCTTGCGATGCTCATCCCTCTTATTGGTGCGCAGTTTTTTCTTTTAATCTTCATGCTTTACATGATTGCGCTCGGCGATTACCGGAGTGCGGCAATCATTGTCCTCATCGGGTATCCTCTGCTCAGCGGTTGGATCGATTTTTATTACCGGCCGATGATGATGGGTAAACGAGTTGCGGTGCACCCGGTATGTATGATGATTGGCATCCTTGCCGGAGTACCTTTCATGGGGCTGGTCGGTTTCATTCTCGGACCCGTACTCGTCGCGCTCGGAGTAACCGGTTTTAGAATCTATACTGAAGATATCGTCAGGCATGCGCCACCGGATCGCCCGGTATAATCCGAGCGGGCGGTAGGCAAATCTTATTATGAAATACAGGCCATCCTTGACCGTTGCAGTATGACAAGTGAAGAGATGTTGCAGGAAACCGCGTCACGCCTGAAAGAGTTTCTTATGGCAAGAAATGTCATGGGTGAATCTATCGATATCGGTGACAAGATAGTAATCCCTGTGGCA
>Ga0209039_10003402_pt1 | contig 12453 bp, 11 predicted proteins | sample BogFormECP12_OM1_FD_188238 | JGI IMG/M metagenome (GOLD analysis project Ga0209039, IMG submission 188238) | Bog forest soil microbial communities from Calvert Island, British Columbia, Canada - ECP12_OM1 (SPAdes) (version 2) | ecosystem: Environmental > Aquatic > Freshwater > Wetlands > Bog ...
GCCACCACCGGGAAGATCGAAGCGCGGCCCAGCGGGCTGTGTCCCAGCAACTCCACCAGCTCCCCGGAAACTTCTCCGGGCGTAGTGGCCGTCGCCACCGGATCGCGGCTGGCGACGGCGCTCGCCAATGCGGAAGCGGACGAGAGCGGAATACTCAGCGAGCCAAATTCCCGGGCCACGGTTTCGGAGACGCCGCGGATGCGCTCGCCCGTGACCGTGCCGCCGGAAACGCCCAGGAGCGCCGCCAGCGGGCAGAACGCTTCCGTGGCTTCCAGCAGCGTGGCGCCCAGGTCTTCCAGGTCCGAGGATTGGCGGATGCGCCGCACCGCCTGGTTCAGTTCGTCCGCCATGTCGCGGCCGGCCCGGTCGCGCGCTTCGGCGAAGAGGTGCTCGGTATCGATTATCACCTGCCGCAGGCGCTCTTCCATGAGCTTTCGCAACGGTGTTGGAGCGCTGGAGGCCATATCTACGGTTATCTTATCAGGCTATGCGTTCAAGCCGAGCAGGTGCTTCAAGAATGTGTGCACCGCTGCAATGTTGTCCAGGGCCAGGGCGTCGTCGCGCAACCATCGATTGCGGGCTACGCTCACCTGAAGCGTGCCTCCTGCGACCAGAAAACCGGCGATGCAGGCGAGCGTAGCCTTGATTTCCCCGGATGGCTTGGCGGCCTCTTCCACATCTTCCTGCGTGAGGACGGTTCGGTCTACGCCGCCGACAAATGTACGCGCCCCATCAAGCAAGCCTGGATAGACCTTGGCGGCGCATTCACCGAGGAGGTCTTCGAGAGTGCCCTGGCGGAGGTTGTCGGGAAAGACGTAGATGCCCAGCCGCGGTCTGCCGTCGGAGATCTCGCCCGGAACGGAGACTGGAACCGGCATGCCGATTTCTTGAAGCGCGTTCCTGAGCCGCTGAAACCTATCCGGCGGAGTCTCCTGGTCAGCGTCCGCCATCAGGCCCAGCGCCACAACCTCCTCCCACCTCGGGAACAACTGCGAACGTGTATCCTGGACGGCGGGGACCAGCCGGTCGAGGCCGCCAGCGCTTTCCACGGCTACGGAATGGGTATCGCTCCGGAAAAAGCCGGGGACCGGAACGCGTTTCAGGAGGTCGCCTCCGGGAGGATACTCGTTCGGGATCAGGATACGCCACAGGTCGTCGACTTCGTAAGCATTCTGCACCCGCCTCAGACCAGATGCCCGAAGCAACCGCCCTACGAACTCAACGTCGGTCGGACCTTCGACTGCCAGATATCCGTATAGCAAGGCCTACAACCTCACGTCGAATCCGTGTTCAATTCGCATTCGCGAAAGAAGCTGCCCCTCCAGGCGTTGAGCCTTGACGGACCCTCCCGAGGGTTTCAGCCGGTAACCGACGATGCGGCTCAAGTCGCCCCTCTCCGCGTGAATCATGGTGTCGATGGCCTCCAGACTGTGGGTCGTTGCAAAGAGCTGCACGTCGAATTCCTCGCAAGCTCGCACAAGCCATGAGAACAGCGTCTCCAGTGCGGAGACATGCAAGGCGAGCTCGATCTCGTCGATCAGGAGGACGCCGCCTCTCGCAGAGTTCAGCACCAGAGCAATTAGAAACGCGCGGCGGACGCCATCGCCGAAGCCGGACAGCGGGATCAGCCCGGAAGAAGCGTAGTCGATGAAGATTGCCGGACTATTCTCTTGGGGCGTCAGAATCCGGATGTCGCGAATCTCAGGATCGAGGGATCTGAGCATCTTGAGAATCCAGTCTATAAGGCCTTGCCGTGCCACCGCCGACAACTCGGCCATCTGGGTTGCCTCGCTGCGGTGGTCCACCGGCGAAACTGTGCGGACCGGCAACCGGGGCCACCCTTGGTACTCCGAAAGAGCGACGGTCTCACCCTCCCAAAGCTCGAATGCCCTGCTCAAGCTCTTCGGGTCGGAGTCCGCGCGTCCCTCCACCTGGATCACGGCTCCGCGCTGCTGGTAGGGCGTAGCTGTCTGTTGGGGGGCGGCGTGAGCGCCGACCCTGGTCCTGATTTCATATGTCGAACGGACGCTTCGAACCACACACTTTCCAGAGCCGGAGATTGTGACCTGGTCGGAGACGACCGGGCCGTCGCCCAGTCTTAGGTGCGGGAACATCCACTCCATTCCCATAAAGAACGGTTTCTCTGGTTTGAGAGGGGCCTCCCGGCGCCACGTGACATCGAACCAAGACAGAAAATCGACTGGGTGGCAAAATATCGGGACCGCTTCCAGGATGCTGGTCTTGCCGGAATTGTTCGGCCCTACCAGCAGATTGACCCGGCCGAGACCATCCAGGTCCAGGTCACGCAGCCCACGAAACGCGCCGATCTTCAAGTTGTCCAGTGCGAACATGTGTCGATGAAACCAGCCTTGTTCATCTTATCGCGCAACGGGCGTATCCGGCACCTACGTTCTGCGCGTAGAATTACCTCATGGAAACCTTATCTGGGAAAACCGCAATCGTCACCGGCGGCACGCGCGGCATCGGACGCGCCATCGCCGAACGGTTGCTCGGCGAAGGAGCGTCGGTGGCCATTTGCGGGCGCACGCGCGAGAGCGTCGACCGCGCCGTCGCCGCGATGCAACCGCTGGGCCGGGTCTTCGGGTACCCGGCCGATGTCCGCCGCGTCGAAGACGTCCGGCTGTTCTTCCAGGCCGTCGACAAAGCGTTCGGCGCGCTCGACATCCTCATCAACAACGCCGGCGAGGGTGTCTTCCGCAAGGTGGGCGAGATGACCCCGGAAGACTGGCACCGCAATATCGACCTCAACCTCAACGGCGTGTTCTACTGCACGCGGGAAGCGCTGCCGCGGCTGATAGCGCACGGGGGCGGGTTCATCGTCAACATCTCCAGCCTGGCCGCCAAGAACGCGTTCTCGGGCGGCGCGGGCTACAACGCGGCCAAGGCGGGACTGAACCTGTTCACCGAAGCGCTCATGCTGGACCACCGCAACGACGGCATCCGCGTCTGCTCCATCATGCCGGGCAGCGTGGATACCGAGTTCTCCGGCGATCCGGCCAAGCGCCAGGGCGACACCTCCTGGATGATCGCCCCCGCCGATGTAGCCGAAACCGTGGCGATGGTGTTGCGCATGCCCGCCCGCACTATGGTGAGCCGCGTGGAGATGCGCCCGTCGCGGGTCAAGCCGGCGGGCCGGTAGCCGCCCGGCGAGTGCTGCTAAGATGGCGTATTCGGGAGGCCGGCGATTGAGCGCTCTTAGAGGGCTGCTGCGCGTCTTCAGTTACTTGTTCCACGGGTTGCTGGTGGTATTTCTGCTGGCGGTCTCCGGCATGGCGCTGTCGTCCGGCCCGGGGAGACTGAATTTTCAAATGCTGCCATGGACCGGCGACACGCTGATCTTCGTGCTCTTCTTCGGATCGCTGTTCGGCCTGCTGACGCTGATTCTGGCAATGGGAGGCAAAGCGCCGGCTCTGTTTCTCCTGTGGTGCCTGGCGGTGGCCGTGCTGCTGGCGAAGGGCTACGTGTTTAGCTGGTACCATTTCGCGCCCGGGGAAATGAAGATCGCGGGCGTGCTGCTCGCGGGCTCGTGGATGGCCGTGGTGGGTGCATGGCCGCGGTCCCGCTGGCGGAGCGGGCGTTGATGCATAGGGCCGCGATCTTCGACCTGGGGCGGGTGCTGGTCAATTTCGATTTCGGGCGCGGTTATCGGGCCATGGAATCGCTGTGCCCTTACAGCGCGGAGGAAATCTCGAAACGCGTGGCGGCAACCAGCCTGGCAGTGGATTTCGAGACCGGGCTGATGGAGCCGCGCGATTTCGTCGCCGGCATGGCGCGGGTTCTCGACTGCCACATCGAGTACGGGCGTTTCTGCGAAATCTGGAGTTCCATCTTCACCGAAACGCTGGTCCCCGAGAGCCTGTTGCGTAATCTGGCGGCGCGCTACCGCCTGCTGATGCTCTCGAATACCAACGCGATTCACTTCCAGATGATTCGTGAGACGTATCCGCTGGTGCGGCATTTCCACGAGTTCATTCTGTCGTACGAAGTCAAGGCGATGAAGCCGCGCCGGGAGATCTTCGAGCGCGCCATCGAGCGCGCGGGGTGCCCCGCGGAGGAGTGTTTCTACACCGACGACATCGCGGAGTATGTGGAGGCGGCGCGGCGGCTGGGCATCGACGCCGTGCAGTTCCGCTCGGCCGCGCAGTTGGAGGATGAACTGCGGGCGCGCGGCATGGTGTGAGGCGGGATGCCTTCAGAAACCGGAAAAGAGCCGGACGCCCAAAAAACTGGGCGTCCGGCATCAGAGCGCCCGTGATCCGATCGGAGGTTTCGGATCGCAGGCGTGGAGGAGCTTGTATACCCCTGTACTACGCCAGCAGGCCGCCGTGTCCCAGACAGGCGATTTCCCATCCGGTGACGTGATAGCGGGCCAGAAGCGGCGGCAGCACCAGGTCGACCACGTTTGGTTTGGCGGACCGGAAGCAGCCGGGAGCGGAAATAATCGGCACCTCGTCGCGATAGGACAGCAGCAACAGATTCCCCGGTTCGACGGGCGCCAGGAAACGCTCCACCAGGGCGCCGACGCGCGTCATAGCCTGTCCGATGACGTCCTCGGGGCCGGCGGGCGCGGTGGTGGAGGCCACCAGGACGACGCAAGGCTTGGAGCGCATCAGGTGTTGCAAGCAGCGCGCCACCGAGTTTTCGTCTTCCGTGCAGGCCAGGACAAAATTGGCATTCACGCCGAAACGCTCCAGGCGCTGGCGCATGATGTTCTCGAACAACTGGCGGGCGCGTTCCCCGCTGAGAGGATCGGTGTAGAGAACTCCAACGCTGGGATTGCGGATGGGGCGGGCCTGGAGGATCGGTCCGCGCTCCTTGAGTATCCCCTTGACCGCTTCCAACTGCTCCTTCGAAACCGCAAACGGCGCGCTTTTCACGGTGGCAATCCGTTGTCCGGCCACCGCATAGCTGAAATTCAAGGCCGTGGCCAGGGCCACGCTGGAGGTGCAGTTGATCTGCTTCAGAAGTTCGTCGTCCACCAGCACGCAGCAATTCTCGGTGGCGAGGAGATTGGCCCGCCCACCGGCCGCCAGACGGATTTCAAAGCTGCCGCAGCCCATCTCGCTGGCAACTGCGCAGACCGCGTCGTCCTCACTGACTTCGCCGTCTTCGAGTTCCGTCACCCAGATGGACTCCATGCCTTCGGATTCCAGAACCCGGACGTCTTCATCGCTGATTACATGACCCTTAGCCAGTAGTTTCTTCCCACCCGGCCGAAACACCGTGCAACACAGGACCCGCCCAGTCGAAGATTTCACGTCAACCGTTTGTGCTTTCATGATCGCCTCACACGAAACCGGATCGCAGAATATTGGGTCGCTTTATCCGATACGCTGATTTTACCCGAGAATGTGTTCAGGAAACCTACAATTCGAGCGAATTTTTTGCGGGGGCAGATCAAATCCCTAGTTTGGGGGTACCGCCAAGCGCCCAGAAGACTACGGAGTTCGCGGGACGGGGATGCGGATGAGCTGATCGTCCGCGGACCCGGCGGGCTCGACCCGGAGTAGCGGCTGCGTTTCCACACCCCGTTCGGGGTGGAGCAGGCGCACCACGGCGACCTCGTCGCAAGCCTGGAACTTGGGACAGCGGAGGCAATCTTTCCATGCCTTTAGCGGCAGAGCGCCGCGTTCCACAACATGAAAGCCGACTTTGCAGAAGAAATCCACAACATATGTGAAGGCAAATACCGCGTCCAGCTCATAGACAATGGCCTCTTCCACCAGCGCCTCGACCAGTACCCGGCCGACTCCCTTGGTTTTGGCCTTCTCGTCCACCGCCAGGGACCGGATTTCACCGATGGTGGGCGTATAGAAATGCAATGCGCCGCACCCGAGCAGCGTTTCGCCCTGCTTCACGACGCTGAAATCGCGAATGGCTTCAGAGAGCTCGAACTCCGTCCGCGCCAGCATGATGCCCTTGGCGGCGTAGCCGTTGATGAGGTCTAGAATGAGCGGGATATCGTGCATCACCGCCTTCCGGGCGCGCAACTTCGTGGAATCGCCCGGAAATTCGACAAAAGCGTCGGCGTAGAGTCCGCTGATCATGCCACCGCCTCCGCGAGGGTCATGCGGGTGCCGATGGGCTCGCCATCCAGCAGGCGGTCAAGTATGTTCCCAACCGCGCCTGGGGCGATGCGCACCTGCTCCACGCCCGAACGGAGCGCCGCGATGGCGGCGTTGAGTTTGGCCTGCATGCCTCCTGTGGCTACGCCGTTAGCGACCAAGGCTTCGCTTTCGGCGGCCGTAAGCACGGCTCGCACCTGGCCGGAGCCGTCCAGCACGCCCGCCACGTCGGTGAGGAAGATGAGCTGGCCGGCGCCCAGGGCGGCGGCGCAGGCCACGGCCATCTGGTCGGCATTCACGTTGTAAACCTGCCCCCGGCGGTCGCCGGCCACGCAGGCGACCACCGGCACGTAGCCGTTGGCGGCCAGCAACTGCAGCAGCGCCGGATTCGACCGGGTGACGCGCCCGACCGCCCCTAGCGCGGGGTCCATGGGTTCGGCCTCCGCCAGAAGGGCATCGATGCCGGATAGGCCCACCGCCAGCGCTCCGGCTCCGTTCAGCGCGGCCACCAATTCGTGATTGACGCTGCCGGTGAACACCTTGAGCACGGCGTCCACGGCCTCGGGGGTGGTGACGCGCAGGCCGTTGACGAAGCGGCTTTCGATGCCGCGTTCGGACAGATAGCGGGTCATCTGCTTGCCGCCGCCGTGAACCACCACCGTGGGGACGCCACGCCCGCGGGCACGCGCGATCTGCCTCGCCAGCGCGTGGCGGGAGTCCGCGGAATCCAGCAAGGTGCCGCCGAGTTTGATCAGGACGGGGAGGCGCGCGCTCACAGCAAGCCCTCCGTTTCGGGGAAGCCCAGCATCAGGTTCATGTTCTGGATGGCCTGGCCGGCTGCGCCCTTGACCAGGTTGTCGATGGCGCTGACCACCACGGCGCGGCCGCTGCGGGCGTCGAAAGTGAGGCCGAGGTCGCAGAAATTGGTGTGAACCACGGCCCGCAGGTCGGGTGCGTGGCCGGGTTCGTAGAGGCGAATAAAGGGCTCGGCCGAGTAACGCGTTTCGTAAACGGAGAGCAAGTCCTCGGGACACTCCACGCCGATGGCGCGGAAGTAGATGGTCTCCAGGATGCCGCGGTGCACCGGCAGGAGATGCGCCGTGAAACTGAACTCCCGCTCCTCGAGATGGGACACCATGAGGACCTCGGGAACGTGCCGGTGGCGGAGAATGGAATAGGCGGAGAAGTTCTCCGTGACCTCGCAGAAGCTGGTCTTGAGGCTGGGCTTGCGGCCCGCCCCGCTGGCGCCGCTCTTGGCGTCGCAGACGATGCCGGCGGCGCGGTCCACCACGCCGGCCTTGACCAGGGGCGCAATCGCCAGGTTAGCAGCCGTGGGGTAGCAGCCCGGGTTGGACAGGAGGCGTGCGCCGGGGATGCCGTCGCGGCTGGCCTCCGGCAGACCATAGACCGCCTCGGCCAGCAGGGCCGGCTGGTTGTGGGCTTCCTTATACCAAGTGGAATAGGCTTCTGGCGTGCCGAGGCGGAAGGCGCCGCTGAGGTCCACCACGCGCGCGCCGGCGTGTAGCATAACCGGGGCGAGTTCCATGGATACTTCTGGCGGCGTGGCCAGGAAGACGATGGCAAGCCCTTCGTTTATAACGGATTCCGGGGTACAGGGCAGACGGACGGGAAGGCTCGAACGGCGGATGGGCGGGCGCGCGCCGTCCTCGGAGCGGTGGTCCAGCAGGACGGGTTGGACGGACGGGTGGCGCTCCAGGAGGCGGACCAGTTCCGCTCCGCTGTAACCGCGATATCCGACGATGCCGACTCTTTGGGTCATTGTCTTTTTATTCGTTCTAATGAATGATTATACCATGGGCGTGGGCGGGGCGGAAGCGGGCTTGCGGTTCGAAGCAGCGTTGCAGAGAGAGGCGGTGGATTGCTACACTGGGGTTTCTCCATGGCCAGGTAGCTCAGTTGGTAGAGCGCAGCCCTGAAAAGGCTGGCGTCGGCGGTTCAATTCCGTCCCTGGCCACCATGTTTTCAGCGGTTTACAGACACCCCAAGACCCAGTTTCATTCCGAGACTCTTGGGCCGTTGAGATCCCCCTCGGCAATACGTTCCACTTCAGCGCGAAGACCGCTGCAATCCGCATGAAGGTTGTCAGGGCGACCAGGACTATCAGAGACGCGACGCTTCCGTACTTTACTTTCCGGCGGGCCCTTTGGGCGCGGTGAAGTTCTCGTGCCATATTCGGGTTGCGGCGCCGTCCACTTCCCGCCAAGATCCCTTCCAGAACGCTTTCCTCACGATCCTTGGACCTCTTCTTGTTCATGTATAGCTCCGAGTACCGCTCAACCAGAGCTGACATCCGAAAACCGACCTCCCTTTTGATGTCGAAGTCGCGGTTCTCACCGCGGGCTTACTGCCGCCGTTGCGCGAAGCGTCGGGTATGCCGGATTCCGCCATCGGCTTTCACTGTAGGCGCGGGACCCGTGCCCCGGCGCTTGCTGGAGGTGCCGGCTGCGTGGTCGCCGGCGGCCCGCCAACACCCGGAGGAGTATGACAAGATCCCGGTTGACAAACCGAAGCAGCCCTGTACAATAATCCTTAAACGTTAACTGTAACGATTAACACTGGCCGGGGACATCTTCCCGGATCCCACTGATGGCGGTCAACCGAACCCCACAATTCAACCAGCCGCTAGGCTCGAGGCAGAAGAGGAATCATGACGATCAGTAGGCGAAGTGCTATGGCAGTTCTAGGAGGCGCAGTTTCCTCCGCCGGCTTGCGCCGGCTATCCGCGGAGCAGGCTCCAGCGTTTGAAATCGAGAAAGGACCTTTCCAGGCCACGCGCGAATCGCTGAAGGCGTATCGTGTGCCCGATTGGTTTCGGGATGCCAAGTTCGGTATCTGGGCCCACTGGGGACCGCAATCGGCCGCCGAGTACGGCGATTGGTACGCCCGCCGCATGTACTTCCAGGGCGAGCGGCAGTACGAGTATCACGTAAAGACATACGGCCACCCGTCGAAGTTCGGATTCAAGGACGTGATTGCCACCTGGAAGGCCGACAAGTTCGATCCGGATCATCTGATGCAGCTCTACAAGAATGCCGGGGCGAAGTACTTCTGCAGCATGGGCGTCCACCACGACAACTTCGACTTGTGGAACTCCAAGTATCAGCCGCGGTGGAACGCGGTGGCGTCAGGACCGAAGAAGGACATCGTCGGTCTCTTCAGGCAGGCAGCCATCAAGCAGGGGATGAAGTTCGCGGTCAGCGAGCACCTGGGCTTCAGCTATAACTGGATGGCGGCCGCACACACCAGCGATAAGACCGGTCCCTTGGCCGGCGTCCCCTACGACGGCGCCGACCCGCAGTACGCGGACCTTTACCACGCCCTGCCCAAGGACTACGACTACTCCAAACTGACCCCGCTCGGCATGTCGCTGGCGTCGCCGGACTCCTGGAAGCAGCTCTACTACAAACGGATCAAGGACCTGATCGATCAGTATGAGCCCGACATGCTCTATACCGACGGGGGGATCATGTTCGAGGAATACGGCCTCAACCTGGTGGCGCACCTGTACAACGCGAGCGCCAGGCGGAACAATGGCAAGGTCGAGTCCATCTACACCAGCAAGAACCGCCGGGACTGCGTGGAGGGGACCTGCGTGATGGACATCGAGCGGGGCCTGGCGGAGGGGATTTCTGCCAACCCCTGGCAGACCGACACCTGTCTCGGCACCTTCCACTACGACAAGACCTATCTGACGGAAGGCAAGTACAAGTCGGCGAAGCGGGTGATCGACATGCTGGTCGATATCGTCAGCCGCAACGGCAACCTGTTGTTGAACTTCCCCCTGCCCAACAGCGGCGCGCTGGACAGCGCGGAGGTGAAGACTCTGGACGAAATCACCCGGTGGATGGCGGTCAACAGCGAGGGCATTCACGGCACCCGTCCATGGAAGATCTTCGGAGAAGGCCCTGGCACGAAGCTGGCCGCCGTACCAGGCCAGCGGTTCAATGAGAACAGCCGCAAGGATCTGACCGCCGAAGACGTGCGCTTCACCAGCAAGGGCAACGCGCTGTATGCGTTTGTCTGTGGCTGGCCGGAGAAGGAGGCGGTCGTCAAACCCCTGGGCGCCAACGCTGCCGGCATGAAAGTGGCCAACGTGGCGCTGCTGGGTTTCCCGGGCAGACTCGAGTGGACGCAGGAGGCCGAGGGCCTGAGGGTTCAGATGCCGCCCGCCAAGCCTTGCGATCATGTCGTTGCACTGAAGATATCCGCGGCGTAGGAGAAACGAAAATGCGACTCACGATTTCCAGCTTTATTCTGGCGTTGCCGATTCTATTCACACCGGCCGGCGTGGCCGGCGATGGCCTCCAGCACGTGGTGTTCGACTCCAACGCGCGCACGCGCGAGAAATTTCCCACCGAATACGTTCCCACTCTGGTGCACGAGTTTCCGGTGTCCGAGCACAAGTTCGCGCTCAAGGACCTGAATCCGGATCTGCCCTCGGATTGGTCCTCGTACAAGTTCCTGGTGATGGAGATGAAGTCGTCCACGCCGCAGCGCTTCCTGCTGCGGCTTTACACCGCGGACGGGATGCGGGCCATGCGCATACACCAGTTCGGAGGCGGCGTGTGGTTCCGCGCGGCGGTGCCGTTGGCCTATTTCCAGGCCCAGAGCCAGGAAGGCCAGGACCTGGCGGCGGTCTTCAACAAGGCGCGCGCCCCGTTCTGGATGGCGGTGGTGGGACCGTTTGGCTCGATCAAGGCCGTCGAATCGCTGGCGGTGGCCATGGTTGCGCCGGTGGGCAATCCCACGCTGGACATTCGCAACGTCCATCTTTCCAACGACGACCCGGGCTCGGCGATCCTGGACAAGCTGCCGGTGGTGGATGAGTTCGGACAGTGGATTCCCGCCGAGTATCCGGGCAAGATCAAGAGTCTGGAACAGCTCAAGAGCGAGTGGGACCGCGAGGACAAGTCCCTTCACCCCGGCGCGTTCGGCTACTGTAAGTACGGCGGCTATGGCAGCACGAAGGCCAAGGCGACGGGCTTCTTCCGCGTAGAGCAGATCGGCGGCAAGTGGTGGTTCGTGGATCCCGACGGGCATCTGTTTCTGTCCATGGGTGTCAACGGGTTCGGAAGCTATGGTGGCGGCACGCGCATCGCCGGCCGCGAGAACTACTACGCCGCCGAGCCTCCGGCGGACCTTCCGGCAGCCAGCACGGGGCGCCGCCCCGGGCCGGGAGACTTCTACGGATGGAACCTGGTGCGGCGCTACGGCGCCAACTGGGACATCCAGGCCAACGAAATGGCCGTGCGCCGCGCGGAGGCCTGGGGTTTGAACACCGGCCGGAGCGCCCTCTCGAAGAACAAGCCGATGCCCTATGCCGCCATGTTGCGCGCCGCGCAGACCGCGCCGGTGTACATGGGCATGCCGGATGTCTACTCGGAGGAGTTCGCCCGCTCGGCCGATTCCCTGGCCGCCTCGCAGATGGCGCCGCTGAAGGACGATCCGTACGTGCTGGGGTATTTTATCGGCAACGAGCCGGCGTGGCCGGGCCGGGAGACGGAACTGGTGGACATGATCCTGGCCGGCAAGGAGACCGAGACCCAGCGCAAGCTGAAGGCGTTTCTGACCGGCGGGGACACCCCCGCGCGCCGCAAGGAATTCGTGCTGGCGGCCTTCGAGCACCAGCTTCAGATCACCAACCAGGCGGCCCGCAGGTACGATCCCAACCACCTGAACCTGGGCATCCGCTTCGGGGCGGGGCCCCCGGACGACGTCATCCGCATGGGACGCCTGTTCGACGTGTACAGCCACAATATCTACGAGTACGTGCCGGACCGCGCGTGGATCGCGAAGTTGTACCGGCTCACCGGCCGGCCGCTGCTGATCGGGGAGTTTCACTTCGGAACTCCGACCGCGGGACGGGCCGCGGCCCTGATGCAGGTAGCCAACGAGCGAGAGCGCGGCATTGCCTACCGCTACTACGTGGAGCAGATGGCGTCCATGCCCTCTTTCCTTGGAGCGCATTGGTTCGCCTGGGTGGATGAGCCGGTTACCGGGCGGATGGACGGCGAGAACTACAGCTTCGGGTACCTGGATGTCACCGACCGGGCAGCGGACGACTTTCTGCAGGGTGTCATCGCCGCCCATCAGCGGTTGTTGCAAGTGCACTTGGGCAAGACCGCGCCGTTCAAGCAGAAGGCCAAGGTACAGTAGTCCGTTTGGAGATCGACTTATATGATGCGCAGCCGAATTCATCTATCCGCGCTGCTGGCGCTTGCGGTGGTGTTCCTGGTGGCGTCCGTTCCGCTAGTGCTCTGACCGCGTGGAAGGTTTGCTTTTATAGCCGAACTTGCGACGGGCGGCCCGGCGGTCGAACTTCCAGTTGATCTTGATGCGGTCGCGG
>Ga0209039_10003404_pt1 | contig 12447 bp, 9 predicted proteins | sample BogFormECP12_OM1_FD_188238 | JGI IMG/M metagenome (GOLD analysis project Ga0209039, IMG submission 188238) | Bog forest soil microbial communities from Calvert Island, British Columbia, Canada - ECP12_OM1 (SPAdes) (version 2) | ecosystem: Environmental > Aquatic > Freshwater > Wetlands > Bog ...
CACTACCCATACAGGATCGGGACAGGATGCGCTATCTTTTTCCTTCGAACGAACTAAAGCTCCCACTTCTACCCACAAATTCTGCCGAGGAGCCAAATAATTGAGCGCAGCGCAATCCAAAGCCGGTTCATCAGTTTTCTCCTTGCCAAGAAAAGAATTCACCACAGAGGCACAGAGACCACAGAGAAAAGTTCTTCTGATGGCGCGGGTCGAGGCCACGGTTCCTTGTCTGCTGGCCCACCCGAAGCTTTTTCTCGATCTGTCCTCCGTGACCTCTGTGCCTCTGTGGTGAATTCGTTTTTGCGTTGCGGCCCACCCAGAAGGCGACTCCATTAGACAACGACTCCTTTGGCGATGCAAATCCAAACCCGAAAGCAGATGGGCAGCGTGTTTCGCCACCGTTAGACTCTCGGGAGCCACGCTCACTCGGCGGAATGATGGCCATGGGAGCAGGGAAACTCGTTGACAGGCTGTACCCGCAAAGCCAAACTAGAGGGAGAAGGCAGGCACTCCAAGGCGGTGAGGGAGTCATGGACGTAGAAGGGCGCGTTTCACGTCGGCCTCTTGAGCAGGAGTTGGTTTCGCGCGGGGTGCGGATGACGCACCAGCGTCGCCTGTTAGTTCAGATCATTCAAGGGGCGGATGGCCATTTGGACGCCGTGGCCCTTTGGCAGCGCGCCAAGGACCAGGACCCCACCATTAATAAGGTAACCGTGTATCGAACCCTGAGCATGCTGAAGAAGCACGGGTTGGTGGATGAACTGGACCTGATGCACCTTGATGGTGGAAAGCATTACTATGAGGCGAAAACCACGCGCGACCACATCCACCTGGCCTGCGTGAAGTGTGGGCGCATTCAGGAGTTTGAAAGCTCGCTGTTCGAGAAGTTGAAGGGCCAGATCGAGCGCGAGCAACAATTCCGCATCAACACCGTGCGCGTGGAAGCGGGCGGTCTTTGCGACCGCTGTAAGTAACAACTCTACCGCAGAGGCGCTGAGGCGCACTGCCTACGGTCCTTCGTCCTTGGGGGCTGTGGGGGTAAGTCCAAAAAGCTTTTGGATTTTTTCGAAGATGCTTTCTTGTTGGCCCTTCATCATGGCGGCGCGGGCCGCGGCATCCAGGTCGTGGCGAACGGCTTCGATTTCCACTTTCCGGCGCGCCAGCAATGCAGAGAGGTAATGGGCGATTTCCGGGCGGCCGTGCAAGATGTCTTCAAACGCGTTCCGATCCAGGCGATAGCACTCGGAATCTTCCAGCGCCTTGAGTGATGCGATGCGAGGTTCGCCCGTCAGCAGCGACGTTTCGCCAAAGAAGTCGCCGGCGTTCAGGATGCTAACCGTCTTGTGTACTCCGGCATCGGTGGAGACGATCACTTCGCCCGACCCTTTCGTGATGATGTACAGCCAATGAGCCTCCGCGCCCTGGCGCGTGATCAATTCCCCCTTCATAAAGGGGGCGTAACGAAGGCGTTCGGCCAGCACGCGCCGCTCACCATCGTTCATCTCCCGGAAAAGCTCCACCCGAGCAAGGTCCAGGGCGCTGAGCCGTTCCGCGATCTCGTGCTCGTGATGAAGCTTCGCGCGCTCCTGGTCTCTTGATTCCACAAAAGTGGTGAAAGCGGGTACAGAAAGCGGAATGCTCGCCCGCTGGAGAGCGAAGTAAATGCGGCCGCGCACCAGTGAATCCGTGGGGTCGTCATTTGCCAGGTCGGTCAGCCAGTAGCGGGCCGCGTACAGGCAGTAGCTCTCCTTGAAATCCATCAAGACCACGTTGGGTGCAGGGTCCGCCGCGGAGCCCTCCACCGGTGTGGTCACCAGCGCTTCGGTCACCACGCGGATGACCTCGGTGGGCGGCACACGAAAATCCACATTGAAATAAACCCAACGGCGCTGCTGGAGGGGTTCGCCGGAGCGCTGCCCCATCACCGTCACCTGCGACTTAATCAGGAGGCTGTTGGGGATGATGACGGTGTCCCAATTGCGCGTCTCGATGGCCACGTGGTGCCAGGTAATCTCCTTGACCTTGCCCGCGGTTTGGTCGATTTTCACCCAATCGCCCACCGAGAAACTCTCATCAATTTGCAGGACCAATCCGCCCAGAATATTGGAGAAGCTATCTTGCAGCGAAAAAACGATCACTCCGGTCATCACCGCCGAGGTGGCCACAATGCTGGAGAGGGTCACGCCATGGCGCGAGAGCAACCATAACGCTACTCCTACGTATCCCGCTGCCACCATGAGATCGCGCAGCACTTGGGGTGGGGAAAGGGGAGTGAAGGGCAGAATCACGTCGAACAAGATGATGCTGGCGAGCTTCACCACTCCACAGCCAGCTAACAGGAGTCCTGCGGCGTGAAGCGCTGTCGCGGCCGTTGACCACCCGAGCATCGTCGGGAAAACCGAGAGGAAGATCAGCAGAAGCGCGAGGCCGAACATCGTGAGCGCTGTCCGGACATGTCGCCTTTGCCGGCGCGAAAAAACTGCCAGCGCCGCGGCTGTTCCCAGGAAAACGAGCGTGACCGGAAGAAGGTCGTCTTGTCTCGCAATCAGCCTGAGATCGTGCGCGATCTCGGTGAGCATGTTGATATACGGCCCGACCCAAACCCAGGTGCTCATGCCGGCTCACTCATCCTTGATGGCGGATTTGACCATTGCCAGGATGGCGGGGGGGATCATGGCGGCGGAGATGCCGTGATCTTTCTCCGCGTGCTCGGCGGCGAGCTTCAGGACTTCCTCTTCCGTTTCCGCCCGCATTTCTTTGGGACAGTCCATTCCCAGGTCACGACATCGCAACACTTTGGTCATGAAAGTTTCCTCTCCGCTTAACGATTGGCGGCTATCATACCACCAGTCCTGATTTTTTTGCCGGGATGGCCGTCGTTTTTTTTCGTGTGGCGCCAAGGTTTTGGTAGTGAATCATTTTGAGGTGGCACGGGCGTCCCGCCCGTGAGCGGTTACGGCCAAGATATCCGTGCCACTTCAAAATGAGTCACTACCTAGATTTTTCGTTCCTTGCGTAATGTCTCTGTGACTCCCGTGCTCCGAACGGCTTCACCACAGATTTGCATGAGCCTGTGGCTCGCCACTGTAGATGAAAATGCGCGAAGCGCCTTGGACTGCGGCGGTCTGGCGCCGCCTTGGAATAGCGCCGAGGAGGAGGACCAAGGCGGCGTCGAGCCGCCGCAGTCCAAGGTGCCTTCGGCACATCCATTTTGATGGCAGCGCTCACTGAGATCCCCAGTGTGCTCTGTGTTGAAGCTTGAAAAGTACAGAGGCCACGGAGAGACCTCATGCGGGTGGCTCTGCCGCACTGTACCACGGCCGCTTTCGTGGATTGCTTTTTGGGCAACCCCTGTTATGATATTTAAGCCAATTTAGGCGCTAGGTCACCCATGAAGATTATCAAGCAACTCGTCAGTTTCGTGTTGGGGATTGCCGTAGGAGCTTGTCTGTATTCACTTCTCAAGCTTCGACCCCTTTCCCCAGCGCGTTTGGCGAACGGTTCATCGCCCGTGGGAGCAAACAACAAGTCTCTCCGTCCGCCTTGGGTTCAACGCTCTTTGCTCCCGCCGGTGGCTCGCCCCAAGGGGGTGCATTCCGGAAAACGCGCGCATGCGGTGGCTCGTGAAGTCGCCGAGGGGCGATCGCCGGTGCAGCCTAAGCCTGAGGCAGTGAAGGGGGCGGGACCTTCCGCGGCGAAAGAGGGTGCGGTCGAGAACATCTCATCCGCCCCACCGGCTCCGACGATGTTTAAGGCGATGGGGTACGTGGAAAAAGCCGGAGGACAACTGGAAGCAATTATTCTGCAAGAAAACCAAGTCCAGGTCGTTCATGTAGGTGATCTCATTGCGGGGCGGTACCGAGTCACGAAGGTTTCTCCTGACTCCGTGGAGGCCATCGATGAGACGCTGGTGCAATCACCCATGGCTAAGCCTAACGGCTCTAAATCCAATGAGTTGACAGCGAGCGCGGGGCACGAGACCTCGACCCCGCCGATGGCCGCCGCTGCGGCTCTGCCCCACGGTTCGCCGGCAGCCCGAGAGAGCGATCGCGTTGCGAACGTGCAAAGCGCCGAATCGATTTCCGCTGGGTCGGCGGTTATTGCTCAGGCTCAGCCGACCACTCCAGTTAGCCCAGCCACGGACGATCGAAGCGCTCCACCCCAACGTGAAGAACCGGTTACGAATTCTTTAGGATACGTGCAAAAGGCGGATGGCAAGATTGAAGCCGTGGTGGCGGATGGGGACTCGGTTCGCCTGGTCCCAGAGACTTCCACGGTAACCCTGGCGCAAGTCACCCCTCCTCGCCATTCTCAGGAGGAGGTATCACCTGCTCAGGTTTCGACTCCGGCGGAGGCATCACGTGCTCAGGTTACCCCCCCGCCTATGGCAACGGCTCCGGCAACGCTCACCCCGACCGTGGAGGCAATGGCTACAAGTGCGGTCGATCCGGAGGGGAGTTCGGCTCTTACTCTGGCTTCGGTGGTTCCGCAAGCGTCGTACGATGTTTCTAGCCCTGCGCCCAGTGGTGCCGATACATCGGCAGCCGAGAATTCGGCAGCCGACAGTCTTGACCTGGGTTCGGCGGGCTCAGCGGCTGAGGCAACGGTCGGGACTAGCGACCAGACAGTACCCCGCTTCGCCGAGGAGCGTGGCATGGCCATCCCTTCGGCAAGCTCAGCGCAGGCTGTGGCCATGACTACCCGCGGGCAGGATACCCGTGCCACCCGGCCCGGTGGGTCAACTATTCGCTCGGCCAAACTCGCTGTCGAGATGAAGCCCCTCGGGTTCGTGGTGAAAGCCGATGGCGAACTCGCCGCGATTCTCTCTCAGGACGACGAAGTTTATATTGTTCGGCAAGGTGACCGTTTCGCCGACCACTACCGCGCCGTGAGCGTTTCCGCCGACGCCGTGGAAGCTGTGGAAGAGCCACCAAGTCATGGCCAAGATGGCCATGCCACATTTGTTTTCCAAACTCTCGGCTACGTCGAGACTCTGGATGGGGAAATGCGAGCCATTGTGGCAGATGGGTCACAATTATATTTGGTAAAGCAGGGGGAGACGTTTGCGGACCAGTATCGGGCAACGAGCGTCGATCCCACCATGGTTCTGGCCGCGAGGGTGTCCCCCGGGCAGGAAGTGGGGAACTCCCTTTCTGCCCAGACAGAATCCGGCGGCAAACCTGCATCCAAGAAACTGCATGGATACTTGCACTACCCCTCGTTAGGGTGGGCAAGCGCGCGAGCTCTCCATGAGGTGGATGCGTCGGGCAGTCCGGTGCTCACAAACCTGGGCGTGAATCTGCTCAACTCATCGCTGACCGGCTTTGATTTGCAGTCACATTTTTTTGCGGCCGATAGTCCCAATGTTACGTTCTGATTGCGGCCACGGGAGAGACGGATGCTCAGCAAAGGAATCCGGCTAATCGGGGTGTTGGCATTACTCACCTCATGCCTAAGCTGCGGAGGCGGTTCCACCACCGCTTACACTCAAGGTCGCAAAGCCGAGGAGCGGAAGGATTGGGACACGGCTCTGGTGGACTACGAGAAGGCGAAAGAATCTGACCCCGCTAACGCCCTCTATGTCCTCCATGAGAGAAACGCTCGCCTGAATGCCAGCATGCTCCACCTCAAGAACGGCCGCCAAATGCTCAAGGAAGGCCGAATGGATGAAGCGGCGGGGGAATTTCAGAAAGCGTCTCGCATCGATCCCACCAATAAGGCTGCGGCTCAGGAGTTGGACGCCGTTCTGACCAAGCAGGCGCAGGCAAAAAAGGAACACACGGAGGCAATCCAAAAGGCTCTGAAGGCTCGAGAAGAACCAAGCCAGACTGCCGGGGTAAAGCTGCAACCCCTTCCCCAAGAACCTATCCATCTTAAGGTCACCGTACCCGCCGATAAGGTTTACCAGGTATTGGCGAAGCTCGCGGGAATAAATGTCGTTTTCACATCGGACTTTCGCCCGACCGCTCCTCTCAGCGAGGACCTTAACGGCGTCAAGATCGAAGATGCGCTGAAAATTGTAGCGATGCAGAGCAAATCGTTTTGGAGGCCGATTACTCCCAACACGATCCTGGTCGTTGCCGATAATCCCACTAATCGGCGGGACTTCGACGAAGCGGTGGTGAAGACGATTTATCTTTCCAACCCCCTGGCGCCTGCCGACCGCACCGCCCTTCTCACCACCCTTAAGCAAGTGTTGAATTTGCAGCATATTATGGACAATCCCGATGCCAACGCCATCATCATTCGGGATTCCCCGGCGAACGTAGCGGCAGCGGAACAACTCGTGCGGGAATTGGATCGATCCAAAGCGGAAATCATGATTGACATTAGTATCGTGGAAGCCGACCGTGACCGAATTCGCAATTTGGGCTTGACGCCGGCCACCTTTAACTCCAGCGGGACACCCACTCCCGGATTCCAGGCGGGGGCGGGATTTGCGCCGACCTCAAGCTCTTCGGGTACAACCACCACGGTCACCTCTGCCGCAATCAACACCTTGACTTGGAAGGACTATGCCGTGGTTCTCCCCGGAGCAGCGGCCCAGGCGGTCTTGAACGACAACAAAACTCATATTTTGCAGAACCCCCAAGTCAGAGTTACGGACGGTGGGGTCGCCAAGTTGAAGATCGGCACCAAGATCCCTTATGCTACCGGCAGTTTTCTACCTTCGCTTGGGGGAACCACCAGTTCGTCAGGAGGCGTCGGCTTGCTCGCCAGTACGCAGTTTACATTTCAGGATGTGGGTGTGAACCTGGAACTGACCCCCCATTTGCTCCAAACCGGAGAGGTTGCAGTTCACTGCAAGATTGAGATTTCCTCTCTGGGGGCGTCCATCTCCGTGGGCGGGATCACTGAGCCCACTTTCGGCCAGCGGGTACTCGAGGACGACTTCCGATTGGAGGAAGGGGAAGTTAATCTGTTGGGTGGTTTGATTCAGAGAACCTTGACCCAATCCGTGCAAGGGATTCCAGGGCTGGGCGACATTCCACTGATACGTTACCTTTTTTCCGATGAAAACAAAGAGGTGAATGACCAAGAGGTGCTGGTCATGCTCACCCCGCGGGTCATCCGCCTTCCCGAACCTGGAAGAGCCTCGGCCTCAACCGTGCCGGTGGGCTCCCTCGGCGAGGAACGCCCCGGAGGTCTCGAGGGCCCACGTCCCTTCCAGAATCCAGTCCCTGAGCCCCCACAGCCCTAAGCTGAGCTAAAGAAGTGGTTAGTGGATAGTGGACAGATAGTGGCTAGTATTGAAAGTAGCGCCGACCTTCAGGTCGGCACTTCTCTACGGGGTTTGGAGGGCTGGACATGCGCGGGGTGCGAATGCAGCATGTGTAGGCATGCGAAGCTTTGGAGTGCGGCAGCTTGCTGCCGCTTTGGCGCCAGCCAGCTCGCTGGCGGGGAATTGTGCTCTCAGTTGAAGTCCCCGCGAGCCAGCTCGCGGGCAGGAAAGCGGCAGCAAGCTGCCGCACTCCAAAGCTTCGCATCTACCCCTGGAAGGAGTAGCGTGTGTTCCTCGCATCGAGGAACGTTTTCAGACACACTCTGAAATCCCACGCTTCCAGCGACTCCCGAAGAGCGTCCTAACGTGGTGAGAAATCCGGGCTAATGATGGGCCTAGAAGAGATGATAAAGAGACGCAATCAATTATCGGACAAAGCCTTCATGCTGATCGAACTGATTGCGGCGATCACGATTCTGCTAGTGCTGACGACCCTTGCCTTACCGTTGGCGCGCAATCAGATCATCCGGGCGCGGGAGACGCGGCTCCACGAGGACTTGCGCATGATGCGCGAGGCGATTGATCGTTTCAAGGGCGATTCTGACCAAGGCAAGATTCCCATCAAACTGGATACTTTCGGTTATCCCCCCGACCTCCAGACCTTGGTCGATGGGGTACAGGCCAAAGGAAGTCTCAAGGGTAAATACAAGTACCTTCGCAGGATTCCCGTGGACCCCATGACGGGGAGCGCGGACTGGGGTATGCGGTCAATGCAAGATGATGTCGACACCAAAAGCTGGGGTGGACAGAACGTTTTTGATGTGTACTCGAAGAGTCAAGGAACAGCTTTAGATGGGACGCAGTATGGGAATTGGTAGAAAAGCAGGTGACAGGTAACAGGGAATAGGTGACAGGTCTCGTCACTCGTCACTACTTTTGAGTCAGGGAACAGCTTTAGATGGGGCACCGTATGGGGATTGGTAGAAAAGCAGGCGACAGGTGCCAGGTGCCGGGTGTCAGGTCTCGTCACTCGTCACTCGTCACTCGTCACTGCTCTTGGGGTTTTACCCTGATCGAACTGATGATGGTGATTACCCTTATTTTGATCCTCGCGACCTTCGCCATGCCGATGTATCACGTTGCCGTCGTTCATGCCCGCGAAGCCGTGCTACGCGATGACTTGTTTACGATGCGTAAGCTCATCGACGAATTCACCATCGACAAGCAGCGTCCTCCCACTTCTCTTGATGAACTGGTGGACGGGGGTTACCTGCGGGGTGGGATTCCCGTTGACCCTTTTACGGGTTCGAACCAGACGTGGACGACGGTTGTTGAAGATGTGCCCATCAGTCCGGACCAAGCCGCCTCGGGGATTGTGGATGTGCATAGCGGGGCAGAAGATAATTCCATCGAGGGCACGCCCTACAGCAGTTGGTGAGAAAGGCTAAAGGATAAAAGGTAAGGTGTAAGAGGTAAAGGGTAAAAGGTTCGAGGAAAAAACAAAGTATAAATGGTAAATGATAAAGGGTAAGGACTGGCGTCTGCGAGCACGCGACCCAGAGCTTAACCTCGACCTTTACCATTTACATTTTACAATTTACACTTTTTTGCCATGGCTGAGTTTGTTTGCAAATTAGGGACGGACGCTGGACGGGTTTTGACCCAGACGGAGGAGGCGCGCTCCGAGGAGGAACTCCGCCAGCGGCTGCGGGCGCAAGGTTTTCTGATTTTTTCGATACACCCCAAAGAAATTTGGAATTTTCAGGTGCGGACGTCGCGTCCGGGAAAAATCCGCCCCGACGATTTCTTGATTTTCAACCAGCAGTTCTTGACGCTTTCCAAATCCGGGTTGCCGTTGCAGAAATCGCTTGACCTGCTGGCGCATCAGACCCGGAGCGACACGCTACGCCTGGCCATTGAGGCGGTGCGTGACAAAGTACGCTCCGGGGCATTGCTTTCCGAAGCCTTTGATTCCACAGGCTGCTTTCCCAAGATCTACTGTGCCACCGTGCGGGCGGGAGAACGCAGCGGGAGTCTGGACAAGGTATTGGGCCAATACCTGAGTTACCAGAAGCAGTCGCGGGGATTCCGCAAGAAGTTCATTTCGGCCTTGATTTACCCCGCCTTTCTGTTGGTTTTCCTGGGCGGCCTGATCGCCTTCGTAATCGAATTCATTGTGCCGCAATTCGCCAAGCTTTATGCCGACATGGACGTGCAATTGCCAGCCCTGACGACCTTCGTTATTTCGTTTGCCATGCAAATGAAGCATTACTCCCTGCTCATTATTCTGGGGCTGGTGGGGGTGGGCCTGTTGGTGAAAACGGCGGCGCAGTCCGAGAAGGCCCGCCTGGGCTGGGAGCGGTTGAAATTCCGCTTGCCGCTGGTGGGAAGCCTCCTGCTGAAGTTTTCCGTGGCGGAGTTTGCTCGTACTTTGGCGGTGCTCTTACAGGGCGGTACCCCCATTATCCCCGCCCTTGATACGGCCAAGGAATCGGTAAGCAGTCCGTGGCTGTCGCGTGCCATCGCGCAAGCGCGGACGGAAGTGGCGGCAGGAAAAGAACTCAGCGCCTGTTTGCGTACGAGTGGCTTTTTCCCCTCCATTGCCCTCGATATGATGGAAGTGGGAGAGACCACCGGCGCCATGTCCAACATGCTGGAAGCGCTGGCGGAGTTTTTTGAAGAAGACGTGAACATCGATCTTGAAACCCGGCTGTCCCTGGTGGGGCCGGTAATGATTGCCCTGATCGCCGTTGTGGTGGCGTTTGTATTAATCGCGTTTTATCTTCCGCTGTTTTCCATGGCGGCAATGGTGCACTGAACGGGGTTAGGGATTAGGGGTTCGGGATTCGGGACTCGGAGTTCGGTGGCGGGACTCATGGTGGAGAATTATAAGGAGTTGGATGTCTGGAAAAAGGCTGTTGGCCTTACGACCGAGCTATACAAATTAACTTCTGGATTTCCTGATGCAGAGCGGTACGGCCTAATCTCCCAGATTCGAAGAGCTACCACCTCGATTGCCGCAAATATCGCAGAAGGATGGGGAAGAGGTCGACCGGGGAGTATATTCAATTCCTGACAATTGCGCGCGGACCCTTGATGGAATTGGAAACACACCTGATTGTTGGATGCAATCTGCACTTTCTAAAGTCGGATGAGTTGAATGCAGCATTAAAACAGGTTGAAGATATCGGGAAAATGCTCAATCGTTTGATATCGGTGCTCAGAACGAGAAAGGGGAGATCGTGAGCCCGAATCCCGGCCCTCGAGTCCCGAATCCCGAGTTCTGGGTCCCGAACCCCTAACCCCGAATCCCGAATCCCGAATCCCGGAGGTTCGTTTTGGAAGCTACAGCGATCGATGTGAAAGAGATGGAAGAGGCGCGCCGGTTGGCGGCGCGTTATCAGTTCCAATTTGTGGATTTGCGTGATTCGCGTCCGGACAGCGAACTGTTACGCACCATCCCTCTCGAACTGATGCTCCACTACGAGTTCCTGCCTTTGGAAGGGATTGACCACACTCTGGTGATTGTGGTGGCGGACCCCACCAACCTGACGCGCCTGGATGAATTGGAAGTTAAGCTGGACCGGAAGTTGGTGGTGCGGGTGGCGGCGCCCAGCCAGGTGCGTGATTTCCTGAAGAAAACCGAGCCCTCGCAGCGGGTTCTGGATGATGCCACGGAAGAATTTCGCCTGGACGTGATTCGCGATGAGGAAGCCGCCGGCGAAGGTCTCTCGCTCGAGCACTTGGTGGAGGAGACGGAAGTCAGCCCCATGATCCGGCTGGTGGACTCGATCATTTTCGCCGGACTGGAGCGGCGAGCGAGTGACATTCACATTGAGAGCCGCGACAACTCGGTGGTGGTGAAGTACCGCATTGACGGAGTGCTCCAGCAGGCCATGGCGCCCCTGGCGCGGGAGTTTCAGTCCAACCTCATTACCCGCATCAAAGTGATGTCGGAATTGGATATCGCCGAGCGCCGGGTTCCCCAGGACGGGCGCTTCCGGGTGCGCTATCGCGGCCGGGCCATTGACTTTCGCGTCTCCATCATGCCCTCGATTCACGGCGAGGACGCGGTGCTGCGCATCCTCGACAAGGAATCCTTGCACGAGAAATTTCACTCTCTGCGCCTGGAAGTGTTGGGCTTGGCCGACCGGGAAATCCGGCGCCTGCGGCGTTTTATCCGGGAGCCCTACGGCATGGTGCTGGTGACGGGCCCCACCGGCAGCGGCAAGACCACCACGCTTTACGCCGCGCTCTCCGAAATCAAGTCCGATGAAGACAAGATCATCACCATTGAGGACCCGGTAGAATATCAGCTTCGCGGGGTCACGCAGATTCCCGTGAACGAAAAACGCGGACTGACCTTTGCGCGCGGATTGCGCTCCATCTTGCGGCACGATCCAGACAAAATCATGGTGGGTGAAATCCGCGACAATGAGACCGCCCAAATCGCCATCCAATCCGCGCTGACCGGCCACTTGGTGTTCACCACGGTGCACGCCAACAACGTGGTGGACGTGCTGGGGCGCTTCCTCAATATGGGCGTCGAGCCGTATAATTTTGTTTCGGCGCTCAACTGCATCCTGGCGCAGCGGCTGGTGCGCACGATTTGTGAAGCCTGCAAACGCCCGGCGCAAGTGCCCATCGAGGTGATCGAGGAGTCCGGCCTGAAGCTCGAGGAGTGGAAAGACGTTACGTACTACGAAGGGGGAGGTTGTCAGGAGTGCAACGAGACGGGGTTCCGCGGCCGGACCGCGATTGGCGAACTGCTGGCCGTAACGGATAGTATTCGCGAAATTATCCTGGGAAAGCGGCCCTCTTCGGAAATTCGTCGTGCTGCGCACAACGAAGGAATGCGCTCGCTCCGGGATTCGGCACTCGAAAAAGTTCAACTCGGGCTTACAACTTTGCGGGAGATCAATAAGGTTACGTTTGTGGAGTAAGAACCGGGAGACGGGATACGGGATACGGGGCACGGGATACGGGACACGACGAACAGGTGAACTGATGATCCGAGATTATAGAGAGTTGGACGGTTGGGAACAATTAGGAAACCCGAAAGGCAAATCGGAATCGAGCCTTGTTTCCCGTGTCCCGTGTCCCGTGTCCCGTGTCCCGAGGGTCGCATGAATTGGACTCGTTGGAAAAAGCGGCTGGGACTGGAAGGGCACATTCACACGGGGCGCTTCGTGGCGCCGACCTTCGCTCTGGACCTGGAACCGGGT
>Ga0209039_10003405_pt1 | contig 12444 bp, 9 predicted proteins | sample BogFormECP12_OM1_FD_188238 | JGI IMG/M metagenome (GOLD analysis project Ga0209039, IMG submission 188238) | Bog forest soil microbial communities from Calvert Island, British Columbia, Canada - ECP12_OM1 (SPAdes) (version 2) | ecosystem: Environmental > Aquatic > Freshwater > Wetlands > Bog ...
GCACCGGCCGGTGGAAGCGGGAAGTAGCTTGCGATCCCGGCCGCATTCAACATCCAATTCATCCACGAGTTGCTGTTGGGACCAGAAGCCGCGTAGTACTTCGTTGTTGGCTGAAAGCTGTTTGCCAACCCGACGATTTCGTCGACCTCAGAGCATGCAAAACCCTGCGGTGAGCTGAGGGTCAAGCCGACTTGCGGGTCCTTGCCGGGATGGTCACCTGGCAGTCCGGTCCCGTTTTCCGTCACATAGGAGCGGAGGTTACCCCAATTCGCAAACTGGAAGTTCTGCGGGCCGCCCTCGACCACCCAGGTGTTGCCATTACTGTCGTCCGTGTAGAGATACTGATGCGTAGCTCCGGCCTTTCCCGGCGCTCCGTTGATCGGCCTTGTTTCCAGCTCAACAGAGCAGTTGGTTGTCGGCGACGACGGCGACGACGGAGGCGGCGGCACCGGCACGTAGCACGCCGGGTTCGGGCTGGGGCTAAACTCATCCCCGCCGCACGGGTCCCCGCCGCCACCGTCACCACCGGAGTCATCCTCGATCTCCGCCATGTCGTCGCCGCTCCCGAAGAAGCTCGTGATCGCGTTCCAAATTCCACTGAAGACATTCTGGCCGGCTGGATCGTTACGGTTGACGGGATCGCCGTTAACGTAGGCGTACATGTTCCAACTGGGGGGTTTCGTCGGCTTCGCCGCCTTCATGCCCGAGGGGTCCGGCGACCAAAACGCCCCCGCCTGGTTGTAGTAGCGTTGATCTAGTGAAGCCGACGCCGTTCCGCTGCAACGATACTCGCAAGCCGGTCGCGTGGTTGAGCTTAACCACGTCCAGCCCCCGATGCAGGCTGTGTTTTCGAGGTTCGACCCCCAGACGCGAGTTTCGGACAAGCCAAGCATCGCGCCAGGTGCGATCGGCAGACTGCTTTCTTCTTTAGCAGCGGATAGCACTGTCTGATATTGTACGCGCTGGCGGGGATGGGTAAAAGGCGGCTAAAGAGTGAGCACGGTCAGGCCGGGGATCTTCTGGAAGTGGCGCAGGTTCTCGGTGAGGATGGCGTAGCCCTGTTCGATGGCTGCGGCAGCGATCAACAGATCGTTCAGGGGCAACACGTTGCCCTTGGCGGCTTCCTCCCCTTGGATCTGGCCCACCAGAAACGCCGTCTGGCGGGTCACAGGATGGATCGGCACCAGGTCGGCCAGCTCTTCGATGTAGGCGCGCCGCCGCTGGCTCGCTTCCGCATTTTTCGCCCGGTAGATGCCATGCACTAGTTCCGCGACGGTGACCGGCGAGAGTGAGATCTCGATTTCTCCATGGGCAGTCTGGATGGCTTCGATGAGTTGCGGGATGGGCAGTTTCCGGCGTTCCGCCGTGATCACGGTGCTGGAATCCAGCACTACTCCCAGGATGGCGGCGTCCATGGCTGCTGCTGACTGGCGATGATCGCTTCCATGTCGGCGCCGAAGTCTTCGTCGAGTGTGACGGTGGAGTTGCGCTGCCTGGCTTCGCGGAGGATTTCCGAGACGAGCCGGCCGCTGCGCTGCGGAGGCCGGAGAATGGCCACCGGCCGGTGATCCTGCTCGATGACGACTTCCAGGCCCTGCTGTACTTTGGCCAGCACGGCATGGACATCACGGGCCAGTTCAGCTTCGGTGATGCGGACCGTGCCCATGTCTCCGATCATAGCTCGTTATCCTCCTCATCCGCTTCGGCGGCTAAAGCAGTGAACAGTTCGGCCTCCGCTTCGCGGTCGCGCTCCGCGGCCGGCGCGTCCGGATGGTTCAGGTGCGCGCCGGGATGCGTGACAGCATATACCTGCTTCAGCAGGTTGATGGAGACCCTGGTGTAAAGCTCCGTGGTGGTGAGCTTGGCGTGCCCCAGCAGTTCCTGGATCACGCGGATGTCGGCGCCGTTCTCCAACATCAGCGTGGCCACGGTGTGGCGCCACAGGTGGCAGCCGCCCGTTTTGCCGATCTTGGATTTGGCCACGTAGCGGCGCACCAGGGCGGTGAGCTGCACGCGCTGGAACGGCTCGCCCAGGTGCGTGAGGAACACCGTGCCGTCGTCGGAGGGGCCGAGCAGCTCCGGCCGCGCCTCGCGGATATATTTGTCCACCCACGCCAGCGCACGCTCGCCGACGGGAATGTGGCGGTCCTTTTTGCCCTTGCCCTGCCGCACCATCAGGGTGCCGCGGTCGGCGTCGATGTCGTAGACCTTCAGGTTGGCGACCTCCATGCGGCGCATGGCGGTGGCGTAGAACATCTCCAGGATGGCGCGGTCGCGCAGGCCCTCCGGCTCGGCGATGTCCGGCTGCTGGATCACCTGCTCGGCTTCGGCGGCGGTCAGCACGTACTTGGGCAGGCGGTTTTCCAGGCGCGGCAGGATGATCTCCGAAGCCGGGTTGTGCAGGATGAAGTTCTGCCTGGCCAGCCAGCGGAACCAGCCCTTGAGGGAGCGCAGGCGGCTGTTCTGCGTGCGGAAGGTGAGCGGCTGGCCGTTCTTCTTGCGGTACTGGAACAGCGCCCGCTGATACCGTTCCAGGATCGGGCGCGTGATCTCGGCCGGATTGTCCAGGGCGCGCTCGCGGCACCAGTCGATGAAGTAGCCGATACAGGAGCGGCGCGTGGTCACGGTATCGCCGCTGAAGTTCTGCGTCTGCATCCACACCAGGTGTTGCTCCATCAGCGCATGCATCGGGTCGTGGGGCAGGGCGGGCACGGGCTTGGGAGCGCGGCGCTTCAGGTGGCGGGCTATGGCTACCGCTCCCCTACGGCTACGGCGGCGCCATCCACCCGCATCTCCGTAGTAGTGATTTTCGGAGGAATCGGGCGGATATCGCCTGGAAGGTCCGTTTTTATTGGCTCGGGCGCGCTCCGTCCACCGGGCGGCATCCCTCCGTCCTGGGCGCGACCTGGCCGCGACTTGTCGCCCTCCGGGTCCGACCGGTTTCCGCCGTAGCGTAAGGTGTCCACGTCGATGAGGCCGGCGAGGCGCGGCTTGCCGTCGGCGCCCTGGCTCTCGAACAGCAGCTCGTAGACGAAGCTCTGCCCTCGGCCGCCGCGATGCACCAGCAGGTACTCCAGTTCTTCCAGCCGGTGCAGATGCACTTTGAGCTGCGTGTTGCCCCAGCCGGTCGAGGCGCGCACATCGCGGCGGCTGAAACGAAAATCGCCGCGCTCCATCTTCAGGCGCTCGCACTCGCGGCCGACCAGCTCATCGATGAGCAGCAGCAGGCGGCGGGTCTGCGGCGGCAGCTCATCGAGCGAGCGGCCGAGCACCTCGTGCGCCAGGCGGTTGGCGGTCTCGATATCTTCCAGCGTCGCCTCGATGTATTCCACCGTCTTGCCGCGGTTCGTGGCGCTCTGGACGGGCCGCTGATATTGATGCAGCAGGGCGATGGAACGGATCAGCGCCAGGTACTTGGTGTGGTCGCGGCGGGTGCGCGTCAGGCTGTCCACGAACGTCAGGTTCCGGGCATAGGGGTTCACCACGAACAGCGGCTTCAGCAGGCGTTGCGCATTGCGGTGGAGCTTCAGGATCTCCTCGCGTTCCTGGCGGGCCAGCAGGCCTTCGAGCGTCTGCTGCTCGCGTTGAAGGCGGTGGATGGCCTGGGTCTGCCGGCGGTCCTCGTCCACGGAGAGCACCAGACACCGGTTGAGCAGTTCCTCATCGAGGTCGATGGCCGTGGTGGTGAGGAAGATCATCACCGGGCCTTCCACGCGGTATTCGTGGGTCACCATCCGTCCCGTGGACGGGTCCTTGCCGGTGGAGGCGATGGTGAGCACGCCCTCGCTCTGGAGCAGTTTCAGAGCGTACGCGGCGCGGCTCGCGCCCTCCTCTTCCACGATGGCCAGCACCTTGTGCTTGAGATCCTGCTCGCCCATGTAGAACAGCGACTGGCCGGTCATGGCCGAGTACTGCACGCGCTGCTCTTCGGGCACGAACGCCAGGATCGCTTCCATCAGCGAGCTCTTGCCGGCCGCGGAACTGGATTGCACGATCACCGCCAGCGGTGTATCCAGGTGCCGGGAGATGGCGGCGACATAGCCCGCCAGCTTGTTGGTCTCCTCGCCCACCACGCCGCAGCGGGCGAAGTCCGCGACAATGCGGTCGAGCAGGCGCGGATCGCGCAACAGATCGAGCGCGGCGGCGCGCTCCTCTTCCGTGATCGAGATCTCTTCCGGTTTCGGCTCCAGCGCCTTGCGGATCTGCTCGTCTTGCAGTTCTTCCAGCTTCAGCAGCACGCGGCCGAGGTCGCGTTTGACGGCATCTTCTTTCACGCCCATCTCGATGGCCGCCTGCTTGAGGAACACCACGCGCTGGCGCGCCGAGTAGAGATCGAGCGTATCCACGTGGAAGCCTTCGCCGCGCGAGGCCAGCAGGTTGATTTTCAGCAGATCGTAGCTGAGGTTCTTGGCCAGACCGCGCACGCGGTAGCGGCGGTCGCCCAGCGTGATGACGATCTCCTCGGAGCGGATTTCGGCGGGCACGTCCACGGCTGGCGGCGAGGGCATCACGGTGGCCACCGGCGCGATCTCCGGCGGCTGTTCGGCGGCTAAAGAAAAAACAGGCGCGTCCGGCGCATCCATTTTTTCTTTAGCTGCCGGTTCCGATAGTGGCGGGTCATCGTCAGGCACCGGGGCGGGCACGATCTCCACCATCTCCCTGGCCGGAGGCTTGCCTTTGCCGAGCCACTGCGCCTTGTTCAGCATCAGCCCCAGGCTTTTGGCCGCGGGCTGCACCTTGACCGCATACTCGTTGGCGTCCATGCCGTGGGGGAACAGCACGCGGAAACATTCGATCCCCATCGCCATCAGCTCGTCAGCGAGCGCGGCGGCTGCCTTCTCGCCGGCTTCGTCGCGGTCGTAGGCGATCAGCACGCGCCTGGTCTCGTATTTCTTCAGCGCCGCCTTGTGGTCCGGAGTGAAGCCGTTCACGCCATAGCTCGCGATCACATTCCGGAAGCCCGCGCACCAAAACGTGAGCGCGTCGATCAGCGACTCACACAGGATGATTTCCTTGGCCACTTCCAGGGCTGGCTCGTTCCACACGCCCTGGTGCGGGCCGGGTAGATAGAGATGCACGGGAGTGCCGGCCGCCAGGTGGCCGTCGGCGATCTTACGCCCGTAGATCTCCACCACCTGGCCGGCGCGGTTGAAGACCGGAACCACCAGCGAGCCGTTGAAGTGCTCGTGGCCCGACTCGCGCAGGATGCCGAGCTTCTGCAACCGGCCGCGCATCTCTTCGCCCGCCTTGCGGTTCGACGCCGGCAGCCGGTAGCCCAAGGTGCGGTTGGCGTAGCCGAGCTGAAACTGGCCGATCGTCTCCGGGTGCGTGAGGCCGCGCTTCTGGAGATACGCCAGCGCCTCCGGCGACTGCTTCAGCGTGTCGTGGTAGAAGCCGATCACCTGCACCAGCAGTTTCTGATCGTCGGCGTCGCGGTCGATGGGCGGCGGCAGCTTGCGCACGGTGGACTGCCGCACCGGCGGCGCCGGATCGGCGAGGGAGGGATGGTCGGCCCGCAGCAGCTCGACGGCATGGCGGAAGCTGACGCCTTGCGCGCGCATGACCCAGTCGATCACCGAGCCGCCGGCCTGACAGGCGCCCAGGCAGTGCCAGAGATTGTTCTTCGGGCTGATGACCAGCGAGGGTTCGTGGTCGTCGTGGAAGGGACACAGGCCGATGAGGTCCGCGCCATGCCGGGTGAGCTTGACGCCGCGCGCCTCGGCCAGGCGCTCCAGCGAGACCTCCTGCTTGAGCCGTTCGATCACCTCGTCGGGGATGCGGGCCATGCTCTCCTTTCCGGCCTCCCGCGAAAAACCTGTCAAGAGGGGCCAGAAAAAAATTGTGTTTACAAAAATATCATTTGATACGATATTAGTCAAGGCGCCGCCCATTCCCGCTTTACACTGGCTTTGCCATGCCAAGGGTTTCCAAGCTGAAGCTGCCTCCCATCGATACCGGCCAGGAGACGATGGGGCAGCGCCTCGCCCGCATTCGAAAAGAACGCGGTTTTACCCAGATTGAGTTGGCCGAGAAGATCGGGATTATTCAGTCGCTGGTTTCCTCCTACGAAAACGATGCGCTCAGACTCTCGGCGGAAATGGCCGTCCGCTTCGCCCGCGCGCTGGAGGTGACCACCGATGAGGTGCTCCAGCCCAACCGAAAGCAGCGCATGCTGAAGCCCAGCCGCAAGGTCCTGCGTCGCCTCGAGCTGATCGAGTCTCTACCCACTCACCAGCAGCAGACGGTGCTGAAGACCATCGACACGATGCTGAAGGGCCTGAAGAACGCCAGCTAAATCCGGGTAGCAGCCGCGCCGCTATCCCTTCACCCAGCCCTTCACCGTCTTCGCGTCCGAGTTCAGCCGCCTGGCGATCTCGCCGAACGGCATGCCGGCGGCGTGCAGCTTGCGCGCTTCCGCCTGGCGCGCCCGGTAGGCGCGGGAGCGGCAGGAGCCCTGGCAGAACTTGCCGTCCTGGCGCACCTCGGCGGCCACTTCGAACCAGCGCCCGCACTGATCGCACTGGCGGTATTCCTTGTTGCCCGTGATGCCGTGCGCAAACTGCAACCACAGCGCCCCGATCAGGCTCTGCGGCACGAAGTGCATTTCCAGTTCGGATTTGCGGGAGCCGATATTCCAGAGCATTTTGGGAACCGCGCCGTGCTGCGTCAGCTTGCGGTTGACGATCCTTTGCAGCGCGTACCACGCCGGCTGCACCACGTCGCCCGTATGGAACCGCCCCAGCACTTCCGGGTTCGCCGCCTCCGACGCGATCGGGAACGACTCCACGTGCTTTTCGAACCGCGACCGCGGCCCGCGATAGAAAACCTCCGTGCGCGGCCACGGCTCCGAGCCGGGAATCGATTTCCCCTTCCACCGGATAAACTCGGCCAGCATCTTGGCGTCGCCACTACGTGCCGCTTCCCACAGTGCGATCAGGTGCCGCATCGCCGCGATCTCCGCGCCCCAACCCTCCAGCGTTTCGCCCTGCCCCACGAAGTACTGGTTCGGTTCCTTTCCGGTAGGTAGTTGCACCGGGATCGTCAGTTCGCCGCCTAAAAAACCATAGCCATTAGCGAACTCGAGGACACCCTCCTTGGTGGGTTCGGTGGCGGCGAAGCGCCGGAACAGGCCGGTTTCCTTGAAGGCGGGGTAGTTGCGGACCGTGCCGGCGACGCCGTATTGCATGCGGTCCACCAGGTAGACGCCCTCCACGCCGGCGGCCATGTCTTTGGAAGGGAAGCCCTTGGTCGAGACCCACTCGAAGCCGGCCTCCGGGGCCTTCCAGTAAAACTCGATGAACGAGCTCATCACGTGCCTTTCCGTGGCATTCGATGCCGACACGGATAAACTACATCACCACGTGTTGCCATGTCAAGGACCGCATCGTCATACTAGATGACAGGACGACACGGATAATACAGTTTGCTCGTGTCGAAACGAGGAGGCCCTATCGGATCGGAGAAACAGACGTTGACCGTGCCGGAGACGGCCCGGATTCTGGGGATCGGCCGCCACTCGGCGTATGCGGCGGTCCGCGCGGGCGCGATCCCGTCGTTGCGGATCGGCAAGCGCATCCTGGTGCCCCGCCAGGCGGTGGAAAGAATGCTGGCGGCCGGCCGGCAGCCCGCCCCGTCCGGAGAAGACCGGTGAGCGCCGCGCTGGCGGTCCACTCCCATGCCGACCTGACCCCGCAGGAGGTGTCGGCCTATTATGCCGCGCGTCTGCCGCGGCTCCAGCAGCGCGGCCGTGAATGGCGTTGCCCCTGCCCCATCCACGGCGGCAAGAACGATAACTTCTCTGTCAACGCCGGGACGGGCTTGTGGCACTGCCACAGCCAGTGCGGCCGCGGCGGTTCGGTTTACGACCTGGAGATGGAACTCGGGGGCGTGGATTTTCCCGCCGCGGCGAATGAAGTGCGCCGCATCGTGGGCCGTCCCGCCCTGCGCACCGTCGATCGCGAGCCGGAGATGAAGTGGGGCCTGCCCGGGTGGTCGCACCAGTACCTGCGCGAGCGCATCGAGAAGGTCGAGCGGGAACGCGGCTGGAAGCACACCGCGATTTATCCTTACTTCTTCGCCGACGGCCAGTTCTCTTACGTGAAGGTCCGCTTCATCGATAAGCAGAACGACAAGACCTTCCGGCAATGGGCGGTCTCCTCCAACGGCGGCTGGATTTCGCGGAAGAAGGCCGGCAGGGAGCCGCTGCTGTACCGGCTGAACACGCTGGCCGCCGCCGAAGAGATCTTCATCGTGAACGGCGAGAAGGCCGCCGATCGCGGCGCGGCCGACCTGGGCATCGCGACCACCTGCGCGCCGGACGGCGAAGGCAAGTGGTGGGGCGAGTACACCAAACCGCTCGTGGGCAAGCTGGTCCGCATCGTCATCGACCGCGACGAAAAGGGTGAGCTGCACGGCAAGGTCGTTTCCGAAGCCTTGGGGCCGCACGTCCGCGAAGTGAAGATCGTCCGGCTGCCGGGACTGCCGCTAAAGGGAGATCTGTGGGATTGGATTGAAGCCGGCAGCGCCCGCCAGCAGCTCATCGAGATCGTGGCCAACACGCCGGCGTTCCAGTTGCCGCCGCCATCTACGGATGCGCCGGCGCCGCAAACACATGCATCGGTCGAGTACCCGCTGCTCCAGCAGCTCCGCAACGACACAGGCAACGCCGACCGCCTGATCCTGAAGTTCGGCGACCGCCTCCGCTACTGCCCGGCGTTTAAGAAATGGCTGGTGTGGGACGGCCGCCGCTGGGCCGTGGACGATCAGGTCGCCGCCCGCCGCCTGGCCAAGAAGACCATGCTGGACTACCTGACCCAGGCCGCCGATGCCGGCAATGACGACCATCAGCGGTTCGCCTATTCCTCTCTGGAAGCCCGCCGCATCGTCAACCTGCTCGCCATGGCCGAGTGCGAGCTGGTGATCACGCCGGATAAGCTCGACACGCATCCCTTCCTGCTGAACTTTCTGAACGGCGTGCTCGACCTCGAAACCGGCGCCCTGCTGCCGCACGATCCCGAGCGATACATCACCAAGCTCGTGCGCTATCACTACAACCCGCGGGCCGCCTGCCCGCTGTTCCTCAGCTTCATCGCCCGCATCATGGGCAACCACCCCGACGCCTCCGAACCGGAACTGGACCGCGCCGAACGCATGGTCGCCTACCTGCAACGCGCCCTCGGATACAGCCTCACCGGCGCCACGGTGGAGAAGGCCGTGTTCGTGCCGTTCGGCTCCGGCAATAACGGCAAGACGACGCTGCTCTCCACGTTCCTGCACCTGCTGGAAGAATACGCCGTGCTGCTCCAGGTCGACACGCTGATGGTGCGCCAGGAGAGCAACAACACCCAGGCCGACTTGGCCGATCTGCGTGGCGCCCGCTTCGTCATGACCTCCGAAACGGAAGAAGGGCAGCGCCTCTCGCAAGGCAAGTTGAAGCGCATCACGCAAGGCATGGGGAAGATCAAGGCCGTCAGAAAATACGAAAATCCCATCGAGTTCCCCGAGACGCACAAACTGTGGATGGATACGAACTCGAAGCCGGTGATCCGCGCGGCCGACGACCAGGCCACCTTCAACCGCCTGCACCCCATCCCGTTCACCGTCACCATCCCCGCGGAAGAGATCGACAAGAGCCTGCCCCGCAAGCTGCTGGCGGAAGCCGAAGGCATCCTGGCGTGGGCCGTGGAGGGCGCGCTGGAGTGGCGGCGCAACGGCCTGGGCAAGCCGCCGGAGGTCACCGCCGCCAACGACGACTGGAAGGCTGAGAACGATCAGCTTGGCCGCTTCATCGAAGACTGCTGCGTCGTGGGCAGCTCGTTCAGCAGCAGGGCCCGCCCACTGTACTTGTGCTACCGCCAGTGGGCCGAGGGCGCCGGCGAGCCCGCCATCACCGAGACCATGTTCGGCAGGCGGTTGAAGGGGCGGGGCTTTACCAAGGTGGAGAGGAAGTATGGAGCCGTCTATACCGGCATCGCGCTGCGCGCCACCGGAAGCACCTCGGAGGAAAAGTTGTGACGGTTTCCGCGGGGTGGTGGGTTTTCAGGAGGTGGTGGGTGGTGGTGCGTTTTTTTCAAACCTTTCTCCTTCCCCGCGTACGTAAGACCGTTTTTGAGAAAAACCCGCAACAACCCACCACCCCGATAAACCCACCACCATCCAGCGGGCGTGGGAACTCTTTTTTCTCCGAGGAGCGAACGCCGGGACCTGAAAACCGCGCCGCCGCGCCGCGGGTAAGCCGATGGCGGGAAAAAGCCGACTCCAGAATGATTTGCAAGTTGACAGAGGTTGACGGTTGACACCATGGGACTGATCTCTCTACGGGAGTTCGCGCGGCGGAACGGCGTCAGCGCCGAAGCCGTCTCGAAGGCGGTGAAGACTGGCAGGCTGCCCGCCCACGACGGGAAGCTCGATCCCGCCGAGGCGCAGGCCGCCTGGGACAAGTCCAAAGATCCCGCCCGCGCCGGCCGCAAGCTGCCGCGTTCCACTGCGGAAGTTCCGCAGTCGAAGCCCGAGCATTCCGCCCCGGCGCCATTTCCGTCCGGCTTCGGCGGCCATTCTTACACCGAAGTGAAAACCCGCCGCGAACAGGTCCGCCTGGCTCGCGATCAGGTCGAGCTGAAGCGCCTGCTCGGCGAGCTGGTCCCCGTCGCGGATGTCGGCCAGAAAATCGACGCCATGATCTACACCACCAGGTCGAAGCTGCTGTCCCTCGGCCACAAACTCGCGCCGCGGCTGGCGATTGAGACCGATGCAGCCAGGTGCCAGGAGATTGTGGACGAGGCGGTCCGCGAGATCCTTACGGACCTCGCCGCCGGAGGTTCCATCCAATGACCGCGGAAGAGCTGGTAACCAGCAAGCTGCGGAACTGGGCGCCGCCGCCCCGCATGACGGTGAGCGAGTGGGCGGACGGCCTCCGATACCTCTCGCCGGAATCGGGCGCGGCTGCGGGCAAGTGGCGCACGCTGCCGTTCCAGCGCGAGATCTTCGACGCCTTCTGCGATCCCGGCGTGCACACCGTGGTGGTCATGAGCGCGACCCAGATGGTGAAGACGGTCCTCATCGAGAACGCTCTCGGCTACATCGTCGACCGCGATCCCGGCCCCGCGCTGCTGATTGTGCCCCGCGATTCGGATGCCGACCGGTTCAGCAAGATCCGGCTCGGGCCGATGATCCGCGACACCGCCTGCCTCCGCGCCAAAGTGTCCGACGTGAAGACCGCGCGAACCACGAACACGCTGGGCTACAAGTCGTTCCCCGGCGGCCATCTCACCATTGCCGCGGCGGGATCGCCCGGCAACCTGGCCGCGCTGCCCATCCGGTATTTGCTCTGCGACGAGATCGACAAGTACCCGGCGTCCAGCGGCTCGGAAGGCGATCCGATCAGCCTCGCCCTGAAGCGGCAGGCCACGTTCTGGAATCGCAAAACGATCCTGTGCTGCTCGCCGACCATCGACGGCGAATCGCGCATCCAGAAAGCCTACGATGGCTCGGACCGGCGGCAGTTTCACGTGAGCTGCCCCGCCTGCGGCGAGTTGCAAGTTCTGAACTGGCAGCAGGTGCAGTGGGACAACAGCCTGGCGGCTAAAGAAGAACGCGCCAGGACCGCGCACTACGAATGCGCCCGTTGCCATGCCGCCTGGAACGATGTCGAGCGTTGGCACGCCATTGAGAATGGCCACTGGGTGGCGGGCGCGCCGTTCAACGGCGTGGCCGGCTTCCACATCAGCGAGCTCTATTCCCCATGGAAAAGACTCTCCGAGATCGTGCTCGATTTTCTGACCAAGAAGGACTACCCCGAGCAGTTGAAGACGTTCGTGAATACCTCGCTGGCCGAAACATTCGTGCTCCGCGGCGAGGCTCCGGCGGCCACCGCGATCTACGGCAAGCGCGAGTTCTACGAACAGGGCGTGGCGCCGGCCGGGTGCCTGTTCCTCACCATGTTCGTGGATGTGCAGCAGGATCGTCTGGAGTGCGAGATCAGGGGCTGGGGCCGCGACGGCCAAAGCTGGTCGGTCGGCGCCGACGTGATTCCCGGCGACACGTCGCAGCAGGCCGCGTGGGACACGCTGCATGCGGTGATCCGGCAGGACTACGCCCACGCCAACGGCGGGATGTTGCCGCTGTGGGCCGTGGGCATCGATTCCGGTTACCGCCCGCAGATGGTTTACCAGTTCTGCTCGCGCTACGCACAGCCTGCGTACGGCCCCGCCGGCATGAAGCTCTGCGCCGTCAGGACCGTGGTCCCCACCAAGGGCGGCCACGCCTGGGACCGCGCCATCGAATCCTTTTCCCCGATCGACGCCGCCAGGAAGCGCGGCGGCGTGCGCATCCTGACGCTCGGGGCGTCATTCCTGAAACAGGCCGTCTACGACGCTCTGCGCTTGCCGATGCCTGCCGAGGACGGCGAGTTCCCGGCCGGCTACTGGCACTATCCCAACTACGAGT
>Ga0209039_10003408_pt1 | contig 12437 bp, 10 predicted proteins | sample BogFormECP12_OM1_FD_188238 | JGI IMG/M metagenome (GOLD analysis project Ga0209039, IMG submission 188238) | Bog forest soil microbial communities from Calvert Island, British Columbia, Canada - ECP12_OM1 (SPAdes) (version 2) | ecosystem: Environmental > Aquatic > Freshwater > Wetlands > Bog ...
CTTGGAACCAGCGTGGAGAAAGTAACTTCTCGAACGAAGAGATCCTGGTCTACGACGACGGATCGGGCCGCTCCGAAACCTATCTGGCTAAAGGCAATGACTTGATGAACAAGGGGCACTACTTGGGCGCCCACGCATATTTCTCTGCAGCCATCAGACTCGATCCGGGCAATCTTCATGCATATCAAAGTCGGGCCGCGCTCCATGAAAAGATAGATCGACCTGACTTGGCCCGGGAGGACGAGGCTATGGCGGAGAAGCTTTTCAAGAAGAAGCGTATCTCACTTCGCCAGGCCGGTCGGTAAATTAGAGGCTTCGAGAAGGCGCCGAACGGTTCACTCGTCTTTTACAGTGAGCCGCGGAGAATCCTCGCAGGAGTGCTGCGAGTGACCGGACTGTCATGGAGCTCGAAAGACGGCACATTGGGGTGTATACCCACTTGAACTGCAGGTAGTGTGTTCTCATCAGACTTCTCTGAAACCGAATTTTCCCGTCAGCTAACTTACCTCTGGACAAAAGTACCGAACCGGATAGAGTCATCGTATTCGGGGGGATCATTGTGGTTATGGGGGCCGTTTTGTGCCCTGAGACATCCCGTCAAGCCATTGGCTTAGTGGGGTATAGAAGAGGATTTGAATGTTGGCAACGTGGGTTGCATGGGCGGGAGTCTTTTTCGTCTTCTTAGTCTTACTTAAGTTGCTTCATATGAATCTTCTCTTGGTATGGATTTTGAAAAGAGAACCCCGTCTGGCAGATCGTATGAGCGAAAACGTGCCGAATTCCCTGCCCTTGGTGACCGTCATCATTTCCGCGAAGGATGAGGAGCGTCATATCGAAGAGGCAGCGAGGTCTATTCTTGCGTCTGACCATTCTTCCATCCAGTTGATACTTGTTGACGACCGCAGCACTGACCACACCCTCGAAATCATGGAAGATTTAGCTAGGCAAGACGGTAGAATAACAGTGCTTTCTGTCCAAGAGTTGCCTCAAGGATGGACAGGAAAAACGCACGCAGTTTTCCTTGCTACCCACCAGGCCTCAGGGGAGATCTTTCTTTTCAGCGATGCTGACACGGTTTTTAGGCCGGACGCCATATCGCGGGCATTGAGGTTTTTTTTAACCAACGATCTTAACATGATGAGCCTTGTTCCAGGGTTCACAGACAGGGGTTTCCTTGAAGATGCCATACATCCTCATTTGGCGCTTGGACTATCGTATTTTTACCCGTTGACGGAGGTGAACGACTCAACCAAGCCAGCGGCTATGGCCTCCGGCTGTTTCATCATGATCAGCAAATGGGCCTACCGCGAAGTCGGAACCTGGGAGACATTCAGGAGTCAAGTGACGGAGGATGTGGCCCTTGCCAAAGCTGTCAAGGCAAAAGGGTTGAAGATGGGCTTGATGAGAGGTGGGGACTTGGTTCGTACCAGACCATTCGAGACCCTTGCACAGGTGTGCAGATTTTGGGAAAGAACGTATTATGGGGCACTCGAACGGAGCATCCCCAAAATGACGAGATTGGTTTTCAACTATGTCGCGCTAGTCCTCCTGACGCTGTTCTTTGTGTTCTCCGGCGTCTTATTGCTGGCCGGCACCGATACTGCCCCTATTCAGGGGCTTTTCGTCATCTCAACTCTGGCCATGGCCGCGGTGATCATTCCATACAGTGTGTTTATAAGGTTGGAACACGGGAACTGGCTGTACGGCCTGATGGCCCCTGTGGGCATCTTTGTAGGGGCCTGGGTCGCGGTGAACACTCTTGGCACCGTAGTAATGGACAAAGGAATTCAATGGAGAGGATCACTGTACAGGTGACGGAGCTTAGTAGTCCCGTGGTAAGACGCCGCACCCATGTTCAACGTGTTGGTTCAAATCGGCATTTGAGTAGGATGCGTCGAGGGAGAAAAGCGTTGACCATGTGGAGGTTTTACTGATATTATGCCATGTTGTTTACACGAGGCCACGTGTGAAAGGAGACGGTTAGATGCACTCCCCGAGGATAGGATCCTTTTTAGGGTTCCCCTTACTTGTTGCGATTGCGATCCTTGTAATTCCGGCTATCTCCTTGGCGGAAGATTACAAAGTTTTCACGAGTGAAGAATACGGATTTTCCATGAAATATCCCGCCAATTGGGTGAAGATAGACAACCCCAAAGGCAATTATTATGTGGTATTTCAAGCTCCTGATCTCACAGACGGCTTCAGAAATCGTATTCATGTCGCCGCGCACAAACCGGTTAAAGATCCCTTGAATGTCTTCCTCCAGGAATTACGCAACGGCATCAGCGACTTACAAAAGAAAGCCGGGTCAAAGGAGAAACAGGAAGTCCGGATAGTTGACGAGGGAGAGTTCAGATCCGAAGTTCCCGGCGCGTACTACTTTTTCATTCAGGCGCTGGAGAACAAGCTGAAGATCTGGATGGACATCGTCATCGTCTTTTATAAGCATGACCAGACTCTTCTCAGGATTTCTTGCCTGGCTCCTTCAAAGAACATGGAAAAATCCCATCAGATGTTTAATGACGTTCTCGTTTCGGTTCGGTTTACGGAAGGCATACCCGAGCCTCGGACGTCTACGCCACAGGCCGTTCCGGCTCCCGCACCGGGTGCCCCTTCAATGCAGCTCCAGCCGGCACCCCCAACTGCCGTACCGACGCAGCCGCCAGTCCAGCCGGCACCACCCTCGGGAGCCGTGACTCCCCAACCTCAGCTGCAACCCACTCCTCCGGCTTCTATCACTCCTCAGCCCCAAGTTCGGCCGGCTCCGCCCTCTACAGCGCCTGAATCAACGCCGGAGCCTTCGGGTCCCTTGCCAGGGATTCAGCAAGAACAACCTATGCGCCAGTTACAGCCGCCAGCGGCGCCGAGGCCTGGTCCGAGAGCACCTGTGCGAGAACCGGAAAGGCCGGCCACAGGTATAGTGAACTGATGAAATCAGCCGTTCTCGTGTGACGATCATCTTTGAAGGGTCAGGAAACAATGTATCTCCGCCGCACAGTTGAGCTCTTCGAGTCCCATGAGGGGTTCAAACAATTCAAGAAGTCTCTGTCCGTGGTTCCGCCTGTGGCTCTGGATCAGAGGTTTCTGCGCGAGCGGGCCTTGAAGCTGGCTGAAAAGCACGAGCCCAAAGGCGATCGCAGTGAGCTTCAGCGGGCATTGTCTGAACTTGCCGTCTCCTTTGATCCGAATCAGTTCTCTCAGATCTGGGCTATGCTCGCCTTTCTAGCCAAAACCCTTTTTAAGGATGTGTCTCGTCCCATTCCCACAGAGATCAGACGCAGAATAATGGAGTTCGGCGGTCCGCTGTTTTTCTTTGTGGGACACACTTCATATTTTGATTACCCCCTGACGGCGCAAGTGGTTCATAGCATTGGGCTCCCTGTGCCGACCGTTCACGTGACAGGGAGTCTGACCAAGGGCTGGATGGCTCATTGGCTGAAGGGCTTCCGAAGGGTCATCGCTCCGAAGAGCTTCTCTGCTGTTCAACATCGCGGCTATTCATGGTATTGCGCCGCTTTGGCTGAAACAGGTGAGACCCAGGCCCTGTTTGCCAGAACCAGCCGATACACTGTGCGTTCGAGAGACGGCATTCTTCGTGAACCTTACGTTCCCCACGGGGTTATTGCCGCGGTCAAGGCCACGGGTAGGGCGCTGGTGGTGCCGGTAGCAATCTCTTATTCAGCCATTCCAGAGGACAGGTACCTGACTTCTTCTCAGCTCTTTCCCCTTATGTCAATGTTTCCAAGAGGTTGGACCTTCCTGCTTCCGCTGTTGCTGGGATTGGGCAATCCTGCAAAAATCTTTGGGGGACTGGACAGAGTATTCGGTGACATAAGCACGGACGTTGGCGAGCCGTTTGAACTCACGAACGACAACTCTCTTACTCTTCAGAGGATCTCGCACCGGGCGATCGAAGAGATCGCACGAAACAAGACTGTTCACCCCACCCAACTAGTAGCAAAGGCCATGCAGGGTCTGGATCGGCTCGATATTAAGACGCTTCGGGAAAACGTTGAACGGGAGGTGGCAGATACCACGACGTTGTTTCGGACGAGATACCGCAAGGAGCCGCCATTTCACCCTCTGATTACCTCCGACCTGCCGGAAGCGATAAAGATTGGTCTGAAGCTCTTGACGAGCCGGCGAGCAGTCTCGAGGTCGCTGTTGAGACGTACGTACACCGCGAGAAATATCCCTTTGCTGAGATTTTATGCGTACCACGCGGATAGGAGGATTTATCCTCTGAGTGGTCGCAACACCATGACTGTGGTGAATGCGGGAGCTTGGGGGTACACTCTTGCGCTTCATATCGGCATGAACCTCTTGAAAAAAGAGGAGCTATCGGAACATTCTCTGATCCTCTATGATTCGCGGGAGGATCTCATCGAGAAGCTCACCGTCGAAGGCAAGCACCCGTGGCACTTCAAGGATATTTCTCTGCCGCGATCGGTTAGGCCGGAAGCGGACCTTATTGCCGCTGTGGGAGATACATCGCTGATTCTGATGGTGACTCCGAGCAAATACTTTCATTCGACGCTCGTTAAGGTTTTGGAACTAGCTCCCGATGGAAGTGACCTCGTAATCGCCACGAAAGGTTTTATCCCTGAGACAGGTTTGCTCCCGTGCCAGACTGCGCACCAGGAGATGGAGCGGCTGGGGAAAAAGATGAGGATCTCTGTCCTATCGGGAGCCAACCTCGCCCACGAGATCGTATATGGAGGGGCGGGGGTAACCCAAATAGCCTGTGAGCACTACGAGAGCTTCGAGCGCCTCAAACCCCTCATCGAGACGTCGCGCTTTCGCGTCGTGTACTCGGGCGATGTTATCGGCACGACAATATCCGCGGCTTTGAAGAATGTGTACGCCATTGGATTCGGGATACTGGAAGGCTCGAAGCGTGTGCCTGAGAATTTTTTGGCCACTTACGCCACTCTGGTAACTGCCGAGATACGCCAATTTGGAGGTCTCTTGGGCGCCTCACCTGACACCTTCGACGCTGAAAGCCAGGTGTGGATGGCCGACTTGCTTGCGACGTGTCGAGGCGGACGATCTGCCAGCTTTGGTAGGGACTTGGCCCAGATGGACGAAAAAAGCTCCAAATCGAGACCGGCCCGGGTCCTCCTCGAACAATATCGAAAGAAAATGATTGCCATAGAAGGCTTTGAGGCATCGCGCTTCGCTCAGAGAATAGCCTCACAGCGCGGCTTTCATCCACCTATTCTCGGAGAAATCTATGCTATTCTTCATGGGGGCAAGCGGGTGGACGTTGAAGGATTCATCGAAAAGTGCCTGGACGCCCTGACGGACAAGTTCAACCATCCTCTACCTTCCACTGTTCGATCTAGATCCTATAGATACTGACGGCCTGAATCAGTTCCGCGTTCCCCCAAAGGTCGAAGCGAAGCTGTGCCGCCCTAAAGGGGCCACCACATGACCGGCGATGCCACAAATAACCTGTCGATCTGCGTTAGAGACCTCAATTCAGGTGATACTGTGCTCCAATTTTTCGAGTTGAGATCTAAAGAGCCGCGGAAGACTCGGTCTGGCCAGGATTACCTTGACCTTGTCCTGGGCGACGCCACCGGTGCCATTTCAGGGAAAATGTGGCCCGAGTCCGTCCGCAAATGGGGCCAAGACTTCAATCCGGGGGATATCGTTAAAGTTGAAGCCCGTGTTGAGGCGTACCGAGATCGCCCCCAACTCGTGCTGGACAAGATTCGCCGTGCCGACCCCTCCGAGATTCCGGATCTCTCGGCTTTGATGCGGGTGAGCCCATTCGACTCCGAGTCCCTGCTTGAAGAGGTGAAAAGCACGGCCGAGAGTCTGGAGCCTCCTGAACTGGCGCAGTTGGTAGTAGAAATCCTGGATCGGCACGCAGAGGCAATCAAGACGGTTCCTGCCGCACGAATGATCCATCACGCGTACCGGGGTGGCCTCATCGAACACATTGCGTCGGTCACTCGGAAGATGGAAGAGATCCTCAAACTGGAGAAAAACATAAACCGGGGTATTGCTCTCGCGGGCGCGATACTCCATGATATAGGAAAGATACAGGAGCTTAGTCCCACCGGTGGAGGGCGAACCACTGAGGGCAGGCTGATAGGACATTTGATTCTCGGCGTCAACTTGGTTCGGGAGATCGCCGTGGAAAAGGGCGTTGTGGACCGGGCCTGGCTTCGTGAGGTGGAACATATTCTGCTGTCTCACCACGGAGAGACTCAGTTCGGGTCGCCGGTAAAGCCCCTGACGAGGGAGGCGATCCTGGTGCATTTCATTGACAACCTGGATGCCAAGCTTAAGATAATCAATGAAGCGCTCGAATCAGTGGAAGCCGACGGCTTCACAGCTTACAACAAATGGTTGGAGGGACGGGCTTTCGCAGGAAGTCAGTCGCTTCCAGAGGAGGACAACGATGTTGGAGATTGAAGAAAGACTGGCTGAAATTAGAGTGAAATCCAGCGAACTTCGAGGTTATCTTTGACTTCGACGCCAAGATATCCCGCCTGACCGAACTGGAAAAGACCCAGGAAAACTCAGAATTTTGGAATAATCCCGAAGCCGCCAAGACACTACTCAAGGAACAGAAGCAGATTTCGACTTTGGTTGAGAACTTCCTCGGTCTCGACAAGGAACTGGACGAGACTGCGATTCTGCTCCAGCTTGCTCTGGAGGAGGAGGATCAGTCTGTCATCAGGGAAGTCGAGGAGAAATTGGACTCCATTGAAGAGCATATTCGCGGGTTGGAAATCCAAAGGGTTTTCTCTCGGCCGGAAGACATCGGCGATGCGATTGTGGAGATACATGCTGGGGCTGGTGGGACCGAGGCCCAAGATTGGGCTGAAATGCTCTTGCGGATGTACCTTCGCTGGGCAGAGCGCGAAAGCTACAAATCGGAGATCCTGGATACTCTGCCGGGTGAGGAAGCGGGGGTAAAATCCGCCACCTTTTCGGTGGAAGGGGAATATGCCTATGGCAAATTGAGAGCCGAAGTTGGGATACACAGGCTGGTACGAATTTCTCCATTTGACGCAAACGCGCGGAGACATACCTCCTTTGCTGCTCTCTTAGTCTATCCAAGCGCCGACGACGAGGTGGATATCCAGATCAACGATGCGGAACTAAGAATAGACACCTATCGCGCTTCCGGCGCGGGGGGCCAGCACGTCAACAAAACTGACTCGGCCGTGAGGATTACGCATCTCATCACGGGCATAGTCGTCCAGTGCCAGAATGAGAGGTCTCAGCACAAGAACAAGGCTATGGCTATGAAGATCCTTAAATCCAGGCTATATGACCTTGAGCTCCAGAAAAAGCGAGAAGAGAAGGACAATCTCCACAAAGACAAGAAGGAAATTGCGTGGGGCTCGCAGATCCGCTCGTATGTTCTCCAGCCTTATCAGATGGTAAAGGACCACCGCACCAATTGCGAAATCGGTAACGTGAACGCGGTCCTTGACGGTGATTTGAATCGGCTTATTCAGGAATATTTGATGATGGACGCCCGCGATAATGAGGGCGTATAGCGAATCCCAAGAGCAATGTCCGACAGTGCATGATGATTCTTCGAAATTGGTGGCCACCGGCCTCCGTGCCGGTGGATAATCGGTAAGTAAATCAACCGAGCCTGCGGCCTTGTCCGGCTCTTTTCACTCGAGCGATGCGGCTCGCTTCGCTCACCACATCCTACCCGGGCTGCTTCTTAAACCTCGGGGTTAAGGCGCGCCCGCGGTTGAATTTGACAAGGCTAATTGCGGTACACACCCTACGAATAACAGTGATTGACTTAAGGGAAGCTCGACATACGAAGGGAGCCCGCGATGCGCTTACACCCGACACTTCAGCCTATAGTCGCCCTCGTCGCCGGAATATTGATCTTGTTGTACCCCGGCCTACTATCGATGATCGTCGCCGTTTACCTAATTCTGATAGGTGTCCTGGGACTGCTGGGCAAAAGATTGTAACTTTCAGAGCTAATCAGCCGCATATTTATAGGTTGGCAGGAATCTACAAGAGTTGTGGTGGATGGCACCAAGCATTTCGCTGCATCCCGAGCATTTTTTGCGCAGTTACACGATTGCTGCTCACATCTCTAGTGTACAGTTTCCATAACAATTTCTGGCGGCGGGCCTGCGCAACTGGGCCGGCAAAATGCCGGCCCAGTTAAGTCCGATCACAGCTTCCACGCGGGAAACCTTACGCTGAATCACGTCGCCAGATCATCCTAAGCCCAACGCTTGCCTGATTTCCCGCTCCCGAAACCCCACGATAACTTTTTCTCCGATTATGATAGTTGGGAATGCGCACCTTGAAGTAAGGCGTTTGATCTCATCCAACACTTCAGTCTTGTCCGCTTCCGGCAGCAGATCCACATCAGTGAATTCATATTCAATTCCGCACTCGCCGAGAAACCTTTTGCACGATTTACAGTGGCTACAGGTGCTCAGCGTGTAAAGTTTGCATATATCCATAACACTCTCCTTCGCATTCTTCATGGGGACCCTTGAAACAATCTGTGACGCTATTATCGTCATAGCAAGTTTTTCTGCAACACCCTCGATCCAAGGTCTCCGAAAAAATGAGTGGTGCGGATCGCCCCACAAAAAGACTCTTTCCGTGGGTCTTTCATCTGATCCGAAAAAGAGCTATCCTAAAGCTCATGAGGCCTCCTGGAGGGGTTGACATGAGACGGCAGCGGATAGTTGTAAGCGCCCACGACGTGGTTCAAGATATCAGATCAGGCATGGATGACGAAGCCTTGATGATCAAATACAGGCTTTCTTTCAGACAATTGCAACGGCTGTTCAGAAAAATCATCACAGGAGGCTTCATGCCGCCTCTGGAATTGGCACAAAGGCTTTGTGTGACCAAGAGTCAAGTCACCGAGGCATTCGTTGAGATGAAAAAGGCCTCCAAGGAGTTGGATTGATACCTTCTGTTGCCGGCCTAACCGGTTAATCCGCTGTGCAATGCTGGTGCAATAGAAACTTGCGAACTTTGCCTAAAGGGGTTCTCGGGAATTCCCGGCAGAAGGTCACCTTCCGGGGAAGTTTATAACGGGCCAACTTTTCCCGGCAAAAACGAAGAACATCTTCCTCGGACAACATCGCTTCAGATTCGGCAATAATAAACGCATGCCCCGCCTCGCCGTAAGTGTCATCGGGCATGCCTATCACGGCCGCATCAGCAATATCAGGGTGTTCCCTCAATACCCTTTCGATTTCCGCGGGGTAGACGTTCTCGCCCCCTGATATGTACATGTCCTTTGCTCTGTCAACGAGGTAGAAATAGCCGTCCTCATCCATGCGAGCAAGATCTCCTGTACGTAGCCATCCTCCTCCGAGAATCTGTTCGGTCTGCCCAGGATCTTGCCAGTATTCTTTCATCATTATGGAGCCTCGGACCACAATTTCGCCGACCTGGTTAGGTCCCACCCGACGCCCCTGTCTGTCGACAAGGGTTACCTCCGCGTGGAAAACCGGCCGTCCCACTGTGCCGGGCCGCTGCAGAGACTCTTCTTCTGAAGCCCACAGAAGGATCGAGGTCTCAGTCTGGCCCATGACCTGACGCAACGGGAACCCGTTCTGCCTGCATTCGGAGAGCAGCTCGGGGGTAACCTTTTCTCCGCCAATAGCGCAAACTGTGAGAGAAGAGAGATCTCCACGCCGCTCCGGACCTACCTCGAGCAGGGCTCGGAAAACCGTCGGAACTCCCAGGAATTTAGTCACATCGAATCCTTCGATGTCCTGATACGCCTCTACTGCATTGAAGCGACGATGTATGACGAGAGTCGCCCCCTTGTACAGACACGGTGAAGCTTGAATGAAGAGCCCACCGGAGTGGAATAAGGGCAAAAGGATGAGCATCCGGTCGTCAAATGACAACTGAAAGAAGACTTCAGCATTGAGACAATTGAAGAAGGTCTTACGATGGCTCAGGACCGCTCCTTTTGGTCGCCCGGTAGTACCCGAGGTATACATGATCACATGGGGCTCTTCGGGATCCGCGGGCCCGAGAGAAGGGGTAACAAATGGGGAATGGCCATTGAAAAACTCTGTCTCCGTTCGATAGTCCAGGATTCCGTCGGACGTCGCGTTGCCCCCCACAACTGCAGCAAGAAGCGGCGGCCTGTACTCGCCAAGTTTGAGAGCGCCGACGGTCTTTTCAAAGCGCCGGCTGAAAACAAACAGCCTGGGGCGGCAGTGTTTGATCAGATAATCCACCTCGGGGTGGGCAAGTCTGAAATTGAGAGGCACAAAAATGGCCCCGAGACGCGAGCAGGCCAGGTACAGGTCTATGAATTCAGGGCAGTTCTCCAAAAGCACAGCGGTGCGGTCCCCTTTTTCGATCCCCAATGATTGCAACCAGCACGCAGTTCGGTTAGCTCGGATATTCAGTTCCCGATATGATATTCGCCGGCCTTCGAATAGGATTGCCGTCTTTTCGGGGTGAAGCTCACTCCAGCGTTGCACCCACCATGATGCATTGACCGATTTGACCATTGTTTCCCTTTGTGACCCCTGTAGAATAGGCTGTTGTTAAGCGCTGATCACGTTTTGAATCTGTTTGCGTAGCGGGGTATTCACGTCCCTGCAAGGACCCTCAAGTATGTTACCCCCATTCGTTACCCTAAAGAAGGCTCATTGCGTCCGCCTTCCTCCGTTCCACCGCAGCAACCGCCTCAGCACGCACCAACGCTAGCTTTGCCTGTTTGTACACAGGCGTGTCCACCATGCGGTCATCTAGAGTAACCGAAGCCCTCCCCCTTCTTAGCCCTTCTTCAAACGTTTCGATCACCCTGCGGGCATGTTCGACCCTGGCTGCAGAGGGCGAGAACACACGATTCAGTATTGCAACCTGATCCGGATGGATACAGAAAGCCCCTGTACAACCTAATTGACGGCCCGCTTCTGCAGCCTTTTCAAAGCCTTCGAGATCGCGAAAGCCGGCCACACTGCCTAAAATCCCGATTGCGCTCAAACCGGCTGCCTTGCAAACTGTGGCCAGCATAGCGAGAGGAAAAAAGAGTTCACTGCCTCCAGTGGACGGTTCAACGCCGAGGCTCAAACAATAATCGTCCATGCCGAGACTCATGGAGTCGATTCTTCGACTCGCCGCTGCGATCTCCTGCATTCTCAGAAGCGCGGCCGGGCTTTCAATGTGCAAGGAAAGCTTTATCCGACCCGGCTCAATTCCTCGCTCGTGTTCGAGCCTGGCTATGTGAGCCGCCAGATCCAGCACGTCCTTCTGTGATTCAACCTTTGGCAAGAAAATCCCATACAGGCTCTGCTGGACTGATGCCTCCACATCCTCGTCGAGGAGCGAAGGCTCACTATTTACCCGAACGAAAACGTCGGCACCGCCCCGGCCCGCAAGTTCAATTGACTGCTTCACCAGCTTCCGGGCTTCGAGCTTCTCTCCTGGAGGTACAGCGTCTTCCAGGTCGAGGACTATGGCGTCGGCTCCCCTCAGATAAGCCTTTTCCACGAAACGAGGGACATTAACCGGCAATATCAACAGTGACCGCTGGACGCGAGTCTCCATGGCAATTCCCTTCTGTCTAAGGAGTGCACATTTGGCGGCAGTGTGAGGAACCGCCGGGTGCCAATATAACTCTATGTGAAGTTGGGGCCAAGAAGAAGCTTCACCGACTGAACGCTGTGACGATTTGCATCGGGATAGAGCGGCCGGAGCCGGGGCTGGCTCGAGATTTGGCGTGCATGGCCCGTCCTGCCCTACCCGGTCGTGACAATTCGCAATGCGTGATTAGACCGATGTTGCAGAAAAGCGGGAATCATGCTAATATCACCGAAAAATTGATATAACCGACTGCTCGTTTCCTGGCCGCGGGTTAACTGTATGCGACGAATCCTTATTGTATTGATTGCCTTGATCTTGATCTCCTCGGGCGAAGCCTTGTGCCAGGACTGTTTCCCCCAAAGTTGCAAGCCCAAACCCTGCGCAGTGATAGTGGCTCCCGCTAGCAGCTTCAGTTTGCCTGTATCGCCAGCCAGGATCTGTGCCCCTGTTGTGTCCCCGAAGAGGATATGTGCCTTACCTGTGGTCCCCCGACGAATATGCGGTGATGTAGTGGACCCTGGTAGAGAATGCTACATGCCTGTGGCTCCTGCCAGGCTGTGCGCACAGGTGGTCTCTCCCGAGTACAGTTTTCGACTTCCGGTGACCCCTGAACGATACTGCACTAAATACGTGCAGGAACCACCTCCTCGCCTACGCAAGTGCCGATAAGACATCCGGGGCGACATTTCCCAATTTTCCTGCCTAGTCTTGTATTGCTAACAACTGCAAACGCTTTGTTGAAAGGGATCGGTGGACTCAGGCCCGCGCGACGTGCGCGGACAGGTGTTGCGTCTGAAATCCAATTTGATAAAGTCTTGGCTGGCTGAATCCTAAATCATCAGGTGCGCAGCACGTGAATC
>Ga0209039_10003409_pt1 | contig 12435 bp, 13 predicted proteins | sample BogFormECP12_OM1_FD_188238 | JGI IMG/M metagenome (GOLD analysis project Ga0209039, IMG submission 188238) | Bog forest soil microbial communities from Calvert Island, British Columbia, Canada - ECP12_OM1 (SPAdes) (version 2) | ecosystem: Environmental > Aquatic > Freshwater > Wetlands > Bog ...
CGAGGCGCGCTCTCTGGCGCGAGTCGCAACCGCCGGATACTTTCCTACCTTCAACGCCGATCCTAATGCTTCGCGTCAAAGGTACTCGGGACACCGTCCCGAAGTCGTTACCATTGGCAGGCCGCTGACGCAGAGCACTTACGAAATTCCGTTTCTGCTTAACTACGAGCCTGACCTGTTCGGAAAAGTGCGCCGCAGCGTCCAGGCAGCCAACGCTTCCCTGCAATCCACCGCGGCCGACCTGTACAACGTCAACCTGGTACTCACTGCCGAACTCGCCGCCGATTACTTCACCTTGCGCGAGCTCGACGCGGAGACCCGAGTCGTCCAGGAATCGGTCACAATTCAGCAAAAGGGACTGCAACTCGTGGAGGACCGCCACGCCGGCGGCGTGGCCTCGGGCCTCGACCTGGCGCAGCAGAAGACCTTGCTCGACTCCACGCGGACCCAGCTCTACCTGGTGCAGCAGCAGCGCGCGCAATTTGAGCACGCCATCGCCGTGCTCACCGGAAACCCGGCCTCGACATTCAGCGTACCCGTCAGACCTTTGGATGCGACCCCGCCGCCGGTTCCGCTGGGTGTGCCTTCCGACCTGCTGGAGCGCCGTCCCGATGTCGCCACCGCCGAACGGCAGATGGCTCACGAGAATGCGCTGGTCGGAGTCGCCACAGCGGCTTTCTATCCGCAGCTGACGATCTTCGGCGGGGGCGGTGTGCAGAGCACCGATATTGCGAACCTGTTCACGGCTCCTAGCGCCATCTGGTCGCTGGGCGGCGATCTGTTGCAGCCGATCTTTCAGGGTGGACGTCTTCGTGCCAACCTCGCGGCAACAAAGTCTGCCTACGATGAGTCAGTGGCAAACTATCGGGAAGCCGTACTCACTGCCTTCCAGCAGGTCGAAGACGGGCTTTCGGGACTGAATGCGTTATCCCAAGCGGACGCAACGCAAAACGCCGCTGTAGCCGATGCCCGGCGCGCGCTGGAACTTGCCAACAATCGCTACGTTGGCGGCGTCACCAGCTACCTCGACGTCATCGCGGCGCAATCGGCACTGCTGACCAATGAGCGGCTGGCGACGCAACTCCTCGGCCAGCAGATGGTCACGTCTGTGTATCTGGTGAAGGCTCTCGGCGGAGGCTGGGACGCCGCGCAGATCCAGAGCGAACACGTCCGTCCCAAGGCAATCCAGATCGTCCAGCAGTAGAAATGCGCGCTGTTCGCCTTTCGCTCTTCGCTCTCCGATTTGTCATCCCGAGCGAGGCCCGCAATTCCTCCTCGATTGTCATCCCGAGCGAGGAGCGAAGCGACGAGTCGAGGGATCTGCGTTTTAGCCCTTAGCGCTGAGCAAAGCGTGTGTGCGATTGACGAAGTACCCCCCGCGCCCTTACTTAGAATCAATAACTTAGCTATCATTTATATCGCAAGATATTGAATCAAAGTAACTTATAAGTAACATACTGAATCCTATGGACTTATCAGCGATAAATGGCGATCTCATATTAACAATGCATACCAATTAGACTAGTCATTCTAACAATACAAAGATTGGTACCCCCCTCCCCCCATCGCGCCCGCAAAATATTGAAAACAAAGCACAAGAAAAAATCTTGCCTTGCAAAATATTACATCCAAAGAGGTTAGAGGCAAAATATTCCATTTTAAGGACTTAGCTCCCTGTCGCCTGCTTTTCAAAGAACCCTTTTTCCGAGCCGCACACTGGGTGCGGCCTCCGAAGACACAACCACCTCGTCCTCGTAATTCCGTGATACCGCGCCGAGCCACTCACGCGCAAGTGCACAGGTCACGTGGGCATGTGACGCTGCCGAAGTCGCTGCAGCGGTCCGCGACAGCCGAAGGGACTTCTTCGCTGAGTAGTGTGATGGCCGGGTTCAGATTCAAGTCAGAGAGGATCCTCCGGAAACTGCACGCGAGATTCGTGATTCGGGCGACGCGACAATCCTACGCGCTCCGCAATATTTTTGCTTCCAAAGAGCGATGCTTGTAAGATTCGGTTCAAAACAGCCAAAGAGTGGAGAGCGCTGTCGACGTCAAGAATGGCCATTGATCTTACAAATTTCGATCCACAGCCAATAGTTGCTGCCCTCAATGGCTTGCAAATTGGCCAACTCCTTGGGCGCGGGGGCCAGAAGGCTGTCTGGCACTGCACGTACCAAGGGCACGAATATGTCCTAAAAGTGATGGTAGGAGACCCTGATGCGACTGAGCGTGCTAAGCGGGAAGTGGAAATTTACCGCCGCTGTACCTCCGAATACCTTCCACAGCTTGGGCCCCTTTCGCTCAATTCCATTTCCGTTGGCACGGATGTTGTCCTTTACTACCTTGAGGAACGCATCGGAGGAGTGCCCCTAAGCCAAGTTACCAAGCCAATAGCTGCTGCGAGTGTCATCGCAATGGCGTTGTGCATCACCAATGCCATCGAGGAGCTCTGGAAGAACGGTTTCGTGCATCGAGACATTAAGCCTGCAAATATCATGCAGCAGACGAATGGGCGTGACTACGTTCTGCTCGATGCTGGACTGGCACTCGACTCTGCTGGCCCATCACTCACGCAGACTGGAGGGATCGTCGGCACCACAGGATATCGGTCTCCCGACCAACTACAGATGAACAAACGGGACCTCGATTTTCGTTCCGACTTTTTTGCTCTTGGCATCTGCATGTATGAGTGCCTCACCGGTCAGCATCCCTTTTGGAATCAGGACCTGCCACGAGGGGACATCCACTTCAATACCGTTCAACATGCCACTCCACCGCCGCAGCGTTGGAATGCCACCATTCCGGCCGACCTTTCTGCCGTCATCATGCGCTTGCTTGAAAAGGATCGCCACCTGAGATATTCGAGATTTGATCATTTGCGGGACGACCTAGGAAGGATCGTAATCTGATGAAACTGTACGCACAACACGGGTACGGCAAGAGTGACAAAATAGACCGTGCGTTCGAGGGGGGCTTGCTGGACGGCGTGATATTTGGCCCCAACAACGAAAAGCCGGAATCCCTGCGGGACTGCGTTGAACGGTTTAGTAACCTGAGTCCAAAGCCCGACCTGCTTATAGATCCTCAGCTCTATGTCTCACTATTGAGTAACCCCAAAGAGGGAAGTTTACCGCTTTATGAGGACTTTTATGCCTCCAATCTGTCTATTAGGGACTTCACTCCCCGGCGGATTGAAGAAATCGTGCGCAACGTTCTGAATTTTCAACTAAGCCTGCCCGTTACTCGCTTAGTTTCGCCTACCATACTGCTGGAAAGCTTCACAAACCGCTCCGCACAAATAGCTCACTTTGTGGCTCAGGCCGCAATGGACTACCACGCCGGCCTGAGTTCTCCCCCGCCCCTTCTATTGTCCTACGTGTTCAATGAGACTGCGCTCAGCTCGCACGATCAAGTCACCGAATTCTTGGACACGGTTTCTCTGTATGAAGCTGACGGCTTCTACCTGGTCGTTGCTCGACCCGTCGGACGGTACCAGCAGGCTTTCCCCTGGGAAAGAATGGCAGACTGGCTGCTCATCTTATATTCCCTCGGAACTAGAAATCGGTATGAGGTAGTTTGCGGGTACACAGATTTTCTCTCAGTGCCCGCCTATGCTGCTGGCGCGTCAGCGGCTGCTACGGGATGGTTTAACTCGCTCAGGCAGTTCGACATGAAGCGATTCCAGCCGTCGACGGGTGGGTCACCGCCTAAAGATCGGTACTCTTCGGCGTCCCTGCTGAACTCGATCTTCCTTCAGGAGCTCGATAATATTTTTGATGCCGGAATGATAACGGACGTCTTGACTGGCACGCTATATGATCGAAGGTTCCGAAATGGTTCGCCCACATCTCACAGTTGGCCCCCGGACGTAAGTACTCTCCAACACTGGGCCACGCTCCGGGCATTGTTTGAGTCAGTGTCTGCTGGGGACACTAGGGAGCGCCTGGAAATTCTTGAGCAGGCGATTGCAAAGGCGGAGGCCCTGTACGGTCGGCTAAAAAGGAAAGGAGTGCAATTCGATCCGACTACCGGACCTGCGCACTTGAAGGACTGGTCAGAGGGGGTTAGGGCCTTCCGTTCGCTCGCAAGGCTCTAGCTTGCGGTCTCTTTAGGATTTCCACGTAACCCAAAAGCATCCTGCTAGGAGATACCGGATTGCGCCGTACCGGTCTGATATACCACTTCAAAATACCAGGGCGTTCTATGCCGACGAGCCCGATTCCGAATAACTTGAAAATATCTTTCTGTTGAGCCACGGCTTCGGCTTTCTTCCTTGGTAGCGCGAGGGCAACCTTGTTTGCGAACGCCCGGTAATGGGTCGCTTGGTATAACCCATGCCGCCAGTCCGCAACCTTGACTTCGAAAGCCATCACTTCTTTAAAAGGTGTCCTAGTCGACCGTACGAGCCTGGCCTTGTCGCCCTTCCGTCTTATCAATCCCAAGGCTTCGAGAGAGCGCAAATGCTCAGCGACCGTCTTGTCCGAAAAGCCTGTCTCTGCCGCTACCTCACTGACCGGTTGGTAAAGGCCGTACTTGAATCGTGTCAGCACCTTTGCGGTGGTCAGATTGACGGAGCCCAAAGCTGAGGGACGGAGCCAGCCTGCAAGCGTTGGCGTGCCGTTCGTGGTTGCGACGACAACATCAGCTATGCCGTGCAATACATCTAACTCCGAGCAAATGATGCGATTCTGGCCCGGCTTCAGAGGTTCGCGAGTCAGGCCGGAAACGAGCCACCTCTGAAGCCTCGCCTCCTCCTTAGGCACACCGACGTCTGCTCGCGGCGAGCCGCCGTTTCGTCGTCCAGCTACCCGCTCGGATGTCCTTCTTCCTGCGTTCACAATGGAAGTATACCGTGTCCGCAAAAACACGCTCGGGACGGGGCCGGGGGCGAACACTACTGGTCGACGTTTGAGGCAGGCGCTCCGCGCAAACCGCACTCATCCCTTATCGTGCACCTATGACGAACACCGCGGAAGAGTGTCGCCCCTAAAGGGGCTGTCAAACAAAATCAATCGTTACCCACAGCTTCCGCTGTGGGCTAAGGAGTTTCGTCCCGCGGGGCGGGACTTGCTTCCTGGCGATTCCAAGCCTAACGCAACACCCACAGAATGCAGCGGGCAAGCGGTTTGCCCCTTCCGGTTGGCTAGATAGTTTCGTGCCGTGCCGACAACCAGTCATCAGCCCGAAGGGCGAGACTGATTAGCCCAGCGCGGGAGCGCTGGGTAATCGTGCACAATTTATTCCCCGAGCCCCTTTTAAGGGGCGGCACGATCAGGCGATGGGCCATATGTGTCGCCCCTAAAGGGGCTGTCAAAACAAAATCAATCGTTATCCACAGCTTCCGCTGTGGGCTAATTAGTTTCGTCCCGCGGAGCGGGACTCAATGTTTGCATCTTATGCACTGAAAATCGACTGGTCCCGTGACGAACATCACTGGTCGACGTTTGCGGACTGTCAGCGCGCCAGGCAAAATCCTGTGCTGTCCCAGGTTCGGAAAAGCAGGTCCCTCGACTCCGTTCGCCGGGCTCACTCCGCTCGGGATGACAGCGTAATTTGTGGATTTCGCTGGCGGCTCTCCGCGCGAATTGGCTCATCCGTTATCATGCGCCTATGGCGAACACCGCCGATGTCATAGTCGTAGGTCTGGGCGCGATGGGCAGCGCGACGCTGTATCAACTGGCCAACCTCGGCGCTGGCGTCATCGGCATTGACCGCTTCAGCCCGCCCCACGACCAAGGCTCCTCCCACGGTGACACCCGCATCACACGCGAAGCCATCGGCGAAGGCCGCGAGTTTGTACCTCTGGTGCGGCGTTCCAACCAGATCTGGGTAGAGCTGGAAGCAACTACGGGTCGCAGCTTACTTACCCGCAATGGTGCACTGGTTCTGGGTTCGCAAAGCGTCTCCGGCGATCATCATGGATCGACCTCGTTCGTCGAAGACACCATTCGCGCGGCGCGGGAATTTGGCATTGCTCACGAAGTGCTGGACGCTCCGGAGATTCAGCGCCGCTATCCACAGTTCAGGCTCGTGGGGGATGAGATTGGCTACGCTGAAGGCGGGGCAGGGTTCCTTCGTCCGGAGGCATGCATCCAGACGCAGCTCGAGCTCGCTCAGCAACTTGGTGCGGGGGTGCGCACTTCTGAGAGCGTGCTCGACATCAGGCAGGCAGAACACGGCAAGGTCGAGGTCAAAACTGATCGGGAGACGTACTCTGCTGCGCGAGCTATTGTGACTGCCGGTCCGTGGATTCATAAGTTGCTTGGCGGAGAATACGCGCGTTATTTCCAGGTTTATCGCCAGGTGCTGTGCTGGTTCCCGCTGGCGAGAAACGCGGAGCAATATAGCCCCGAGCGGTTCCCGGTGTTCATCTGGATCGTAGGCAACCGGCCGCGCGACATGCTCTACGGATTTCCTGCGATTGATGGCCCGCAAGGAGGAGTGAAGATTGCTACCGAGCAGTACGAGGCAACGGTCGATCCGGATGCGGTTGTGCGCGCGGTCGGCAATTCGGAGGTCGCCGCCATGTACGATGAATACATTGCGCCACGCTTTCCGGATGTGTCCGGGCAATTCCTCCGAGCCGCAACCTGTCTCTACACGGTGACGCCGGATGCGAAGTTCATCGTCGATACGTTTGGTGATTGTGAAAACGTGATGTTCGCTTCCCCATGCTCAGGTCACGGATTCAAACATTCGGCAGCAATTGGAGAAGCGCTGGCGTTGTGGGCCTTGAAGCGGCCATCGCTGATCGATCTCTCACCCTTCAGGTTGGACCGGTTCTCGAGATGAAGCGGATACTCGCCGATGGGTTGTTCTAGGGCTCGGTCTTAGCGTGGGTCTGAAGATGCGGCGTCAATCTCTTGACGACAAATTCCTGGAAGACACCGGCAACGGCACTCCCGGCAAGCCTTAGCATGGCGTTTTGAACGAGCAACGCTCCACCGCGATCGGCGGGTGGATAGTAAAGATAGGAGATACCACCAGTTGCGAAGGCTCCGATAATCTGGGAGTAGTTCGGCTGCCACTTCTTATTGTCGCCCTTGGCAATTACGGCATTGCCAAGCGCGTACAGGGTCCGGGATCGAATACTACCCGTTCCCTTGTAGAAATAACGTGGGTCCTGCTTCAGGATGGACGGCAGGATGGCGCTTCCGATGAACGTGCCTATAACAACGTTACCGTAGTCCGCGCCGAAGCGTCTCCCATAACCTTCTGCACCTTGTCCATATCCCCCGTATTCATCTGCCGCCTGCTGTATTCCCGCAAGGAAGCCAACTGCTACGAAGGTGAAGGGATCGATGACAGACCTGAAGGCCAGCTGAAACTTTTGCCTCGGTATGAGAGGAGCTGCATCGGGCACGTAGCTGGCGTAGAAATTCGGAATGATGCCGAGCACACGTTGCTTCTCTTGCTCCTTGATCTGCTCCTCCGCTACCTCGACCTGCGTCATTGAGACTTGTACTTCGGTCACAGCGGTGGCAACACTAAGCATGATCTCCGGCACAATGTAAGCCTGTCCCGGACTCAGGTCGCCCGAGACATCATGGCTGTCAAAACCGGGCGACGTGATTGTGATCTGAAAGGGGCCAGGAGGGACATTGACAAAGGAAAATTGCCCATTGTCGCCAGTCACTGCTTCTTGCTTTGGGGATTGGTCTCCATGCGTAAGTTGCACTTGAGCGCCGACGGCGAGGGCACCGGTCTGAACAATCACCGTCCCGCTGATGTTCCCTGGCAATTGCCGATCTGGCTGCGCCTGGCCGGCGGATACTGCCGTTGCCTGGGCGCCAGTTGTGCCAATTTCTTGTCCCTGGATGGAAGGGGGCTGTTCAGACTGAGCCACCGCCGAGGTCGGAAATCCGCACAAGATAATACACAGGCTCAGCCAGATGAAACCTGCAGCGCCGAGGACCCAACCCCGGACGTTTCGGGGCAACAATACTTCCCCGGAGTCTCGTTTTGCAAGACGCAAAGCTACAAACATCTCCCCGATTTGATGGTATCACGCCCGGTAGGGGTTCAAACGCTAGCGGCCAATGTCGCGGGCTGCGCCCGGACCAAGGCCAGGGCCGTCACGTCATTTTCCGCGGGGAGTGCGTGCAGGAACTCCTGCACGCCGGCGAGAATGAGGGTGGCGATCTCGCGGGCATCCTCGCGCGAGGCGCGCTGGAAGTGTTCTTTCACGCGATGCAGGCCGAACTCTTCATACTTGTTGGCGGCCTCTACCACGCCGCGCGAGACCAGCAGCATCGAGGCCCCAGGCTGCAGAGCTACGAACGGAGCTTCGTATGTGGAAGCGGAAAACAGCCCCAGCGGAAGTCCGGTCGCTGCCAGCTCGGTCACACCTGAGGGATCGCGCAGGAGGCCCGGGGTATGTCCAGCATTGGCATAGCAGACCGTGCCCAGTGCCTCGTTATAGCATCCGATAAAGGCGGGGCAGGACCGCACTCCCGACGCGACCCGGCGCACCGTCAAGTTCAGCTCGAGGCAGAATTCCATCATCGCATCCGCCTCATTGACCTCCGGATCAGCGAAGCTCTTGCCGCCCAATTCGTGGAAGGTCTGCCGGGCTGCCTCAACGATAGCGTGGTTCTCATTGTGGGTCCCGGCGACATCCAGCAGCCCGAAGACAACCCGGCAAGGGTTGGCGCGAAGAAAGCCGTAAAAGTCGCCGCCCACTCTCTTGCCCTGGATCATGCCCGCGATATCGGCCCCCGACAATGGCGGAAACTCAGCGGCGGTCGTCGCAACTGGGGTAACTGCGCGCTCGCGTTGGAAAGGGAACTTCATGGGAAGCTTGAAAATCATAACGGAAATCCGGCAGATTGCAAACAGGAATGTACGGGTCGGGTAGGATATGCGGGGCAGTGGAGGATTCGAGGGTGCGCATCGTCAGCGTAGGCGAGATCTTGTGGGATGTGATCGGCGAAGACGAATATCTCGGCGGGGCGCCCCTGAACTTTGCCGTCCACGCCCGGCGACTCGGCCACGAGGTCTTTCTGTTGAGCGCCGTGGGCGAGGACGATCGGGGTCGACGCGCAATGAATCGTCTGCAGGAGTGCGGCGTCTCCACCGAGTTTGTGCAGGTGCTGCGCGGCAAAGACACAGGCATCGCCCAGGTGGAGCTTGATGCCGATGGCAAGCCCATGTTCCACATCGTGCGCCCGGCAGCGTACGACTTCGTTGACCTCACCGCAGTGCAGCTCGAACGAATGGCCGGATTGCAGCCCGATTGGATTTATTTCGGCACGCTCTTCAACATGTCGAGACCGGTACTGGCCTCGACCTTGAAACTGCTGGAGGCTGTACCGTCCGCGCGGCGCTTTTATGACGTCAACCTACGCGATGGCAATTGGGGCCTGGGACTGGTGGAGCAACTGTCGTCTCATGCCACTGTTTTGAAGTTGAGCGACAGCGAGGCAGAGTTCCTGGACGCCTCTGTCAATGCTGAAGGGCAAGGCTCATCGGTCGAGCAGTTCTGCCGACGCTGGAGCGAACAATACGGCTGCGAAACCATCTGCGTCACCTTCGGTGAGCGGGGATGCGCGGTGTTTCATCACGGCAAATATTGCGAAGTCCCCGCCTTGAAAGTGAAGGTGGCTGACACCGTAGGCGCAGGCGACGCATTCTCCGCAGCATTTGTCCATGGCATCGGACAGGGCTGGGACGCAGCAGTGACGGGGAGATTCGCCAACGCGGTGGGCGCGCTGGTTGCCAGCCGGCCGGGCGCAACTCCGGAATGGCACATGGACGAGTGCAAGCCGATGCTGAATCCGTGAAGAACTCAGTCGAGCTTCCCCAGCGCTGCTCTGAGAGCGTCAATCGCCAGTTGAGCGGCATGTCCGGAAGCCGGCGGCAATCCCCCGACTGCCGCCACAATCTCCGCTTTGCTGATTCTGAGGGCCTCTTGGGCTTGCTTCCCTTTCGCCAGCTCGGTCATCGCGGAAGCACATGCAATCGCAGGCACACAGCCTTTCGCACGAAAACGGAGCTCCACAATGCGACCGGTATCCATCTTGACCGCGAGCTCGAGGATGTCGCCGCAAACAGGGTTCTCAATTCGTACACGGGCATCCGCATCCGGAAGCTCACCAGAGTTGCGAGGGTGCTCGAAGTGGTCGAGAAGCTGGGGAGAATACATGGCCGCGGTTCGACATGATTAGCTTACAGCGCCGCGCTGAGGGGTGCTTGGGCTTCCGTATAATCGGACGGTTGAGTCCCGCCGATTACACGCCACGCCGCGTCGCCTCGCTGCAGCCCAGCGCCACACTCACTCTGCGTGACCTGGGATTGCTGGATCGTCTGGTGGCTTGCACCAAGTACTGCGCCGACGTCTGTCCCGAGGTTGCCGATGGCGCACGGGTGATCGTCGCCGACTCCTGGACGGCGCAGAGCCGGCAGATTCTTGCCGCGTGTCCTGACCTTGTGCTGGCATCGGTTCCGTATCAACTTGAGGCGGTTGCCGAAATCCTAAAGGCCGGAGTGCGCTTTCTTGGGCTGGCGCCGCGAACTCTCGCGGACATTTACGCCGACATCGCTGCAATCGCCAGCGTTATGGGCGTCTCCGATCGCGGGCAGAGTGTGATCAGTGGAATGCAGAATTGCATCGCGGAGGTCCGCGAGCGTGTGGAGAATGCATCCAAGCCTACCGTGTTCTGCGAAGAGTGGGGAAAGCCGATCATTGCCTCGCAGCCGTGGGTCGCGGAATTGGTAGAAGCTGCGGGTGGTACATTCGCCTGCCAGCCGGGACAAGCCGTCACGGCCGAAGAGATTGTGGCGGCCCAGCCCGATGTGATTCTGGCTGCGTGGTGCGGGGCGGGCGACCGGGTGCCGTTGGAGAAGATCGTCGAACAGCGTGGCTGGACGGAGCTGCCGACAGTGCGCGCAAAACGAGTGTTCTGCATTAACGATGAGCTACTGAACACTCCCGCCACTTGCCTGCTCGGCGGCCTGCGCGCCATCGCATGGGCGCTGCATCCAGAGGTGTTCGAGCGGCCCGGCGGCATTCGCCAGCTTCGCAGCCTGTGATATGAATGGAGAGCTTATGCCGACGGATCACGAACAGCTCGCCGCGGAACTTACTACCATCGCCAAGGCCTCTGATGTAGAAGAACTGATGAGCCTCATTGTCGGACGTTTGCAGGAACGACTGCCTCACTTCAACTGGGTTGGCTTCTACATGGTCGAGAAGGGCCGGCTGGGCGAAGATCCCATGCTGGTGGTCGGACCTTACGTCGGTGCGGAGACGCCACACAAACGTATTCCGCTAAACCAGGGAATCTGCGGAGCTGCCGTCACCTCCGGGAAGACGGTCGTGGTCGATGACGTCAACGCTGATCCGCGTTATCTGGCGTGCTCCATCGAGACCAAGTCGGAGATTGTGGCTCCCGTGTTCGTGAACGGCAACGTGGTGGGCGAGCTCGACATTGATAGTCACACGCCTGCGGCCTTCACCGACGCAGATCGTAGATTAGTCGAACATTGCGCGGCGCTGGTCGGAAAATACCTGGAGGAGACCATTTGAAGCCGAGTGGAACAGGACTGACTAAACAGGTGGTTGCCGCGCTCATCGTGCGCGGGGAAGAAGTCCTCTGTTGCCAGCGGACAAAATATCAGGCGCTGCCGCTGCGGTGGGAGTTTCCCGGCGGAAAGATTGAAGCGGGAGAAGAAGCGCCGGCGGCACTGCAGCGTGAACTAGATGAGGAACTCGGGATTCACGCGCAAATCGGCCGTAAAGTTACGCAGCTACAACACCACTATCTGAACGGCAACGCTGTGGAACTCCACTTTTTCCTGGTCGAGCGGTACGAAGGCGAAATGCAAAATCGCATCTTCCATGAGATCCGCTGGGTGGGGCGGCACGAATTGCCCAAGCTCGACTTTCTGGACGCTGATCGCAAGCTGGTGCAACAACTCGCGAACGGCGAACTTCTGTAGGGAAGCTCTGATTAAGTCGCTTCTTGGAAGGGGACGGCCTTCAGGCCGTCCGTAGATCCTGCAAAATCAAAGCGGCTTTAGACCATTTTCAGAGTTAGTGTGAACTAGCCCAAGCGGCAAAGAGAGGCTGCAAGTCCGGCCGCTCGGGTAGTGCGGCGCTTCAGCGCCGCCTCAAGAAGCCGAAAAGAAAGCGGCCTTTAGGCCCTGAGGTACATTTCCCATGTCCCCGGACGCGCGGATTTCGCAGGCTAGAAACGAAGTACGTCAGCGGCTAAAGCCGGGGTCTCATGAGTGGGCTTTATGCGGGCCTGAAGGCCCGCACTACCCGATCGGGTCTACGCTACCTGTGAAACCGCTTTAGCCGCTGAGGGTCCGTCGATCGACTTAATCAGACCCTCTCTAGTGTCGTGTCCCAGAAATTCGAAGAAGAAATCCGAGCACAATGCGTCGGTCTCGACGTCATCGCCCTCCGGGGCTAAAGCCCATGTCTTCATTGGG